>Ga0310121_10000011_pt1 | contig 154483 bp, 123 predicted proteins | sample CB27_Tmax_986_MG_FD_203504 | JGI IMG/M metagenome (GOLD analysis project Ga0310121, IMG submission 203504) | Marine microbial communities from Western Arctic Ocean, Canada - CB27_Tmax_986 | ecosystem: Environmental > Aquatic > Marine > Oceanic | place: Canada: Western Arctic Ocean | collected... | reverse complement strand
CCAACACGACGTCAGTATCCACCGGGAGGTGGGGTCCGTGGTCCTCGAAAGTCGCGACAGGAAGCACGGCGACACGCTGCTGCTGGACAGCATCCTTGATTTCGTGCATGGTCATTTCCGCAAAACGATATTTCATTGATCGAAGACTCCGTGCAAATGGGTTGAATTTAGACAGGTTGGCCCTTCCGCAGACCCAGCCTGGTGGTCTCAATGGGACCTTGGCCCCTTTTTCTGGGTGTACGGTTACAGATTTTGCACTCCGAGGCTCCGCGTCGCAAGGGTCCCGCAGTTCCGTTCTTGGGTCCCTTCGGCCGGAGGTCGTTCAAGGCCAGATTACGAGCATAAGGATGCAACTGGTGCGTTGTCGGAACCCTTCCGGGACGGTCGTCACTGCCCCGTTTCTCACTGCCAGTCGAAAACGGGAATTGAGAGAAGTTCGCTCGTAAGATGACACGGGACGTGTGTTCCGGGTTGATGCGCGGGATCAACCTTTGATCCGCAATGGTCGACCGATGTCGGATTTAAGACGTCGGCAACTAAACAGCAGTTCCGACCCATTCTTTTTTGTCGCTGGTAATATCGAGAATGTTTCCGTCAGGATCGAATACTTTGAAAGCGCGATCAGGGATTTCATTCGAGTCGACATCGTAGCGACCTTTGACGGTCTTCGAAGGGAATTTGGCACCCCATGCATGCAGACACTTCCAGGTATCCTCCAGATTGTCAACGAGAATACCCAAATGAATGTACTCGTGTCCCTCGCCCAGTGTTGGACGTTCCTGAGTTCCGTAGTCCAGTAAGGTGATGTTATTGGTGCCGTCACTCATGTCGAGTCCGCGCCTGCTCGGTCGATAGCCGATAAATTCCCAGCCGATCACTTCCTCGTAAAAACGCCGGGATTTTTCCATGTCGCGGCACCAGAGGGCGACGTGTCGTAGTTGGGCCATGAATTTGTTCTCCAAGTGGTTCAGAGGCAGCGCGCGTGTTTCGGAGTATTTTGTTGGTGTCTGGCCGCTTCGAAAGGCTTGATCCCGGTATTGAAAAGATCAAGGGTCATCGCGCCTCAGAAATTTCACAATTGCTATTGGCAAGCTGTCTGGAAATGAAATTTTTCATCAGGCAGATCGCTTCCTCCGTGTGTTGACCCGGTAGCCGGCTGAATCCGTGTGCTGCATCGGCGAAAAGCTTGAATTCTATGTTGCCACCTGCGGCCCGATAGGATTTGACGAAGTTTTCGGGAATCGACGCGGGTATGTTCGCATCGGCGGTGCCCTGGAACAAGAGGACGGGAGGGAGTTCGACAGCTTCACCGCGATCCAGGATGCCCTGCGGATTACCCTCTTGCATAACGGTTTCCGTGCCAAAATAGTTTTCACTTTTTTCGACCAGGTCCTTCCGCCCAACGGATTTTGCATACTGGTAACGGAGTAAGGGATCAAGCACACCAGATTCCACGATGGCGTAGCGCACACAAGCCTTAGACGAAGTGTTGGCGGGGAGGGAGAGGGATGTAAACTGCTCGTCGTCCGGGCGCATCACTGTCAGCATCAGGGTGTGGCCTCCGCTGGAGATACCGAATGCGCCAAGGGAGTTTGCCTCACCCTGGTAGAGATGGGCATGGGTCTTGGCCCAGCGAATGGCTAAATTGGCATCCTCGACCTGTGCCGGGTAATGGTGCCTGGGGCTCGTGCGGAGATCGACAGCAACGACAAGCAAACCACTCTCTGCGAGCGCGTTGTCTCTCAATTGACCCTGCTGGCGGTCACCACCACTCCAGGCTCCACCGTGAAAGTCCATCAGTACTGGGAACGGGCCGTTGCCCTGTGGTTGATAGAGACGGGCCTGAATCACGGCATTCTGTGACGTGTCGCATTCCACATCGAAGGAGGTTACCGGGTATTTTTGCGCCGGATCGTATGCCGTTTTCTGTTGTGGCAAGCTGTCTCTCCTGACGAGAGGTCGGCATCGCGACCGTAATGTACAAAATGGAAAAAGTGGCGATTGTCAAAAAGTTAATCTAGATTCTGGAATACGGATTTGCAAGGAAACTATTTTATTTTCGTGTTTCCGTTCGGAAAAGACGGCAATCGGGACTTGTAGCTGAGACACGATTCTTTCTGTAGGGTTCAACCGATTGCTTTGACCCGTTCTGTGAGAATGTGTGCGTCGTAAGGGGAGTGGATTGGGAGAGAACTCCCCACTCTTGGCTGATTTGACTCCGCCGACGCTTGGTGTCTCAAATCTGCAGTGGCCCGTTGTTTACAAAGGCCCGTCGTGCAGACACCGAACTTCTGCCGTTTCGACTTTCAGATAACTTGGGACGGCACACTGCTCAGGGAGTCGTCCGGAAACGTCGTCGTCACCTCCTTCGTGATTCAGCTAGGGAAGCAACCGTTCCTTCTCCTCCGTGTTCGGTAGACGGCAGCTGTCGTAACGCCCGAAGAGCCGGTACCGTGTCGCAGCAACCAGACGGTATGCAGGATCGCACAGGAACGCCGGCAGCCAGCGAAACCAGCTGGCCAGACGCCAGGGATACGGCAGGTGCCGTGCAGCGTGGAACAAAGCTGCTGAACGCAGGAAGATCCGGCCGGCGTCCTCCAGCACAAGGGTCTCCGTGGCCTCGGGGATCTCGGGGTGCCGTTGCCGCAAGGTCTCCGCGGTCTGCCCCTGGAGGGGCGCATAGTGGAACCGCCCATGACGATCAAGCCGAATTGTCAGCCCTACCATGTGATGGCACAGGCCACACACACCATCGTAGAGCAGGATCGGCGTTGGCAGTGCTGCGTTGGTCTCACTCATCCGACACGTCACCTCCCCAAGCCCGCTGTAGCTCACCCATCTCCCGACCGACGATCACTGCCGACCGAAGGTCTCCACAAGCCACGCCACAGGCTGCCTCTGGTGGTGGAGTGATTGTCTGTTGAATGGTTGCCCTGACCCTGCAATCGGCCGCTCCACTCAAGGTTGGCAACCGCGGGTGGTCATCGAGCGGGAGACTGAACTCGACACAGACCAACAGGCTGCCTCGCGATCAGCCTTCGATGGGAAGGCGATGCCGAAGCTCTTAAAGCAAGGGAAAAATAAAGCGGAGGGCATGGGACTCGAACCCACAACCGGTTTCCCGGCACCTCATTTCCAGTGAGGCCGCTAGCCATTCGCTTACCCTCCAAAGATTTTGGTATTACTTCCGACGTCCGGAAGTCATTAGCACACCCAAGGCGCGATCCAGGGGGTCAACTTTGTGTTCCATTCTTCAGACAGCAGAGATTGACCTGCTTCTGGGCTTATTCGAGCGTATTAGCACCAGCGATGAGCTGAATAAATTCGGCGTTCGTCTTGAATTTTCCCAGCTGTCGCGTGAGTTGCTCCATGGCCTCGACGTGATGCATCGATGTCAAGGTACGCCGCAGCATGGTCACTGCATGTAAGATATCGGGGTGATGTAATAGTTCTTCTCGACGGGTTCCCGATTGGTTGATGTCGAGCGAAGGCCAGACTCGACGATCTGCCAGCTTGCGGTCCAGCACGAGTTCCATGTTTCCCGTGCCCTTGAACTCTTGAAAGATCAGCTCGTCCATACGACTGCCGGTGTCGATCAGCGCCGTACCCACAATCGTCAGTGAACCACCTTCTTCAAAGGCTCTCGCCGTGGCGAACAACTTCTTAGGTATGTCCATGGCTTTAATGTCCACACCGCCACTCATCGTACGTCCGGTGTTACCAATCCACTTGTTGAAAGCTCTTGCCAAACGTGTGATAGAATCCATCAATAAGAACACATCTTTGCCCATTTCGGCCATTCGCCGAGCTCGGTCGACGATAAGTTGCGAAATGCGAACATGGCTTTCGATGTCTTGATCTAAACTGCTTGCCACGACCTCGCCTTTGACCTGTCGGCGCATGTCCGTAACTTCTTCGGGACGTTCGTCGATCAGTAACATGATCAAGTGCAATTCAGGGTGGTTTTCAGCAATCCCTGTACTGATGTGTTGCAGCAAAATGGTCTTTCCGGTACGCGGCGGTGCAACGATTAAAGCACGTTGACCTTTGCCTATTGGTGTCAGCAGGTCCATGATGCGTGTTGTCAAAGGCCCGGATTTGGTTTCCAATTTCAACCATTGCTCAGGATTAATTGGAGTCAGGTCTTCAAAGGAATTAACTTCCGAGTATTTTTCCGGAGAAATTTCATCGACATGCGTAATTTCACGCAAACGGGGGCCCTGCTGCCTGCGTCCCTGCTGGACCATTCCGCTGATCATCACACCTTGGCGCAGCTGGTAACGCTCAATCATGGTTCCCGGAACAAAAGGGTCGGAGCGTTCTCGCGCGTAGTTGTTCTCCGGATTCCGCAAAAAACCATAGCCGTTGGGGTGAAGTTCCAAGAGGCCGTAACCCGGCTGCAGCGGTAGTGCTTCACCGTTGTTGTCACCCTCGAATTCGGTCTTTCCTGTCGGGGCTAACGACGAGTTGGCAGGCCGGCGACGGCGGCGTGTGCGTCCATTGGAACCACGCCCTTGGCCCCCGCCTCGAGAGTTTGAGCCTCTTCTTTTTGTTTTTTTTGCCATGAATCACCTAAGCGAAGAAATAGTGCCGCATGCACACACAGGCGTGGTTATGGCCTGCATCTGATGTCCTTTTTAAGCTCTCCTGGAGCTTGAGCGACTACCATTATGCCGGAAACTGGTTGAATCCGACTACAACGGTTTCGTAGATATAACCAATCCAAGTTATCATTTGACGTTTCCATTGTTCGCCAAATAGAAAACCCACTGTCAGAAGATAAACTACCTGGGAAATGGCGCATTCGAATCTCAATACCAAGATCCTATCACGCGGAGGTTGTTCTCTTTTTCTCAAGCTCACCGTAACAAAGCACGGCTGCGCTTAAGAAGCGCCAGTGAACTTCCCAACTCAAAAGAAGCAGATTTAGTTCCGCTGTTCAAATCGGTCGAGAAGAGGCCCTAAGACATCAAGTGTGTTGGACCAGCAGCGCCGTAAGTACCAGGTAGAAGCTTAACTATCGGCATCTTAATCTTCTATTCGTCCGTGTCAAGCGATGTATCAACATAATCTTGAGAATTGGGGCGAAATTTCACGGAATTGCGGTTCGTCGGAAAAAACATGGCGTTTCAAACCAGCAACGCGCTGGTGGTTATTACTTGAATCTACTGCGCCGCTGTAAAGTTAAAAAAGTTTTGAGGCGCGAAAAAAGTGAGAAGTTGCGAACAGCAGATAACGAAGCCTGCTTGCAGGTTCAACAAGGATCAACCGTGGTTGGGATAACGGTTGGCGGAGATTTTTGAAAAAAATTCCGTTGTTTGTCGCTTGCCTAGCCACCATCGGTGCCTGCAGCTTTCGAATCTCTGCCTGCATTTTCGTCATAACCCGCATTTTTTGTGTGGAGTCACAGGGTTCGGTCCGATAACGGAATGTGTCGCCACGTTTGGCGGGAGGTCAGATTGTTGCGACCGGTGACAGAGCTGGCAGTCGAGCTGGCCCGATGCGGTCGCACCAGAACGGTGGCTGACAGTCGTTGAGATTACGGTTCAGTTGTTTCAATTCAATAGAAGGTGAGCGGCCCATGCGAGCACAACAGCGTGTTTTGGCATTAGTATTGTTGCTCCAACTGACTTTTTTGGGTCAAGCTTTTTCGGCAGGCAGGGTGGCGTGGGTGCCCACCATGGAGATGGCTCAGCAGATTGCCGCGCAGAATAATCAACTGGTATTGCTGCATTTCTGGTCACCAACTTGCGCGCCGTGCATGCGGCTTGAGCACACCGTGTTTTCCGATCCTAGTGTTTCACAATCGCTCGCACGTGACTACGTACCAGTGAAGATCAATGCGGAACAAACTCCAGGAACGGCCCATCGGTATGGAATCTTTCAGATCCCCGGAGATGTTGTTATTTCTCCCACCGGGCAGGTACTTCATCACGGTCCTAGCCCCATGACGGCTCGGGCATTCGTCGCACATTTTCAACAGATTGCAGCTGCCAACCAGCCGCCGTCTACGAAGCTGGCGGCTAATTCCAAACCGCCGATCATTCGTGAAGCTACGAACCGGACACCGGTGACGTGGCAACAAAACCCTTCGGCACAATTTTCGCCGGCAGGCAACACCACGAATCCCCTGGCTCAGGAAGGGAGTCGTTATTCCGACCCTCACATCAATTCCGATCAGGTTGCGTTCCGGCCTTACCAACTAGAAAATTCCGGGCCACTTTCATACGGTGGGTCACCCTCAGCGACGGTGGCTCCGCGACCCTCAGCGACGGTGGCTCCGCGTTATTCTGACTATCAACAGCAGCCAGTGATCGGCCGTCAACCAGTGATGCAGTCGAACGCCCCGGCTGCCAATTCACATGTGCCGCCAGAGCGGCAGCTGACTGTACAACCGGGAAACCGGTACGGTAACAATCCACAGCTACCGACGGAGAATGTTACTCTAGGAAATGGGGGGCGTGGTGCACCCCTGCATCAGCTGACTCCTCCTGCGGTTGCGCAAGAAGTGGGGATCCACGCGAATCCAACCACTGGTTTGGACGGCCACTGTCCGGTTACCCTGGGAGAACAGAGCCGGTGGCAGTTAGGGGACCCGCGCTGGGGCGCGATTCATCGCGGACGAACGTACCTTTTTGTCGGCCTGGCCGAGCAGCAGCGGTTCATGGAGAATCCGGACTTTTACGCTCCCATGCTTTCGGGTCACGATTCAGTGGTTTACATCGAACAGGGTAGACTCGTGCCCGGAACCCGTGAACATGGAGTGTTCTATCGTCAGCAGGTGTACCTGTTTTCCTGTGAAGAGTCCCTGCAGAGATTCTGGCAAGGTCCGGAGCGGTTTCACGCAGCGGCCTTTCAGGCGATGCGCCAGACACTCAACCCGCAGCGTTGAGAAGAACAGCGTTCGGTCGAGAATTTGTAACGGCTCGTCAGTCAGATGGACTCGGCTTCAGCTTCTTCTGAAAGCAATGACAGACCTTGAGATGAGTTTGTCGGGACTCAAACGGGCTGGTCAGAAACAACCGGTCGGTGTCGACTTAGTGGTGATGGGCATGGTGTTCGATGCTTGCTGAAAATGGCGTTCCGTTAATGTCGACCCGAAGTCTAGCCGAAACCCCCTCTCCGACTTTTAAAGCGACCATCAGGCTGTCATCAACAAGCTGGAATTGCGACGACTTTCCCTGTTCGGTGTGGAGGGCTGTTAGCTTGTACTGCTTGGGCTGATCATTTACCTTGACATTGATGAAAATTTCAGCAGCCGCAATGGGGAATTCGTTCCGGGCATCAGCATCCAGAATGTAGACAGTGACAGTGTTTGTCTCATCATCATGCAGCCATTCTGCATGGTATTCTTCGACACCCAATTCGATCAGATGTCCTCCGTGAGGACCGTTTTCGTGATCGTGGCCATCATGGTCAACGTGTTGATGAGGTTTTTCTCCCGTTTCGATGCTTGACGGTTCACATCCGAAACAAGCCAGGATTGATAAAAGAGTCAGGACGTTGGCCGGAACCCAGTACGCGGAATGACGCATCACAGAAATCTCCTCCTGCGTTGAAGCCAAGTGACGGGCACGCTGTTCCACCATCAGGCATCATACCAGGAACACACCACACTCCGTCAACTCGTTTTCGCAACTTGTTGCTGCAATACCTGGGGAAACTCGCCTTTGAACAGAGGACCTTTGCGCGGAGGAGTTAATCGCCGGACTGTACCAGGTGTGAGTAGGATCCCGTCGATGTCTTCGCCGGACGGGGGTCAGAATCGCACATTCTCCTACCGGGAGACGCTGGCCGGCGGTGATCGTCCGTTACCGACCACTCGTGAATGGCTGCCTCGATACGGGTGTTCAATTGGTCCAGACCTTGAATCACATGCTTTTGCTGCGTTTCAAGATGTTCCAGCAAACTCGCTTGGTCAACCTTTGGGTACATAGGATAGGACCGGACGCCGGGGTGGGTGAAGGAGGGACCACGCTGAACCGCATCTGGTTCTCTCGGGCTTGCCGGTAGTCAGAAGGCCATCGGTCGTCTAGAGGAGCCGCGAATTCAACGTTCAGTAATTTCAAAGGCCAGCAGGTTGGAGTTTATCAATGAGTAACTTCTCATCCATTCGGATCGGCTTGACAGGGGCCTTCAGTTGAGGTGGCCAACCACGAATTTGGGGTATTGCAGGCGACCGGCTGCCAGATTGTAACGATTAAGGAGACTTCATCGATTCGACTCTGCGGATTCAAGGTCCGCGCGGACCCGTCTGGGGAGGACTTTGGCGTGATTTTCCGGCGAGGGATTTTCTAGTGGCTTGGGGGATGAAAGGTCGTTGGGTAGGTCGTCAGAGGTGACGCGGCACCCTTCAGCCGGAGATTTATGTCTCGTTCAGCCTGTACACGACTAGACTTAAGGGTCGAAACTGATTTATACTTGTTAATTCGCAATTGCTGGGGGTCGTGTTGGTCTTCGTCTCGCACAACCTGTGAAATTAAAGAGATCAAATTAAGGAGGAAAAGTGGTAAAGCTATTCGTGCGAGATCGAGAGACGATCCAGGAGGCGGTTCGCCGTTTCCGCAAATTAGTGGAGCGCAGCGGTATCAAAAAAGAGATGCGCCGTCGCGAATACTATGAAAAACCAAGCGAAACCAAGCGTCGGGCCCGGTTGCGGGCTGAGCGGCGTGCGAAGCGTACTCGTCTTTTGGCCGCAGGCGTCGTTACCCGATAGGTCTTCTTCCCTGCTGGAAGTGCCACAGCCTGATGCCAGCAATGTGGATGCTGGAACTGGTGATTCTGTTTCTGTGCCGACTCAAGGTGAACTACCCTCGACGAAGTGAACTCATCGTGGTCTGGGGCTAGAAGGTCGGTTGGTTTGCACCGGTTTCGACGATTTGTTCAACGCACAAACTAAGTTCACGAGGGCTGAACGGTTTGGCGATAATTGCAGCCAGTTGTAAGCGACTCGTTTCCGCGGCTTGTACGAGTTCCGCATATTTTGCTGTGATCATCACGACCGGAAGATGACGGGTTTCTTGCAGGCCACGAATTCTCTTGACCAGTTCGACTCCGTTCAGTTTTGGCATTTGCCAATCGGTCACGAGAACTGTTGGGGGGTGTTCTAGTATCAGTTCCCAGGCTTGTTGTCCGTCGACCGCGCACTTGATATCAACTCCAACCCGTTGCAAGGCATGTTCTGTGGGCAGCAGGAGGTCGATTTCGTCGTCGCACAGCAGGACGTATTTTGCCATAGATGCGGCCCCTAGCCGGTTTTGGCGAACCGGATTGAAAATCAAGGTGGGAAGAAAAAATAGCGCGACGAGGTCCCCTCTAGCTCCCAACTCTCCTCGCCGCGAATCAACACCACCGCCTCTCCCCAAGATGCTGATGCACTACAAGCATAGGTTGACGAGGGACACTGTCAAACTTCGTTCATCGCGAGCGTTTGGTCGCCTTTGGATGTTGCGGAAAGGCCACGAAGAAGTGTCTTTTCTTGTTGAATCAAGTCGCATTTGACGAGAATTTCCAGTCGAGCCCCACGTCTAGTGTGTGGGCTGAATGCGTAAGGGCTCCGACACTGATTCGATCGACACCGGTCTGGGCCACGGAGATTACCGTATCGAGGTGGATTCCTCCGGAAGCTTCTAACTGGACGAGTGGTGCGGCTCGGTCACGAAGCCGGACCGCTTCTCGCAATTGGCCGGGATCCATGTTGTCCAGCAGAACGATGTCAGGACATTCCGGCAGAACGGTGCGGAGTTGTTCAAGCGAATCGACTTCGATTTCAACGACCAAGTCCCTGGAAGGGTTGTTTTCGGATTGTTGTAAGAAATGTCGGACGGTCTGGAGGGCATGCGCGGGAGTTGCGTCAGAGTTGGCCACAGCAGCGAAATCCAAGTGGTTGTCCTTGATGAGAATGGCATCAAACAGGCCACTGCGGTGGTTTTTTCCGCCTCCACACCGCACCGCATATTTTTCAAGTCTACGCCAGCCAGGTAGTGTTTTTCGCGTGTCGTAAATTGCGGCCTGCGTGTCGGAAATTAGACTGACGTATTGATGAGTTAAGGTGGCGATCCCGGAAAGCCGGCCAATCAGGTTCAGCAACAGACGTTCGGCGGTCAAAAGTTCACGTGCCTGGCCCTGGATCGTAGCAATTTCAGTTCCTGCGGCGGCGTGCTGGCCATCCTGTACGGCGATCTGCCAGGCACAAGTGATATTCATTTCGTCGAGTGCAACTTCAGCGGCGCGCAGACCGCAGAGGATGCCCGCTTCCCGGTTGACGATGGCCGCCCTGCCCTGTTCGTCCGGTGGTACCAGGGCTAACGTGGTCCAGTCGTGTTGGCGTTCCAGGTCTTCATGTACCCACAAGCGGACGAGTTGGCGGCAATCGAATCCGGTGGCCGCATCCCAACTGATTTGCGTGAATTCTTTCGACATGGTTGGATCTTCGTTGTTCGGGGTCGTGTTCGGTGACTGCAAGCGATTGTGGTAAGTCGGTGGCAACGCGGACCGAGGCGTTTTCAGGGGCTTCTGTTTTCCGCTGCGAGTGTTCGAGGAAGTGTAATCAAGGTGCAGACTCGCCAGATAAATCTCACACTATTTCTGTCATCTTGAATGATTACAGCTAGGTGTCGATCGAACAAGGACGCTGGTCGCCAGGAGACGTTTGGAAGGCCCGTGTGATGGGAAACCGGCGCTGAGAAAGAGCCTCAGCAGAGGCAGAGCGGGGACTCAGCGACCGTCAGACATCCTGCTTCAACTTACTGGCGCCGGATGTGAAGACCTTGATGTCACGATCGATTGGGTGGGAGTGCTGCAGTGGCTATCAGAAATGGAAGTGACCCGCAGGAGACCATCGGGCACAACGCGCAGAAGCATGTTCGGGTTTTCCGGAAGAAATCAAAGCCGACTTGCGGCAAGTTGCAATCACGGTTCGTAAAACCGGGAGGGCTTCAACATCAGAATCTGTTGATGGAGCCTGGACCCAACCAGCTGGTCACGAAACCCGGATTCCGTAGATCTCATGACGACCGTTGCCACGCCGTGCCAGCCCTCAACAGGTTCCAGGACTCCTGGGATTACAGATGACGACCAGATTCGGTTGATCTCACGCAGCCGGCTCGTCAACGGCCGGGATGGAGAATTCCGCGTCGGAATTGTTTGGCTTCTGGCAATCCTCGCATTTTTCTTTTCCATTCCCTTCTCCGGACCGGCGAACGCCAGGCCCGAATCTTTGACTATCAAAACGGCCTTCCGGACGCCTCTGACGACCAACGTGTTTTTGGCGCATCCGCTGAACTTGTTGAGTCAATGATTGAAATTCTTCACGGCTCAAAGAACCGTTGCCATTCTCGTCGAATTTGTCGAACATTTTCTTGAGCTCAAATGGTGGGCGTCTCTCCAACCGGCGGGGTCCACGCTGCTCGCGGAAACGGTCTTCAGGTCCGCCGGGTCCACGCTGTTCGCGGAAACGGTCTTCAGGTCCGCCGGGTCCACGCCGCTCGCGGAAACGGTCTTCAGGTCCGCCGGGTCCACGCTGCTCGCGGAAACGGTCTTCAGGTCCGCCGGGTCCACGCTGTTCGCGGAAACGGTCTTCAGGTCCGCCGGGTCCACGTCGCTCGCGGAAACGGTCTTCAGGTCCGCCGGGTCCACGCTGCTCGCGGAAACGGTCTTCGGGTCCGCCGGGTCCACGCCGCTCGCGGAAACGGTCTTCGGGTCCGCCGGGTCCACGCCGCTCGCGGAAACGGTCTTCAGGTCCGCCGGGTCGTCTCCTCGAGAATCCTTCGGAGCGGTTGCGGCGACGTTCACGCATTGACTGCCGGGCATTCTGGCGTTCCTCTTCGTTGAGTTCGCCATCACCGTCGGTATCAAACTTGGTGATCAACTTTTGGCGTTGTTCGGGATCCAAACCCTGCCTGCTGTCGCCGGGCCCCTGGGCGCTGAGAGGCTCGACGAACGAACCTAGGAGTAGGACAATCCCAGCGATTAAGAAGGAATTTTTCATCTTGATATTCTCCGCTGATACGAATAAACCTGTTCAGTCCGGCCACTCCGGGACGACCACCAATGGACCGCCTCTGCGGGGTGACTAACAGATCAACCCCTGCCGCTCAGGAGAGTTTCGCTGAATCTTGGCTGGGAAGGAAAAATGGCCAAAAATCCCCCTTTCTGCCGGTAAAGGCGTGTTGGTTCCGTAGTTTTTGGACCACGAACAGCGGTCGTCACAGTCCGCTCGCGGGATGATTGCTGTCAAGCGACCGAACGAAGAACACGGCAGGGAAACCGCAACGTCAAATCTTGTGATTCAACGTCACGGCGGCATGCTGACTGCCAGATTGAAAGGGCCATCCGAGAAGGAAGTCGGCAAAGTGACACAACTCCTTGCCAGTGAATGAGAAGGCCGTTATGACTAGAAACAGTCACGTTCTGTTTGATGAGACGCCGCATTGAATGGATCCTTTGTCTATTCAGTCGGCGCCGGAGAACATGGTTTGACCACCAGACGTGATGCCATCCTGGGACGTCAGGGAGGGCACATCAACCGTTTCACTACAGTTGCTGGCCGTGCTGCTGGATCCGGACTCGCGGCCATCACGTCGCAAGGCGGCCATCACGTCGCAAGGAGACGTTGAACGATGCACAGTAAATCTGGACCAGAATCGCTGCGCCTGACTCGCCCCTTGTTACGCTGTACAGACCAGCGGGTGATTGGTTGTAGTGTTTTGTTTTGTTTACTGGCTGTGGGGATCACCTTTGTACAACAAGGCGGGTTGCGAGGACGCCTGGTCGAAATCGAACGGGCCAATCTGAGCAGGATCACTTTCCAGCTTGATGTCAACAAGGCTGCCTGGCCTGAACTGACTCAGCTTCCTCATGTGGGCGAGACGCTGGCGCGACGCATTGTACGTTACCGTGATCGACACGGTCACTTTTCAGATTTTGATGGCTTGGAGCAGGTAGAAGGGATTGGACCGAAGACCATGGCACAGATTCGACCTTTCCTGCTGCCACTAGCCACCACCGAACGAGTCGTGGGGAGTGTCCCATGAGCGGGCCATCAGCAGAGAAACCACTGACAGATATCTTCAGCGAACTAACAGGTTAGGTTGTTGTTCTTGATGCGCTGAGTCCATGTGTTTTTATTGGTGTTCCGGTAAGGACCGGCCGCCATTTCATGATTTTAGAAGATGCAGACGTTTACGACTTTCGCGACACGCAAACAACCCGTGACTTGTACGTGCTGGATGCGAGGGAACACGGCGTCCGGTCCAATCGGGCAGAGTATTTGTGAGACGTGACGAGATTGTCGCTGCTTCGCGAAGTGGTAGAATGATTGTTTTTTCGCAGGGTGGATGAACGTCATGGAATTTCAACTGGTGAGTCCGTTCCAACCGGCAGGTGATCAGCCACAGGCGATTGAAACTCTGACTGCCGGAATTCGAGACCAACGCAAGCACCAGGTGTTGATGGGTGTGACCGGGTCGGGAAAGACGTTTACCCTGGCGAATGTCATCCAGCATGTCCAGAAACCAACGCTCGTGATCTCACACAACAAAACCCTGGCTGCTCAACTTTACTCGGAATTCAAGGAGTTTTTTCCGCACAACGCGGTGCATTATTTTGTCAGCTATTACGACTACTACCAGCCGGAAGCCTACATCCCCCAACGCGACATCTACATCGAAAAGGACGCTTCGATCAACGAAGAGATCGACCGTTTGCGTCTGGCCTCGACGAGCTCGCTCGTCAGTCGGCGCGACGTGATCGTTGTGGCCAGTGTTTCGTCCATTTATGGTTTGGGTTCTCCGGAAGATTACAAACAGATGATGGTCGCATTGAAACCTGGTGACACGATTGATCGCGATGATTTGTTGATGAAGCTCATTGATATCCAATACACACGCAACGATGTTAGTTTTGAACGCAGTAAATTTCGTGTTCGAGGAGACTGTGTCGAAGTCTGGCCATCGTACGAGGAGTTTGCCTACCGAATCGAACTTTGGGGCGATGACGTTGATTCGCTTTCAATCATCAACCCTACCAGTGGGGAAGTGACTGCTCAGCAGGAGCAGGTTTACATTTATCCGGCAAAACATTTTGTGCTGCCAGACGAGCGAATTGCAGGAGCTGTCGAACAGATTCGGCAGGAGCTGGACGAGCGACTGGAGATTTTTCGGCGTGAGGGAAAGCTGCTCGAAGCTCAACGCCTCAACGCCCGGACACGCTTCGATATCGAAATGATGCAGGAAATGGGATATTGTCCGGGCATCGAGAATTACAGCCAGCCACTGTCCGGTCGCCCACCGGGCGAACCACCTTACACGCTTTACAGTTTCTTTCCCGGCGATTTCTTGCTGGTCGTTGATGAATGTCACGTAACGGTGCCACAGATCCGGGCCATGTACGCCGGGGATCGAAGTCGTAAAGAAACCTTGGTTGAACATGGGTTCCGTCTCCCCAGTGCATTGGATAACCGGCCATTGAAGTTTGGTGAATGGGAAGAACGGATCAATCAAGCGGTATTTGTTTCAGCAACGCCTGGCCCTTACGAATTAGAATTGACGGCAGGCGAGCTTGTTGAACAGGTGATTCGACCTACCGGTTTGCTGGATCCGATCGTGGAGTTGTCTCCGGCGCGGGGACAAGTTCCCCATTTGCTTGAGCAGATTAAAGAACGGTCAGCGGTTGGCGAACGGGTGCTCGTCACTACGATCACCAAACGCTTGGCAGAGGACTTGGCGGCTTTTCTCAGCGAGAAAGGGATCGCCTGCAAGTGGTTGCACAGTGAATTGGATGCCTTCGAGAGGGTTGAATTGATTCGCGATTTGCGCCTGGGGAAATTTGACTGTCTGGTGGGGGTAAACCTGTTGCGCGAGGGCCTGGACATGCCGGAGGTGTCCTTGGTTGCCATTCTGGATGCGGACAAGGAAGGATTTCTGCGAAGTGAAACGTCGTTGGTCCAGACGATCGGACGGGCAGCACGCCATGTGAACGCCAAGGCGATTCTCTATGCCGATAAAGTGACGGATTCGATGCAACGCGCTATTGAAGAAACGGATCGCCGCCGTGCAATTCAGCAGGAGTACAATCAGCAGCACGGAATCACTCCGGAAACCATTCGAAAAAACGTATCGGCCGGTATCGAATCCGCAGTGACAGCTCAGGAAGAAGCGAACGCCGCAGTTGGACGAACGGACGAAACCGAGTACATCACTCAGGAATATATTAACGAAATTGAGTCTGAAATGATGGAGGCCGCCGAGGCCCTTGAGTTTGAACGGGCGGCCTCGCTTCGCGATCGAATCACGGAACTGCGAGATGCCGTGGGCCAAAAGATTTCGGAAGCCGGCACTCCGGTCAAAGAGACCGGTCGGAGTCGACGTCGGCGACGCGTGCCCAAGGAAGGGAAGCGCATACCGCGACCCAAGAAGCGCGGTTAGGAAATCGATGGAAGTCGGGGGAGGACGCATTTTGTCCAAAGGACGCTGAGGGATGTGTTTTGGCCGATGTTCCGTTGAAGCGGTTTCCAGTCGATTTCGACCGGCGTCGGAAGGCAGCAGCCGGTCCTGTTGCAGCCCGAATTTCTTGACTCATTTACCTTACGAGTACATTCGGTCGTTCTAGTCGGAATTATCGGGACTCCTCTTAATCTTGAGGCACTCACTCCGCCGACCCCAGTCTATAGTGCCCGTGTTGGGAGTTGGTTGGGTTCCACCAGCCGGATTGGCAGTGGGAGAGATTTTCATGAAATGGCTTTTCTTGACATGCTTTGTCACGATCGCTTGTTGCCTTGTCAGCTGCAATGTCCGGGCAGAATCTGCCGGCCAAACGGGGGACACGGGGAGTGCGGCACGCACTGGTTCGATGATGACCCCCGAGATGTGGTTTTATCTACAAGAACGACAGCGATACGAAGATTCAAAGCAAGCCATTCGCCGTCGGTCTGAGAAACGTGCTGCCCGGCGCGAACAGCGCATCGCCGCGCGAAAGTGGTATGGCCATTCGAACAGTCGACCGCAAGTCAGTGCGTTGCCCCGGCCGAAACTCTATTCTCGGCCGTGGTTCGAACACCCATCCAACCGCGTTCGCTGGAGCGTTTTGCCAACGGGTACGGTGGATGGTTGGTGGCGTGAATTGAGCCAGCGCTGAAAGTCAATCGCGTTTTTCACTGGACCGTTTGATTTCCGTCACGACCCAACGCCCCGGACTGTAGCAGTCTTTCATGGTTTGGGCTGTTTTTTTCTTACTGAATGAGTTTCAGATAGTACTGCGCAGCCGGATCTTCGGGCAGTTGTTCAGCGAGTACCGCGTAATATTCCCTCAGTTGCCGCCTGGTCTTTGCCGAAAGTTGCCCGAATTGTTTGACATTTAAAAAACGGATTTCACTTGCGACCAGGCGGATGATACGCGCATTCCATGCATCGAAACCGAACCGCAGTCGTTGTGAACCCGGGTGGAAATCACCGAGAGTAGGACGCATCGCAGATTGGAGTTGACTGCTGTGCGCAGCACCCAGGTGATGTCCCAGTTCATGGATCAGAAGTTCAACACGGACTGCTTCGGAGGCTTGAGGATTGTTTTCGCGGATCAAGATGTGGCTGTGGAGGGGTCCCCGCGTGCCTCCCATACGGTATCGTCCCGGTACGATGCGGTATTGGCTGGTGAATGCCACGGCAATTTCGTTGCGCCCAACGCTCGTTTCTTTTTCGAACTCCCGTAAACTGGCGGTGAATTCCGTCGTCTGGTTATCGGATTGCCAGATACCAAACCCAGAGATTCGGAATGGCAGGCTGGTATAAGATTCCATGATCTTTGAAGCTCGCAAAAGTCTTTTCCGCAAACGTTGCTGCCAGCGCTGGGGCAGATAGGGTTCTTCTTCATCAACAAAAAGTTTTACGTCGATACGGTCACTGCCCGGTAAGCGGGCAGGGATACCGACTGTAAAGACAAGTGTCAGAACGACGACGGTGATCGAACGGTGAGGGAAGTGGCGGGCAAAGTGGTAGATCATGGCATCTTCTAAAGCAATTCCCTGCGCACCGCCCGGACCACGCCGTGGTCCTCCGTAATCAATATGTTGACCGACATGAAATTTTATGTGGTGGACAGGGGCAAGTGGAAACGTGAAGAGGTTCGTCTGATATTTGGCAGGAAAAGGTTGGTGGGCAAATCGAAAAGACCAGTTGGTCGGGCAGTTTAACAGCTTTCCACCCGAACAAATTTTGGGTACTGTTAACCTTCTCCTGAACGGCGGTTACTTTTGCCAATTCGTGCAGGTCCTGCGTCTTTGTTGCGAATGTTGTCACGGCGCGCCCGTGGCGGACAGGCAGGACGCTACTGAAGTTTAGTATCATTCATCCGTACATGTTCCGCAACTATTTTAGGTCTGGGAGCTGTTCGTTGTCAGCACGGGTCAGCCGATGATCTACACGAGATAACAAAATGATCAACGTAGGTATCGTGGGTGTCGGGTTCATGGGCATGATTCATTATCTTGCTTATCAGAGGTTGCGAGGAATTCGCGTCAGCGCTATCGCGACTCGAAACCGCGAGAAGCGAGAGGGTGATTGGCGTTCGATTCGGGGCAACTTCGGTCCTCCGGGACAAAAAATGAAATTGGATCAAATTGCCCGTTACCGATCTCTGGATGAGATGCTGAAAGATGAACGTTTAGACGCAATTGATATTTGTTCGCCACCGAATTTGCATGCTACGATGGCAGTCCGAGCCATGCGGTCGGGAAAGCACGTGTTTTGTGAAAAACCGATTGCGGTGACGCTTGCCGACGCGGAACGGATGTTGAAGGCAGCAGGAACTCATCGACGAATGCTTTTGGTTGGCCACGTGCTGCCGTTCTTCCCGGAGTTTAATTATGTAGTCCAGGTCGTTCGCAGTCGGCGATATGGGAAACTACTGGGTGGGCATTTTAAACGTGTTATTTCAGACCCGAAGTGGTTGAAGAACTACTATAATCCACATCAGGTGGGTGGTCCTGCCGTCGATTTACACGTGCATGATGCACACTTTATTCGTTTGTTGTTTGGAATGCCCGTATCGGTGAATAGTGTTGGCAGAATGAGAGGCGACGTTGCCGAATTTTTCTCAAGCCAGTTTCGGTTTGCCGATCAGTCACTGAGTGTCACCGCGGATAGTGGAGTGATCCATCAGCAGGGTCGAGCGTTTACCCATGGATTTGAAATCCACCTCCAGAAGGCGACATTGCTATTTGATTTTTCCGTGCTGGGGAACCAGCCGACGGTGTCCATGCCACTTACCGTTTTAACAGCCAATGGTCGCACCTTCCGTCCCAAATTGGGATCGGGGGATCCAGTGGACGGCTTTGTGGCCGAACTTCGCGAAGTTGCCCGGGCTCTCAAACAGGGTAAGGATTCAAAATTGCTCTCCGGGGAATTGGCTCGCGACGCGTTGTTAATGTGTCACCGCCAGACCCGGAGCGTGGTCAGCAGACGCAGTGTGCGGGTGTAGGTTGCCTGGTTGTGGGTACGCTGGTCGTTATCAGAAGAAGGAAAGCGAGTCGTCCCGGCCGGGAGTCGTTCGTTACAGGGTCTTCCTTGCACTTTCAAAGGCTATGGACCACGCGCCGTTTCGGTACTCAGGAGGGTGACTGATGTGTGGACGCTATGTCTTAGGCCCCGTCACTTTAGCTTATTGGACCGCATTGCGTGGATTCCTCGACCCGCTGGGGATACGTGTCAGTTACAATGTGGCACCGACCCAGATGGCTCTCGTGATGCATCAAATGGACCACGAGCGCATTTTCGCAGCGATGCGTTGGGGGTTGATCCCTTCCTGGGCCGGGGACACCAGGATCAGTTACCGGATGATCAATGCCCGTTCCGAAACGGTTGCCGAAAAGCCGTCCTTTCGCGATGCTTTTAAGCGTCGACGCTGTTTGGTCCTGGCCGACGGCTATTATGAATGGAGAAAAGTGGCTGGGAACTCCAAGCAGCCTTACTACATTTATCGCAAAGGTCCGCCCCTGGCATTTGCCGGACTCTGGGAGCGTTGGGAGCAGGAGGCTGCTTGTCTGGAAAGCTGTACTATCATCACGACACAAGCGAACGCTCCTTTGGCCAAAATTCACGATCGTATGCCGGTGATTCTCCATCCGGATGAGATTGAAGTATGGCTCGATTCCGAATTTCAAGACGCGGACAAGTTGCAGGAGATATTACGCCCCTACTCCGGGGACGATTTAGAACCAGTCGCTGTGAGTACTTTGGTGAACAACCCCCAAAATGATACACCTGCCTGCATGGAACCCGTTAAACGGGTGGAATAGAAAAAGGGAGTTGGGCCATGCGTGGTACGAATGACCCATTCGATCGTTTGCCTTCTTCACTTTGATCGTTGTTTGTGACACGTGTTGACCCGCCGTCTGCTAATTTCTCTTCCAGTTGTGGACAGGAACTGGCTCCGGGTTCAAACCGCGATGTTACCCCTGAAGTATGGATCACGAACCGCTACATCTGAAACGCTTTGATTTCCTCCTTCGTGAAACGCCGCTCCAGACGTGCGCCCAACTGACCGACAATACGGGCAGCCGCATGCGACGCCAGATGACCTGCCTGTTTCCAGTTCAACCCGTTGGTGATTCCGTATAGCAGTCCACCGGCATACATGTCTCCCGCTCCGGTTGTGTCGATGGCTTCGGCCTCGACACCGTCAATGGAAATCACATCACCGTTATGCATGATGAGCGATCCCCGGGCCCCCAGGGTGATCGCCACGTTTTCTGTGTGCTGGTGAATTTCGCGGGCGCAGGCAAACACATCGTCCTTGCCAGTCAGACTTTTTGCCTCCTCTTCGTTGCAGAAGAACAAGTCCACCGATCCCTCAATCAGCTGCCAGATTTCATCGCGGATCAAGTTCACCAGGAACGGGTCCGAGGCGGTGAAGGCAATTTTCACGTTGTGTTTTTGCGCCAACTCCATGGCCTTGTAGGCGGCAGCCTTTGTCTTGTCCCCGGTCAGCAGATATCCCTCGACGTACAGGTAGTGAGATTCGCGAATTTCGGCTTCTTCAACGTCATCGGGTGCGAGGGTTGCTGAGACACCAAGGTTCGTCAACATGGTGCGCTGCGCGTCAGGAGTAATCAAGATTGCGCATGTTCCGGTAGGGCCTTCTGAGGACGGTGTGACCCCGATTGTCACACCGAGTTCCCGCATGTCGGATAGGAAGAAGTGGCCCATTTCGTCATGACTTACCTTACCACAATAGGCTGCTTTCCCCCCAAAGTCGGCGATGCTGACGATTGTATTGGCGGCTGAGCCGCCGGCGCACCGGTTCAATGGCAGGCCGTCGATGCTTTGTAACACGGCTTGCTGCTGCTGGTCGTCGACCAGCGTCATGATCCCTTTGGCAAACTCCGTTTGAGCTAAAATGTCGTCAGTCACCTGGGTTTGTACGTCGACCAACGAGTTTCCGATGCCGTAAACGTCAATTTTCATCAATGAACCATCCTGTTTCCGTTGAAATAGACCTGCCTGGTGCGTTTACACACAGACGTAATACTCGGTTACTATCCGTCCTACAACCCCTCGGTCAGTTGACCGGGCCTTGACCGGCGTCGACGAAATCGTGAACGCAACCCGACCTGGATCGAACACAAGGGCGGGTCCGGTACTTCAGGTGGCGACGCAGGGCTGGTCGAACCGCTAAGCGTCTTGCAAAAAGGTTTTAAGTTGAAGTTTACAGAAGCGGGCTGGTTTATCGTCGAAAAAAACAAACGTCCCGATGTGGGACAACGTTCTTTTTTCAGGACGCCTTGGTAACTCGCGGTTTGAGTTCGCCCGCTTCGATTCTCGTTTCAGTCCCCTTTTTGGGCGACCGAGTCTCCGTGTCGTTTGTTGTCTGGTTTTGAACTGGGGTGATTTTTACGGACTCTTTGCTGGCAATTTTTTTGGCAATCCGGAATGGGGTGTCAGTGGCTGTTGTGCTTCGATGCTGGCCGTCTGCTGTAGACTTTCACTTTCGCATGATGAGTTGAGATTGCCCGGCAAGGGCACCACTTTCGCGGCCCGTGGATCTGCCTCCGGCCATTGGTCCAGTGATGGATTCGTGACTTCAACTGACCGGGTTCTGACCCGTATTTTCTGGCCCCGAAGCCGGCTCGTGTGGAAAGCGTGAGTCGTTGAGGCAGCATGGCTCCGAATTTCTGGCGGACTCCCGGCCGTTGTTGATCTTGCCGCTCGATCGAGATTTGCTAGACTTTCGCCTGACGAGTTCGCCACGTTTTGGCAGTTTGATCACGATGGGCGAATTGTCACCTGCGCGTTGGATTTAGGCCGGGGTTTTTGCAGGAGATGTTTTCCATCTGACAGCTGTTAAACCTGCGGGCGATCAAGTGAAGAATGAAAGAAAATACCTTTAAATAAAGGTTCAGGCGCCGTAGCCAAGTGGCTAAGGCAGCGGATTGCAAATCCGCCATCCCCGGTTCGAATCCGGGCGGCGCCTCTTCGAATGACGCCGACAACCGATGCCAATTTTCGTCCGCTGGTCAGGAAACGCTCCCCCGCGACGCATCGCATGGGAAAGCCTTGTCTGTCACCCGGTTCAGCTGCTGGGCCAAATGGAGCCAAAGTTTTTTTGGGGCGAGCCTTCTGTGTCACCGCAGACTTTGGCGTGCAGCGGCTGGCAAGCTAGCGTTCCCGGCGGTGGTAAAAGTTCGTGGTTGGGGCTGTAGTCCCGACGCGTGATCGTACCGCAGCCTGAGTGGATTCCGGGGTCGTTGCGAAACTCGGCCATCAGTGTGGTCCGGCTCTTTGCCGACACCCATCGATCAAATCAGCGGTAGGCCGCCGTCTTGATCGGTAAAGCTGCGCAGTTTCAACGCTTGGTAAGGGTGCCGCTTGACGTAGTCCCAGTCGAGTTCGATTCCCAGGCCGGGTCGATCCGTTAACTGGATGGCACCGTTGGAAACCGTCGGCCCGCAGGCTTGGACTTCGTCGAACCAGGGGCGGTGCCGGCAATGTTCCAGGATCAGGAAATTTGGCATGCAGGCCGCCGCGTGGACGTTGGCTGCCAGAGCCACCGGCCCGTACGGGTTGTGTGGAGCGATTTGCACGTTGTAAACTTCGGCGTTGCCGGCAATTCGTAACAGTTCACCGATGCCGCCGCAATGAGAAATGTCGGCCTGGATCACGTCGACGGCGCCCTGTTCCAACCACTCTCGGAACTGCCAGCGTGTCATCAATCGTTCGCCGGCTGCGATACGCACGTCGGGAAACGCGTGTCTCATTTCAATCAGTCCTTGTGGCGTGTCCATATTGACTGGTTCCTCGACGAACAGCATGCGAACTTTGCGTAAACCGTCGATCAGACGGTGTGCGGCTTGTTTTGAAAAGATCCCACCACAGTCGATCATCAAATGGCAGTCGGGGCCTGCCGCCCGGCGAATTTCGTGCGCGGTACGTAAGGCGACGTCCACCTGTTTTTCATCGTCGTAGGGTTGGACGTAGTTTCCGGGACCGAATTTGAATCCATCGAAGCCCTCCTCGACGGCGGCTGCTGCCTCTTCGGCGTGAGTGTCCAGGCCGAGGTCGGTACGAGCATAAACTCGAACTTGATCACGCACCGCACCACCCAGCAGTTTGTAGACTGGTTGGCCGTATGCCTTTCCGGTGATGTCCCACAATGCCTGTTCGATTCCACTAGCAGCGCTGGAGGCGACGATTCCTCCTCTCCACCAAAAGAATCGTTGCATCTGTTGCCAGGCGAAGGTCACTCGTGTCGGATCCTGTCCGATCAACAGGGGGGAAAAATGATCGTCGATCATGGTCACGACGGCTTGCTCATGGTACTCCGTGGTCGCTTCGCCGATCCCGGTAATTCCTTCGTCGGTTTCCACTTCCACAAAAATCCAGTTGCGCGATGGCGCGATTTTGCCGGGGTGGGCGATTCCCATCACATGGGTTCGGAAATTCGTGATTTTCATGGCAGACTTTTCCTGGCAGGTGGTGGTCCGTAAGAGGGTTTCCCGGATTCGGAAACCAACTCGTTGAGACACGTAGCCGCGATTCTCGAAGTTTTTGAAAAATAGTCAATTCGTCTTCTTGTCCTGCTGCCTGAAGAAGCCGGTTCGGGACAGGTCACCAAGAAACGGCAAGGCCGGTCAAGAAAAATGGGTAAGACTGGAGGAACGAACGGGCCGCATATTTTACCTACGTAGTTTCCATTGGAAAAATCCTGAAAGGCTGAAGAATAGTACCTCTCAGAATCGATTCCTTTCCAGGGAAGACGGGGGTGGCTTGTTTGGTCGCATATCGCTGGTAGCGAGTGGCGGCCGGGTATCGGTACACGCTCCGCCCGCTGGGCACAGGCAGTCTGTTCATCAGTCCAGCTAATCTGGAGCCGGTCATTGGCTCCCTTTTGAACATGAATTGCGTCATTTGGACGAGGAACGGTGCGATGTCCTGGTTTCAGAGAATCATTAGCCAATTTCGCGATTCGAGTTTGCCGGAGATTGCAAACGAGATCGCAGATTGTCAAAAAAAATCCGTCTGGGAACTGGTTAACGAGCGGGCTCGACTCATGCCGCCCGCCGAGGCGAGGGGCTACGTTCACGCGCGTGTATCGGGTATGGTACATGCTGAAGTTGACGGGGCGTACTACCATCATGACCGGCTCGAAATTTCCTTGCGTGAGCGACTTGTGCGAATTGTCCAGGCCAAACTGGTTGACCAGGTCCTGGTTGAATTACGCGAGCGCCAGTATGCGAAGTTGGTAGTCGGCAAAGCTGCGTAATTCTGATCATGAGCGATCTTTGTGATTTCGGGCTCATCGGCCTGGCGGTGATGGGCGAAAATCTGGCTCTCAACATTGAGAGCCGGGGTTATCGCATTGCTGTCTACAATCGAACCACCTCGAAGGTGGATGGTCTACTGCAAGGCCGGGCACGGGGGAAAAGTTTTGTTGGCTGCTATTCTGTAGAAGAATTGGTGCGCCAGCTAGTTCGGCCCCGAAAAGTCATGTTGCTGGTCAAGGCCGGACCGGCTGTCGATGCCCTGTTGGACGAGTTGGCTGGCTTGTTGGAACCCGGGGATATCATCATCGATGGTGGTAACACCCACTACCTTGATACCGAAAGACGCACACAGCATGTGGAGCAGCAGGGGCTGTTGTATGTCGGGTCAGGGGTTTCTGGTGGCGAAGAGGGAGCCCTCAAAGGGCCCAGTCTGATGCCCGGCGGTAGTCAGGAGGCGTGGCCTCAAATTCGCCCCATTTTCCAAGCGATCGCTGCCAAAGTAGGACCACAACAGGACATTCCCTGTGCCGAGTGGGTAGGTCCAAGAGGCGCAGGCCATTACGTCAAGATGGTCCACAACGGCATTGAATATGGTGACATGCAGTTGATCTGCGAAGCCTATTTTATGCTTAAGAATGCCCTGGATCTCACCAACGATCAGTTGTATGACGTGTTCGATGATTGGAATCGGGGTGAACTGGAAAGCTACCTGATTGAAATCACTCGCGACATTCTGAGCGTCAAGGATCCGGAATCCGGGGATGATCTTGTAGATAGAATTCTCGACAAGGCGGGTGCCAAGGGAACCGGCAAATGGATGAGTCAGCTAGCCCTGGACCTGGGTGTTCCCAGTACGCTGGTGACCGCAGCTGTTTACGCTCGGGGTCTGTCGGCATTAAAAGAATCACGGGTCCGAGCCAGCCGGGTCCTGGAGGGACCCTCGACCGCGTATTCCGGAGATCACTCGCAATTTGTGGAGGACGTGCGGCAAGCTCTTTACGCATCAAAAATTTGCAGCTACGCACAGGGATTTGTCCAGTTGCAGGCAGCGAGTCAGGTTCATCAGTGGTCTTTGAATTACGGAGACTGCGCGTTGCTGTGGCGTGGCGGCTGTATCATTCGCGCACAATTTCTAGACAACATCAAGGCAGCTTTTGATGAACAGCCGGCTCTGGAGAACTTGCTCCTTTCACCCTATTTCACTGAAGCGGTTCAGCGGGCCCAGCGGAGTTGGCGGCATGTGGTCGCGACGGCTGCGGAACTGGGTTGGCCTGTTCCCGCGTTCAGCACCGCCCTGGCGTACTACGATAGCTACCGTTTGCAGCGATTGCCTGCAAATCTCTTGCAGGCCCAGCGAGATTATTTTGGAGCGCATACCTACGAACGAACAGATCGAGAAGGAAAGTTCCACACCGATTGGCTGGCGTTGCGACGGGCTCCGAATTCTCAGTAAAGCTCTCTGACGATTGATGTTCGTAAAAACGTTTGGAGTTCAGGATTTCGGATTGAGTTGGACGAAAACCAGACTGGAGTTTATTTTTTCTCCTTCGAGTGACTGGGGCTACTGATTTTTGTCCCCGGTATGCCGTCGTCTGAACCAAGAATCGAACAACCTGCATCTGGACCCTACAGTGTCACACACCATTGTTATTTTTGGAGCCTCCGGCGACTTGACGCGGCGGAAGTTAATTCCGGCACTGTACTCTTTGTACGTCAAAGACCGGCTTCCACCGGAAACAAAGATTGTCGGAGTGGCCCGCTCCAATTTTGAATCTGACTCATGGCGAGATCGTCTGGCGGATTCGACTTCCCGATTCACCGATGAAGGGTTCGACCGGAAAAGGTGGGAGGACTTCGCAACAAGGGTCCATTATTTATCGGCTGACATTGGTCAGGGTGACGACTTTGCCAAATTGGGGAAGTTTCTCGAAGGATTGGAGAACGGAAATTCATGTGAGCGGGTTTATTACCTGGCGACTTCCCCATCGCTCTACCCGGAGGCAGTTGGACAACTTGGCGAGGCGGGATTGGCGGATGAGTCGTCGGGCAAGCGTCGAGTGGTGATTGAAAAACCTTTTGGGAAGGATTTTCAGTCGTCACGGATTCTCAACGACACCGTGCACCGAGTCTTTCAGGAAAGACAGGTTTATCGCATTGATCACTACCTGGGCAAAGAGACCGTCCAGAACATGCTGGTGCTGCGGTTTGCCAACACTATTTTCGAGCCCGTCTGGAACCGGAACTATGTGGACCATGTACAAATTACTGTGGCCGAGGAAGTCACCGTTGGTAGCCGAGGAGAATACTACGATCGTGCCGGGGTTTTGCGTGACATGTTTCAGAATCACTTGCTGCAACTGATGATGATTACGGCCATGGAGGCTCCGGTACGATTCGAGGCAGACCTTGTGCGGGACGAAAAAGTAAAGGTCTTGCAGGCAGTGCGCCCTATGCACGGGGTGGATTTTGCGAGCGATACCGTACGTGGCCAGTATGAAAGTTATTTGCAGGAAGAAGGCGTCTCTGGCGAAAGTTCAACGGCTACCTTTGCTGCCTTGAAGTTGTGGATTGACAATTGGCGTTGGCAGGGTGTGCCATTTTACCTGAGAAGTGGCAAGGGTATGTCGTGTCGAACGACTCAGATTGTGATTCAGTTTTGCGAGCCGCCGCACATGCTTTTCGATGAGGGGGGTATGAAAAGTCTGGATGCCAACCGGCTCGTGATCCAGGTCCAACCCGCCGAAGGAATCCAGTTGCAGTTTCAAACAAAGGTGCCGGATGCCGAATTGCGATTGAGGATGACGGATCTTGACTTCCGTTATGCTCGCGAGTTTTCAGGTTCGATGCCGGATGCGTACCAACGACTGCTCCTGGACGTGCTCAACGATGATGCCAGCTTGTTTGCCCGTAGTGACGAGGTGGAAATGGCGTGGAATATCATCGATCCGATTGTTGCTGCGTGGCAGAGTCCGGCAGCGCCGCCCCTGGAGCGATACCCGTTGCAGATGTGGGGTCCGGAAAATTCGACAGAATGGATGCGCTCCCAGGAACGAGAGTGGTTCGACGTATGTCCCGTTCTGCACTGAGTCTGGGGGGACCCGGTGGTCGGCAAGTGGGGAAGGCGGCCATCTGCTTGCGCGTTGGGTTGCGGCGATGGAGCAGTCAACCCGACCTAAAGTAAACGAAGGATTCTGGATCGATCCCGTGTTGTGATGCCTCACTTCGACCGGGCCGGCATTGCAAGTCGTGGTGGTTCAATTGATAATTGTCGTTGACCACGTTGAGGTTGTAAATCTTGCCCCCCTGTCGTTCCAGGTTGAAACCCCATGCACGAGACTTTCCGATTACCTGAGCTTGAGATTGGCTCGATCAAGCTGGAGTTTCCCGTCGTGCAAGCAGCTCTTTCCGGTTACAGTGACTGGCCCATGCGTGTTATAGCACGACGCTTGGGGGCTTGTTACACGTTGTGTGAGGTAATGCTTGACCAGTTTGTGTTGAACGTCAAACCGCGACACAAGACTCGCCGATTTTTGTACGTGACCGACGAAGAACACCCCGTGGGAGCTCAGCTGATGGGGGCTGACCCCCAGCAGTTCGGGCCGGCTGCCTTGCGATTGGTGGAGGCTGGATTTGATGTGATCGACATCAATTTCGGTTGCCCTGTCAAGAAAGTATTGGGACGCTGCCGCGGTGGGTATCATCTGAGTCAGCCTGAAGTTGCTCTGGAAATTGTGCAGCGGACGCGCGATGCAGTTCCCGGTCATATTCCGGTGACGGTTAAAATGAGGCGGGGCATGGATGACACGACAGAAAGTCGGGACAAGTTTTTTGGCATCCTTGACGGTGCGTTCGACGCCGGGGTGTCGGCAGTGACCGTGCATGGCCGGACGGTAGAACAACGTTACGTCGGACCCAGCCGATGGAGTTTTTTACAGGAGGTAAAACGGCATTCCGGAGACCGAACCATTCTGGGAAGCGGCGACTTGTTTCGAGCCCAGGATTGCTTGGATATGCTGGCGCAGACGGGAGTGGATGGAGTGACAGTTGCCCGGGGTGCGATTGGTAATCCTTGGATTTTTGAACAAGCTAGAGCGTTGGCGCGAGGGGAGGAGTTGCCCGCAGCTCCATCATTGCGGGAGCAACGGGAAGTCATTTTGCAGCATTTTCAGTTGGCCGAGCAGGTATATGGAAGTGTGCGGTGTGGTGTGCCCATGCGAAAATTTGGCATTAAGTATTCGTCATTGCATCCCCGCTGGAAAGAGGTGCGAGAAGACTTTGCCCGGGTGAAAGATCTGTCGGACTGGAAGGTTGTTTTGGATCGCTGGTACGACGACGATGCACCAGGTCGGCATCCATCGTTGGAAGCACACCTGGGCAAAAGAGGTTGCGAGGAAGCCGCTTAAGGCAAAAGCCCGCAACGGGGCGGAATCATCCAAGGTCCTTGGTCTTTAGATGATTTTCAGGTGCTCCAGGCATTCGATAAACTTTTGCCAGCGTCTGGCGCCGCGACGAACGTCTTGACAGGAGTTGCCACCCCTCTGCTAGCTGGAGTTTTCAACTGCCGTTGCTCCGCCGGGTGGCCTTCTTTAGACTTCTCTGCTTGCAGTCGTGCTGTCGACTGCCAATTGTCGGGACCACTTTCTTGAGATGATTCGATAACGGAGTGAGAGTTGTCGATGGCCCAGATTCTTAAGCACCACGTGTTGATTATTGCCGTGGGCTCTGTCGTACTGTTTACGAACTTGGGCACTGCGCGCCTGTGGGATCGAGATGAACCACGCAATGCCGGATGTGCTGCTGAAATGATGGCCCGTGGGGATTGGGTGGTACCGGTGTTCAATGACGAATTACGGACTGCCAAGCCCGTGTTGCTTTATTGGTTCATTATGTCGGCTTACAGCTTGTTCGGTGTCAACGAGTTTGCGGCACGGTTTTGGTCTGCATTGCTTGGACTGGGGACGGTGCTGGCAACTTACTATCTGGGGCGACGCTTGTTCAATGCACGAGTGGCCGTGTGGGCTGCCATGCTGTTGATTGCCAGTTTGATGTTCAACGTGTCATCGCGGGCGGCCACACCTGACTCGCTACTCATATTCTTCAGCACGTTGGGAATCCTGGTGTATGTTTACACCGGATTTTCCGGCCTGTCCCGCAGTTGGTGGGCGTATGTTTTGATGTACGCCATGTTAGGGATGGGGGTGTTGGCCAAAGGGCCGGTTGGCGTGGTCGTTCCCATGGCAGTCATTGGCATGCATTTGCTGATCAAACGACTGCCGAATCGGGAGGTAGTTGAAGCCGGCAAGGCGCAGTCGGTGCAACGTGGGGCCTGGTCCTGGCGAAGACTGGTGGAATTTACGGCGCCATTGTTCAGGCCGTTTGCACCCGTTCATTTTTTGAGGACTGTATGGGCCATGCGTCCGTTGACGGCGATCGGGTCAGTTGGACTGATTGCCTTGCCGTGGTACGTATGGGTGGCGGCACGCACTGATGGATTGTGGATCGAGCGTTTTCTGTGGGTGGAGAATTTTGGACGTGCCACGGCACCGATGGAAAACCATGGTGGCACTCCGCTGTACTACTTGGTGGTGATTCTAGCGGGGTTCTTTCCTGCGTCGGTGTTGATTTGGCCAGCGTTTCAGAACGCTATCGAACAGCTGCGCCGGCAGGGTAAAACGTACGATGCCTATCTTTTACTTTGTTGCTGGGTGGGTGTTTACTTAGGGATATTCACTCTCGCTCAAACCAAGTTGCCGAACTATATCACTCCCTGCTACCCCGCGTTGGCACTGCTTACGGCATGTTTTGTTCAGAATTGGCTGTCTGGCGACTTCGCGTGGTCCCTGGCCCGAATCCGTGTTGGTCAGATGATCTACGGACTGGTCGGTGTTCTGCTGTCGATTGGATTGCTGGTGGTTGCCCGGGAATACCTGCCCGATGAAAACGTTGTTTGGTTGATTGGCGCGGTTCCGTTGTTGGGCGCGGTTGCGTGTCTGGTACTGCTGCACTACGAACGAAGAAGGGCCATGATAGCTACGTTCGTTGCTACGGGGATTTTGTTCTGTTGGTCTCTGTTCGGATTGGTGACCAGCCAGGTCGCCAAATATCAGCAAAACCACCTGCTGTTTGAAAAGGTTGTGAGTGACCGCCCTCAATCTCGCCTGGCATCGTATCGCTGTTTAGAGCCCAGTTGGGTGTTTTACAGTGGTCATACGATCCGGCCTTTTGGTGGTGATAGTGTTGCCACCGCAAGTTTTCTGAATGCCAGTTCTGACCATTACGTAATTACGACAGAACATCACTTTCAGGATCTTCAGTTGCGCGTCAATGAGTGTGTAGGCGTGTTGGAAGAAGTTCCGTATTTCCTCAAGAAACATCGTTTGGTACTTCTGGGGCATGTCCGTCCATCGCACTTGACAGCCGGATTAGAGAACCACAAAGACAGGAATTGAAGACAATATGATATCCTTCCGGAAACTGAGGCATTTTGTGTCATCTGATGTGCAAGGTTCGTCGCCACAAACGTGTGATGGGGATTCCGGTTTGAGTCTATCCGTCGTTGTGCCAATCTACAACGAGGTGGAAAATCTGGATCCTCTCTGCAACGAACTCAACAAGGTCTTGCCCGGACTGGGTTGCCCTTACGAAATTATTTTGGTGGATGATGGGTCCACAGACGGTAGCGCGGCTCGGCTAAGTGAGATTGCCGGTTTGGATCCCCGGGTGCGAGTGGTCCTGTTTCGTAGAAATTATGGACAGACAGCGGCCATGCAGGCTGGGTTACAGTATTCTTCACATGACGTGGTGGTCACCATGGACGGAGATCTGCAAAACGATCCATCGGACATTCCGATGATGTTGGGAAAAATTTCGCAAGGTTATGATTTAGTGCATGGCTGGCGCAAGGAACGTAAGGACGCCTGGATCAATCGGCGACTGCCTTCGCGGTTGGCGAACTGGTTGATTTCCAAGACGACTGGTTTTCAGATTCATGACTTGGGGTGCACACTCAAGGCGATGCGCCGTGAGATTGCACAGGATCTCGAGTTGTACGGCGAAATGCATCGTTTCATTCCTATTTTGGCACACCAGCGAGGGGCGCGTTGTACCGAAGTGGTAGTGAAACACCATGCACGTCGTTTCGGACAGACAAAATATGGAATCGGAAGATCGCTACGAGTCGTTCTTGACCTGCTGACGGTTAAATTTTTGTTGGATTACTCTGCCAGTCCCATGAAACTGTTCGGGATGATTGCGGTTTGGTGTTTTTTGGCAAGCGGTGTTTCGGGATTTGGTGTCATGGCGATGAAAATCATGGGACAAGTCGACATGACAGGAAATCCACTTTTACTGCTGACTGTCCTGCTTGTGACCTCGGGAATACAGTTTCTCAGCCTGGGGTTGTTAAGCGAAGTTAATGCTCGCACCTACTATGGGTCTCAGGGTAAACAACATTATGCAGTTCGCGAGCTTCTCAACTTCACGACACCTCGCGAAGACTTCCAGGTGAAACGCGAGGAAATGGCCGCCTAGTGGGAGTTTTGTGCCTCGGAGAATTTCCCTTTGTCGCCGCGTCCATCCCGTTCCGTGCAAGAACGAAGCCGCAAGCCAAAACCGCGGCAAAAGGCGCGGGATGATGCCGAGGCTTTGATGGATGGAAAGACGGCCGTAACGCCGGCAAGCTCATTGGTGGTGACCAGGGCTACGCACCCTGCAGGGCACTCTGAATTTCTCGGCGAATGTGCGGACTCGTTTCGACTTCTAGACGTTTGGCCAGTTCCTGCCGCGCCGTGAGATTAGCGTACCGTCCCAATGCCCAGGCGCATGCAGAACGGACTAATGGTTCTGTGTCGTTTAGTCCTTTGTGGAGTGCTGCTTGTGCAGAAGGTGACCGGTGGTTCCCCATGACAATTGCGGCGTTGCGTAGAATGCCCTGGCGTTTAGAACGCCACAATGGAGTCTGACGAAATTGTTTACGGAATGCTTCGTCGTCCATGTCGAAGAGTGCGGTAAGTTCCATCGGGTTGAATGAATCGGCTGACAAGAATGATTTCTCACCTGTCTGGGGAGCGTGTTGATTCCAAGGGCAGACTTCTTGACAAATGTCGCAACCAAATAGCCAATTATCGATTCCACTGCGCAGATCCTCTGGAATCTCTTCCCGAAGTTCAATCGTCAAATAGCTGATGCAACGGGTGGCATCCAGTACATACGGCTGTGGGAAGGCATTGGTTGGACAAGCATCCAGACAGGCTTGACAGGTGCCGCAGTGATCCGTTTTGAAAGGGGTATCGTATTCCAGTTCCGCGTCCGTCAAAAGTGCGGCCAGGAAGAGCCAGCTGCCACGCTCCTTGTTCAACAAGAGCGTGTTTTTTCCCACCCATCCGAGGCCGGCGAGTACAGCGTAGTCGCGTTCAAGTAATGGGGCGGTGTCCACAACTCCCCGCACGTGGCAATCAGGTAGCTGTTCGACAAGGTACGCGCTAAGGAGTTTGAGCCTCTTGTGGATGACGTCGTGATAGTCTTGGGTTCCCCAGGCGTAACGCGCCACACGGCCCTGCCCCGTTTGAGGCGGTTGGGGTGCATCGCCGCTGTAGCTCATACCCAACATAACCAGGCTGCGTGCGTCTTGTAATACGTTCTGCGGGTGTTCATAAGCTGCGGCGCGGCGCGCAATATAATCCATTTTTCCAGCATATCCCGCATCCAACCAGTGGAGAAAACGCTCGAAAGATAACGCCTTGGATGCAGGACAAACTCCCGCTAGTTCAAAACCTAGGCGTTTTGCCTGTTGTTTGAGTTGTTGGGTAATCGTTGGCTGATTCATGAAAAGCTTGAGTCGGGAGGGCGTGTCAATTATTCTAAAAAGTTAGCAGTACTTGTCCCTTGCTTTACGGCTGAATGACTCGAGGCAACTTATGAAAACTGTATCTCGCTTGTTCTTGTTCATGTTCGTCACATCGCTTTTGGCAGTTTCTTTACCTGAAGATACCTGTCAGGCCCGTGGTCCGTTTGGCGGCCTCGGTAGCTATGGGGGCTGTAACAATTATCTCTTAGGTTACCACGGGTTGGGAGCAGGGTGTTTTGAAATGCCCTATGCCATGGGACGAATTCCGACTCCTCCCTATTTTGCTCTGCACCCGCCGGTACACTATAGTGACTTCGTCCCTCGAACCTATGGCTATAGTCCTTTTGCCTATCCGGGCATTTTCGAGACACCTGCTATTCCCCAGGTTACACCCGAAGAAGTCGCGAATCCCTATGTGAAGCCTGATTCTACAGGTCAAGTGAATAAGATTCACCACGTCGTTTCGGCGTCCCTGCCCGTCGTGATAAGAAATCCTTTCGTGCGTCAGAGCCAACCCGTGATGGAAGACCGGGTGGCACAGGTCGAGTAACAAGGGAAGGGTTGACACTGCCAGTCAAGAGTCGTCGCTCAATGGTTGCTGAGAATATAAAATACGACACGTGCCTCCGGAGTCCGGGCTTGCTGTGTTCATTGGACTCAAGTCTGGGCCAAACAGCCGCTGGGTCAGTGGATTGCACGGGCGAACTGCCGGATTGGCTGCGCAGCAGCTAGCGGAAAGTCGACTTGCCCGCAGTTTTTGGAGTCGGCTAGCGGTTGGGAAGCGAAGACCTCTTGGCCGAAACGGCTGAAATCGCTACTCTACGGACCCTTTTTGTGGGTTCCATGACTGCCTGAGTGCAGCGTTCTTCGGGAACGACTTCTGTTTTTCATTCGCTTCCGGGTGCAAAGGAGTTTGCCGATGCGGCGGGCTGTTTTTCTGCTGTTGGTAGCTGTTAGCTGTGTGGGGTGCAACGCGGCAGGCGCTGGTTTTGGTCGTTGGGCCACGGGGCCGCAGCGCATACCGCCTCCACCAACAGGTAGTTTTGGCCAGCCGGCGACTACGTCGCCCTATTATCAATCGAGGGCTCCGCAGAAGGACGGCTCGGAAACGACTTCAACTCAAGTCCGTCCCGCCGGTTCAACGGCAGACGGGCAGACACTTACGCCTCCGGTTCTCACGACCTCCCAAACGCCAGAATTGTCTCCGGCGGCAGTGACTGGATCCGGGACAGTGGCTGGATTGGCAACAATTGTTGATGCTGGAAGCACTGGCTGGCGTTCGCCACGGAAAATTATTCAGCGGGCAACGGCGGAAGAAAGGCTAGGTAACACATCGGGTCGCCATGACACGCCTTTACGGAATCAGGTCAACGCAGCCAGGTTCCCTATCCGATCAGTTTTGGCCAATGAACCCAATGACGTTATCGAACCCCGGATGGCTCACCAGTCACCGTCGGTTGTCATTCGGCCTATGGTGACCAGCGGAACGGTGCTTGAGACTTCAGAACCTCGCAGACTTGAACTGCCTGATCAACTGACCGAGATCACGAATCTGCCTCTCGTGGAACAGTCGGTGGCCGTAGCAAGTGGCGAACTTCAGGAACCGGCCCTGCCTGCGACAACTACCAGAAATGGCTTTAAAAACGGCCCGCAACCGGGGCAATGGCGTCAGTTTGACGCTGCTCCCAGGTAGCTGCGAGGCCTTGTTGTGCTGTCAGTCAAAATTCCCCTTTTGGTTCTTTATATTGCGGACAGGGATAGGTTGCGGTGGCGACTGGCACCTTTTTCGTGGTAAAAAGAGAGAAGGGGTGGTGGCCAGCGGGTGGGCTGCCCGACAGCGGGGAAATTTAACACGACTGTGTCTCTGGCTACACCATGGCAATTGCTACCGTCTTGGATACTGGTCTGAAAATGGTGGGGCATTTGCGACTTAAGCAATGGAACAAGGTGGTTCCGCAAATTAAGTCGCAGCAAAACGGGTACGTCAATATCTCTGACGCGCAACTGCGAAAAGAAAGTCTAGCGCTTCGTTATCGAGCCAAGAGTGGAGACTCTTTGGAAAAATTGCTTCCCGAGGCATTCGCCCTGGTGAGGGAAGCAAGTAAACGTGCTCTTGGTATGCAGCATTACGAAGTACAGTTGTTGGGCGGTATCGCCATGCATAACCACTCGATTGCTGAGATGCAGACGGGCGAAGGTAAGACGCTGACTGCGACCCTGCCCATGTACCTGGCCTCACTGACCGGCCGATCGGTCCATCTGGCGACTGCCAACGACTACCTGGCGCGTCGAGATGCCGAGTGGATGGGACCAATTTACCGCATGCTGGGCGTGAGCGTGGGAGTCATCGAGACGCAAATACCTCGCGCGCAGAGAGTTCGAGCCTATCAGTCGGACGTGACCTATGGCACGGCCAAGGAATTTGGATTTGATTTTCTTCGCGACCGCTTACTGTTGCGTCGAACCGTCGATGGTACGGCAGACCTGTTGGGGGGGATGCTGGGGCAGAAGCAAACTGTCGGTGGAGATAAGGCCATCCAACGCGATCCTTATTTCTGCCTGGTAGATGAAGCGGACAGTTTATTGATTGACGAAGCGAGAACTCCCCTGATTATCAGCGCAATGCCTGGCGAAGACTACAACACGACAATTCAGACTTACCATTGGGCTGCAGAGAGTGTTGATCGCTATGAAGAGGATACTCACTATGAATACGAGTATCAAAAGAAGACGGTCACACTCAACGCCGATGGTCGTCGCATGGTGCGCGAGATAGCCAAGCCCGTGGAATTGGCAGCCGTGGGTATGTTTGATCTTTATGAACATACCGAGCGTGCCATCAAGGTGGCGCGGGAGTTTCTCCTGGATCGCCATTACGTGGTCCGTGACGGAGAGATTGTGATTGTTGACGAATTCACGGGAAGATTATCGGAGGGCCGAAAGTGGCGGGCCGGAATTCATCAGGCCATCGAAGCCAAGGAGGATGTAGAGATCACTGTTGAAACGAATCAGGCCGCCCGGATTACTGTACAGGACTATTTTTTGCGCTACGAACGCCTGGCCGGAATGACCGGCACGGCGGCTGATTCAGCACGGGAATTGAAAAAGATTTACAAGGTTAATTTTGTCGCCGTTCCCACCAATCGGCCGGCCCAAAGAAAGCGGTTCCAGACCGGCGTGTATGGTACGGCCGAAGCGAAGTTCGGGGCAATTGTTGAAGAGGTGTTGCAGTGTCATGATCGTGGTCGGCCCGTTTTGATTGGGACCAGATCGATCGATAAATCGGAACGCTTGGCGGAACTGTTGCGTGGCCGCGGAGTGGACCTGAAAGTGCTCAATGCGAATAACCTAACCGCAGAAGCGGAAATTGTGATGGTTGCAGGAGAAAAGGGGAAAATTACTGTCGCTACCAACATGGCGGGAAGAGGAACTGATATCAAGTTAGGGGAAGGAGTTGGGCAGATCGACGGACTACATGTCATCTGTACTGAACTTCATGATTCGGCGCGAATTGATCGGCAATTGATTGGTCGCTGTGGTCGGCAGGGAGATCCCGGAACGTTTCGGCAGTTTCTTTCTCTGGACGACGATATATTGCTTAGCGGATTGGGCCCGAGGAAATCAAAGTCTCTCAAGAGTCGTGGTGCTGACTCTGGCAATGTCCCGCATCGGCTGGCGTCATTGTTCCACAAGGCACAAGCCAAAGTCGAACGGAAATATTTTCGCCAACGACAAGCGTTAATGCATCACGAACGAGAACGCCGCAAAATGCAGCAGCAAATGGGCCAGGATCCGTATCTGGACACGCCCGGCTAGTTGTAGCTCGACTGGGTGAGGGCTGTGTCGTCAAAGTTTGGTGACAGGAGGTGGATTGCAGTCGTTGGTGCATTGCGAAGATACTCTGGACGCTGAACGACGGATTTTCAACTCTCCAACGCTGAGAGGGATGTGTGAGATGAAATCTTGGAACGTCGCCATGGTCTTATTTTGTGCGCAATTGTCCTATGGCGAGGGTTTGGTCAGGCCGATCACAAAAATGATTTCCGTGCCCGATCCGGTACCGCGCTCTGCAAAGAATGATCCGCCCGGTCCTTCACCGCAATTCCCCACGGAGAACACTTCAGTTTTTCCGCGACGAATCGCCGCACCAGGGGTGCCTTTGACACAACTGATTTTTGAATCCGACCTGCGGGAGAAGGATTCGGACCCGGGAAGCGTACAAGAGGTGGGCCATTGGGAGGATTCTGAAAAGTTGGCCGGGCTTCCGGGACAAGCCGCTCGTGACTTGCTCGTCCAGGCATTGACACGGCGACTGACGATGCCAGACCCGGGCGTATCTCCTCTTACGCTGGCCCAGTGCCTGCGAAAATCTGATCATCCGGACCGTAGGGAAATTGTGGTTACCTATTGGGATTTGAGTCTAAAACTGCTTCTGGAACAATTTGCTCTGGACGAGTTGGAACGAGTTTCAGACACGAAAGTTTTCCGGGACACTGCCGGGGCCGTAGAGCTTGAAGTGCTGCAAAGTGAAGCTGTGACTCGAAAAAATCAGGCGAGCGTGGAACTGCTCCAATCCCAACACCGGCTCGCAGGACTACTTGGTGGCCCACGGCAACAAGATGGACGTCCTCCCCTGCCCTTGCCTCTGGATCTTCCCATCGTGGGCCCCTATCAGACCAATTTTGACCGGATGTTTCAGAACCAGACGCCCTCCAGGCGTCTGGTCGAAATCAATGAAATGTTGCAGCCCATGCAGAAAGTGATCGAGTCCCGGGTCCACTCGCTGCGGGCAGCTGAACGTTTGTTTTACAAAATCCAACACGAAGCCGGGGATGGCGAGGTGGAACTCGCAGTTCTGGTGAACGCTTGTAGTAGCTGGCACCGACAAAAAGAAAATTTGGTGGCCAACATCATGGAATACAATCGGATCATCGTGGAGTACGCATTTGCGGTCGCCCCGCAGCGTATCAGCGACATTCAGATAGTCCGTATGCTCGTTCCCCAGCGACCAGAGTGGAGCCAGTTAGCAACTCGACGCATAGACAACGTCGGCGCAGCTGTGTACGAACAGGGTTTGGGTCCAGTGTCTAAAAGGGGCTTACGTAAAGTTCCACCGGGTATGGAGATTGATTTACAACCCGTTCCCGTTGAATAATAAATTCCAGGTGTATCGGTGCTCCGTCGAGAACGTGGCACTGGGTTTGTTTCTTCCAGGTGAGAATCTCGGCTGATGATGTCTGAACAACAGACGATGACGCGCGTAGGAGATAGCAAAGTCCTGGGACAGCCCCGGCGGCGAGGTACCCCGCGTCCGTTGATGATCGGGTCGCTCAGAGTGGATCCACCTGTGTTGCAAGCCCCGATGGCCGGGTTTACCAACTATGCCTTCCGGCAAATGGTACGAGAGTTTGGTGGTGTAGGTTTACAGGCAACTGAATTTATCAGTGCACGTGGTTTTGCCTATCTTGACAAGGAAATTGACGCATTTCCGGATCGTTTATGGGGTGTCAAAGAGGAGCCGCAGCCGCTTGCCGTTCAGATTTGGGACAATGACCCGGAGACGCTGGCGCGAGTTGGTGCCCGTCTGGTCAACGAGTTTAATGTTAGTGTCGTTGATATCAACTTCGGTTGTCCGGTGAAGCAGGTGAGTGAGAAGGCACATAGCGGCAGTTATCTTCTACGGGATGCCGATAGAATCGGCAGAATTGTTGAGCGTGTCGTTCAAGCCTGTACTCCCGCGCCCGTTACGGCGAAAATCCGTCTGGGGTGTTCGCCCGACAACATCACAGCTCCCGAGGTGGCGCAAGCGGTGGAGCAAGCGGGTGCCGCGGCGTTGACCGTTCATGGACGCACAGCGACGGACTATTTTCGCGGCCAAGCGGACTGGGATCGCATTGGAGCATTGAAATCAGTGCTGCGACGAATTCCCTTGATTGGCAATGGCGACCTGGAGTCGCCGCAGAAGGTCGTTGACGTGTTTCAGAGGTACCCGGTGGATGGTGTGATGATCGCGAGAGCTTGCCTGGGTCGTCCTTGGCTGTTCAGCCAGATTGCCGCTGCCCTGCGAAATGAACCGATTCCGGATGACCCGACGCTGGAGGCGCAGCGCGAATGCCTGTTGCGACATTATGACCTGGTCGTACAACGGTTTGGTGTCGGCAAAGGCACAATCTTGATGCGAAAATACGCCTGTTGCTATGCCCAGGGGCGACCCGGCGCGAAAGAATTTCGTACGCGGGTCGCCGGAATCAACACCCCTGACGAATTTCGCGAAGTTGTTCAGCGGTTTTTCCCCAAAGATCCGTAATGCGGTCTTGTGGGTGTTCTGACCTGTCTGTTTCATTTTTCCGGATTCCAACCGGCTGACATTGTCTTTTCACTTCGGAGAGAGAACTCTCCTGAGCAGTATCATTCCAGTGACATTGGGGAAAGCCATGCTGAGGAGCATGATGTCAGAAACGTCAATGACGGTGTCTGGTGATACGGTTGAGTGGAGGAGGCACACCGAAACAGTTTGGTAGAGCAGGAGGGTAGTTCAGCAGCAGGCCGTTGAAATGACCTGACAGTGAGTTGACTGGTCAGGCAAGTGGTTCAATCGCGGGGCATTTAAGTGGATTCGATGAGGACCGGAGTTTTTCTGTCAATTCAGGCCACCCAACAGCCTGTATAACCTGAGGTTGCCCCTCAAAGATCCGAACGGAAAGCTGTTCCTCCAGGTCCCACGGGCAATTTTCTATTTTGCCAGCAGCAAGCAACGACGGCACAGGTCCACCCGCAGACACCTGCTGCGAATGCATCTGGAGGTGCTCCCTAAGCTACAGCGCCCTTTCAAGGGCGAGGAACAGCCCAGGTCCCTTTCAGATGGCCCTTTTCTTATTTGTTGGACTTCATTTCTCCGGAGGTGTACCGTCCCCAATAATCCTGTAGTCTCTCCAATACCAGTGGCGCAAGGACGACGCTCCCCACAATGTTGGGGAAGGCCATGCTGAGGATCATGATGTCAGAGAAATCGAGGACGTTCTTGAGATTGTTGACTGCACCGATCACTACGAAGACCACGAAGATGATCCGGAAGACGACGACAGTTCGAAGACCGGCGCCGCCGAAGTGATCCATGAGATAGATCCAGCCTCGCTCGCCGTAATAGCACCACGAGATCATCGTGGAGTACGCGAAGAGTGTCACGCAGAGGGTGAGAAGTATTGGAAACCAAGAGACCACGGAGCCAAATGCCTGGGCTGTCACTGCCACTCCCTGCAAGCTGTCCGCGTTCACCACCTCGTCAGAGTTCCAGGTCCCGGTGATGACGACGACCAGGCCAGTCATTAAGCAAACAATAATTGTATCGATGAAGGGTCCCATCATCGCGACGAGTCCCTCTCGCACGGGCTCGTCGGTCTTGGCTGCCGCGTGAGCGATAGCGGCACTACCCAGGCCGGCCTCATTGGAAAAAGCCGCGCGCTGGACGCCCCAGATCAAGACGCCTGCCGCGCCGCCATAGAAAGCATTTGTGGTGAACGCCATGTTCACCATCAGGACCAAAGCTTCGGGAAGCCGAGAAATATTCGAGATGATGACGAAGAGCGCGGCGAGCACGTACAGGCCGCACATGCCCGGGACAATTTTAGAGGTTGCAGCGCCGATTCTCTGAATGCCTCCCAGGATCACAGCCGCCACCAAGCCTGCCATGACGAGGCCAATTCCCCAGGGCGCTAAATCTGGCAAGTCGAAGGTCGACGTCAAAGCCTCCACGGTCTGATTGGCCTGGAACATGTTGCCGCCCCCCAGCGCCCCTCCCATCACCATGATGGCGTACATGATCGCGAGCACTTTGCCGATGCTTCCCCACGGCCCCCCCTTCTTTCGAAGTCCGATATCCAGGTAGTACATGGGGCCACCGGAGATGCTGCCGTCCGCGTTCACCTGTCGATACATTTGCGCCAAGGTGCAGCTGCTGAACTTGGCTGCCATACCGAAGACCGCGGCGATCATCATCCAGAGCACGGCGCCAGGACCTCCGAGGACGATCGCCACGGCGACGCCCGCGATATTTCCCAGGCCAACCGTCGCTGACAGCGCACTGGTGAGGGCACGAAAGTGAGAGATTTCGCCTTCGTCATTCGGATTGTCATAGCGGCCGAGCACGACGTCTAGCGCGTGTTTAAAACCGCGGATGTTGATGAAGCGGTACCAGAAGGTGAAGAAGATAGCCCCCAGGATCAGGATGGTGATCAGGAAAGGGATCGGAATGGTCTTCTGCTTTTGTTTTCCATTCGGTTGCAGGACTGGTTTCCCGGCCCGATCGATTTCATCCACCTGGATGGCGCCAAAAGCCACATCGAAAAAGAGCAGCCCAAACATCTTGTCGTTGAAGTGGGCCAGCAGCGACTTTTCTTTTTTAACTGGGGGCTTTTCGGCGTCGGTCGCAGCAGATTTCTCCGTCGCCGTTGAAGCCTGGCCCTCGTCGGCTAAACCGGTACTGTTGGGCGACGGCATCGCCAGCAGGCTGCCCACGATTAGGCAGATCAGAGCCACTCGTAAGTGCATATTCCCCCCCCTATCTCACCAGACGGGCCACCGAACGTCTTTTGATGCTTACAAGTCCAGCTTCTATCTGATAAATCTAATCCAGTCAAGAGTTTACGGCAAGTTGGCTGGATCTAGAATATATTTTTGAAAGGTATACTTGCAATAAATGATGGAATGTATATCATAGTGGGGTAAGGCATTGGCACATCCAGTGTTAGGGTTAAATGATATGAGCATCAATCTGGTTTCCTCTGAAGTAGCGATTCTTGATCTACTGCGGAAAAATGACTGGATGTCGGTTTCCCAGATGACGGCCGTCATGCAAGTCACGGGGACGGCCGTTCGCCAAAGGTTAAGTCATTTGATGGAAGTTGGTTATGTTGAGAGGTGCAGGCACAAGTCCGGGCGGGGTCGTCCGAGCCATCGTTATTCCTTGACTGCCAAAGGCCGTCGTAAGACGGGTGCCAACTTTGCTGATTTGGCCGTTGCACTTTGGAATGAAATTCGTGAGATCGAAGACCCGGAGGTTCGCCGTGGCTTATTAAAGCGAATTGCTCAGCGAATGGTTGACATTTACTCCGACCAGATCGAAGGCGAAACGATAGTGGATAAAATGAATTCCATCAGTCAGTTATTTGGTGACCGCAACATACCGATTTCCGTCGATGTGACTGGTGAGTTTCCCACACTGAATGTGTTGGCCTGTCCTTATCCAGATCTGGTAGAGCAGGATCGTTCAGTTTGTGCCATGGAACGGATGATGTTTTCCGATCTGTTAGGCCAGGATGTGCGTCTTGATAAATGCCGGCTGGATGAGGGGAATTGCTGTACGTTTGGTTTGAATTGAAATTGATCATGACCAGTTGCCCATTGGATAGCGGGAGAGAATATAAAAAATGACACAGCCTTGGATTGAAGGACGAATGGAGGAAGGGGTCATTACGACGGCGCTAGAACAAGCCATCAACTGGGCACGTCAATCGAGTGTCTGGCCGATGACATTCGGTTTGGCGTGTTGTGCGATTGAAATGATGGCGACCGGGGCGAGTCGTTTCGACATCGACCGATTTGGAGCAGGCGCTTTCCGGGCAACACCACGACAGGCAGATTTGATGATTGTGGCTGGAACGGTGACTTACAAGATGGCGAGTCGCGTTCGTCGCCTTTATAACCTGATGCCCGACCCGAAGTTCGTGATCGCGATGGGTGCCTGCACAGTAGGTGGTGGACCTTATTTCAAGTGGGGTTATCACGTCGTCAAGGGTGTGGATTTGGTCGTGCCGGTTGATGTCTACGTGCCGGGTTGTCCTCCGCGACCTGAAGCGTTGCTCGAAGGGTTGATGCGGATCCAGGATAAAATTCGGGGTCACAAAATTGCTCGCCGTTCGGGGACTGGAAGTGGGTTGTTGGGTGCCGGTATCAAAGTTGACGATCAGTTGCCGTTGCCCCACCATTCGGGTTATGTCTCTGCTCCTGCCGATACAGAACCCCTGTACGACCACCAGAAGATCACGGGCTGATGCGAACGGATGCAAGGCCCACGAGAAATAGCAATAGGAGTCGGTATTGACCGGCGTTTTTGGAACACTTTGAAAGTGTGAAGGTCACGCAGTCAATTCCCTACAAACGATTAACTATCATGCCAGAAATTCTGAAGATTAAAAACCTACACGTTGCCGTTGCTGGAAAGCCCATTTTGAAGGGCGTCAATTTAGAAATTCTACGTGGCCAGACCCACGCCTTGATGGGGCCCAATGGTTCCGGAAAGAGCACGTTAGGATTAGCCATTATGGGCCATCCTGGTTACGAGGTGACTGGTGGCAGCGTCACGCTGAATGGTGACGAGTTACTGGAGATGAAAGCAGATGAACGTGCCCGGCAGGGGATCTTCATGGCCTTTCAGCGGCCCCTGTCGATCCCGGGAGTGAAAATGTCTGATTTTCTACGGCATGCCACGACCAACGTTCGAAATCCGGATCGGAGCGAGGGAGAGGAACTGATCCCCATGCGTGAATTCCGCAAGGAATTGAAGGGAAAAATGAAACAATTGCAGATGGATCCGGAGTTCGCTCGCCGTTATGTTAACGACGGATTCTCGGGTGGCGAAATGAAGCGGGCCGAGATACTGCAGTTAGCAATGCTGCAGCCGAAGTTTGCCATCTTAGACGAGACGGACAGTGGGCTCGATGCGGACGCGGTGCGATTAGCCAGTCAGAGTATTGCCGAGATTGGCCGTGAAAAAATGGGACTATTGATTATCACACATCACGATAAGTTGTTGGAGCACAATCCGCCTGAGTTCGCTCACGTCATGTTGGGTGGAAGGATTGTAGAAACGGGCGGAGTAGAACTGGCCGAAGAGCTTCATTCTCAGGGTTACGAGAGGATTCGTGAAAAGTATCCCGAAGCGGATGCCGACAATCAGCAGATGAGCGCTAAGGAGGCGTCGGCAAGTTTGTAGCGAAGTAAGAAGCCGAATTGCCGGTGTTAAATATACGGAGTTCAATTGTCAACGAAATGTTAACTTATAACCGGAAAGCCGAATAACATAACATGGCCACAGACCTTGCTACTGCAGAATCGACAGATGTCCTTGGTGACGTAAATAAGTACGATTTTAAGACGCCGAACACGGCGATCTTTAAAGCACGAAAAGGTGTGGATGCCGAAATCGTCAACCAGATTTCGGATATTAAGAATGAACCAGACTGGATGCGCGAATTCCGATTGGAAAGTCTGAAAATATTCGAGTCAAAGCCTTTGCCGGAATGGGGTGGCGATATCAGCATTGATTTTCAGGATGTGTACTACTATCTCAAACCGACTGAATCCCAGGGAAAGACCTGGGACGATGTGCCAAAAGATATTAAAGACACTTTCGACAAGCTTGGGATTCCCGAGGCGGAAAAGAAATACCTGGCCGGGGTCAAAGCGCAATTCGAAAGCGAAGTGGTTTACGGATCATTGAAAGATGAATTAGGAAAGCAGGGAGTTATTTTCACGGATACGGATACGGCGATACGAGAGCATCCCGATTTGTTGCGTGAATATTTTTCAACCATCATTTCTCCGCATGACAATAAACTTGCTGCACTCAATTCCGCCGTTTGGTCAGGTGGTTCCTTCATTTATGTTCCACCCGGAGTGAAGATTGAATATCCGTTGCAAGCTTATTTTCGTATCAATGCCGAAAGTATGGGGCAGTTTGAGCGTACTCTGATCATTTGTGACGAAGGTTCCCAGGTGCATTATGTCGAGGGTTGTACGGCCCCCATGTACAGTACTGAAAGTTTACATTCGGCGGTGGTCGAAGTCGTCGTCAAAAAGAATGCCCGTTGTCGTTACACGACGATCCAGAACTGGGCTAACAATATATATAACCTGGTGACCAAGCGGGCGCTTGCCTACCAGGACGCGACGATGGAATGGGTTGATGGAAATTTGGGCAGTAAGTTAACCATGAAATATCCTTCGGTCTACATGATGGAACCTGGAGCACGGGGTGAAATCCTGTCCATCGCTTTCTCTTCGGCAGGACAGCATCAGGATGCGGGGGCCAAACTGGTGCATTGTGCACCGAACACGACCGGGCAGATCATCTCCAAGTCGATATCTAAAAACGGTGGTCGCAGTAGTTACCGCGGTCTGGTGAAAGTGGAAAAGGGAGCCAAAAACGCAAAATGTAACGTGGTTTGCGACGCTTTGATTTTGGACCCACAAAGCCGCAGCGATACCTATCCCTATATCGAAATTGCCGAGCAAGATGTATCGATTGGACACGAAGCCAGTGTCTCACGAATCGGCGAGGAACAACTGTTCTATTTGATGAGCCGGGGACTTTCCGAGTCGGAAGCCAGTACGATGATCGTGAATGGGTTCATTGAGCCACTGGTGAAAGAGTTGCCGATGGAATATGCCGTGGAAATGAACCGTCTGATCCAATTGCAAATGGAAGGTTCTGTCGGCTAGCGAAGTACTTTCGGCCATTTCTCACAGCACTCTTTGCGAGACGCCTCGATGCCAGGTTTCGACCTGTTGGACTTATGACTCAAGCTACCCTTACACCCGGATTTACCAAAGACGCTTTCGACGCATTCCTCTCTGCTCGTAACGAACCAGACTGGCTCATCGATCGTCGTCGCTCTGCCTGGAAGGTGTTCTGCGAACAAGAGTTGCCAAGTCGCAGTGACGAAGAGTGGATGCGAACGGACATCCGCCTGTTTAAATTAGACTCGTTTGGTATTCCCGGTGAGTTGCAGGGAGAGATCGAGATACCCACACCCCTGCTAACTGCAGGAGTGGATTTGGCTGGTCAGGGTGCGTCCCTGAATGGACAAACGGTCGATTATTCGATCGGTCAGCAATGGATCGACCAGGGTGTCCTTTTTGGAGATCTGGCACGGTTGACAGTGGAGCATAGTGAACTACTGCGACCCTACCTGATGAAAGGGGCCTTCGATTTCGCAGCGGACAAATTTTCAGCCTTGCATGGGGCCTGCTGGTCAAGTGGAACCCTGCTGTACGTGCCGCGCGGCGTCGTGGTGGATGGACCGTTTCATGCTTTGTCAGCGTTGGCTGATGGAGGTGTGGACCTGGGGCATTTGCTGGTAATTTTGGAGGAAGGTTCCGAGGCAACACTGCTGACTGAAACGGCCAACACAGGCTCGGTGGCCGGTGGTTTTCATTGTGGTGCCACAGAGATCATTGTTGGGCCTAATGCTCATCTGCGGTACGTCAGTCTCCAGAACTGGGACCAGCGTGTGTGGCATTTTTCCCATGAAAATGTAGTGGTCAAAGGTGATGCTTCCCTGCAGTGGACCATGGGTGCTTTGGGAAGTCGTCTGGCCAAGGTGAATCAACATGTGGAACTAACCGGAGAGGGTGCTCAAGTTCAGGTGAATGGAACGATGTTCACGGAAGGACGGCAGCACCTGTCTTATCACACTCGCCAGCACCACGTAGCGCCGAATTGTCGCAGTGATTTCCTTTATAAGGCAGCACTGCAGGATAAATCTCGGACAATATGGCGTGGCATGATCAAGGTGGACCTCGCGGCTCAGAAGACGAATGGTTACCAACGCAATGACAATCTGTTGCTCTCCAGTCAGGCTCGCGCTGATGCGATTCCGGGATTGGAGATTGATGCAGATGACGTGCGCTGCACTCACGGATCAACGACGAGCCGTGTAGACGATGAAATGATTTTTTATGCCGAATCTCGAGGCTTCACCCGTAACGAGGCCATCCGCATGATCGTGACAGGTTTCTTTCAACAGATCTTCGACCGCATCTCGATCGAAAGCGTACGTGAATCACTGGGAATGGCGATAGCACGACGTGTACGGGAGTACGAATAAGTGGTGCCCCAGAACGATCTGGCAGATGGAAGGAAGTTTTGCTGGTTCACTCGAGAACCCGTTTGGAAAACCGATCTTTGTGATTTTGTCCGCGATCCTTTTTGAAAGAATTTGTTGTCAATGTCTGACTTTGTCAAAGTGGCCAGTACTCAGGATGTTCCCGAAGGGGGCAAGACTTATATCGAGATCGAAGATCGTCTGGTGGTAGTGTTTCAGGCAGATGGCGATTTTTATTGTCTCGATGACGTGTGTACCCATGACGGAGGTCCTCTGGGTGAAGGAAAGTTGGACGGATTGGAGATAGCATGTCCACGGCATGGGGCGAAGTTTGATATTCGTAGTGGTAAAGCCCTCACCATGCCGGCCACCGAACCGACAGCTGTTCACGAAGTAAAGGTCGAGGGTGATGAGTTGTACGTGAGAATTATTGAGACCTGACTCTGGTAGTTTTTGGCTGCTGTCAACCGTTTTGTGGTAAAATCCGTTACGTCCGTTGACAACCCAATGGATGACACGTGGCGATTGACAAGGAACCCCCAAGTATGTCGATTTCAGAAGACGCTGTACGAGAAGAATTGAAAAAAGTGGTGGATCCCGAACTGTTCGTCAACATTGTCGACCTTGGATTGATTTACGTTGTCAATCTGGAAGAAGATGGCGAAGGGACGACGAACGTCATGATCGAAATGACGATGACCAGCCCGGCTTGTCCTGCCGGGCCACAACTCATTGGCCAAAGCAAACAGTCAGTCAGTGCGATGGAAGGCGTGGGCGAAGTGGAGGTCAAGATTGTCATGGATCCTCCTTGGACGCCTGATCGTATGACTGAAGATGCCAAGGATCAACTGGGCATCTTCTGAGTCCACTTGTGCTGTTAATCTCGGTCCGTTGTTGGACGCATGTGTCTGACGAGAAAATCGAATGACTGAGGAAGCAGTCAATCCGGACCTCTGGTCGCAGCCCCTCATTTACCGGCCAACTCGAACAGGCGTGCCCGGCAGGTAATAATTCTAACGGGTTGAATTTCATGCAGGTGTTCGTCTACGAGTTCATCACGGGAGGCGGATTGCTGTCACACTCTGAAGTGCCCCGCGGTCCCTTGATGGGTGAAGCGTTGGCGATGGTCACTACCATGGCAAGCGACTTCGCGCGCATGACTGATGTGCGGGTAACGTTATTGTGTGATTCTCGACTCGAGATGCCGAACGTGTCCGAAGCGAAATGCTGGAAAGTACATCAACCGGAAGAAGAAATTCGGCTTTTCCAAAGACTCGCTGAAGAATCGGACTGGACGGTAGTGATCGCGCCAGAGTTTGGCGGGGTACTTCTTGAGCGTTGTCGAATTGTCGAAGCGGTTGGCGGGCACCTGCTCGGTCCGAACACTGAACTGGTAGAGATCGCGAGTGACAAGCACGTACTCTGTAGGAGGCTGACTCATGCAGGCCTGAAGGTTCCCCACGGGATACTTTTGGGTGCCGAGCAGACGTTGCCTGAAGATTTCAAGTATCCGGCCGTTTTGAAGCCCGTGGACGGTGCCGGTTCGATCGGAATCAAACTGATTGAAGGGCGGGATGATGTGCCGGTTACCGAGTCTTCCGGGCGCAACTTGCGATTGGAAGAATTTCACAACGGAATGGCAGCCAGTGTGGCAATTCTGGGGGGCCCGCGGTACTGCTTGGCTCTGCCCGCCTGTCGGCAGTTTGTTGAACCAAGTTCAGGATTTCATTACCGGGGCGGTGAAGTACCCATCGAAGCTGATCGGTGCCGTCGTGCCCAGGCCCTGGCACTCGAGGTGGTTGATGCCCTGCCCGGTAGCTTGGCAGGATACCTTGGAATTGACATGGTGCTGGGAAGCGATGTTCAAGGCGGCGAGGATGTGGTCATTGAGGTCAACCCGCGACTCACGACTTCTTACGTCGGGTTGAGACGAATTGTGAACGGCAATCTGGCGGAACTCATACTGGATGTCGCCCTTTCTAAACCTGGGAATTACTCGCTGCGTGCAGAGCATGTGAAGTTTGATGCACAAGGAAATGTGACGAGGCAGTGCATCGAAAGGGGACATCCTCAGGAACTACGAGCCTAATCACCTAGATGGTGATTTCACGACGGGGAATTCAAATACGTTTCCGGATTTCCTGATGAATAGTTTCGGTCCCACGAAGTCCGATTCAGTCGGCAGGAAGGGGAATTGTGTAGAGTCAGGATTGCCTCCAACCGGTGTTTCAAGTTCCTGGTTCATTCTAGAAACTTCAGCCCCTCAGCACACCATGATGAATCAACCACTGCCGCGTAAATTTTTCGACCGAGATCCGGCGACAGTTGCCCGGGAAATGCTGGGAACCCTGCTGATTCGTAAAACCGAGTCAGGAGTAACGGGAGGCCGCATCGTCGAAACAGAGGCGTACCTTGCCGAGGGGGACGCGGCTTGCCATACGCATTGCGGCCCAACACGGCGCAATGCGGCCATGTTCGGAGTTCCCGGGCACGCCTACATTTACACGATCCACGCCAAGTTTTGTCTGAACGCAGTGACTCAGGCTCCCGGGACGGGCAGCGCTGTACTAATTCGTGCGATCGAACCGCTATGCGGCCTGGAATTGATGAGCGAGCGGCGCCAGAACCGTCGTCCACGTGACCTGACCCGGGGGCCCGCTCGACTTTGTCAAGCTCTTGATGTTGATCTCGATCTGAACGGTTGGGACCTGACACGCGGCGACAAATTGTGGATGGTCCGTGAAGAAGATTTTCCGGAGAACAGCATTGGTCGTTCGGCTCGAATTGGGATTTCCAGCGCGCAGGATTTGAAGCTGCGTTTCTATGTCCGTGCAAGCGGCTTCCTGAGTGGACCTGCTCGATTGAACCGTTGTTAAAACCTCAGACCTTGACGGTTTCTCAGAAGGCCTTTCTTTGAGGGTTACTTAGCACGGCGATTCGCTGGGAGCTTTTCGGATTATGCACCATTTACTCAGATGCCGTGTCGGGAAAACCCCTTGTTTTGAGGCGTTTCTTTCGATTCGACACCTGCCGCGCTAAAGACATTTCGTTCCAAGTGGCAAATGGGTGTCGTTTGGACTCAGGACAGAATTTCCGGGAGCAGCCGACCTTCAGGTACAACCTGTTGTGGGCGCCCCAGTTGGTCGTTGATGATGCGGCGGTAATCGACACCCAGCAAATGATACATCGTTGCGATGATTTCTGCAGGCGCCACTGGATGATCGGCCGGCCAAGCTCCGGCACGATCACTGGCACCATGAACGTACCCGGATCGAATGCCACCACCAGCCAGTAAAATGGTATAGCAATGATTCCAGTGGTCGCGTCCCGCATCGTTTACGTTGATCGTCGGAGTACGCCCGAAATCACCAAGGACTGCCACCAGCGTGTCGTCCAACATGCCACGCTGTAATAAATCAGTAAGTAGCGTACTGCAGGCTGCATCGAATTGTGGAAGCAGCGTTGTTTTCAGCATTTTGAAGTTGCTTGAATGGGTGTCCCACGTGTCATTGGCGCTGGGAGCCCAAGTCATGGTGACGACTCGTGTTCCGGCTTCGATCAGTCGGCGCGCTAAAAGTATGCTTTGGCCATAAATGTTTCGACCGTAGGAAGTGCGAAGTTGTTCGGATTCACGGTGGATCTCGAAGGCCTGTTGTGCCCTGGAGGAAGTCAATAGATCAAGGGCCCGCCCTTTAAATTCCGTCATCGCGCTGCTTGCCGTGTGAAGCCCCCTGGCTGCCAGTTGCCCTCCTGACCGGGTTAGTAATTGAACACGTGCGGCTAAGCGTTCTGGGGAAACATCGGAGGGCAAGGTCAGGGTGGGAATTCCAAAGCCATCTGCATTCGGGTCTTGCAATACCCAAAGCGGGTCGTGTCCTTTTCCAAGCCAGCCTGCGTAAAATCCAGGTTGGGGTGGTCCACCTGTGCCTTCCGTGGTCTGGTACGGAAGTGAGACGTGTCCCACGGCATCCTGAACTGGAGGTCTCAGAAGCGATACGACGGCACCTGGACAGGGGTGATCTGTCGGTTTGGCTCCTCCGCCAGCTTCACCCCGATCATGACCGGTGAGCGAGACGTAAACGGCAGCTGCATGTGAATTGTTGACACTGTGGTGCATCGAACGGACCAGGGTACAGTGGTGTATCACTTGAGAAAGCCGTGGCAGGTGTTCACACAACTGAATTCCAGGCAGCGACGAGGGGATCGGCTTGAACTCGCCCCGACTTTCCGATGGTCCATTCGGCTTCATGTCCCACATGTCCAGATGGCTTGGGCCGCCGTTGAGATGAATGATGATGCACGAAGTGGCCCTGGGTGCGACTCCGGACGATCGGTTGATCACATCGGCTTTCAAGAGTTGGGCCAACGAAAGACCCGTAGCACCCACGGAACCGATCCGCAACATTTCGCGACGAGATAGTTGTTGTTTTGACGTCATGTCAGGCATCCCGTCAACCTTCTCTTGAAATGCTCTCAAGAGAAAATTAAGTACCGCATTTGTTGGTTACCAGTGTGCAGCACACCGGCGGGGCCGCTCTGATGAGTAACTCTTAGTATAAAGACGATCAAACAAAACGCCAAACTTTTCTCCTCGCTAAATCTGTTGACCGTATCATTTAGTCATCATTTAATTTTGCATACAGCGTGGCACGGCTGATTCCCAGTACACGACAGGCTTCGGTCTTGTTGCCGCCGACTTTCCAAAGAACGTAGTCGATGTGTTTTCGTTCAGCATCTCTCAGAGGGATCAATTCGGGCGGATCTTCGGTTCCAGTGTCGATCTGCGGAATCCCCAGATCAACGGGCATGATCTCGTCTGATCGGCTCAGTACCACAGCCCGCTCGACAGAGTTTTTGAGTTCGCGTACATTTCCTGGCCATTCATAGCGACGGATCGCATCAAGGGCTATTTGAGATAGACGCCGCGGTCCCCGACCGATCTGCCGAATGAAATGATCGAGAAATTGTGCCGCCAGTTCGATGACGTCATCGCCACGTTCCCGCAAGGGCGGTAGATGCATGTCGATCACTCGGAGCCGATAAAAAAGGTCTTCACGGAACTTTCCCTGACGTGCCAGGTCGGCAAGATCCCGATGCGTCGCTGCCACTACGCGAACAGAGACACTGACCGTGTCCTCGCCACCAACTCTTTCAAAGGGGTGGCCCTCCAGCAGACGCAAAAGTTTGACCTGGCAATTTGCAGTCATCTCTCCTACTTCGTCGAGAAAGATCGTTCCGCGGTGAGCTCGTTCGAACTGGCCCAAACGCCTGCGATCCGCTCCCGTAAAGGCACCGGCTTCATGGCCAAAGAGTTCACTTTCCAGAAGTGATTCGCTGAACGCGGCACAGTTGATAGCAATGAAAGGCCCTTCGCTGTGGCGGCTCAGGTCGTGGATGGACCGAGCAACGAGTTCCTTGCCAGTTCCACTTTCACCCAGAATCAAAACCGTTGAATCTGTGGGACCAACTCTCGTAATTTGATCCAAAATATTCTGCATGGAAGGACTATCACCGGTCAGTGAACTTTGACTGTGAACACGTTGTCGCAATTCCTGGTTTGCCTGCTCCAGCCGCTCTCGGTGTTCCAGATTTTCCAACGCTGCTCCGGTTTGATGTGCCACGACCACAGAAAAGTCCAAGTCACTATTGGAAAATGGCTTGCGATCGGCCAAACGCCGGCATTCGATTGCACCCCTGCAGGCTTCGCGTCCCGGAATGGGGATTCCTATTGCCAAGCCTGCATCGGCGGCCATCAGCTCCTGGACGTCGTCAATGGTTTCTTCAACGCTTCGAATGGGTTTTTCCAGACGAATCACTTCGTTCTTTTCCACCGCCAGGCTGGCCAGCAGATGATCATCACCGGCCTCGTCGTCATTTCCCCAATAGGCGGCTCGCCGCAATCTTCCGTCGGGACCTACCAGCCAGACCGACGCCGTGTCGGCTGCAATGCCATCGACCAAAGCTTCGACAGCCACGGAGACCAGCGAAGACGTGCTGGAGCGCTGATGCAACTGGTTTGCCAAGCGACACAGAACTGTTAAATCGCGTACCACGCGCGACATTGTCGTGGCTAGACTGGAATCGACCGGACCGCCGTCCGAGGGAATCCGTCCAAAGAGCTTCGTGGAATTGAAGTGGATCGGTTCAGGGGAATCGGGTGTCTCGTCACTCGTGTTTTTGACGAAGAGAATCAGGCGGTCGCCGATACGGATCAAATCACCCGCTTCGAGGATCGAATGATCCACTGCCTGGGAATTGACGACTGTTCCATTGGTGCTGCCGCAATCTTCCATGTGCCAGTTTCCGCTTTGGTAGCAGATCTTGGCGTGCAGACGGCTGACACGTTCGTCGTCTAGTTGTAAGTCGCGCGTGCGATGACGACCGATCGTGAACTCTGGTTTAGAGGCATCCAGCCGTAAAGTGGTCCCCGGGGCCGAGCCGTTGAGAATCAAAAGTGAACAGGTCATCCTTTGTCACCACCACACACTCTAATGCCCCAGCGGCCCAGCATGCCTTCAGAGTACGTTACGACGTAGTATCGTACAAATTTCGGGCGCGCGAGGCAATCACACATCGGCCGGAGGTGTGACTGCGGGACTCGGATTGAAAATCGGACCAACTGCGTAACCTATTAGTGCATAAAGTATTGTGATGCGAAATGGCGATTTTACAGGCCACGGATTGGGTTTGCAGAAGGGCTACTCGCCAGTTGGGAGTGGATACCGACAGACTATTCCTGTGGTGAGGTCGTTTCCGGCTGCGTTTGTTTGTTGATCCAACGGAGTGCTCAGCGAAATCCCCGTCGGGTTTTGAGCTAAGACGAGCACCTTGGGAACGCCATCCTGGTCGAACTCGTCGAGCCAAGGTGCCACGAGGGAAGATGAGGATTTACTTTTACAGGTCATTTTTGGGGTTCCCGCGGCCCGGATTTCTGTTTCATGAGGCGCTGTTGGGTGTCTGTTGATGCCACGTTGCGGTATAAGATCCTTTTCACGGTTGAAGTTTTCGAGTTGAATTGCCGCCGGTCGTTGTGGATAGCATTGGTGAGTGTGTTGGCATTGGATATCGGCGGAGCGAACATCAAGGCAGCCGATGGGCTGGAATACTTGACACTGGTTCCGTTTGCACTCTGGAAAGAACCGCAGTGTCTGGCCCAAAAATTGGGGCAGATCATCTCGACTGCACCACCACACGAGCTCCTGGCCGTGACAATGACGGGTGAGTTGGCAGATTGTTTTGAAACCAAAACTGACGGTGTTCAATTCATTCTGGATGCAGTTGAACAGGCGTGTCGGACTGAAGTCCGCGTGTACCTGGCTGACGGAAGCTACAGGTCGGTCGAGGAAGCGCGCCGGCGACCGTATCTGACCGCCGCTTCTAATTGGCACGCGTTGGCTCGTTTTTGTTGTCGCTTTGTTTCGCGGGGGACAGCGATTCTGGTTGACGTCGGGTCGACCACTTGTGATGTCATTCCATTGAATTCAGAAAAAGTGTTGGCAAAAGGCACCACCGACACGGAACGTCTGCTGTATCAGGAGCTTGTGTACACCGGCGTGCAAAGAACACCGATTTGCGGCATTGCCGACAACATTACCTATCACGGACGGCGATGTGCTATCGCCAACGAGTGGTTTGCCACCAGTTGGGACGTGTACCTTATGTTGGGACAGTTACCCGAGCAACATGATCGCTGTGATACGGCGGACGGACGTCCTGCAACCAGGGCGGCAGCACATCGTCGCTTGGCTCGAGTAATTTGCGCCGATGTAAATTCTTTTTCTCCAGATGACGCAGAACGGATGGCCACGGAATTGGCAGCCCGTCAAGCCCGCCAGATCGGGTTGGCGATTCAAAAGGTACAGGAGCGCTGTGGAAATCAGGTGACAGCGTGTATTCTATCGGGAAGTGGAGAATTTCTTGCGAGCCAGGCAATTCGCATCTCGGGGCATCAGGGCATTGTGATTCGTTGGGAAGAAAAAGTTGGTAGTCGGGTATCACCCTGTGCCACGGCGCATGCTTTGGCTGTCTTAACCCGTGAAAGTCTGGAAACGTGATCGTTCCTGAACACTCCGCGCGTGTTGTGAAGTTGGGAGGCAGTCTGCTGACTCTGCCGGACCTGTCGTACCGACTGCGGGAATGGATCGCTGTGCAAACTCCGAAAGCGAACATCATCATCGTCGGAGGGGGGGTGTTGGTCGATGAGGTACAGCGTTTTTGCCGTTTGCAGAAGATGGGCCAAGAGGCTGAACATTGGTTGTGTGTCCGTGCCATGGGTATCAACACGCAATCGCTGTCTTGGTTACTGGAGGATGTGAGTTGCGTTGTTGATTTTGAGCACCTGAAGCGAAGTCTTGTTGGTGGAGGGTCCTGCCTCTTCGACGCAGAACAATTTTTAGAGCGACACGAACCAGGTTGTAGAGGCGTTTGTTTACCTGTGGACGAGATCGTAACGAGCGATTCGATTGCGGCTCGAGTAGCGGTTGTCTTGTCAGCCGACGAGCTCGTTCTACTGAAGTCCACCGGCCTGTCCACGGCAACTACAATTGAGGAGGCGGCCCAGCGAGGGTATGTCGATGGTTTTCTTCCGCAGTTGGCGAGCGAACTTCCAGTGACTCGTTGCGTCAATTTTCGGGATGAGAGTTGTTCCGAGACAAGACTCTACAAAACGAACGAGCTGTTGTTTTGATTCGGCGAGGCCTGCCGGATGTAGACGCAATTGCCTGATGGTCGCTGGATTTACAAGTGTGGCGGCCCGCAATTCCGGGATATGCCGGTTGCAGGAGCCGCCTGATCCGGTGACTTGACGGCCCGTTCTACTGCCACCACCAGGTGGATTCACTGGCTCCCCGCGCCGCTTGGAGGCGAAGCTGTTCAACCTGTTCGCTTGCGTGGAATTGCGAGGCGATTCCCCAGGAGTTAATTTCGACTCCTCCCGAAGCAGCGATGATGTAGTGACGACCACGCCGTACCACGCTGGCCTGAGAAGCAACCGTTTGAGGTGCGTTTTTCTTGTGAACGAGGAGTGGCCCGTCAGGTTCCGTCAGGAGTGACAAGCTGAAATCAGCTTGTTCCAGGAGCCCTTCTTGTTGGATGAGCGCGGCTACGACGCACAAATCCATCGTGTTGCGCAGTTGCGTAAAAATGAGATCGTGTTGGGCGAGTTCATCGTACGCGGTCGTCATCATTTCAGCCCATCGTTCGGCGGCATGACCTCTGGAGCGAGCTTTTTGGACCGTTCCATTCTCGTCAAGGAACGAGGGTTCGGTCAGGCACTTCACTCCAGGTTTTCTAATTTCCCACGCCAATCCTCCTTCACCACGGGCCAGTGGCGCGTAATCACAGGCTAACCACCAGCGGGGCATCATGTTTTTCACAGCCCGGGCCGATTTAACGAGTGACAGATAGCTGGGCAAGCTTTTGATTGGTGAGTCGTCAAGTCCCATGGCGATTCTTTTCATGCGATAATCTGCTGCCACGAGTGTCAAGGCAAGATTGCTGTTTGCAGGGACGCCGGTAATCGAAATGGTCTGTGGGCCCAGGGCGCGTTCGATTGCACTGACGATCCCTGTCTGAAACGATTTTTGCGAGGCGACTAGTCGCTGCATCTGTTGGAGCCCCTCTTGACGGGGATTGATCGAACAGGAGATTCCAATGGTACGTGCCTCTGTGACCGTACGGAAGGCAGTCAATAAATCGTCCAATCGAATAACAGGTTGGCCCGTACTGGTGCCCACCACAAAGCCATGGTCGTCGATGGTCCAGCCTTCGCCGGGACCGGCGAGCACGATGTCGTGTTCTTCGGGGTAGACCAGGATGTACTGAATCCGCTGTAAACCTCCCAGGAATTGAATGTCCAAGGGGAGGATTCCATTGTTGTTCTGTAAAGAGTCGTCAATTGCTGCTTGAAGTCGACGTAATGAAACTCTTCTCAATTCGACGGTCTGATCCAAACCGCCAGGAACCAGATTCAGATCCAGCAGTGCGTCACGTCGAAGAAGTAAATCATGCTGCGGATTTTTCCGAAGCACTCCGTTGGCATCAACGATAACACCCCCAACCGCACTGTTACCAAAATTCCCGGCATGCATTTTTGCCGGATCAATGAGGATAAAACAGGAGATAACACAGAACCAACAGGCAGTGAGGATTCGACTCAGCGGGTAACGCGACAACATGGGTTTAGTCCTTGGTTGAGGGAGAGAAGGAATGGCGCTCCTCAAGTTTTATTCGCATCCTGTCTCAGTAGGATCGGGTCGTCCGGTGATGATGATCTTTCAAAAGAAGACGCACTGACATCCCCTTACTTATCATAGTTTTAGGGTGGGGATTTTTCAACAAAAGCTGCCCGTAATCCAGAAAACAGGGAATCCACGGAATCTTCCGGTTGCAGGGTTTGGGTGCCGTGTAAATTGCCCCTTTGGCCTTCATTAGCGAATATTTAGCCATTCCAGTGGGATTTTTTTTAGTGACGTGTTGTAGCGAGGTCCAGACAAGGACTATCTTGGATGGAGGAAGGCCCTGGTCAGTGATCCATGGTGCTGTTGCCTTGTGGACGGCGGTCAGCGTGGACAGAATTCCCAGGTCTTGCCCCAGAGGATCCAATTGATGGTCGCTTATTTGGTCATTCGTGAAGGTTCTAAGTGGACCGATGTGTTCCGGCTGATTCCCGGCCGGACGGTTACCATAGGCCGCGCACCGACGAATCAGATCGTAGTCAAAGACGAACGATGCAGCCGACACCATGCAGAAATTTTTCTCACGCAAGGCCAGTGGACACTACGTGACCTGGATAGCCGAAACGGGACAATCCTGGAGGACAAGCCTGTTCGAGGTGATGTTGAGTTACAACCAGGTCATGTGATTTTGATCGCCCATGCCCAACTGGCATTTGTGGATGATTTATCGGCAGCATTTCCTGAATCAGTGGTTAACAAAGCCGCGCGGGCGGCAAAGGACATAGACGAGGAGACTGTTGGTAGTGCGTCCGATGACTCTAGCGTGCTGTCTGCTTTGGAACCTCCTACGATTACCCATCGAAAAGGCCAGACGAAGTTTCTGGAACAACCTCTTGACGAGGAAGATTCGACCACCCCTAGAGTCGGCAAAGCAGCTACCAAGCTCTGCCGTTTGGCTTTCGAACTGGCAAACCGTCCGGATGTCCATTCCGTGGCGAATCTTGCTCTTAGCGGGCTACTCGAAAGCACACAAGTCGATGCCGGTGCGGTCCTGTTGTTGCCACGTGACTTTGAGGGGGCACCGGAAGGAAACGATTTGGAGATTATCGCATCCCAGGCAGAAAGTGAACCGGCCTATCATCGGATTTCGAATTTTCTGGCTACGACTGTTTTGCGTGAAGGGGAAGCTGTTCTGGCGCGAAATGTTGAAGACGACAGCATGTTGAGCGTCAAGGACAGTAAGGGAGAACTACACGCAACGAGCATTCTGTGTGCCCCGGTTCGTCAGGGGCGGATTGTTGTCGGGCTCATTCACTTGTATGCCACCAGTTCCGCGAAAGTACCAGATCCGGATGATCTGGAGTTCACTTTAGCGGTAGCTGAAAACGTGGCGCTGGCACTGAAAAATCTGAATCGTCAGCAAGAACTCGCGGAAAACATAACGATCAGGCAAGACGAGATCGTCCAGCTACGTGAACGTCTGGGTGCTGAAAGTGAGATAGTGGGGTCAAGCGCGCCGATGGGCAAAGTCCATCAGGAGGTGGAACGGGCGGCACCGAGTCGGGCAACGGTCTTGATACGTGGTGAAAGTGGGGTGGGAAAAGAACTGGTGGCTCGGGCAGTCCATTATGCGAGTCCACGTAGGAAGGGACCATTTGTCTGTTTGAATTGCGCTGCCCTATCAGAAACATTGCTCGAAAGCGAACTCTTCGGGCACGAACGAGGAGCTTTTACCGGGGCAACGGAGCGTAAAATTGGGAAGTTTGAAGCGGCTCACGATGGCACGTTGATGTTGGACGAGATTGGTGAAATGAGTCCGAGCATCCAGGCCAAATTTCTACGGGTTCTGGAAGGCCATCCTTTTGAGAGAGTCGGGGGTAGCGAGTCGGTTGAAGTTGACGTGCGCGTAATTGCTGCGACGAACCGAAATCTGGAAAAAGATGTTTCAGAGGGGGCCTTCCGTCGTGATCTGTATTTTCGCCTGCATGTGCTGGAGATTCAAGTACCGGCCTTAAGAAAGCGGACAAGTGACGTGATCGAATTGGCACATCATTTTTTACATCGTTTCAACGCCGAAACGGGACGGCGACTCCGCAGTTTCACGGCAGAAGCGCTAGATCGCCTTCAGCAGTATCGTTGGCCGGGCAACGTCCGGGAACTCAAGAACGTAATCGAAAGAGCGGTCGTGTTGGCGCGAGGGGAAGAAATTGAAGTCAGTGATCTGCTGCTCAGTAATCTGGCTACCGCGGGGGATACTGGTGAGATACCGACTGTCGGCCACGGATATGAACCGACAACCTTAGCGGAAATGGAACGACGGCATATCCGGGCCACTCTCCAGTCGACCGGGGGCAACAAAAGTCGGGCCGCTTCGATTCTGGGTATTGAAAGATCCACGTTGGATCGAAAGATTCGTCGATATCAACTGGACATTGATTTAACGCGTCGTGGAAATAAAACATGAAACTACGAGTAGGGCTTGTTGGTCTGGGACAGCATTGGGAAGGACGCCACCGACCTGCTTTAAGATCGATGGCGGACCGTTTTGAAGTGAAGGCGATTTGTGAGGAAGTCGGCCATTTGGCGGAGCGTGCCGCGCGGGAATTTAGTGCTGTTTCAGTCGACGGGTATCGTGCACTGGTAGGGCGTGATGACGTTGACGCTATTTTAATGCTTGCTCCACAGTGGTTTGGCTCGTTGCCAATTTTGGCCGCTTGTGATTACGGGAAGGCTGTCTACTGTGCCAACGCCATGGACATCCAGTCGGCGCAAGCTCAAGATGTTCGGTCGAGAATCGAGCAAGCGGGAATTGCTTTCATGCTCGAATGTCCCCGGCGCCATGCGCCCGCCACGCAACGTTTGAAAGAACTTGTGGCGACACACTTGGGGCCACCACAGATGTTGTTTTGTCATCATCGTATCGCCTCGCAAACGAAGTTAGCTCCCACAAAGCAACTTGATCCGGAAGATCACATGTTGCAGAATCTTGTGGAAATGGTCGACTGGTGCCGCTATGTGATTGGTGAGGATTCTACTTCCGTGATGGGGTCATGTCATGCAGCGGCAACCGGGCATGGCGGCAACGAATATGAAATGATGAGCCTTGATTTTTCCCCAGTTGGACAACTGGGGAAAGGGCCTTCGGCACAAATCAGTTGCGGGCAATACATCCCGGATCATTGGCCGGAAGCGGTTACGTTTCAACCACCTACACCTTTACAAGTTTGCTGCGAACGCGGAATTGCTTTTGTCGACCTGCCGGCGAGTCTGGTCTGGTTTGACGAGGCAGGGCGCCACCGGGAGTCTCTGGAAAGTGAGCGACCTGTCGGTGAACAGTTACTTTCCAATTTCTACCATGATGTGGTGAGCTTGGTTCGTAAAACCTCTAACCTGAAAGATTCTTACCAGGCTTTGAAAATTGTGATGGCGGCCAGGTCGAGTTGGAGGCAGGGAACTCGGGTTGATTTGCAGGCCTAGGGCACAGTCCGTGTCTTCGCTAGCTTCTCTTGAGCCAGTTTGATGACACCACTAGAATTCGCCCCTAGTTGAGATTTAGAAATGCTTCAGGCTTTAGAACGAGTCTGCGTTGGCTCGTGTGGATCATCATGTGTGGCATCAGCGGCATGATCTCTCGCCGAGGTCGCCCTAACATGGCGTGCGTGCAGCGCATGCACAATGCTTTGCAACATCGGGGTCCCGATGGCGAAGGCTTCTACGATGACGGACACATTGTGTTCATGCATCGACGATTGAGCATCATCGACCGAGAAGGAGGCGGACAGCCTTTAACAAGCGAGGATGGTCGTCTGGTACTGATCGCTAACGGCGAGATCTACAACTACATCGAATTGCGGCAGGAACTGCAGCAACGAAACCATCGCTTCAAAACTTGTAGTGATTGCGAGGTGATTCTCCACCTGTATGAAGAAGAAGGCCCGGACTGTGTGCAGCAATTGCGTGGCATGTTTGCCTTCGCGCTGTGGGACCTGAACGAACAGAGGTTGGTTCTGGCGCGGGACCGAATGGGAGAAAAGCCTCTCTATTTTCACCTGTCTGATCAGGGAATGTTCTTCGCTTCGGAACTGAAAGGGATCCTGGCCAGTGGCGTCGTGCCGTTTCAACTGGACGAAGATGCTGTCAATCTCTATTTTCACTACGGCTATGTTCCAGAGCCGCAAACTCCGATTCGCGGAGTAAAGAAACTTGATGCTGCCAGCGTGTTGCAGGTCGATCTGGAACCGTGGCGCGTGCAGGAGTCGAAATACTGGAGACTTGAGGATGCTCCGGCCCTCGAGTCAGCCGACGAACAGTGTCTTGATCGCGAACTGGAGCGAGTTGGAGAACTGGTCCTGCGATCGGATGTACCCGTGGGGGTGGCCCTGAGCGGTGGTTTAGATTCCAGCCTGGTTGCTGCGTTAACTGCTCATCGCTATCCGGGACGACTGCATGCCTTCAGCGTGGGCTACCCTGGCCGCCCGCCCTGTGACGAACGGGACGACGCCCGCCGCCTCGCGAATTACCTGGACATCGAGTTTCACGAGGTGGAACTCTCCACGGATTCATTCGTCAACGCTTTTCCACAACTCGTCCTCGACGCGGATGACCCCATTGCCGATATTGCGTCCTGGGGCTATTACTCGGTCATGCAACGTGCGGCCGAATGCGGAATACCTGTCATGTTGCAGGGGCAGGGAGGAGACGAACTGTTTTGGGGGTATGAATGGGCACGTCGGAGCGTCGCGGCGACCGATCGAAAACAGCGCTGGTTGCATTCTCCGTGGCGCACATTGCATGAATACCTGAACCCATTGAAAAATGGTGTGGCCGCGAAAAAGTTGGTCAGTTTGCAGCGTGTGGGACGCGGCATAGCCGACGGATGGGAGCAACTGCGCCGTGACGGAAGCTCGCCGCCAGATCAATTTGTCTTCTATGACATGGTGCCGAGTTTTTGTGTTGCCGCAAAGATGCAGGAGAAACTGTTCACGATGGAGTTTCAGCAAAAGGTGACGCGTGACGCGGCCGACCTGTTTCGAGGAATTCCAGCGAATATCCCTCTCGACGTCGCCATTACGGGTTTGACATGTCACACCTATCTTCGCGAAAACGGGATCGCGCAAGCCGATCGTCTGAGTATGGCGTCTTCCGTAGAATTGCGGCTGCCGCTGGTCGATTATCAACTCGTCGAAACGGCCATTGGGTTGCGAAAGAACCGTCCTGACCACCGTTTGCCTGCCAAGGCGAGGTTGCGATCTGCAGCAGCCCGATTTCTTCCCGAGGAATTTCTGCGCAGAAAGAAACTTGGTTTTACTCCACCTCTGCGTGAATGGTATGGATCGGTGGTGGACCGGTACGGCAGTACGCTTGACAACGGTTACCTGGTCCAGGCAGGAATCCTGCAACCTGCAACCGCCCGGGAATTGGCGGCCGGAGAGCGTCGTGGTCAAGATGACCTGGCGTTTACTTTTAAGGCTCTTGTGTTGGAAATGTGGTGCCAGATCTATTCCTGTCTAGGCAGTTCTCATTCCGAACGAAATGAGTGGAGTCACCGGAAAGTGTCGGTTCCGTCCCCCGTAGAAAGCCGGGTGGCAGAAAGATAGGAGATAGAAAGTTGGCCGATGTCGGCAGATGTTATGCCGTTGAACTTTTAATTACAAATGTTTTTTGTGCCGATTCATTGAGATTTCGTGAGGATCCACGCCGTGTCTAGCAGAACAGAACGCTATTACGACGAATTCTATTACCGCTACCAAGCTTCCATCGGTGAGTTTGGAGGGTGGGCGAATCGCACGAAGTTCGAGCAGTTTGTGTACCCGGAGTTTAAAGTTCTCGATTTCGGCTGTGGAGGCGGTTATCTACTTCGGCAACTGAATTGTGCCGACAAACTGGGCATTGAAATCAATGAAGTGGCTCGGAAAGCGGCTGCGGAGGTGGGAATTCAAACGGTGCCCCAAACCCTGGATGTCGCGGATCATTGGGCGGATCTGGTTATTTCGAATCATGCTTTGGAGCACGTCACCAGTCCGCTGGAGGAGTTACAGAAGTTGTGGGGCAAAGTCAAACCAGGTGGCCGGCTGGTTTTTGTGGTTCCGTCCGAATCGGTTGCCTGTGAGTACCGGCCCAATGATGTCAACCATCATCTTTACACCTGGAGTCCCATGTGCCTGGGAAATCTATTTAACGAGGCGGGATTCGCCGTCGAACAGTGCAGCCCCTATCGACACAAGTGGCCACCTCATTCCCATCGGAGAATTGCGCGTGTGGGTGGTCGTTTCTTGTTTGATCTGGTCAGCCGACTCTATGCTCGGTGGGACTCGTCTTCCGGCCAGGTTCGAATTGTAGCACACCGGCCCGCGGAAAAAGATTTGCCGGGGTCTGTCAGGTCGGCCGATCGGGTTTCACAAAACAACGGCCAGCACCGACATGATTGTGTCACGAGTGTCTGACCGTGCCATGCTCGCCACTTCGAGTCTGGTCCTGTTCCCGTCCAGCGGCAATACATGATTGCCGGCTTAGATGAGGCGAGAGGCGGTGGCCAGCCGGTTGGCATTTCGAACCGGTGAGTTTGTATCCTCCACAGCCGAATTACAGCCGTTCCGAGATGTCTTCCCCTGGCAGTAGGGGAGGTATCGGGCAGTGGAGCAGGTCGGAAATTCCCCGTAGCAGTTCGACTTCCTGTGGCTTGATGTGACCGTCGAAACAAATGGCAGCTTCACAGGCATCCATGAGGCGAGTTAGCTGTTTGGGATGGACGGTAGCGAGCGTTTTCAGCGCCTGGCGCAATGGTGTGAGTCCGCTTTCATCTCGAGATTGGAACCGCAGTTGTTTGAGTTCGGGTAAAGTCTTTGCAGCCACAGCAAAGGCGTCCGCTGCTTTCGCCGCGGATTGTCCGACATGAGCGACGGTCGATAGCAGAATGGAACAGGGGTCGGTCATACGCTTCAGCTTGTAGTATCGAATCCTGGGAGGGCGGATGGTTTCGAACTGTGGTCGCAAGTGAGTCAACAATACTTCAGACAACATCCATTCAAAAAGATTCAACTGATTGTCGGCCTGGGCGAGCTTTTCAAAACAGTCGTTGAACGTTTGATATTGTGACGGTGACATGGATCGCAAGGCCGGGAGTGCTACATCAATGAGCGGGAGTCGGGTGCGTACGTCAAGCTGGTCGACGTAGGGGATGAGTTTCTGAGTGAGTCGTGCGACGTCAGCTTCGGCCTGGTCTGTCAGAATCTGTAATTGATGTTGGCGTACAATTTCGTCTTCACGGTCCAGCAGTAAACAGTAGGTCACCGCGCGTGCACCATAAGGCTCCCTGGCTGCTGAGAGCACGTGCTTGGGAATTTCACTCATAAGTGAAGCAGCATAGGCCTGATGAACTGCGGTCGGTACTTCCACCTGGTCAACGACTTCGATTGCCGCCGGTGGCGATGTGGTGGAAGTGTCTCCGGCAAAACCCTGCGCCCCATCAGCAGAAAATCCGGAGGCAACCGTATCGGTTTCTGAAAAAGTTCCATCCCATTGCGGGTCGATCGCACGGATTCGCGTTTCCAATGGCGGATGGGTTGACGAGAGGTTGAAAAGTCCTCCCTTCAGGCCTTTGGAAAAGTACATGTGACTGGCTTCGGCCGCACCCGGCGCTTGCAGGTGCGATCCCCGCACGACGGCGCCGATCCGCTTCAACGCACCAGCGATTCCCTGCGGGTTGCGAGTGAACTGGACGGCGGATGCGTCGGCCAGAAATTCTCGCTGTCGGGAGATAGCAGCCTTGATAAGGTTTCCGAAGATTGTGCCGATGAATCCAATCACAATCAGTGCTAAGCCCGCTACGATACATGCAAAAACAATTCCATTAATTCCATTTGACTCGGATTTGGAATTGCGGCGAGAACCGCCGTAGGCGCAAATGCGAAAAATGATCTGGCCCAGCAGTCCGATTAAAAGAATTCCGTGCAAAATGCCTATCAAGCGGATGCTGATTCGCATGTCGCCGTTGAGGACGTGGCTGAACTCATGTGCAATGACACCTTGTAACTCGTCACGGGTGAGTTTTTCGGCACAGCCCCGGGTCACACCCAGGACCGCGTCGCTGGGGGAATATCCTGCAGCAAAAGCATTGATGGAATCTTCGTTTTCCAGAAAGAAAACAGGGGGTACAGGAATGCCTGAAGCAATCGCCATTTCCTCAACAATATTCAGCAATTGCCGTTGAGTCGGATCCTGGGTGTCAGGGAAAAGTCGTTTACCCCCCAGGCCTTCCGCCACAGTTGTTCCACCACCACGCCGTAGAACACTGACTTTATACAGCGTGCCGAAGATGATAAGCAGTAGGGAGATAACCGCCGGTAGATAAGCCAAGTCAGAAGACAAGTCAGAAGCAATAGCACGGTTAACAATATGGCCGGAGTCCTTCGCTTGGGCATTGTATATTTCAACTCCCACGTAGCTGATGGCGAAGATGCTTCCGACCATCCCGACGACCGCCAACAGGAACATCACGACGAGCCATGTGGTACTGGTCCGGGCGGTGTCCTGTCTGGAATAAAAGTCTGTGGCCATGTTCGCAGTAGAAAAAAATGTGCAGTGAGATAAAAAAGCTAGAACGGAAGCCATCTCCGGTGGCCTTCTATTCACCTCTGACAACCAGGTCCTGGTTGAAATCGTTGCACGCAGGTGACTTAGCTGAACGAAACTTTCGGTGCTTCGGCGATGGTTTCGCTATCGAATTCGAGTAACGAGGCATCGGTGCCGTGACCGAACATGCCGGCAAAGAACACGGGCGGAAATGTTTGCCGATACGTGTTGTAACTCGTCACGGCATCGTTATAAGCCTGACGAGCAAAGGACACTTTATTTTCGGTGGTTGTAATTTCTTCGGTGAGTTGAGCCATGTTCTGATTTGCTTTCAGGTCGGGGTACGCTTCGGACAAAGCAAACATTCGTCCTAAGGCTCCCGCCAGCCCCTGTTCGGCTCCCGCCAGGGCCTTCATCGCCTGTGCATTCCCCGGGTCAGCAGCGGCTTGCTGCAGGCCACCCACGGCCTGGTTGCGGGCTTGGATCACTGCCTCCAGTGTTTCCCGTTCATGGGCCATGTATCCCTTGACGGTTTCCACCAGGTTGGGGATCAGATCATAGCGACGTTTAAGCTGCACCTCGATCTGTGAAAAGCCATTCTGAAACCGATTTTTCAGTGTTACCAGCCGGTTGTAGACACCAACGGCGTACATCAATATGAGAACCGGAACCAATATCGCAATCGCGAGTACAATCCAGGTCGCAGTCATAATCTAATCTCCGTGGGGACAGTAGACGAGTCGACTCGCCAGAACATAACGCATACCGGGTATTCGATCAATCACGGGCAATATTGGTGATTTTCGCAACAAATGTTGAAATGGCCAAAGGGAGACAATGTGTTCCCTGTTCCCTTGAACCAGTCACAACTTCGACGATGGTTGATATTTAAACGGATGCGGGAGAGTGTTAAAGGTGGAGAGGGTGCTACTGTGAGGGGGTTTTTCGCACAACCCCGCCGGACAGCCTGTGGCATCCATTGCTAACAACTTTCGAGGTGTTGAAATGATTATTGCGCCAGAAATTTAACCGACAGCGGTTTCGTGGCAATTTTCGGAAAAGACAAACACCAGGCGTGCAGTAACGCGTTCCGCTGGCAATGAAAAAATTTGTTGCGCCGCACGCCGGTAAGATTCAAGTTGTGGTTCATGCAATGCTTGGCGTTTATGGAGCTGTTCGGTGTCTCCTGGCAAAAGATGATCGGTTTTGAAGTCCACGATATCAGCGGCCAGCAGGTTGTCAGTTGCGTAAACGAGCACCAACCGGTCGATGACTCCGGTCAGAAGTTGTTGGTCAATACGAACCGCGAATCGCTGTTCGTTGCGTACTTCCAAACGTTTATTCCGATGGTCGTCAGCAGGTGGTCTGAACTGGTCTGTCTCCAGATAAAATGACCGCCGGAGAAGTTGAGAAATGTTGTCTTGCTCGAGACAAACCATGAAGCGCTCAATCTCCGAGCGGAGGTCGAGTTGGCCAGCGTCGATACCGCAGGCTGCTGTTCGTAATTGTTCGAGGTCCGGCTTACCATCATCCAGCCAACGGACTTGTTCGAACCACTTATGAAACAAGGAACCACGAGATCGTGACCGTGAATTTCCCAATGAGAGGATTTCACCCAGGCGAGTCTGCGGGCCCCCCTCCAGGGAGGATGGAGATATCCGTTGCAGTCTTGTGCCGGTTTCGTCTGCAGGATCGGCCCAGCGCGTGGTGACGAATGGACCGGATGTCGATGAGGTCGGAACGGATAATTTGGTTTGCTTGGATGGCCGTGGGGAAGCCGGTACGGTCTTGTACCAATGTGGGTCGCCATGTTCGTACAGAACGGCACCACCCTCGGCCGGTAAGCCATTGGTTAACGCTGCCCGCAAGATACCTGCCGCTGTACGGGGTGCTTTTGCCTTTGGGGAACCGGTGGGCGCAATGATCATGTGCAATGCATGGACGGCGCGGGTGAGTGCAACATAGAGCACGCACAGATCTTCTGCCACTTCCCGTGAAACTGCTTGCTGGAACAATTTCTGAATCCTGCCGGGCAGAAGTGACTGGATGTTTTCGTTTCGATAGATACAGACCTCGTTGATCGGCGCAATTGGGGAGGCACGTCCGACCACGTAAGGCGGTGGTTGACCCCTTAGTCGAGAATCGAGGTCGACAAGAACGACGGAGTCAAATTGAAGACCCTTTGCCTGATGAACGGTCATCACTCGCACGGGATCGCTGCTGGGATCGAGAACGCGATGAGTTTCGATGTAACGGACGAAGTCCCCGCTACGGAGAGTGGCGTGTGAGTCGTAGACGTAAGCGGTGTCGACCAGTTGTGTCAGGCGACGCCAGTCCCGGGTGTTGCAAAGCGGTGAAAGTTCTTTGGACCAGTTGTGTAGGCAAGTACCATAACCGTGATTCAGCAGCGCTCTACGGAGTCCCTGGGCTACCCGACTGGCCTGGGAGTCGTCTTGCCCGGCCTGCAGACCAAAGTGCGTTCCCAGGGGAGAATGCACAACGTGTTCCCGGCTGACCAGGTCGCCCGGATGATCGGCCAGACGCAGGGTGGACAACAGTAGTTGGACCGCTGCCGAATCGGTCAGAGGGTTTCCCCCTTCCTCACTCGCGGAAACTCCCAGTCGTTGCAGTTCATACACCAGGCGTCCTACGACTTTGTTGCGACGAGCAAGTACGCCGACCGATTGGTGGGGTGAGTTTTGTACGATGTTCAAGATTCGCTGGGCCGCAAATTGCAACTTGACGTCTTCTCTGTCTTCGTCCTCCGCGCCGTGGGGTCCGGCAACTAAACAAGCGTATCCAGGTAGCCCTTTCTTGGCAGTGGAGTGTTCAGGAAACAGTTCGCACCAGTGGCAGACCGCGTCCGCCAAGTTTCCCAGATTGTCGTGTTGAGTTGCTTTGGAAAAAATTTCGTTGACCGTGTCGATGATCGCCTGGGACGAGCGAAAACTGCAGGCCAGCTCGTGTGTCGTTAAATTGCCAAGCTCCCCCTCCAGGGCTTCGAAGATCTCTGCGGCTCCACCCCGCCAGCCATAAATGGCCTGTTTCGCGTCACCGACACAAAAGAAGGTTGGCGCCAAGTCCCTTTTCGTTTCCGGCGAACTGGCCTCGTCGTTTGACGAGGAAGCCCGGCAAATTGCCTTCTTTGCTGCAGTGACTCGAAGTGGTTTTCCACGTGTGATCCGCTGTGCGAACGGTCGGAGCACCTTCCACTGAGAGGCCGAAGTGTCCTGGAACTCGTCCAGCAAAATGTGGGTCACACGCTGATCAAGCCGAAATTCCACAAGGTCCAGGTTGTTGTCGTCTGCAGTGTCTGCCAGGCGGCGGGTGATGTCATCAAACCGTTGACTGTGAGCGTTTTGTTTCAACGCTTCATAGGCGTGGTTGAATTTATCGATTAGCTGATAGGTGGCCGAGGTTTGATTGGAAAGTTGTTGCACGAGAGTCGCGGTCGTGTGTCGAATCAACTTTTCGTAGACCTGTCGCATGGGATCAGGAATGGGAGTGCTGCCATACCTGGGTTTGCCATCTTTTATGCTTTTGGCCACTCCTTTCTTGATGAATTGCTCCCAGTCGTTCCGGAGTGCCTGTTCGTAGTTCTGTTGATGGGCCTTGTTCAATGCGGCGCTGTCAGGAAGGTCTACGTCCCTGAGATGATCGATTGCCTGGTTGATTTCATCGTCACCCAGTCCTTGAAGCTGAGGGAACTGCTCCCATGCCACCCGGGATGTTTCCAGGTAAGCCAGGTAGAGGCGATTCACGGTTTCTCGCAAGAGTTCACCAATCGAGCGTTCTGCTTCGCCTTTGGTCATCAGGTGCATCAGCCGGGAAATTTCACGTGTCGATTCGTGCTGTAAGACCGCCTGGACCGCCTGTTCCCGCAATCGTTGTTCTTCGAACTCCTCCATGATCTGCCAACTTGACGGCAGTCCCAGATCCAGGCTGAAGCTACGTGCAATTTGCAGAAAAAAACTGTCGAGTGTACCAATTTGAAGTCGGTGTAGATTTTGTAATAGTTTTTCAAGTTGAATGACACATTGTTTGCTTTGCAGGGCGGGTAAGTGCAGGTCTCTGGACAGCTCTTGACAGGCCTGGTCATTCTGAGCCGCTTCTGCCAGGCGGACCACGATCCGATCCAGGATTTCCGCCGCAGCCTTTCGTGTAAACGTGGTTGCCAGGATTTCGTCAGGCTCCGCTCCTGCCAGAAGCAGACGAAGGTAACGGCTTGTCAGTTGAAACGTTTTACCGGTTCCTGCTGACGCTCGAATCAGGACGTTGTCGAGAATGGAATCAGGCATCAAAGAGATCCGGTCATGGCGAAGGAAGGATCAAGGTAAATCAGGGTGCCGTGGGAGTGAGGTCCGACCGGTGGCGTGGTAGGACAGTTGGAGCCAGCCTTGGGATCGACTGCGATGATTTTATTGCCCATAAATTCCTTCGTGACACAAGGTGTCATACTCTGTCAAAATTCGGGGGGCGGGTGCGGCAGGTGGCCAAAAGTTTTCGTTCAGCACCCGACGGACGACTTCGCCGATCTGATGGTCTGCATCGTCCAGTTCGTTTTGAGTCCATTCGGCACGAGAGATTCCGACTTGGTTGGTGTCCCTGGGAAGTAAGATATAAGCCAGGGAAACGGGATCCTGAATACCCAGTGCCTTGACGAGGTGGCGATAAAGTGGCAATTGCAAATCCGTCCAGGTATCCTGCCGACGATGCGATTCGACGGGCGAAGAACCTTTGTCAGAGGTCTTATAGTCGAAGACCATCCATTCACCAGTAGTTTCATGGCGGTCAATTCTATCGATACGGCCATGAAGCTCGATGGAGCCCTCGTCGACGTTCCAAGTGAAGGTGCGGCCGTCATCGGGAACCTCGCTGTGTTCGATCCGCCAACCTTTGGCGGCCCAGGTGGCCTGCCACTGAGCAAATGCATCCAGGCGATTTCGGGCTTGAGCGATCTGCAAATTGATGGCCGGGCGTCGATCCGTCCCGAACATCTGGCTGGAGTAGTTCTTAATTTCTTGTCGCAAAAAGATTCGAATACGGTCGGCGTCCGTCGAATGCCGCAAGTCGTCACGTCCGAAACGACAAAGTACTTCGTGGATGATATTGCCAAAAGACGCGGGGTCAAGTTCTCTTGCACTGTCATCCTGAGACTGGATTTTCAGGATGTGCCGCAGGTAGAACCGATAAGGACAGGCGAGGTAGGAACGGAACGAGGTGACCGACATCGAACTGGATTTGTCCCGCAGGGGTGTAGGTTTGTAGATCGTGAACTGCGAATTCTCGGATCGGGGAGTTGACGGCGGGTGAATGTCAGCAACCGCCGTTGAATGAGTTTCAGTGTTAAAAACGGCGAGTGTCCGAGAAGCAAGTCGACTTGAATCGGTTGCAAAGAGAAGGCGACTGGGTTTAAGGGGATCGCCCTGGTAGTTGCGGCGAGCAACAATTAATTGGCACGTTTTTCTGGAAGCCAGCAGGCAATGCAGGGCGTAGGCGTCACGTGCATATCGCCGCGAGTTGTCCAGGATCCGCAATGCCAGACGCAGGCGATTCGGAAGGAAGAGGTCGGCATCCACGGATTGCGGAATGAATCCTTCGTTAAAGGAAGTGATGATAACATGTTCGGCCGTGTCCCAGGGGAGTTCGAGCCAACCCAATAACTGTAGCCCCTGACCAGTAGAGTGAGTTGTCAGATGTTCGGACCGTAACAAGTCGAGCAGAATGTGAATGGCCTGCGGGGCTGAGAGGACAGGCGAAATGCTGTCAGGGACGTTCTGCAACGCCAGGAGTGCGTTTCGTATTTTCTGGAACGTGTCGCAGACCTCATTGTCACTTGGTTGAGTTTGATCGATGATCTGGTTGCCGTAGATTGCTGTCAAAACTTCGGCGATCTTCCGGGACCAATCATGGAGAGGTTTGGAAATCGGAGTGGTGTCTGGTGTAACTTGTAATGGTGCCAGCCAGGATAGGACGCTGTCGTAAACAGGTTGTACGAGGTTGAAGTCTTCGGGGCGACCGAGCCATTCACCCAGCCGAGCTTGTAGATGGTCGTTCAGGTACTGGTCGAGTTGCGAGATGTAGTTACTAAGGGGTGATGTTTGGTTCTGGTCCGATCCGGTCACCGGACGGACCGAGAGAATCCACTGGTAGAGATCCGGATGACGGACTAGAGCCGCGAATTCTTCCACGTGGTGGTGGTCAATGAACTGTGCCACGGCCGTTAGCAGGAGGACAGGGCTGGCTGCAGAAAGGTTGCGTCCCAACGACCACCCGGAGGAGATGCCACTTTGATGAAGGCGATTTTGAATCCACGGCACTAAGGCGACGTCCGGCACGCCGATCGCAACATCCTGCAGGGAACACGGTTTGTCCAGAGTTTCTAGCGCATCGACGATCGCCTGCGCTTGATCCTGTGCTCTGTCGACCAACTTGATTTGATCGTCCTGCAGGGGAATGTTGACTTGACTCCACTTCTCCGGTTTCAGACATCCGTACTGGTCGAATCGATCTTGAAAACGATCCGGGCTGTAGACGAGTGCGGTGACCCGGTCTGCGACTTGATCGAGCATCAATCGCATGGTCCTATTCATGTCGGCTGTGGCAGCCAGAATAATTTGTTTGTCAGTTTTGCACTCCGTGTGTTCCAGGGCGTACAATCGAGCCGTCTGGCGGTCCCAAAGCTCGATTGCGTCCAGTTTTCGCAGATAACCAGTCTGCAGGTCACGCAAGAATTGCCAACGCGCTGTGTCCAGGAAATCGGGCGTCTGTTGTCCGTGTTCCACAAGGTCTCCAAAGTGCAATCCTTCACCGGCAAGTTCAGCATGCTGTCGCCAGAGAAGCGTTGCTAAACTCAACCAACTGCTCCAATCTTCCCTGGGCGGTAATTGTGGTAAGAAAGATTCACGTTGTTGCGTGTCGATCTCACGCAAGGACTGCATCCAAACCAGTCTTTGAACCAAGTCTGTCGCGAACGGACGCTTCGGTTGATAGAGCAATTCCGGGAGGGAGCCCATCGTTGTCCACTGTGGCGGAAAGAAGGCCAGGCCGCGGGTTTCTGCCCGGGCGACTAGAAACTCCAGTAATTGATGGCCCGCGCGGCGACCGGGGACCACGATCTGGACGCGGTCCATGTCCAAGATTTTGCCGGCAGTGAAGCGGTCCACCAGCCAGTCGGCGATGACCGGGAAGGCGGGCCGGCTCCAATCGATGAACTTCCTGGTAATCGGCATGAGACATCTTCCCGGGCTCGAAAGAATCCGGAAACGGCAGGGTGTGCAAAGAGGTCGTCCAGCCTTCTCGGCTGGCAAACCGTCATGGATCGTCGGGGCGTCAGGTGAAACGAGAATTTTTCAGTAAGCCGCAGTCACGAACATCTCGGCCCATCTTTTTCCAGTTCGTCTAATTCACGAAGTTCTTCGACCCAGATTCGCAGGTCATTTTCATACTCAGATGCCAGGTCGCTTTTGATGAGCTGCCGATGAAAAGCGGCAGCACCTCCTTTGCGAAAATCCGCATCTTCGGCCGAAGGAAACCGCCGCGTGGGATCAGGCGCAATCAAGCCCCGGCAAAAATTTGTAAGTAACTCGTTGCACATAACTTCCCCGGGCAAGATTTCGTGCAATCGTTGTGGTAATGAGCGTTTCGCAGCGAGCAATTCGTCCAAACCGTTTGTGTTCGGGAAAGGATGTTGACCCGATAGCATTTCAATCAGTACGTAGCCCAAGCTTGCCAGGTCACTGCGGGGGGTGCATTCGGCACCGTCGAGCACTTCGGGCGCGGCATAGGCCGGTGTACATGAGCGCCGGAGGGGTGGATCATCGACTTCAAAGGCGGATCCAATATCGACGATCTTGGTGTTGCCCGTGCGTTTGATCATGATATTCGAGGGCTTGATATCGCCATGCACAATTTGGTCACGGTGCAGGGCTGCCAGTGCAGCGAGACATTCCCGGACGATGGCAACCGCTGTGCCCGGCTTCAAACGCGGTTGAGTAAACCCGTGTGTCACGACAACACTATTAATGTAATCCCAGCGTTTTAGACTGACGCGCGCCTTCACTTTGTTTAATGTACGATTGATCAAAAGGCGGGACAGGTCATAGCCATCGACCCATTCCATGAGCATCATTCTAATGCGATTGCGATCGACAAAATCGTGAACCGCTAGAAGATGTTCTTCTTGGATTTGAGCGACTCGAGAACCTACTCGCGCCAGTCGTGCCATGTCATCTTCGTAGCTGTGAGTGTCGTGGTACTTTTCGGGCGAGAAAATTTTGATTGCGATTGGAAGCGTGAAATTGTCGGCGCCCCGACGCCTGCTCAAGTAGACAGTTCCCTGACCGCCCGAACCGATCGGTTTCAACAGACGATAGTGGGAGGTCCAGCCGATTTGTTGCTGTTGGAGGATGGATCGGTATTGCCGGTCCAATTCTTTCGAGCGTTGCTCATGTTTCTGACCGCCAAAGGTGAGTGTGGCGTCGAGATCCGAAAAAGTTGTAGCGCTCATGAAGGAGTCATGTTTCCTGAAGTGGGTGGGAGGGGGACATCCTGCAGTGGGTGGGAAGCGGTATCCTGCCGCCATTTCGCTATCTTAAAAAATTTTGGGTGTCAGAGTCCAGAGGATTTTAGAGAAGGAAGTTCTAGCACCTGCTGGCTGAAGTGAGCACGCCGGACTGGTCCGCTTGGACGGTTAAAAAAAAATTCAGAAAACGCGGGACCCGCGAAGAACTGAAAATAGGTGTGCAAGCAGTAAATGTTGCTCAAAAATAAAAAAAAAGATTGGGGGTACGTGGCTGTGGACCGGGCGGCCCAATGGTGAACCTGGTGGGGTCTTGGGTAATGCTTATCCGTCTGTCCGTGGACTGCTGCCCCGTCGTCGGTGTTTGGGGTTGGATTAACCGCTGTACCTGAAGTCGTGTAGTGCTCTTTCGGTTGTGATCTCTATGGCAGTGAAATCAATTCCGTGTGTGACGGCGTACAGAGTCGGCAAGGGACAACCGGTTACCCCACTGGTTGAGGGTACAGTTCCTCAGTCGATTGTTTCGTCATTCGTTTCCCGGCACGGGAAATCCAAGTTGTTTATCGACAATATTTCGGAGAGGGTGCTCGACGAGGAAGTGTTTGAGATTCTCGGCGAAGAGCCGGGTGGTAGCATCAATGCGAGTTGCCGATTGGGCTCCCACGTGGGGCGTGATAAGCACGTTAGGGAGATCCCACAACCGGCTGGTAGGTGGTAAAGGCTCTGTTTCTGTGACATCCAGCGCAGCTCCTGCCAGTTGTCGCAGTTCAAGGGCCGCCACTAGATCCTCTTCGACAACGATAGGGCCCCGCGCCACGTTCACCAGGACGGCGTCCGGCTTCATTTGCTGGAAAACGTCACGGTTGATCAGTCCACGGGTGTCGGGGTTAAGTGGCAGGCACAGGATCAGAATGTCACAGACTTTAAATAGCTCACCCAGGTGGTCCGCTGGCCAGATCTGTTCCACGGCCGGGGGCCGGCGAACTGCGTCCGGGAAAAGGTCCGTAGCCAGCAGCCGGAGTCGAAATGGTGCCAGGACTTCGGCAATTCGTTGGCCATTTCCCCCCATGCCCACGATGCCGACCGTTGCGCCATGCAAGTCGCGAGTCGGACGCCGAATGAACTCTTTACGCTGGGCGGCCAGGAAGAAAGTGGGAAGGTTTCGTAACCAACCAGTCAACAGAGCCAGTGTGTGTTCTGCGACTTGGTCGGCAAAGATTCCCGATGCACTGGTAACGAGGATCGACGAGTCAATCACGGAGGGCACCAGGCAGTGATCCATTCCGGCGGCTGAGGATTGTATCCAGCGGAGACGTCCATTCGCAACAACCTGCTCCCAGGGTACGGGGACTTTTGCGTGGCCACAGAAAATGTCTGCCTGCAGGATTTCGTGCGCAATCTTCTCCTGACCAGCGTCGATGACTTCAGCTTCGGGAGCTGCCGCAGCGATCTGCTCAATGTGTCTGGGTTCGACCGGATAACACAGTACGATTCGCACGATTAATGGTTCGAATGAGGTTTAGTGGAGATGAAAGCGATAGGCCGGCCGACAGTCGTTGCGAGTCATCCCCCTGTTGTCGAACGAGTGTGCAGTAGCGGTCGCTGTGGCTTTAAAATATGCGGAGACACCCCGGCGCGTCCGGCAGAAAATTTGTAAAGCGATTACCGCTTTTCCCGCTAGGTGGAGTTCATCCGGGATGACGGATTTCCGTCGGCCGCCATCGAACCCTTCAGCAATAGTGGATCTTGCAACCGTAGGGTAGAATGCATCTGGCCGGGAAGCAACCGCAGATCAGGGAGTGCCGCGCGGTGGAGGGTGGATAACAAGGCAGGGTAGTCGCTGCACATCTTGTTCGACGGAGCGCTTTAGATGCCGGCAGGAATTCACCTTTGAGTCAGAAATCATCGATGTCGGACTTCCTGTTTTGCAGTTGGGGGCAGTGGCAGGTTGGCCTCTCGCCATTTGTGAACCGGTTTCTCAACCGATAGTGGTCATGGCGAAAAGGTCACGATATAATGCGGACTCGTTGTGTCTGGAAGCCTTTTAATTTGTCTTCCATTCGCAGGTGTCGTGTTCCTGTTTTGCCACCTATGGCTTGTGCTAGAACAGCCTGGAAATCCCAGTCGGAGGCCTGGCGATCGTTTGGTCACCAACGGAACGGAGACCAACCTTTGGCTGCCTCGCCAGGGGTTCTGTGATGCATGAGAAATTTGAAAAACCACCTGGAAAGGGAGTGAAACGCTCTTTTTCCACTGGCAGGCCAACACGAGTCAGGTACGATCTGTATGAGGGGAAGGAACGACAATTTTGTCTTCGGTGACAGAGGATCGCGTGCTGATTGACCGACGATTGCAGTTGGGGACATGGGCTGTTCTGGCGCTGGTTGCCTTGCGTTTGGTGGTCGGCTGGCACTTTTTGGAGGAAGGTGTCCAAAAAGTGTTGGGAGGAGGTTTTTCTTCCACCGGGTTCTTTCGTCAGGCCACCGGTCCACTGGCCAGTGTTTACCAATCTCTTCTTCCGGAACCGGATTCTCGAGGATGGCTCGACCTGGACCGGACCAAACAACGCTGGCAGGTTTACCGTGATGAATTGGGACGTCACTTTGACTTTGATCAGCGGCAAGAGAAAGAGGCAGATAGGATTCTCGCACAACATGTTCGGGGCATCGAGCGTTACTTTCGCTCCCATAAGGACGACGTGATTCAGTACACCAAAGGCCTGGAGGCACTGAATCAGTCTCAAACAGATCCGATGAACCAACAAATCCCCTCTTTGTGGGCGCATGTCGAACGTAACGAATCCGAAATTGGCCAGTTGCCAGGCGAAATGGTATCGGATCTGAGAGATTACTGGCGAAGCCTTGAATTGCAACTGACCGGTACGCGAAATGAAGAGCAGGCGGCGCAGGGCGAATTTCCGATTTTTACCGCGGGTGGATTTTGGAGCATTGCCACGATTGATCGAGTGATTCCTTATTTCATTTTGATCGTAGGCGTTCTTTTATTACTGGGACTCTTCACACGTATGGTTTCTTTAGCAGGGGCCGGCTTCTTATTGATGGTGGTGTCAACTCAACCACCTTGGGTTGTCGATGCGATGCCGGTCCACAACTATTTGGTTGAACTGACGAGTTTACTCGTCTTGGCAGGTACGGGTGCGGGGCGATTTGCCGGGGTTGATTTCTTCCTGCTGTTGTTTCGGTTGGGAAGAAAGTCGAAAATACAAGAGGATGAATGATGAACCTTTCTCCTGAAGATCGTGCGGTTGGACAAGATAATTTTCACGAGGCAGTGGGGACGTCCCTGTCGCGTCGCGGCTTCCTCAAAGCTTCCGTGACGGCCGCCGTCACTCCCCCTGTCGTGATGGGAGCCGCTTATTTTGGTTACCAGAGCAAACTGCAGGATCCGGTTAGAGTCGGTGTGATCGGCACGGGCGATGAGGGCAACGTGCTGATTGGTGCCATGAATCCGGATTTTGTGCGAGTTGTGGCCATTTGTGATATTCGTCCTTCCAGCCGTCACCGGGCGTTCTATGGCGACTGGAGCAGTGGGAACTCGATCCTTGTTCGCCCTGGCCTGATCCAGCAATTCAATTACCAAGACGATCAAGAAGCCAAGCGGGAAATTGATACCTATGAACACTACGAAGAACTGCTTGCTCGAGACGACATTGAAGCCGTAGTGATTGCCCTGCCACTTCACTTGCACGCGAAGGTCGCTATTGCAGCCATGCGACGTGGAAAGCACGTCCTGACTGAAAAATTGATGGCTCATAACGTTGGTCAGTGCAAGGACATGGCCCGCTCTGCGCGTCATGAGGGAGTGCTGCTGGCTACCGGTCACCAGCGTCACTACAGCGTGTTGTATGACAATGCCAAGCACCTTTTACAATGGGGTTTGATTGGTGAGGTGCATCACATCCGGGCGCAATGGCACCGAGGTAATTTGCCTCACCGGGACAGCTGGAAGCAACCCTTGCCGGGTGGCGAGATCGCCTACGATCCCAAGAAGGGGACGGTTCAACACGTTGATGTCATCGGGAATCGATTGAAGGATTTTGAAAGAGCGCTGCGGGACGCGAAAAAGAAGCAGCAGGGGAATCGTCAGCACACGCTTGAAAGGCAGATTGAACAGTGGAAACAGTGGGACGCTGATAAGCAGATTCGCGCTGAAGACTATGGATACGAAGAGATCACGCTAGCCAATGGCCGAAACCGTTCGGCGCTTGAGGAACTCTGTCGCTGGAGGCTTTGGGAACGTACGGGAGGTGGTCTGATGGCGGAACTGGGAAGCCATCAATTAGATGCCGCCAGTATTTTTATCAGTTCTCTCAAGGGTGACGGCACCAAGGTGCATCCACTCACGGTGCATGCGGTCGGAGGGCGGCATTTATTCCCCTTGGATCGGGACGCGGGCGACCACGTTTATTGCATGTTTGAATTCCCGGGGCCCGGCTATGATTACGATTTTGATGTGGGATACAAATATGGTGATGAAGTAGGCCAGTTGCCGGATCCCGAAAGTGGGGTTTTAGGGTACGAACAAGACAGCAACAAAAAAATTGTTGTCAGCTATTCGTCGATCATGGGGAATGGTTTTGGAGGTTACGGCGAAGTTGTCATGGGAACGCGCGGGACGCTGCTCTTGGAAAAGGAGAGCGAGGCAATGCTTTACAAGGGTTCGGCCACATCGACCCATGTGAAAGTAAAGGATGACGGTGGCGGACCCACGCTTGACACGACCGAGAGCGGTGCCCAGCAGGCGAAGAGTACCGGAAAAACAGCTCTCGGTCCGCCCAGTCGGGGCTACAAGGAAGAAATTGAACACTGGGCGTGGTGCATTCGAAACCCTGACCCGGAAAATCAACCGCGTTGTAAGCCTGAGGTTGCGTTGGGTGATGCGGTCATTGCCCTCAGTTCGACGCTGGCGATTCGGAAATCGGAACAAGGCCAGCCCGGTTACCTCAAGTTTGAACCCGAATGGTTCGATCTTGACAGCGATATGACACCTGACGGTTCAAAGCCCCAGGAGCCTGTCTGACGGAATGAGATGTCGAGAATTCTGATTTTGGATTCTTCCGTCAGCATGCGGTGGCGACTTCTAGGCAATGTTTCTCTTTGGTGGCTCCGAACATCCCATGGGAGAAACGTGCGGGGCCAAAGGATCAGGAACAACGGCCTTCCGGTTCTCCATCCTCTTTGCTGCCACGATTTTTTCGCTTACAGTGGGAGGGTTCGTCGGGCGACTCGTTCTTTCTGGAATTGTCAAGCAATTTAGTATTGGAGAACAACTTTGGAAAAATGGCAAGTTGGCATCTTTACCAGCATTGACGCGGGCCTGGGACTCCCCTTGGCGGTCGCTCGTGAAATTGGTGTGCGAAACATTCAACTGCATGCTCCGGCCAAGTCAAACCGGACAGAACAGAACGCCGAGAAAACATTGGATCAACTGCGTGAATTTGGGATGGAACTGACCGCGGTGTTTGGCGGGTTCGCAGGTGAAAGCTATGCGGACATACCAACCGTGGCCCGCACCGTTGGTCTGGTGCCTCCCGAATCTCGTGCCGAGCGTTTGACCGAGATGCAAGAAATTTCTGATTACGCTCAACGACTGCAATGCAGCGTGGTGGCTCTCCATTTAGGGTTTGTGCCACACGACACGGAGGCCTCGTTGTACGCGGAGGTGTGTGAAGCGACCCGCACTCTGTGCGATCACTGTAGTACCCGCGGTCAGGCGCTTCATCTAGAAACAGGTCAGGAATCGGCCGAAGGGCTATTGCAGTTCATGTCGGATGTCGATCGAGACAATCTGTTCATCAACTTTGATCCGGCGAATATGATTCTCTACGGGACGGGTGAGCCGATCGAAGCCTTGCGCAAGGTGAGCGAGTTCGTCAGAAGCGTACATTGCAAGGATGCGACCTGGTCGGAACAGCCCGGTGAAATCTGGGGAGAGGAAGTTCCGTTGGGAGAAGGTCAGGTAGGAATGGAAGCGTATCTTCGCACCCTGGAGGAAATCGGTTATGCGGGGCCTTTGACGATCGAACGCGAGATTCCCCAGGAGGCCGACCGCCAGAAGAGTGACATTGGCGGAGCCGTCAAACTCCTGGAGACGTTGCGAGAAAAAATTCTTACCCGTTCGTAGGCGTGTCACGCCCTGGGACTACTGCTGGGAAGGGTTTTTCAGTGTGTGTAGGTTCAGGAAACCATCATGGCCTCTATCGTGGGGCGGGGTTGCCTCGGTAGGCAGTTCTGCCAATTCTCTGGGGCCGGAATCATGGAAGTCCGTCGAGGGCATGGGATCAGAGCACCTTTGAAGGAGCCTCGGTTGGCAGGCAAGCCGAGGCGAAAACATCAACCCAATGAATCACTCAACGCTGATACGGCATGTGTGGACACTCGCTGTTTGTTTTGTTGTGAACGGTTGCTACGGAAGTGATCTGCCGGACCCGGGGGAAAACGCCAACTCCGCGAGACAAGATGCCGTCCGTTTTCTGGCACTTGGTGACTCGTATACGATTGGTGAGGGGGTCAGGGCGTCTGGACGTTGGCCGAGGCTGCTGGTGGATCGTCTGCGTCATGAAGGACGGATAGTTGCCTCTCCAGAAATTGTAGCCCAAACGGGTTGGACGACGGGCGATTTGTCGAAGGGGATGGACCAGGCAGGCCTGGCGAAGGATTACGACTTGGTGGGTTTATTGATTGGCGTCAATAACCAGTTCCGAGGGGAGAGCCTGGAAAAATACCGAACAGAGTTTTGCAGTTTGATTCAAAGAGCCATTCAACTGGCTGGCGACAACCCGTTACGGGTGATTGTCTTGTCGATTCCGGATTGGGGAGTGACTCCCTTCGCTGCCAGTCGTAATCAGTTGAAGATCGCTGCTGAAATTGATCGTTTCAATGCGGTTAATCGTGAGGAGTCCAGCCAGGCCGGTGTGTATTATGTGGATGTTACCACCATCTCCCGCGAAGCGGCCGACGACAAGACTCTTCTGGCAGGTGACGGTTTACATCCCTCAGCCAAAATGTACGATCGCTGGGCGCAGGTGTTGTTGCCGCTGGTTCGGAAAATACTTTAGTCAGTGACAGTAGGGTCTGCTGAGGCTATCTTTTTTTCTTGGTTGATTTCCGCGGCGTTAATATCCAGATGGCGATCACAGTTGGAGCGACGAGTATAATCAACTTGGGACGAATCATTACGATTGCAACTGCGGTCAGGAGTACTGGATAAAACCAACGAGGAACCTTTTTCAGATCAGGATAAGCGAGCCACAGCGCTCCGAGCACACATCCTATCCGGATGGTAGCTCCGATGATCAAAGGATGGATTTTTTCGGCGTCAAAGAACTGGTAATAGAGTCCGGTAACCAGGAAAAGGAGTGCCAGTGTTCCGAAAGCGTGTCTTTGCATGATGGTGATTGAAAAAATATTCGCTGAGCGCCCATTGGGTGAACTACGTTGATCTAAATGCAATCGAGTGCATCCATCCAGCGTACCAGAATTGCCTGTTCAGTGGAGTTGAAAACACCTTCGTTCTTGTTTCGGTCGTGGACAAAAAGCGGATATTTCAGTTGTGAGAGAACCTTCAGGGATTGCCTGACACGTGTTGTTGCGGGTGATGTTGACGAGGTGGTTGCAAAGATGCTCAGACGATGCAGGGGGTCGGTGGCTGGAGGTCGTATTTGCGCTGGTAGTGAAGTATCGATAGTTGCCACGGCGCGCACGATATCAAGATGTGAAAATGCGACCCAATAGGCCAGTGTCCCGCCGGCCCCGTATCCATGGACGACGATTCGAGTGCGATCAATCTCGTAGCTGGCCAAGATGTGATCCATGCACTTGCGCACGAAGTCAATTTCCGTTCGCTGCCATCTTTTGGGGTCGGCCGGTTGCGGTGCCAACAGGATCAGGTTGTGCTGTTGACATGAAGTTTTCCAACGAGTCAGCAACGACTCCCGGTTGTTTTCTCCGGGTTCTGTAAGCCAGACGACGAGTCCCGCCGGCTGAGATGTGTCGTACTGTTCGGAAACATAGGCAAAACATGTATTGGGAAACTCCGGCACCTTGATGTCCACGATCCCCGTGTTGGCGTGTCGCTCCGCTAGCCGGGAAGTCTTCGGTTCAATTGCGGGAATTGTTTCGGCGGTAGTTTTGGATAAGGACGTCAGGGATGTCACCAAAACATGCCGCGTGCCTTTGCGATTCACCAGAATACGAATGTTTTCTCGTTGTTCCAGAGCGGCGAGTACCTCCCGGGCCTGTTGGACGTCGGCCACCGGATTTTCGGCAATGTGTGTCACCTCGTCACCCGCTTTCAGGCCGCATCGCTCGGCCGGACTGTCAGGGAATACCCAGCGAACAAACAAACGATTCCTGGAGTCTCGACGCGGTAGAATACCTAGGAATGGGAACTCGTAGGGAGTGATCTGATCGACAAGCGTGAGGAATTTTGCGAGCCGTTGACCGTTGCGTTCCACAACAAGTTGAATTTTATCGCCGGCGTAGAGAGGACCCAGCAAATGCTTCAAGTGAACTTGCCGCTCGACCTGTTTGCCGTTGATTTGAACGATCGTGTCTCCCGATTCCAATCCCGCGCTTCGAGCCGGTGAATTGGGCAAACTGGCCGCAATTTGTGCCGGCAGAGTGAACATGTCATCGCCCTTTAAAGAAATTCCCATCACTCCGGGACTCAGGTCGTGGCCGGTTTTCCAGCGGTCCAATTGATCATAAATATCGACCAATGGCACAGCGAACCCGATACCGGAATCATACCATTCGGAGCCAGCCATTTTGTCTCGTGCGTGGGGTGACATTGGTGCCACGACGCCCAGGACGCGTCCCTGAATATCGATCAAAGGGCCGCCGTAGTTGTTAGGAGAGACTTTGGCGTCGGTTTGGATCGCTTTGCCCCAGATCCGGTTGGTTGCGCTGAGGATTCCCACGGATCCGAATGGCCCCTCTTCGAAAGTTCGACCTACCGCGATTGTCCACTGACCGACAGCCATTTGGGAGACGGGGACAGCCTGCGGGACGGTCCAGGAATGATTTGCGTCTGCTTGAAGCAACACCAGGTTCTTGCTGTGATCACGAGCCAAGATACGTGCAGCGAGACGCTGCCCGTTGGCAGTGGTTATTAAAATTGAACTGGGGTTTTGGATAAAGTTGAACTCACTCGATACAATCAAGCCATCCGCCGAGACCACTAATCCGGTGGTGGGGCTGGTGCCTACCAGATGACGGCCGACCCGTTGTTGGCCGCCGAAAGCTGTGATTTGAACTACCGAAGGTGCCACGCGAGCCACTGCTGCTTGTATGGCTTTCTCTTCCAGTTGGTGCAGTTTCAAGTCGGTCGCGGAAACCGAAGCGTTACCAGCCATCAGCAATGTAAGTAAGCGGACCAGTCGTATGGTGGACCTGGACTTCATGGTTCGATATTCACACAAGATTTAATAAAGGAAAATTTCAGGGAGAAACTGCAAGGTTTTGATCGTGACCTTCCCGGGAGGGTGGGGATTGTTGCAACGACGCTGCTGTCAATTCGGTGCCCGGTTGTGTCTGTTTCTGAAAATCAGCATTCCAGGATTTCATCATGGTTTTCTTTCCGCAGGGAATCCTCCGTTCAACGTGTCCTGGTTAGTTGATTCATCGGGGCGAAGTTCCACTTCCACGAGTTCCTCGTCCCGGAGGACGAGGAGCCTCACCACATCACCTTCATCGATTTTACGTAAAGATTCACGTAGATTTTTGATGGAAGGGACGGTTTTGTCCGCCACAAACAGGATCAAGTCGTCCGGTTGTAATTCGGCTCGAGCCGCGGCGGAATGCGGAAGAAGTCTTTCGATATAGGGAGGAGTGTTTTCAAGGACATCGGAAACAGGTACGATTCCCAGGCCAGTTATGGTGTGCGGATGTTGGGGTGCTCGTTGATTGTTGTCGTGATGCCGTGCCAGCATTTTTCCAGCAAGGATATTTTCTACGGGGACCGCGACTTCAGTCGAGGGGATGGCGTAGTTGAGCCATGTGTTATTCTCGGCATGACGTAGTTCTTTGCCCAGGACTCCGACAAGTTGTCCTTGTCGATCGGTCAGTGCACCTCCCGCCGCACCTGGATTGTTGATTGTGGCATCGACAACATAGACAGGCCCCTGGTAACGAGTCTTGTACGTACCTCTTCGTGCTGAAAGGTGCGTGGTGGTGGCGATGTGCCCCAGTAGAACGCTGGCAGATTCGTCCCCCGTGGCGACACCGAACAGATTGCTGAACGCCAGAACTCGGGAGCCGGTGTCTAGCCGGCCGGTTTTCTTCAGGTCGAAGTATGGCAGTTCTTCGCCATCGATTTTTAGCACGGCAATTTCCAAGCGAGGGTCTGAACCAACCAGACGACCTTGGAACTTGCGTCCATCGTCAAGTACAACCGTCACGACTTCAGTGTCCAACACGTAGCTCCAGGCGGTTAATACGTGACCAGCGGACGAAATGAGGAATCCGCTCTGGTAGGACTCGAGGCCGCGCAAGCCACCGGCACCGAAAATTTTTACAATCTTGGGTTGGACCGTTTGGATTACCTGGGAAAACGAGTACTCAGGACGGGGACGATTTTCGGCAAAGGCAGGGTATTGGTGACAGGCGAACACCATGGAGATGACCAGGTAGCTAATCCAGAGACGGGGAGACCGAACGTGTTGGACAACTCGGTTCGGCATGTGCTGGTCCTCTGTTGCGATGGAACGTACGGTGTGTGCGCTACCCGGTAGAGCGAACGGGTGAAGGTCTCTAGGTGGCATCATCAGATTCCATGACCAGAGTCCAACGATGAATGTTGATTAGTTGAAATGTTTCATCTCCGTATCGCACTTTCAATTGATGCGGAAGTTGTACGTCCTGCACGGACTGATAATCATCAAAGTAAATTTCACAAGGATCCCTGTCTCGTTCCCCGAACATTTCAGCCAGCACGAGTTGACCTTGTTGCGGATCGAAGTAGAACCAGGTTTCCACCACGTTATGGGTTGCTACCAATACGTCATACAGTCCAGCTTGGCCGGGGATCGGAGCTGTTCCCAGGTAGTAGACCTCACCGTATTTGGTAGGTCCCGACGTTAAGAGTCGGTGCCAGGCGTGCAACGCTGCCAGCAGTCCTCCACTGTTCTCGGGAATCAGTTGCGAGCTCAAGTCGAGGCTGACGTCGATCTGTAACGATTTGTTCTCAAGTTGGGCGGAGACAAGTTGTGGTTGGAGGGAAAGTTCAAAAGTGCCGCCATCGGATAGTTCACCGCGAGCGTTCCAGTTGCTTGCATCAGGTGCGGTACCCATATGATGTTGAAGCGAGTCCCACACGCGCGAGCGATGTTGTTGATTAAAGTAGTAATTGGCATACCCACGACGCGGTTCGAAGAGTTGACGAAGTTTCTGAGGTATCGAAGGCTTTTCAGGCGATTTGGCAGTTCGGGAAGGTCCTTCGGGTTGTGGATGCGGAGGTCCCGATGATGGTGGTGCGATCCCGCGGTCCGCTTTCTGCAGGAGGTCCTCCCGGGTGTGTACTCCACTCAAACGGACAATGCGGTCATAACGAACTCCTTCCCGCCGATAGCTGATTGGTACTCGCCAGCCTTTGGGGAGAGTGCCCAGTACATTCTTCAACGCATTGGCCGATTGTATCCGACGATCTGCGAAACGTACGATTTCATCTCCATATCGCAATCCGCGTCGATATGCGTCGGAAGATTCCAGGATGTCCGTCACGATCACTCGCCCGTCTTCATCTGTCGAGACGTTGGTGCCGAGCGTTGCGTGATCCACAATTCTTCCGCTTTTTAGATAACCCAGGAAGTTCTTGATTTGATTGATCGATATTGCGTAACCCACTCCTACATTGACACGCCCACGTTTCTCAAATGAACCACGACCGTTAATACCGATTAACTGCCCCTCAGAGCCAAACAGAGGTCCTCCCGAATTTCCGGGATTGATCGCTGCATCCGTTTGAATGCAGTCGGCATATTCCAGGAGTGTGCCAGCAGGATATTGATAGCGATGGATACCCGAGACAATTCCTGAACTAACAGATGGTTGAAAATCCGTGGATAGTAAGAACGGGTTCCCCACGACAAAGCACCAGTCACCGACTCGCACCAAATCGCTATTGCCGAGAGTTGCTGGAATGAAGTTTGCGCGATTGACTAGTTTGATCAGGGCTACATCTCCGGTCGGGTCCAAGCCAACCACCACGGCATCGTACAGATGGCCGTCAGGCATGGTGCATTTGATGAAATTTCCAGCCGGGCTGGTTACATGAAAATTGCTCAATGCGAAGCCGTCCGGGGAAATGACAACTCCCGAACCCCCCCCCTGCCCTGTTCCGTCAAGCAGCGAGACAGATGCGGCCGAGGCGCGAGCAATAACGGCAATCTTGTTCCGTTGGGATTCTACGACCTCAGGTGCTATTTCCACCGCGGACATGATTGGCCGAACCGGACCAGCCAGCCAGCTCATCAGGAGCGTGGTCAAACTTATGTAGTAACGGAGGATATGCATCGGTTCAATTCGTTGTTACAGTCCGTGCGTGAAGGTTTCCAGGTGCGTTGATAGAGAGGTTCTCCGAGATCATGAATTGCCGACTCCAGTTAAAGTTTCTGTTCGCCAGAGTGTTTGTTACGTCTTGCACTTCATTTGACCACTTTGGCGTCACATAAATGAAAATAGTCTGCCAGGTCCAGATGATCTCCAAAGTCTACCAGGATCTTCAGACGACGCACGTCGGTGATATCGATGTCGATTTCCAGAGGCTCACCGCCACCTTTGACTTGTGTCTCCAGTAGTTGTTGCCCATCGCCCCAGACCACCAGGCGGATATGACCTTGCTGCCCGACAGCGGGAGCGATACCAGCAAAGGCTTTGAAGCGACGATATTGCCGATCCAGGTGATATGCCAATTCGGTGCGGCTGCGAATGGCGAGCCCCTTGGCGAATGACTCTGCCTTGCCTTGCCGCGACAAGGTCAAAGGCCGGCCATCGAAGCCTTGATCACGACGGGGTGCATAAAATTGCTCCAACAACAAGCTGGATTTGCTGGGAGATAAAAAAGGTGTCCAGAGAATGGTTTCCGGTTCCGTGTCACTCAAAAAGAGAATTTTGTCGCCTGTGAAATCAATCTTTTCAACCTGAGACCAATCGAGGTCAACCTGGGGTCCCACGGTGAGCGTGACGCGAAGTGTGTCATCCAATGAATCGATGGTACGGGAGGACAGTTGTGAACCCCGCCGGTCATAAACGATACAAGTCGCTTCGTGCGCAGGAAGGGAACCTGGTTGATAGTAAATCAAGCCTTCGACCTTGTCGGGGATGGGAACCTCCACTCGACTACTGTTGTATTCGAATCCCACCTTTTGATCCCTGACATCGTGAATGATGCCCGGCAGTGCGCGCAATGACATTTTGTTCCGGCGTTTCCGACGAATCACGAGTCGGTCGTGAGCCGGTGAAACGGCGAGGAACTCCTGCCATTTACTTTGGATTCTGGAGAGTGACTCACGATCTGCAGTTCGAACCAAGTCTAGCCAGCGGACGTAGTGTACTGAGTTCCGTGCAAAAGTGGTCACACTTTCCTGATCGGCATAGGTGCATGTGACTTGGTCTCGATCCACACGGAAGGATTGCGGTCGCAGGCGTGTTCCATCCACTAAACCTAACTCGAATTCAGATTCGCCGATCGTGGCGGGGATTGCATTCGCCGGAGAAATCACGAGCACATTTTCCAAGGAAAACTCCATTTGGCTATCGCCGTCTGCGATGAACAGACCTTCACCGGTAAGTTTGTGAAGGGGACCGGTGTGCGTCTGCCCGTCGGTCGTTTCAACTCGTACGTCCACGACCGAGAGACTCAAAATGCCGGATAGTAAGAAACTTAACAAGTCGTATGTTCCTTGTGTTTGTTTGTATGCCTTTGGTGACCTGAACAGCACGAAGGAATCCGGGCCGGGGGACCATGGAACCGCGGATAACCGGTAGCAGGTCGCCACTTGTGTGATCTTTTCTGTGACGCGATGGCGTTCAGTCGCTTTACCTTCGAAGGTCTGCGGCTTGTCGACTTCATACGTACAGTTCTACGTTCCACTGTTGACTTTTCCATCTTCCAAATTCATTCCATCTGGAAAACATTCAACTGCCAGTTCTTGCTCGTCATGGGAGGATGTCTTCACGAGCAATTTTTTTGAAATAAGCCTCAATCACATCCCGATAGTGAGTTGGAAAATCCCTACTGACCTGCTGCAAAGCCTCTTGCCGCTGTTTTGGTGGCAAATTACCCCAGCCCGCTTTCTTACTCAGAGATTTGGGATCAACGTCTCCGGGTGCTGATCCTCCTCCTTCATAAGCGTCTCCTGCGGGACTCTGTGGCGATGCACCGCCTCCCACGCCACTTTGCGCCTGTTGTTGCTGCTGTTCCAGTTGGTCAATTTTCTGTTTCAACTTCTCCAGAATTTCTTCTTCTTCGGTTTGCACACGTTCGCCAGCTCGTCCCAAGTCGAGTCGGATTCGAACGTTTCGCATGATTCTGGAGATTTCATCGAGCGATTCTGTTTCCAAAAGTTGAATGTCTGTCCGCATCAGGCGCGCGACTTCGACGTACCGGCGCGGCAGAGAGGATTCATGCTCCAGAAGTTGATCAATCGTTTTTATGCATTCTTGCTTGTCAATCAGGTGATGCGCTACCACGCTCTGATAAAAGAGGAGTGTGGCAGGAGCAACAACGTCGGATGGTTCGAGTCCTGACAACTGCTGATGGGCCTCGCTTAGCATCCTCTGTTCTATCAGCCAACGGGCGTAGTAGAGACGCAGGTTATGACGGACAAAATTAGATGGGTTGTCGGTTGATAGAATGGCGAACTCGGGAAGCTGATCCCGGTGGCTGGTATCGCCACAGAAATCGACAAACGCGCTTGCCTGGGGATCGACCAGGGCAATGGTCTTGGCCACATATTCCAGGAGTTCGGGACCCGAATCACTCTTCGCCTGGGGCCAAGACTTGGAGAACTCCCTCTGACGCCCGAAAGTAGGATGAAAGTTTGACAGCCAGAGTGTCAGATTTTCCTGAACCTGTTTCACATCAGGGATGGCCCAACTGGCCCGGCGCGCCAGTTCGTCTTCCGGGACCGCGACAGCTTGCATGGCCAGCGTTATTGCCAGCATGGCAGCCAGTGTCAGCAGCGGACGAATTGGAAACAGATGTTTCATTTGTTCTTTTCCAAGACGAGATCGCGAGTAATCTCGTGAATACGTTGTTGCCGTTTACCGAGTCGACGGATGACGGAGAGTAGCTCCGGATCCGTAGCTTGCCCGGCCAGGTTATCCACATCTTCCAGGAGCCCGGCATAGTATTTGGTGCGTCGATAGACCCGGGTTTCCATGGACTGAATCATTTTTAGTTCGGAGAGCATGTCGACAAGGCCCTGGTCCTGAGCGGAAGCCATGCCCGGGCTGGGGGGCTGTTGCGCTTGGTTTTCTCTTTTCTTTTGAGATTGCTGCAGGGCTTCAATCATCTCCTGGAGAGCATCGATGATGTCCTGCTCAATGCCCTGCGTTGTCAGGCCCACGTTGGCTTTTGCCAAGCGCACAGCAACCTGTTCCATATCGTCTCGAGCCTGGCCCACGACTTCAGGAAAGGCAATCGAGGATCCTTCTTCCTGCAAAAGGGCGAGGGCTCGATCGGCAGCCAGGAGGATCTTTCGTTGTTCAAAACTAATCTTGGCAGCCTGCATATTCAGTTCGAAATTTCGTTGTGCCAGCGGCACCTGGTCCAGTCGTTTGGTCTCCTCCAAAACTTTCACTTGCAGTTCGAGCATTCGGCGGAAACGGGCTTCGAGCATCACCAATGTACGTTCGACTTCCTCCTCCCGCGTTTGACGGAGAATCTCTTCGAGTTCGGCGATGGCTTTGCGCAATTCTTCCTGCGCCCTGTCTTGGTTTTCGATGGCTTTGCGTTGCTGGTTCTGCGCGAGTTTGTCGTGTGCCTGCTCCATGTGCTGCTGGGCGTTAGCTACACGTTTTCTCGGCGCATAGGATGGCTGTTGCTGTTCGGACGGTGGTGGTTCCGAAGAACTGCCGGGCTTTCCCGAAGATGGATTTCCGGCGGGACGATCAGCCGACTCCCGGGACTCGGATGTCTCCTTGTCGTTTGGCGGAGTGTTCTGACCGGATGGTGTAGGACGCTCCGTGGGGGGGAGTTCCCCGGAATCCTGACTTCTCTCATTGGTTCCATTGGCCGACTTGCCACTTTCTGCCGGACGCTCTTCGTTTTCTCGCATCCGCTGATTCAGACGCGCGGCTCGTTCAGCAATTTTTTTCTGTTGGTCGGGAAGGAGCTTGGACTGCTCGTTTTCTTCCGTCTGTCCTTGCACACTGCGTTGAAGTCTCAGGATCCGCTCCAACTCTTTCATGTAAGTTCGAATCCGAGCTTGTTCATCTTGAAGGTATTGAGCGCGGTTTTCGCTCAACAGGAGGTCTAGCAATACTCCCAAGTCCTCGACGAGCTCATTCTGGCTGACAACCGCGTTGTCCAATTCATCTTCCACAATCAGGTCGACCAATGTTTTTAAGTGCAGTCGAACCTGTCGCTCGTTCGATTGTTCGACGGCTCGTCGCAGAAGGATGGCCCGACGAGGATTGGAAACAGCATCGAGGTCGGCCATTTTCAACATTAACGTCTCAAGACGTACAAACTTGTCTGCCAGTTGATTTTGGCGACGGGCTAATTGTTCCAGGGCATCAGGAGCTTCGGCACGGGCCACCCCCGCTAGCAGGAGGATTGCCGCGTAGCAGGCAACTTGCAGCACCTTCAAACCATGGTGTGATCGCACCATGAGCCGGTCCTTGATTCGGGTCACTGTTTGTATGGATTGAGGAAAGAGCAAGATTCTATGTTCTCTCAAACGGTTTCTTTTTGCTGGCAGCAGAAACCAGATGGTCGATTTTCAATGGTGGGGGTTGCGATTTCAACTTCGCTCTTGTGTTTCGTGTGCTTCCGGACCGAGTGGTGCACCGAAGTCTGGTTGTTCAGGTCCGCAAGAAGTTTCTTCATTTTCCTCCGTTTTCGTGATTTGGTAAAGCCGAATGTTGCCTTCCAGGCCGGTGCTGATGTGTCCAGGCTTCCGGCTTGCTGTTGACCAGGCATGTTAGCCTGACGGGTTGGTTTTGAAATGAAGTGATAAAACAAGATTTGTGTATCAATCCGGATGGACCACCAGCGGCTGTAACCGAGTTGACAGCCAATGCGGGAGGCAGAGAAATAATGGTGACTACTCCAGCAGGTCGATGACCTGCTCCTGTTGTTGCTGCCGGGTATCCTTGTTCAGTTGTTCTTGATCTTCCAGGATGGACCGTACGATATCTACCAACTCATTATAGGTCTCAATCCGTAAAATATGCTTGAGGATGTCTTCGAGTGCCGCCAGTATACGGTTAATTTGTTCCACTGCTTGGTCACTTAGCTGATGTCGACGTGGCATTTCGGCGATGTGCTCTTCGAGCTGCTGCAGTGTCTGTTGGAGCGACGGAAAATGATTATCGACGATCCTCGCGAGAGGCACGGCGATTTCTTCCTGTAACCGGTCAATTTTTTTTACGGTATCGACGCGGTTGTTAATCAGTTCCAGACGAATATCCCCGAATGCCAGGGCGACACCACGCAATTCAGATTGGGAACGCCGGGTGTCTTGGATCGCGCGTTGAATGCGTAAGAGTCGCAGATCCCGTTCTCGCGGGGGAAGTGCGGGTTCGTCGCCTGCTGGTTCTGCGTCGACAGTCGGGTGATCAGAAGTGTCATTCGCGGTTGGCTCGTCAGAAGCACGCACACGAATCACGGAGTTGCGTGCCAGTTGGAGTTCTTCTAGGATTTGTTCCAAGCGTCGTCGCAAGCCGATTTCACGAGTTTCTAATAGTGCCAGTAGTCGGGCAGGCGTAACCACGTCCAGTTCGTAGGGCGATCCCTCTCCGATGTTCGGGGCACTGCCCAAATCAAAATAGTCGCTGGCCTTGATCGTTAAAATAATTCGATCGCCGGGTTTCAGTTCCATTGGATCCGTCAGCCGACGTTGTTGATTGCGAAGATCGAGAGTGGCTTGTTGATCGCCAGCGGGACTGGCAGTCCAGGGAATGGCGTAGAGAGCGGAGTTGGGGTGTGTTGCAGGGCCAGTCGCCGGCGACTGGACCAGCAGTTCAAACCAGGCCCTGCGTAAGCGATTATCGTCAACGATTGTTCCCTGGAACGGGAGTTGCGCCTGGGGCGTGATGGCAGAGCCAATGCCCAAGGGAGCCACGTCGATTTCCGGGGGAGCATCGGGGACGACGGCGATGGCAACGCGAAAGGGTTGGGCATTTGACACGCCATCGACGTCATGGAGTGTGAGCGCCAACGCGACATCTTCTCGTAATGAAGGCAAGGACAAATCACACTTGTGGGATGCACTCCCGGTGTCCGTAATGTGGACCTCCTGTGTCTCTTCCGTTTTCAGATTAAAAATCTGGAGTCGCCGCAACGGTTTGTCAGACTGAGCGTGCATGTGCACTTGAGTGCCAAATGGCAGACGCGTTCCGGGTGTCAGTCGCTCGGTCCGCGGGAGGAACGTGTCGAGTGCCTCGTCGACAAGGTAGGTTGGAAACGTGCAGTCCAATGACACATCCGTTAGTGAAGGGCTGTCGACGACTTCGACCGTCAAGTGTCGCAGTCGTTGGTCAAAACCCTGCACGTCAAAATGAACGGTCGAAAGCATGGCTTTGAAAGGGACTCCGTCATAGACAAACGCCTGCTGCCCTTCACGAGGCGCGCGGCCTCGTTTTAGCATGCGAACCCTGCCCCGATCTCCTTCCTCGGTCCGGTAATGAATGGTGCAGTAGTCGGGCACGTGTTTTTCGGCGTCCGCAAACACATGGATCGTAAAATTGGAACCCCGGGCCACCTTGTGCCGATTGTCAGGAAAGTCAGCAACACGGATGCTTGTTTGACGTGGCCAAGGTTCTTCGGAAACGAGGTACAGACGACGCACAGCGAGTGTCCAGGCATCTTCTTGAAAGTATCCGAAGGAAAGAAATGCTGTGACCAGAAAGGTGGTGAATAGTAAATTGAAAAATAGTGGGCGCATGTTGAAAATGCGTCGCAGGGGCACACCGGAAAGCCGCCGGGCGGCGTAATTCTCACTTTCCGTGATCATCTGCTGCTGCTGGGAGTCCGGCCATCCAGTGGTTGCCAGTTCCACGGCGGTCATCAGGCTATCTTGAAAATCTGAGAAGCGACGTTCGACAAGAAGTGCCATGCTGCGGTCAGGCAGGGGAACGAACATTCGACGAAGTAACCAACGGTAAAGGATGGAAATGAGCCCTACTGAAACGAACACCAGTAACAGGGCACGCAGGGTTTGCGGGAGTTCAGTGGCACACAACAAGACCGGGAGATAATCCAGCGCCAACGTGGTCCAGAAAGTCACACCCAGCCAGATGATGGCCATTCCCAGGGATTGGATCAAAACGTAAAGCCGGATTCTGGTCCTCAATCCCGACAGCTTGCGCTGAATGGGACGTGTGGAACGAATTGGTTCGATGGCAGTAGTCATGATCAGGCGAGCCGGTGCAATCGGCGCAAAAGCCACTCGAGGCTCAAGGCACCACAGATAAAGGTGAGTAACCAACCCGTTAGCGCGCGATCGAAGGTTCGGTCGGCCGCCCCGGAGACATATGAAATCTGATCTTGGGCTGCAATGGTTCCTACCAGTGGCGATTTTTTTCCTAGAGGTAAAATAGCATTCATCCCCACGTGATAGGCACCGCTGGATGCTTGCGCGAGGTGTTTGAGTGTGACGTCATTGCGCTGTGTCCGTTCCACTTCACGATCCGGCAGCCGGGCCCGCACTTCCCGGGTTAACAACTCCTCAGAACTGTCAGGAATGGGTAGTTCAATCCGGTAGTCACCTTGCAGTGTGGCTGTGATTTGGGCTGTGTACATTCCTTCACGAGCGGAATCGTGTCCCGGTGTTAGATTCAAAACATGACGCTTTCCGTCAGGAGAAATCAGAGACGCGGCCACTTTGGGTTGGGTTAGTGGTTGATGTTGAGAATCGGACAAAATAGCACGCACACGGATCGTTTCTCCTACAAGACAGCGTTCTTGTTCAACCAGTAAAAGTCCGCGGTTGGAGTCCCGCAGCAGTCTTCCTTGGGAAACGTAACGAATCAACTTGGTGTAAAATTGGTCAAAATAAGACTCGTCGAGGCTGCGTAAACGCCACATTTCACCACTGGCCATATAAAACACCCGTCCCGCGCCATAAAAATGGCCTGCCAGGTAAACCGGAAAATTGCGTCCGGCTGAAGACTGAGGATCGGAGAAGTGGGCATAGATTTGTGCTCCGGGTTTCGCAGCTTTCGCGGCAAAAAAACCATAGACTCCCGGAAAAGTCGCCCAGATGCGTTCGCTCGAAAGAAAAGTTTCGTCCAACCAGAGGAATTCAGCACTGTTCCCTTCAGGGGTGAATTCCAAGGGCCATGCCTGTGCACTCTCCACACGGCTCAGGTGATAGGCCGTTGCGCTTGATCCGTAAAAGACTACCGGGTGCAGGGCTTTGATCGTATCCAAGCGAGGGTTTCCTCGCGTTGATGTGGACCAGGACGGGGTGTGAACCGGCCCGGCGACCAGAATTAATCCACCAGACTTTTCTGCGACCCAACGTTCTAACAGGTCAACAGCATGACGCTCTATCCGATTCCAGTCGACGTCGAATGCCAACACGGCATCATATTCGAATAATTCCTGGGCTGTAGCAGGAAACTGAAAAAGAATTTGATTTGCCTCCTGGGACATGCCAGGTTGTGAAGTCTGCAGGTAGACGTCGACTTGGGTGTGCTGGTCGCGGTAAAGCGAGTTGCGTACAAATCGATATTCGCGTGTCGGACCCCCGGCAACCAATAGCACGCGATTTTTCCGCTGGACGACGCGTACGACTGACTGTTTCTGATTGTCTCTCTGATTCTGGTCCTGGGGCGGAGGTTTGACACGGAGTTGATAGATACGGCGACCGATTTTGCGAGGAGTGACTTCGAATCGCACCGTCGAAAGTTTACCGTCTTCCAACAAACGAACGGGATGTTCATCTTCCAACTCTCCCTCCAGGGACACATCGATCTCTGGGCGGTCGGGACTAGAGTACAATTGGACACGGACAGATCGTCCCTGGAGGCCGTGAGGCTGAATGAATCCCGTAATGGTGAAGTCGTCTCCCGGGAACACTCGTGAGGGAACTTGCAAGTCCGCCACCCCGACGTTGACCAGTTGCTTTGCAGAACCTAGCCCAACCATGTGCAGCGGAATCTGTGCCTGCTGGGCCAAGTGAGCCGCCACTTCGGGTTTCAAACCGGCAGTGTTGTTTCCGTCCGTGAAAGTCACGATTCCCGCGATGGGGCCTCCTTGTTCTTTTTCGATGAGGAATCGCAAAGCCTCGCCCAGTCTTGTTTCCGAGCCCTGGGCGACCAGTTGACCACGAAGAAGTTCTCCGGGAGGATTTTTCCGCTCAGTTTCGCCTGCGTCGGGTGACAGGGGAAGTCGGTCCTGCTTCGGTTCTTGATCCAGGTTGACGTCAGCATCTTCGAGTGCGAAGGAACCGTAAGCAGGATTTTGCAAATGACCTGTGGCTGCGACCAATAGTGACAAGGTCAGGAGACAGATGCCGCTGAACAGAAACCAGGAAACGACTTTGGAATCGCGCGCGAATATCGTGTAAACAAGCACACAGAGGATACTGGTCAGCATCGTCAGTCCGGCGACGATTGCCCAGGATCTCGCCTGAGAGTGTGAGAACGAAGATTGCTGTAAGGGTTGAGATGTTGGACTGTTGTTGCTGAGCGAGTTGGTACATGGTAGGGAAGTGATCTCGGCCGGTATGGACCCCTGATCGAATCGGTAGATGGAAAGATCATGCTTCTCGCGCAAGGCAGCAAGCAGGTCGCTCTCAACCAGACCCTTGGTTACCTGGGCAAGGCGACTGGACTCGGAGCGACTTGTATTCGGCCCGTCATGGATTTCCATGCTTTGGCTGGTATCAATCAGCAGAGCGAGTCGTGAAGTTTTCAGCAGTTGACGTTCTTCCCGTTTTTCCAGATTGAAGAAGGTGAAGAGAATCGCAGCGAAAGCCAGGCAGCGCAGCAGGAGGAGACTTGCTGCCACGCCTCGTCGCAGTTCACTTCCGTCGCGAAGATAGATGACGACGATGTACCCCAGGACCGCAAGAATGACAGAGGCCAGAATCAGCCAGTGCCACCACAGGGTGAGTTGGTTCAATCGTCCAAATTCGTGGTAAACGCGTGAAATCGAGTCTGCCCCGACCAGCGAAAGATCCTGGTTCATATGGGCCTTCCTCGTCCGGTGACATGATAACTAGTCGCGTAGGCCATCATCTGTTCTGTGAGTAGCACCAGAATTAAAATCCCCATCAGCAGGCCGCTCCAGTTGAAACCAGCCTGATTGGCAGAGCCGACGTCGAATTGGTCCCAACTCCGCTGCTGAATTTCCACGGAGTCCAGCCCGCTGGCGAGCGCCTGCGAGGTGACAAGCTGCAAATCCGCTTCGCTGGGATCCACGTTTAAAGCATATCGGGAGACTTCTACGGCACCGGCCAGAGTGGTCTTCCAGCATTCGTAAATTCCGCTGGTTTCTGTCATTCGGTTTCGATGTCCGAGGGACCCGCTCCGCCCCAACGAGGCCGTCAGTACTCCCGCTTGTTCCGGCAGCGGTGTGGCTTGTACCTGCAATGTGGGACGGTCCGAGATGTCCTGTTTTGGCAAAACGAAACTTAACTCAGGCTGGTGTTCAGCAGCACTGATTTCGACCTCGATCGGTGTTCCCACCAAACGCGTAAGTGGAAAACTTCGTTTCGATCCGATGTAAGCCTGTAGGTCGAGAAGGACGACAACAAAACTTGGGTTCCTGGCCCAATTGTTCCATTCGGGGGTGACGGAAGTGAGAAAAGCCACGACGACGCCCGCACCCAACCGGCGTTCCACGCAGAGGGGTTGGCCGTTTCGCAGTTTCGCCAAAATCTGGGTTCCCGATTGAGGAGTGGGATGCCAGTCATCGGTTGTTCGCAGGTAATGCTCCACGGAGACTCCGTTCAAAAACGGGTTCTGTTTTCCTGAAAAAATACGAAAAAGCGGGTGATTGCCTACCAGTACATCGGGTGACGAGGGGTTGAGGTCGGGTAACAGAAGGTCGTCTTGCGCCAGTGGTAACGGAAAAAGGCCTCGGCCTTCGTCGTAAAGTTGATTGTAAAAGTCGAGTTGCGCGAGTGGTCCCAGGAAGACCGCCAGGCCTCCCCCTTGACGCACGTAGTTTTTCAAGGCATCGACTGCACTAATGTCCAGGCGAGGAACGTTCAGGAGATAGATCGCGTGATAGGTTTCCAGCTTTCTCGGATCGATGGCTCGTAAAAAACTGACATCTTGTACCTCGCGCCGAATTCCCGTCCGGGCGTGTGTGCCCGGCTCAAAGACTGCCGACACAAAAGTCGCGGCCTGCTTTTGCGGATGGCCATCAATGATTAAAACAGGGACGTCGGCAGGCAAATTAACGACACAGTAGCGATGGTTGTCGGTGGCGACACAATCCTCGGGTAAGCGGGCCTCCAGGACATGCTTGCCCGGTTTGGCAAAAAACACTTCCACGGTCCGGACCACCGACTGACCCGGACCAATGCTGGCAATTGGTTCCACCGCCAATTGGTTTATTTCCGGACTTAACTCTTCGGGGGTGACTCCCTGTTCTTGCTCGTAACTGTAATATTTTGATTGCACCTGAAGTTTAACGCCGGAGACCTTACGGTCTCCATGATTGGTGATTTCAATTGCTGCCTGGAAGGGAACCCCTGCCGCAATTGTTCCCCGGTGAATCGACAGATCCTTGATGGCCAAGTTGGTTCGTTGTTGCTCGACACAGGCTACGAAAAATATTTCTGCACCTGCCTGTTGTAAATTTTCCAAAGCATTCCGCAACGGATCGGGTTGATTCCATTCGCGTGCCCGAAAGTCAGAGACGACGTAGACGATGCTCTTTTCACTGCTGTCTGCGGGAAGCAATTCGTGCAGCACCTCAAGTGCTGCACGAGGTCCATTGCCTCGTTGCGTGATTGTCAGACGGGGACGCAAATCTTCAAACCAGGTGTCAAATGTTTCCGTTCCGGAAATGTGGGTTTCAAAAGTGTGAATCGAAGAAACCTGAGAGTCTCCGGGGTTGGATTGAGAGCCGGTGGATTTGTGTTCGGCTGACCATTTAATCTCCGCTTGGGAAGCCGCCTCGGAAGTTGTCAACACGGTGATACGATGGTTTCCCTGCTGTTTGGCCGCGTGGTGTCCCACGCTTTGCAAAACTCGCAATGCGCGGTCGTACACCCGGGCCGTGCCGTCCCGTTCTGACATCGAGTAGCTGTCGTCCAGCAAGACGAAATGATGGGTCTGGGATGTTCCCAAAAGACTAGACCATTGATCTGAACTAATGAGTTGTGCCAACATGGCAACGATCAATGCCATGGCTGCCATGCGTAACAAGAGTAAAATTACTTGCTTAAATCGCACCCAGTTACTATGTCGACGATAGCTTGCCAGCAGGAAATCCATTGCAGCCCATTTGACCCGGCGGTGTCGCATGAGATTGATCAGGTGAATCAACAGCGGTACTGCAACCAGTAGAAAGGCCCAGGCGAGTGATGGGTGGAGGAATTGCATGTGAGTTTGATAATTGATGAATAGCCGTACTCAGATGATCCGTGGTGTTCGACGCAAGGTTCTGATGAACCACAAGTTTAAAATCATCGATGGACGAATCCAGCGACAATAAGTTTACAGCGGCATTGGCCACCGCTGCATGAATAAGTTGGCCGCCAGGATGTGGTCAGTGAGTTTTCGTCCTTGCCGAATCCTTTCCATGAGACGCCGGCCCTGGCCGGGGTAATTTTTACTGTCGGGCTAAACGCTAATTCCGATGATGCATTCCCAGTCGATTGTTCAGGTAGGCTGCCAACGCAGCGTCGAGAGGGTCGGTGGTTCGGAGGAGTGCGTAATCAACAAAGGCACCTGCACAACCACGCCGTAATAGGGCCAGGTGCTCCTGCATGGCTTGCAGGTATCCGTCGCGCAACGCACGTGGATTACAATTCAAGTGCTGAGGCAACTCCATGCCTTCGAATCGGGTGGGGCCACTGAACGGAAAATCAAGTTCGTCGTCGTCCAGGATGTGAAACACCAACACATCATGGCCACGCTGACGCAATTGTTGCAGTCCTTTTAGCGTTTCTTCGGGGTCTGTCAGTAAATCAGAGATGAGAATCATCATGCCACGATGAGCGTGATTTTCTGCGATCGAACGTAGTAACATGTTGAGTTCGGTTTTTTCACGTGGTTCGCTGACACGCAGGCCTTCAATCACCGAAAAAAGGTGATTGCGTTTGCTGCGAGCTGGAATCGTCGTGCGAATGGATTCGTCGAAGGCGACGCAGCCGACCGCGTCCTGTTGCTTCAGTATTAGATAGGCCAGGCTGGTGGCGACCGTGCAGGCATACTCGTATTTGTTCAGCGGTCCATTTCCATACTGCATACTACCCGACACGTCAACCAGCAAGGTGCAGCGTAAATTGGTGTCTTCCTCATATTGCTTGACGGTCAGGCGATCGTGTTTGGCCCAGACTTTCCAGTCGACATGTCGCAGATCATCGCCGACGGCGTATTCGCGATGCTGAAGAAACTCGACCGATTGCCCAAAGTACGGGCTGCGATGCATGCCGGACAGAAAACCTTCAACAATATGACGGGCACGCAGTTCCAATCGGGCGATACGTTTGATTGCCTCAGGATGCAAAAATGGCTTGGAATCGGGAGTCACTGGTGAGTGCATCTTCCTTGTTAGGAGTGATAGCCAGTAGCTTTTCGACGATCTCGTCAATCGTGACGCCTTCACTTTCGGCGGCGAAATTGACAACGACTCGATGTCGCAGGACGGGGGCAGCCAGGGCTGCGATGTCTTCTGTCGAAACGTGAGTTCTTCCGTGGAGCAAGGCTCGGGCCTTACCACCTAGAATCAAAAACTGAACGGCTCGGGGACCCGCGCCCCAACTGACCATGTCCTGGATGAATTCGGGGATCCCCGGACTATGGACACGAGTCTGACGGATGAGCGCCAAGGCGTAGTTGATAACGTGGTCAGTAATCGGGACTTCCCGAACTAACTTCTGGAGATCCAGGATTTGATCCGCCGAGAGTACGGGCTGGACCGAATCGATCTGGACGGTAGTCGTTTGCTTCGCAATTTCAAATTCCTCTTTGAAAGACGGATATTTGACGAAAATCTTGAACATGAAGCGATCCTGTTGGGCTTCGGGCAGCGGATAGGTGCCTTCCTGCTCAATCGGATTTTGTGTTGCCAGTACAAAAAAAGGGTCGGACAACTGATGCCGTACGCGCCCCACGGTCACCTGCCGCTCTTGCATTGCCTCCAGGAGTGCCGCCTGTGTCTTGGGAGGCGTACGGTTGATTTCATCCGCGAGAATCACGTGTGAAAAAAGCGGACCTTCCAGAAACCTCCGTTCCCGTGAACCCGTTGTTTTGTTTTCCTCGATGATTTCTGTACCTGTAATATCTGCCGGCATCAAATCAGGCGTGAATTGAATTCGGCTGAAGGATAAGTCCAGGGTTCGCGAAAGCGTATTGATCATCAACGTTTTTGCAAGTCCTGGAACTCCTTCAAGAAGACAGTGGCCACGGCTGAACAACGCTATCAGCAATTCCTCCATGACGGTTTCTTGACCAATGATTACCTGAGACAGTTGTTCCAGTATTTTATCTCGTGCTTCGCCCAACTGCTGAACGGCTCCAGCGTTTTGAGCGAGATGGGAATCATTGGCCATATCACTTGTTTCCTTGCGCGGCGAAGCCGCAATCAATAGGTGAAGATTTGTGACTCTCTCGTCTCTGCTGGTTTATGGCTTGCTCGTTTCGAGTCTCTGGGGATTTGTTGCATTTTCAATCCCCCGCGTGGTGGCCTTCAAAAGGCTGCCCTGATGTTTTGTAGCGATGCTGGAGGCCGTACCTGTCTGGGCTGGAGGCTCGGGAGGGACAGGGTCGTTGGTAAACTTTAGACGCAGGTGATGATTGGGCAGGTGCACCAGGACTTCGTGATTTTTTGGATCGACGATCTCGGAATAGATTCCTGTTCGTCCCTTCAACTGATCGTTCTGGTAGACCACTCGTCCGTCGCGCTTATGGAGGAACAGGACCGAAGTAATGTCGGTCCGTGAACTTCGCTGGGGCTTATGAAGATGCCGCATCAGTAACACCAGAGGACTGTTTGCAGGTTGGTCGAGCGGCAGACCATACCCTTGTATCACGGCAGGTACGGGCCAGAGGTGCTGTCCGTTCTGACGGTCAAAGGCATAGACGTGGCCATTGATCAATGGTGAATAGGTGCCGTTAGGAGCTGGAGTAATCGTGGCATTGGCTTGACGCGATGAACTGGTTGGCGTCGAGGTGGTGGCCAGAATGTATTCCCGGCTGGAGCGAATCACATGGATAGCATCAAGAAATTCCTCGGGTTCCAGTCGGGATTCAAAGCGAACCGAGCCATCTGCGACCGCCAGGAGTACGAACTGCCCGTCGGGTTGCAACACGGCAACCTCGTCCTGTTCCAACAACGTCGCTTTGGACCCGATTGCAAAAGTCCGTGACCAGACATTTTCTTCGTACCAGGGATCAAACAGAAAAAGTGACAGATTGTCCCGGACTTGTTTCGAAGCCAGGATGTGCCGACCGAGGGTGGTCCAACGATCTTCTTCCGGTGGAACACGGCGCGGTCCCAGGAGCTGCCCGTCGAAAATCTGGATGACTTGCGCTTCGGTTTTTCCAGGCGGGATTGCGAAAAGCAGGCTTTCATCGCCGAACAGTTCAACACCGAGAGGGATTTCATCCCGCGTCCAGATCGGCTTTACGTCCTCGGACATTGGGTCGACGCACTTCAGTGAACGGTTTTGTTGAAAACAGAGGTTGTTGGGTCGCAAGGGGCCAAGTCGTCCAATCACGATTTCCCCGCGCTTTGTTCTGATCGCATTGATGTGCTGTTTGACACCCCATCGATTAACCTTTTGTTTCGACTTGATGCGCTTGTTCGGCCCGCCTTCGTCGCCCACCGAAAGTACTGATTGGTGCCAGAGCAGCCGTTCAGCGATGTTCTGCTTGTCCGCAAACGTGTTGATTGCATAGAGATGGTTGCCGTGTGTTGCAATCAGCAAGTGCCCATACGCCCGAGCTTCGGTAAGTGGTGAAGTAATAACACGGCCAATGCGATTTTCAGAATTCAGCAACGTGAGACGGAAGCGTTCCTGTCCGAATCGATCCCGTCCCGTCACGAAGCCCTTCCAATCGATAGCCAAAGTGATATTTTTTAAACCTGGACCATGGGCACGGAAGTTGTCCAGCGGATGAAATTGCTGATAACTAACCGAATACTGTTTTACCTGGTCCTGGTAATCCACGTTGATCTTGCCTTGGGGCCAAGACACGGGAGTGACTGACGCCATTTTCAAGTTCTGGTCGGACCGCGCCTCCTGCCAAAGTTCTCTCCCCGTTTTCCCTTCCAGGCATTTGACGTGAGTCCATTTTTCTTTCAAGTGCTGGAATTGGCGGGCTGCCAGCGAATCGAGTCTTTTGTTTTGATAGAGCTGCGCTAACAAAGCGTCGGCTCGAGAGGCTAGATGAGCCTGGCTGGAATGACCGAGGGCGATTAATAAAACTTCAGGTTCCAGGAAATGATCGGTTGCCAGTAGTCTTTCCGCTAACAGTAAACGTGCTGCATCAGCCTGCGCATGAAATCCGAAGTGGAGCAGGAATTCACGGAGTCCCTCTGAAGATCCAGTGCGTCGGGCGACCGTCATCCGCTCTTCCACTAGCTGATCCATCGCTTGTCGATCGCGGCCGAATGATCCGCTGATGATATTCGCCAGTTGCACCTGAATCCAACGGTCTCGACTGACACGAAGCTTCGAATCGGCCGTTTCAATGACGGAGTGTTTGGTCGTGGCATCGATGAGCCTGACACATGCTTTCAGAGCTGCCATTCGTTTTCCCATCTGCTGCAGACCGATGGTCATGAGTCTCAGGTATTCCGTACGCTGAAGCGGCTGGTCGATCAATTTCTCGACCTCAGTCGCAAGGTCTTCGTTTGTAGCAAAGTCCTTTTGTAAAGCATGCAGAAGTGTATCGACCAGAAGCGCGCGGGTTGCATCATTCGGTTCCAGGCGAAATGATTCGCGGAGGGCGACGAGGGCTTCACGACGTTGTCCTTCCCTTAGGAATAGTTGTGCCTGCCGCGCTAACGCCCAGCCATCCTGCTGGTTGATTTTTAAGCGACGTTCTACGACGCGGCGTAGCACATCAGCCTGATAAAAAGATGTGAGGTGGTCGGCACCCTGAGAGAGAATGCTGTCCTGAAACGAGATAAGATTTCCTAGCACATTCCCGGTCGGCATGACTTCGACAAGTTCGCCAGTCGGTATGTGAACTTTGATGAGTTCCCGTTTGGAAGTCGGAAAAAAATAATGCTCACCGCTGTAAAATCCTCGACCGCTGGGCATTCCCTCGTTAGGGATTGGAACCGCCACGGGCCAGGCTTCCCGACCGTTCTTTAATTGGATACCAGTCACTTGTTTTTTTCCGACCAGCAGCAGGGTTCCCTGGTGCACGCAACCCACGTACAGGTAGTCGTCGCGACTGCGCTGCCAAAGCACTTTTCCATCGACCAAGTTGAGGCAGTACATCGAATTGGATTCCACCGGGGTCAGGATGATTCGATCTCCCACAATCATCGGTGTCGGGTCGGTCCAGCGTGTGCCGGGTTGGTGGGGCGGGCTGTTTCTCGGATGCATCGGCCAAATGTGTCCTCGTCGTTGGTGGAGCACGTCATACTGAAAACCCCACAGCAAGGAGCGGGTGGCAATGTCGACCGCGACCAGGGCGCCTGCCGACGTAGGGCAGACAAGTACACCATTCGAGAAGGAAGGGGAAGCTCCTGACATCCTGCGCAGAGTATTGACGCGTATCGATCCTGATGTCTCTTCCGTGTGGATCAGAGGTTGCTTCCACTGCAGTTGGCCGGTGGCGGCATCGAGTACGGTGAGTCGGACCTCACCGTTGATTTCAACCAAGGCATACAGATGGCCCGCAATAGGCAAAGGGGCACCCAAAAAAAAAGCTGCTGACATCTGAGGCTCATTTTCTCCGGACTCACCACCCACGATCCATTGCCGCTTGCCTTGCGTAGCGAGGTCCAGGGCCACCAGTTCGTTGTGGTTTTTCTGCCCCATGGGATTGTCGATGATTCCATTGCGTAGAACGAGTTTGCGCAGGCTTGTCGAATAACCCAGCTTATTAATAAAGTAGAGCCTTTCGCCGTCGCACGACATTTGACCATACGGTACGTCGTTCCAAATACGTTGATGCCAGCTTGTCGGCCCGTTTTGACCCGAGTTTTGAAACTCCCGTCCATGCAGGTCAGAGTAGGCCTGATTGCTTAACGTGGATTGAAAATCGTCGTATCGCCATAAGCGATTCCCTGTTTGGGCGTCGACAGCAAAAACGTAACGCGGGGTTCTCATCAAAATGATGTTCTTGAATGCCAAGGGATAGAGACGGGGCATCGCAGGAATGTTTAACAACTGATACTGCCGTTGTTTCTTGAGAATTTCATTCTCCATCGCTTCGTCACTTGCTACAGGAACTCGCCAACGACAATTCACCAGGGGGTCGTCGCTGACGATCAGGGGCACATCGCCAAGTGAAACTCCCGTGCGCGATGCGTCGCCCTGATAAATAAGCCATTGGGTTTGGTCAATGGAAAGGATGCGGTCATGAGCCACAATTTGTTTGTCGAGCCAGGCGAGTGCCAATTCAACATCTCCGAACAAATCCTGTGGCAGTTGTGGCACATCCGCAGGTAACGACGTGGAAAAGTGCTGAAAATACTCTAGCGATTTGGCTGCTTTGTGACGGTTTCCGGCCTGAAGCCAGGCCATCGCTAAAGCGAGTGACAACGCGGGATCATATTGGGCTCTCGCTGCAGTGGACTGCGCAAGACGCTGTAAGGTTAACGCTGAGGCCAGAGGGTGCCCGTGATCCAGGTGATGTCTTCCCAGCAGAAACGTGGCTAATTGTCCGGCGTGCGTGTGGAAAAACATGCGGGACACTTCACTGATCTGGTGGATGTCACCAGCCAAGACCGCCTTGTCCAGGAGATGCTTGGCGTCGCTACCGAATTGAAGTTCGTAAGACGTCTTTCCCGGCTCTTTCATTGAATCCAAGATTCGTTGAGCATCGGCTTTAAGACTGATGATCCGGCCTGCTCGATGTCGATCCGGTACAAAGTAATCTTCCGTATCCGGGTTGATCAGCAGATTGCCGAGTCGGAAAACTGCGTCGCTGTACTGGCTGTTGCGCAGAGCTTCTTCTGTGCGAGACAATTCCTGCAGTAACTCACGCGGAGCAGGCAGGAACACTTCAGGCACCTCGGTTCCTTGGTCCGTGTCCGATGTTACGAAGTTGACCCGGTCGTTTGCCGGGCACGGCTGGAGCAGCGTCCAGAAGCATACAAAAAGTATGCTGTTGGCTAGCAATCGAACCAGTGATCCGTCCGGGCGACCGACCATAGCGATCCATCCTTCGTCGAGGCCGAGCTCTGGTGGCTCGGGCCAGTTTCATTTGCCAGAAACCAAGTCCTTCTGATCCGCTGAGAGTCTTATTCCTTGTTGTATCCGCAAAGTTCCCCGATTTTCGCCAGGTCACGCTTTCAATACAGACGTCAGGCTGTCGATTGTGCCAGAGATTCCCGAGCCGTTTCGGCCTGCGGGCTATGGCACAAAGCTTCAGATTGCAACCCGTGGCTTGCCCGTTTTTTGTACGGCGCAGAGTTCCTAACTGCAGGTTATTTAATATGTTATACAACGCCATCGGAGGTGGCAACAACAGTCCGCCAAGGAATTTTGGGAGCCGTAATGTGTCTGCTCGATGGGCAACCATTCACTGACTGTCACTCCGGTTTGAAGCGTGATTGGGGAGGTGTATTTTCCTGACGCACTGGAAGCGGCGGACACCCAATCTGGCGAAAAACCTTAAAAATGGCCACTTTTAAGGCTTTTTTGGCCTAAAGGGGTTGTAAATTCGATGCCAATTCGTTTAATCAACGCTTTAGGAAACGGGACACACAAACTTTGTTCACTCTTTATAACCTACAAGGAAGGGAAAATTACGATGGCTAAGGCCGCAGCAAAGAAGAAACCACCCACGAAGACTGAAATTCTAAACAACGTTTCGGAAGCGACTGAGTTGTCAAAGAAAGAAGTCGGGTCCGTTTTGGATGCCTTGAGCGGTGAGATCAAAAAAGCTTTAGGTAACCGAGGCGCAGGCGCTTTCACGATTCCGGGTCTCGTGAAGATCGAAAAGAAAAAAGTTCCAGCTCGTCCTGCCGAAAAGAATTGGCGGAATCCCTTCACGGGCGAGATCCAAGAGCGGCCGGCTAAACCAGCCAGTACGAAAATCAAAGTACGTGCTCTCAAGAATCTCAAAGATATGGTCTGATTACCAAGTCGAACGAAAAAACTCTCGGGCAGCCGCTTGTCAGCAGACAGGCGGCTGTTTCGTTTGATGGTGAGCGTTTTGCGAGTTGGAATTTTCTCGCCAGTTACCGGGCAAAGGTTGTGGGTTTCCGGTTCCCGAGGGATGAATGTCCATTCACGTAAATAGCGTGTTTTGTCAGCAACCGGCGACTCCGGCTCAAGTTGTTCGGTGCTTTTCTGCGCTAACGGTTCGTACAGGTTTTCGGTCTTGATGTGGAGCAGGCTGGGGCCGGTAGACATTCTGCAGGATGGAACCATGGAAGGAGCTTTGGAGTGTCAGACGGAATGACGAACTGAGCGAAGGTTCAGACGCACGAACGAATGAAAAAAACGCTGGCCGTTTTTCCCATTCCTTGATGCGGATTGAACGACAGAAACGCTGTCATGTTCATCTTGGCACTGTGTCCGTAATGTATCGACATCAGTGGTAGGCGCTGTGAACCGGGTGGTGGGGATGCGGAATGAAGCGAATTCTGATTACGGGGTCCGGAGGTCATTTGGGCAGTCGCTTGCTGCATGCCTGCCGGCAGTTAGGGATGCCGACCGTGGCTTGGAGTCACCGAGGATCGGAGGCTTTCTGCGGAGGCCGATTGCGGCCTGTGGAACTCCTGGAAAAAGATTTGGTGGCGGAGGCGTTTCGCGAAGCAAAACCGGAGATTGTGGTACATGCGGCGGCATCCAGTACCATCGCCGCTTGCCAAGCAGACCCGACCCGTGCAAAGCAAGTCAATGTCGAAGTGAGTTCGCAACTGACCGAATTGGCCGGGGCGGCAAACGCTAAAATGGTCATCCTATCGACGGACCTTGTATTTGATGGAGAACGTGGGCAATATCGTGAACAGGATGCGGTGGGTCCGCTTTCATATTATGGAAAGACGAAAGTAATGGCGGAACAAGTCGTCAAGCAGCATCCGAACCACGTGATTGTCCGGCTCAGTTTGCTCTACGCACTAGGTCAAGGTTCCGAATTGACTTTTTTGGACCGACAGATTGAGATGCTTCGTCATCAGCAACCCTGTGGCCTGTTTGTCGACGAATGGCGCACGCCGCTCTGGACATCGGATGCGGCACAAGCGATTCTGGAGATAGCTTGTGCGGATTATCAGGGTACGATTCATTTGGGAGGGCCGGAGCGGCTATCTCGCTTTGAAATGGGGCAGCGAGTAGCAGCATTACTGGGTTTCAATCCCGAAAGCATCTCTCCTGTCAGTCGCGTCAGTGTTCCGGCTGCTGAACTCCGTCCACGCGATGTGTCGCTGGATAGTTCGTTGTGGCGGAAACATTTTCCTGCCGGACGGTGGCAAACTTGCGAGGACGCACTTGCCGGGTTGCACCGGTAGTATCTGCTGCGGTCTCACGAGGAACCATCAACGGAGAGTCCCTCTAGCCCGGAGTTTCAAGGAAGCTGGAGGCTGATTCAGATCCTCCCCTGGTAACCCGTACTGGTACAACACAAGTTCTGTTGAACCAACTTTCAACCCTCACCGTACGCAAGAACAGCCGGTCGGCTGGAAGTTTAAATGGGACCGGAAAAAGAAGGTGAAATAAGCTGTAGAGGTGCTTTCCTGAAGCCCTGGTTACCGGACTGCGGGCGAGACATCCTCCGCGCTGGTGGACGGGTTGCACGGAGTGAGTCTTCAGCGGATATTCTAGTGTTGGAAAGCTGTGGAGTGTGTACCGCGTCCGGGTTGGGAAGTGACGTGGTTTACTGCACCCAGATAGTTTTGCGAGTTGGAGACTGAAATCAACTTGGGAAGCGAGTGAGACCTACCCGGATGTTGAAATCACTTGTTTTAACCATCATTGGTACCGATCGACCTGGTCTTGTGGAAATTGTGGCACAGGTGGTGACGCAATATGGCGGAAACTGGGTCGAAAGCCGCATGTCCCATCTGTCGGGCCAGTTTGCCGGAATTCTACGTGTCAGCGTCCCCGTTGAATCCGTCGCCCAACTAGCCACGGAATTGCAAGCTTTGGAGTCCCAGGGATTGAAGGTGACGATCGCTTCCAGCGAAGACGAATCTACGCAGCCTGATTTCTGTTTGATGCAACTTGACCTGCTGGGAAATGATCGGCCGGGAATCATGCGCGAGGTGACTCAGGCACTCGCTTCGCTGGAAGTAAATGTCGAAGAACTTCAAACAGAATGTGTGAATGCCCCCATGTCGGGTGGAAAGCTCTTTCAAGCGACTGCGGAGCTACGTTTGCCCAAGGAGCTGTCAGAAAGAAAATTGTGGGACCGATTGGAACAGATTGCGCACGATTTGACGGTCGACATCCGCCTGCACAAAGTGAAGAAATCGTGAACCGCATCTCCAGCCCCGTTCTTGGAATGAGTCATGAGTCTCGCTAAAGTTTTTTATGTCGTGGCCCTGTTCCTGTCGACTGTGGGGGCCGCTGTCTGGGATTGGAAATACAAAAGAATTCCCAATTATCTAACGATTCCGACATTATTGCTGGGCCTTTTCTACCACGTCTGCTTCGGCGAAGGTCTTTGGTTTGCCCTGTCGGGATTTGCTGTCGGGTTTGGAGCCCTGCTTCCGGTGATGTTGGCAGGAGGGGGTGGAGCCGGTGACGTGAAACTGGTGGGGTCTTTGGGCGCCTGGCTTGGTTGGCGGGGCGTCTTAATAGTCCTGGCCGTGAGTTGTATTCTGGCCACCACCGGGGTGTGCTGTGCAATGCTGTTCCGACAATCAAAAAGGGTGTTCTTTCGATCACCTGAATTAGAAACCCCTTCGGCGCCTGGATCGACAGAAAGGGCGCACGAGTTGGAACAGGTAACCTCGCGTCCAGTTCGCAAGATCGCTTTCGCAGTGCCAATTTGTCTGGCGACCTGGCTCTATTTGTTATTTCAAAGGTTTTAGATCGCAAATGGAGCGTGGCGTTGGGTGGGACCTTTCACAAGTTGGCGCTGGGAACGGATGATCGGAAAATCCGATCGTTGTCAGGGTGTTGGGGTTGGCACATGCCGGGTGCAACGTTTCGTCTGCCTGGGTGGTGAACAACCGGGGCGGCAGTTCATGAGATAAATCATCCTCTCGATGAAAAGGAATTTGTCCAAACGTCTGTTCCTGGGTTTTGACCGCCCCATCAGAACCGAGGGTCCATCTTGAATTTATATTTCAGCAGGCATCGGTTTGAATTGGCAGCCCTCAACAAACGCATCGAAGAAGTCCGGGAACGTCTCGAGTTCGATATGTTCAATTCCCCGGATGAGGGTCTCGGTCTGCTCTCTTTTCTGGACGGAAAGGAGCAGTTCTCTGGCCCCTTGTGCCGCTGCATTTCCAATTTTCTCGGTCCGGTCCAGTGGCACGGGTGCCAGGAATCCAATTTCCACGGCGTGTTCCGGGTCGACGTAATTCGCAAATCCTCCCGCCAGATAGAGACGTGAAATTTCGTCAGGGTTAATTCCGAAGTGCCGCATAGCAATCAACTGACCGCAGTAATTAGCGGCTTTTGCCTGGGCCAGATGGCTCGCATCCGCGCGGGAAAAAGTGATGTTTTGGTCGGGCAGGATCGTCAGTTCACTCGCTTTTCGGGGGAACACTCCCATGGGATTCATGAGGTTGTTGCGCACCAGTTCTGCCAGCAGGTCGATTAAGCCAGATCCACAGAATCCTACGGGAGACACATCACCAATCGTCTTGCAATCGAATCCTTCCGAAGTGTATCGCACCGACTCGATGGCACCTTCGTATCCCGGCATACCATGGGTCACCAGTCCGCCTTCAAAGGCCGGCCCTGCCGGGCAGGAAGCGGCAACCAGGCGATCTTGATTACCGATGACGATTTCGGTGTTGGTGCCTACGTCGACCAACATCACGATCTCTGTTTTTGAGGCGATGTCAATGGACACGAGGTCGGCAACGACGTCACCTCCAACGTGACTCGCGATGAGCGGGACGCCAAATACTCGTGCGTTTTTATTCGCCCGGATACGTAGTTTGCGGGCCATTGAACAAAGTGCGGTGGAGTCACGGCGGCCTTCGAGGAAGTCGTATTCGACGACGGACTTGTACGGCTTCTGTCCGATGGTTTGCACGTCCAAATCGAAAAACAATTCGCGCATCGTTGAATTGCCGGCCACGACAATCTCGTAGATTACATGTCGTTCGATACCCAGTCGTGCGCACATCTCCAAGATTTCGGTGTTCAAAGTATTGATGATGGCGCGGTGCAGTTCACCCTGGTGGCGGCCTCCGTCATAACTGATGCGAGTCATCACGTCGCTACCGCCAAAACGCTGTGGATTTTCGAAAGACGATGTGTAGACGGATGTTCCGGACTCCAGATCAAGCAACTCCATGACCACCGTCGTGGTTCCCAGGTCGAGTGCCACGCCGTAGATCATTCCCCGGTAGTCATCAATTACTTCGTTGTAGTAGTAAACTCCGTCGTTGTGTTGCTTCACCGCAGGATCAACCTGGAGGTGCGTCGAACTGTCAGCTTGCAAAATGCGCGGCGACCGGCGCAGCAGTCCAAATTCAATATCCTGAGAGGCATCGACGACTTCTGCCTGACAAGCCAGGCGAAAATTGTCATTCAAGAATTGTTCTGCTTCGGTTCGTTCACAAAGACCCGTCATGCCTTGCTTGACGTGCACGACACACTCGTGACAGACCCCTGACCGGCTGCAGGAGGTGGGCACGCGGACCTGTAGATCATCGGCAAAATCAAAGATCGTCTTTCCATTGACGGAGGTCGATTGTTTCCCGTCATGCCATACGGAACCTGCCGCCGGGTCGATGGTTCCTTTTTCTTTCCTTAGGCCACGTAGTTCTTTGCGCATCGCATCGTAATCGGCGGTTTCCGTTTCCCATGCATCTCGATAATCCAATTGATCGTCGCTGGTGCAGAGAGGGGGTTGTTGTTTGTCGGCAGATTTGCGCTTGTGGCGGCAGCCGAAGCCAGCAGTGCATTGGTCGAGCCGGTTTTTGTAGGGGCAGCGAAACTGGGCCTGGACGTCGGCGTGCTGTGAAATCTGGGAGAATATTTCACTGATGCGCTCCAGGCGTTTCTCGAAATCAGCGGGGTCGATGGGCTGCATAGGGTTCAGAAGTGTTTCAGTTGCTGTGGTGGGTGCCCCGGCCAGAAAGCCACCCTATCGATGCTACTTCGTTTTGTTGCCAATGTCTAACGAACAATGGCAATTGACGAACCAAGAACGAATCGTGAAGGCGGAAACGAGAGGTCTGTGACGACTACGGAAGTCCGGTGCTGCCGCAGAAATAAAGTTTGTGGCTTGGGAATGGAGGGCAATGCGTGGTCAGAAAGTTTCTCCGCAGCAATGTGCTCGGTACAGCAACACTAGGTCTGAAGTAGCAGGATTACTTGGCTACTCCCGAAAGCTGTTTGGCGATATCCACACATTCTATTGCATTGGCACCATAGGCGTCGGCTCCCATATCGTCCGCGAATTCTTGCGTGACAGGGGCACCACCTACCATGATCTTGACATCGTCACGCAGGTCGGCGTCAATGAATGCTTCGATCGTCTTGCCCATGTTGGGCATGGTAGTCGTCAGCAGGGCAGACATGCCGATCAGGTTTGCCGAATGTTCTTCAACGGCGTCGATGAATTCGTTTGGGGACGTATCCACCCCCAGGTCAAGAACCTCGAAACCTGCTCCCCGTAGCATCATGATGCAGAGATTTTTACCGATGTCGTGTAAATCTCCCTTGACCGTTCCCATAATGACCTTGCCGATGGGTTGGATTCCGGACGCTGCGAGAATCGGTTCAATGTGTTTCATGCCCGCCTTCATGGCGCGGGCGCATGCCAGAACCTCAGGTACAAAAATAAAGTTGTCGCGAAACTTGATGCCGACGATGGCCATGCCGGCAATTAAACCGTCGTCCATGACTTCCAGTGCATCGGATCCGCCATCAATCACCTGCTTGGTAAGTTCGTCGACCTTTAAATGTTCACCCAGAATAATATTGGCTGCTATGTCGTGCATCGCAGGGGATGTGTTGGCGTAGAGACTGACGATTTTTCGTCGTTCGTCTTCGCGTTCGATAAACTCCTCGATCTCCTGACGAATGGTTTCGTTTTGAAGATCCTTTAATTCCGCCATTTGCTACTCCGAGAACCGTGTCTAATTACGGACGGCTTGAACGAACGCTCGCACGTGGGCTGGGCCGGTTCCGCAACATCCACCAATGATATTAGCGCCTGCCTCGACCATCTTCGGCATGCGTTCTGCCATGAATTCAGGTGTGTCAGGATAGACGATTTTACCACCTTTAATTTTGGGGATGCCTGCATTGACATGGGTTAGAATGGGCCGGTCCGTGGCCTGCCGCATGTCTGTGATAATTTCTATCATATTATCAATAGCGATTCCACAATTCGACCCCACAATATCCGCACCCGCTTCAGAAAGTTGTTCGCCCGCAGCCGCGGGGGTGATGCCGAACATGGTGAAAAACCCGCGTGGTCCCCGATCAAAGGTGAGCGTGGCGACGACGGGCAGTTCAGTGTTTTCTTTTGCTGCTCGAATGGCCAACGAAATCTCCGCCATGTCGCTCATAGTTTCGATGCAGAATGCGTCAACGCCGCCGGCAGCCAGTCCACGTGCTTGGTCCGCAAACACTTTGTACATTTCACTTTCAGTCGCTGTGCCGTTGGGCTCGAGAAACTCACCTGTAGGCCCGATAGAACCCAGTACAAATTGTCCTGCAGATGCCGCGCCACGGGCCAGTTCGGCACCGAGGCGGTTCAATTCTTCAACACGGTCACCATGGCCGTACTTTTGCAACATGTATCGACTGCCGCCAAATGAATTGGTCTCCACCATGTCGGAACCGGCCTCGAAATAATTGGCGGCCATTTGCCGGACGACCTCCGGATGCGAAGCATTGAATTCTTCCGGGCAGCCCCCCGCTTCTAGACCATTGTCCTGCAGGTAAGTACCTGTGGCTCCGTCCGATACCAGGATTTCTCCCTGGCGAATGCGTTCCAGCAATAAACTCATTTCAAGGTCTCAATTTTCTGATCGGTTCGCGTGCCACCACCGCACTGCTTCCGGGATCGCTTTCAAGTTTTCAATAGGTGTCTGCAACGGAATGGCACATTCCGGGCCGACAAGTTGTACACCGGCATCCAGGTTCTCCAAAACCTCAGCGGCTACCTCTTCCGGCCCCTTGGAGTAGAGTGTTTCGGGATTGTTGATATTGCCCACCAACGAAATTCGTTGAGTCACCGTTTCCATCGATTCCACGGGTTTGTTCTTCGAGTCGTAATGAAACGCGGCCATGCCCGTTTGAGCGATGTAATCCATGCGGTCGACGGTGCGACCGCAAATGTGCAAGATAATCGGGATGGGGATGTCTTCGACAAACTGGGTGTGCATCTCCTTCAGGAAGCGATCGTAGTATTCGCCGCTGACCAGGTCTCCGGTGGCGTGATCAGGCAATGTGATGGCATCTGCCCCCGCTTCGATCTGTGCTCGTCCAAACTCAATCGTTGCCTGCTTCATCTTTTCCAGACAACGTCGGGTTTTGTCGGGATCGTCCAGCGACATCAGTAAAAATTTCTCAACGCCGAAGCAGTGATAGCCCAACGACCAGGGACCCATCGTTTTGCCGATAATGGCGACCTCGTCTCCGAACTCCTTCTTCAGGATCCGAATGGCGTCCAGGACACATTTCGTGTCGGGGTGCGTCAGGAAATTGGCGGGAATGCTGATGTCTTCAGGTTCCGCCCAAATCGGCTCGTTCATTTTGACGGTGGGCCAGTTGTCTTTTCCTTCCCACTGCATTTTGCAACCGAGGGCGGAGGATTCTTGAATGATGGTGAACACGGGCATGATCGTGTCGAATCCAAGTTCCGTGTAGCCCGTAGCGGCCAGGCGGGCCATCTTTTCGGCATTTCGGTTACTTTCTGGAAAACGGGCATCGACCAGATCCATCAATTCGACGGTGGCTACCGAGGTGGGATTGCAAATTGGAGTTCGGTCCACAGGTTGTCGAGACAACGCGGCCAGGACCCGCTGGCGGCTTGTCATCGGTTTAAGGCTTTGTTGAATCATGAATTTATCTCGCTACATCAATTCTGCTGACTGGGAGCTGAAAGTTTTCCACGGGCGGCAATTTGCTCCTCCTCTTGCATGGTTGCCCGTACATTCTGTGCCCGATAGGTCATCTGTCCTAGCAACACGTGATGGTCCTGACCGCAGGGAAAACGAAAATCGTTCTTTTCATCCTGGATGACTTCCATCTCGCATAACTTGACGAACCCCCGAGTCAGGGCAGCCAGGCGACGCGTCACTTTTTCATTGTTACTGCCTGCTGTGGTTCGGTAACTTCCGTTTCCCAGAGGGACCACGGTCAACTCAGTTTCAGCTTTCTTGTCGAAAGCAGTGAGCGGTTTGACTTCCAGAGGCGTGCCCGTTTTTAACTTGCATAGATCGAGGAATGCTCGCTTCAAGGGCCGTAAATGCTGCCTTCGGCAGGAAAATTGAAGCCAACCCGGGGCGGTGGCAACTTCTTCCAGGCCCAACATTGTTTCCATCACTTTGTTCAAGTAGGCGATGCGTTCCTCGACGCCAGAATCACGACTGTAGGAGTGAATGGTAAATCGCGGCGCATCGTCAACCACCTGTCGATAAAGACCCAGCGAAACGTCATGGCAGTGCGGGTCCGTTGACAGCAGTTCGACACGAAGTCCCAAATCTAGAGTTTTACCCATCGTTGCTTTCTCGTCCGCCGTTTCATTGATTCTGGGACTTGTCGGGGTACAATTCGTTGGTGACACCTGTCAGGTACCACGCCTGTCAGGCACCTTTGCCGGACTACCGGAACTGCAACTGACTGGCCCACGACCCTCGAGTTAACGGAAATCCCGACAACCCCACACAATAACCTACACGACCATGTTGTACAATTGCCGGTTGGCATTCGTCTGGAGGCTCCGCTGAGCCGCGAAGTATGGCAAATCTGTTGATTTTTGCCAAGCCGGCCGCTCGTTCTGTGGTCAACAAGAAAAAGTCCTCGGGAAACGCTGCTTCTAGAAACCAACTTTCTAAGTAAACCGATGAGTTCAGACGCTGCATATCGTCTCTGTCGATGGGTCAAGCGGCCTTGTCCACGCCCTGGGGCCGCTCAGGTTCTCTTCTGTTTTTCACATGCCGGTGGCGGGGCGAGTGTTTTTTCAAATTGGTCTCGGGAGCTACCCGCAGCCATCGAATTGGGGGCCTTTCAATTGCCGGGTCGGGAGGACCGTTTGTCCGAAAAACCGATACAGGCGTTGCACAAACTCGTACCGCAACTGGTGGAGCCGCTGACCCGGGTTGCCGACGGCCGCCCTTTCGCCCTGTTTGGGCACAGCATGGGTGCACTAGTTGCCTATGAACTGGCCCGGATGATGAGAGAACCGGCCCCTTCCCACCTCTTTGTCTCCGGTCGAAACGGCCCTGATCATGTACCTCGGTCCGCCGGTTGCACTTCTCTTCACAAATTACCCGACCATGAGCTGTTGGTCGAGTTACGGCGAATGGGGGGCACGCCCAGCGAAGTATTGAACAACCAGGAACTCATGGAGATCTTGTTGCCCGCGTTTCGTGCCGATATGGCGATCATTGAAACTTATCGTCATCAATCAGGCAAACCACTTTCCTGCCCTCTGTACGCCTTGGGTGGATCGGAGGATTCACTCACGACTCGGGCAGGATTGGAAGCCTGGAGGCTCCACACGGATGCCGAGTTTCAATGCCGTATTTTCTCTGGTGATCATTTCTGTTACCTTCGCCAACGCCATCTTCTTATCAAAACAATTGCACGCGCAATGGCCGGAACGACGACGGACTGAACCTTCCAGCTGCGCAACGCGTACCAATCGCCTCGATGTGTTTGCCTGAGGTGTTGAGAAACCGGCAGCGCCCTTGTTGTTTCTCCGGCCCTTGTGTTTCCGGCTGTTTTCTCGGCTCACGGGTGTGGGGTGATTGAATGAAAAACCGTGTTTGTGCTCCAAGGACTCTTAATTGGCAATACCGTCAGTCCTGATGTCGATAAGCGAACCCTCCGCCTTGTCGGGTTGCATTGTCAATTGTTGGGTCGTTTCGATTTTTTGAGTGACGGGTTGGCCAAACACCACAAGGTCGATCGTCATTTTTCGTTGAATGCACAAATCGACTAGGTAACCCGCTTGGTTGTCAAAATGAATGGTCCCCGTACTCTCCTGTTCCCGCAAGTCAAGGTTCGTTCCCGGCGCGGCTTGGGGGTCTTTGAGCAGCGTAACGTCTGTTGAAACCTCCAGCCGAGTCAGTTGCCTGCCGTCGAGGGTTTTCTGACCCCGATAGATAAATGTAGTACTCAGGATCATGTTGCCCAACGGTGACCGGGATTCTTCGTCCGTGCTCCAATGATCGCCTTCGTTGATGGCTGCTTCAGGGAATTCCGGAAAAATGCCAGGGCACACGTTCTTCACGGAATCGTTTGGCAGCATCCTCTTGATGAGCGGGTTGGTTTGAATTCCGGCTAATACTTTGTCGGAGACGGTCAGCTCCAGTATTTTTCCCCGGTCATTCATTTTTTGACGAAGCTTAACCCCTACCAAAGGTTGCATCATGGTCGAGACAGTTTGCAAAAGCCCTTCTGCTTCCTCCCCGTTGGAGGAGTCGTAGTTGGAGGAGTCGTAGTTGAGCTTATCCCGGCCGGGAAGTCCGATCATGACCGCAATTCGATCAATCGTTTGTGTGAGATGGAAAGTCCCGTCTTTTCCCACTCGGTCGACAGTCCATGTGATCCACAACTTTGTATCGTGGGGAATTTCGACGCCATCGCTCAACAGTTTGGTGGAGTGGCTGAATTCGACCGCGAACCGATCACCAGCCTCCATTTTCCAACGCATCCTCTCGGCGGCGACGGTGTCCGGGAGGATGAAAAACATCGCCCAGCCGAATGTCATGAAAGCTGGGAAACTGAGTCGTGTGAGGTTCAATATATTGACTTTTTTGAGGACCGTGAAAGACAGGAAAAAGTCCAGAAATGACGGGTTTAATGTACTTTCTGAGCATAGTATCTATCGTGGGATAACCGAACAGCTCTTGGTGTATAGTAACGTTTATTAGTAAATTCACCTACATGCCTAGGAATTCAGATTATGGGCGAGTGGAACGGCGCGCAACCGGTGAACAACCAACCGTTCATGAAATTGTTTCCATGACACGGAACGCTGCAGAACAATTGGTCACGGACCTAGATCAAGCCCAGCAGTTAACCAGCAATTGGACAGATGATCCACTGACAAGCCGCCTGGTTCACCAAGCGCTTCGCCGGTGCCTGGAAACTCTCGTGGCCACTCAGTGTTGGGGCGAATCGAACCTCATGCCTTCGGCTGATCTTTGGCGCATTGCTGGCGGATACCTGGAACAGGGCCCGCTACAACTCCGATCGCGCCGCAAACCACGTGGGCATGCTGGTGACTACGAATTATTGACTCGAATCATCCAACGAACCAGCAGTTCACATTCCTTAGGGGCTGCTCTAGATGCTTGCTTCCTCGGCCAGGCGGTTCCTTTAGCCCTGGGAAACAAAATAGATTTGATAACCGAAGAGCTTCTAAATCGTTGTTTGAACACCAACAAAAAATCCACGCACATTATCAGTTTCGGTTGCGGGCCAGCCATCGAACTAGAGCAACTGGTTTCTATCGTACCCGAAGCCTGTCAGAAGCGACTGCGTGTGACACTTCTCGACAGCGACCCGGGGGCTCTTGCCAGCGCTCGCAACCGGTTGCAGAAGGTGTTGTCGAACAAGCAGGTCGAAACACACTGTGAGAATCTTTTTCGATTGCCCGAATCAAGCGGCCCGACATTGCCCCTTTCTCCTGCCGATGTAGTGATATCTAGTGAAATGTTAAATTATTTGAGCGACACTCAGGCTGCCGAGATGCTGGCGTTTCTGGGAGGTCATCTGAGTCGAGGTGGTGAGATGTTGGTGAGTAGTTTTGCCGCACACCTACCGAGTCGAGCCTATCTGGAGTGGATTGGGAACTGGTACTTAAACTACCGAGATGCATCAGCATTGACCCGCGTCGCCGCACTGGCGGGTTATGGCGAGGATCAGGTCGGGGTTTCCTGGGAACCGCTTGGTATCGGTTTGTTCCTGAAGGTGCGCATGCCGTGAGGTGTGGGAACGCGGGGCGCTCAAACTTCATGCGACAAGGAAATCGTGGGACAAAGCTGTTGATGCTTTCATGCGTCACGTCGGAGGTAACCTGCCGGACTAGGCATACGGTGCGATGAAATCGATGGCGGCTTGCTTCAACAGGTGGTACTCGCTGCACCTGGTGGCCCCAAAGATACGAATACCGCGTGCCACGTCGCGTTCATAGCTTGCCCCGTCCCGGGGAATGATGGCGGGCTCAACTGCCAAGCCTCGCTCGAGCGCTCCTTCGATCACATGTTCCATGGCCCCCAACACCTCCGGATGCTGCCATTGTCCATGGAATCCCATTTTGGCCGCCAGGTCGCCGGGACCGAACACGATCCCGTCCACCCCCGGAACCGACATGATGGCTTCTGCGTTTTCCACCCCCAGCGGCGACTCGATCTTGGGCAGCACGAGCATTGCGTCATTCGATTCCCGGCAATAACGAGCCACATCCGAGTCGTTGTACCGGGCGTTGGCGCCCAACGCCAATCCCCGCTCGCCAGACGGTGCGTACTTCATCCAGCGAACAAGTTCTTCAACCTGCTGGGCGGATTCGGCATGGGAGAGGATGATTCCCAGTGCCCCAGCATCCAGCATCCGTGATACGAGCGCGCGTTCTGGTGACACAACCGTGACGACCGGTGTGAGACCCGCATCGCGGCCCATGACCAGAAAAGTGGTGAGTGTCTCGTTGTTGTGAACAACGTGTTCTGTGTCGACCATAATCATGTCGTAACCCGCTTGGGATGAAACTTTGACAACCGACGGCAGCAAGGCTTCAAAGATGTTTATTCCCGTGATCGGTTCACCTCTTCGGAGCTTTTCTTTTGCCGGATTGGCGATGATCGGTTGGTTTGCCGCCATGTCGAAGTCCTTCCATTAAGATGTTTGACGATTGAATGTGGCCTGGGTTTCCAGTACGTGAAGTCTGTCGATGACGAAACCTGGACGATTTGCAGTGTAATGGAGCACCGGTTGCAGAAAAACAAGGAGTAAGGTAGTTCTCACTATCGAACCAGTTAGCATTCAATCGTCCAGGTCAATGCATACCAGATCGTGCTGATCACGCACAAATAGACGCTTCCGGGAAAGCGCTGGCACTGCCCACGATTTCAACTTGAGTATCCCTTCCAATTTCGCTTTTTCGACGTACTTCTCGGGATTGGGATCAATGAGTCGGAGTACGCCGTCTTCACTCAAAGCGATGATGTGGTTTTCCACCTTGATGCACGTACATCGTCCAGGCTGCCGGTCCACCCACTGTAGTTCGCCGGTTACAAGTTCAATGCAGCGAAAGGTGCAACTTCCAACATCTCCGTGACAGCCGTAAAGATAACCATTCACCAGCATGCTCGTAGCGAATAAGTTTTGATAACGCTTCTGTAACCATTTTTCAGTGACTCGGATTTCCTCGCCTTCGCGTTCCAGTTGTAATAAGGCTGAACCTCCACCATAACCGGTCGAAATGAAGATCTGATCATTGATTACCAAAGGGGTCGCGCAGTTGCATTTGTATTGATTGCGGTGGGTAAATCGCCATAAGATTCCACCGTTGTCCGGATTCACACCCAGCAGTGATTCACCCGTGAAGGCGATCACCTGGTGCCGGCCAGCGATGCTTGTGGAGATTGGTGAAGCGTACGAGCGGTGATCGCTATCTGCGCTCCAGACCAGTTTCCCGTTTCGTCGGTCGAAGGCCGCAAGATGATTCTCATGGTTACCCCCCGGCTGGCAGATGACGAGATTCCCTTCCACTAGTGGAGAAGTGCTGAGGCCCCAGTACTGATCCTCGGCGGCCGGGTCCTCAATGCCGCAAGCTGCATAGATATTGGTGTGCCACAACGTTGTGCCATTATCAGCCCGCACGCAGACCAGGTCAGCAGATGGGCCAAGAAAAAAAACCTGTCCATTTTGATAAGTCGGTGTGGCTCTTGGTCCGGAACCCTGCTGCTGTTGATCCAGGTAGGGATCGCCCACTTTCTGTTGCCACAACAATTCACCCGTATGAGCTTCAAAACAGAAACCCAGAATCTGTCCGTCTTGTTCGCCCATGGCATAAACCCGGCCACGATGAGTTGCCAGTGACGAATACCCTCCCCCAATCGGTGTTCGCCAGAGTATTGCCGGCGGGTGGCTATCCCAGTCCAGGTTCAGCCCGGTTTCCTGGGAAACCCCGTCACGGCGACGTCCCAGGTACTGTGGCCAATCGGTGTCTTCCCAGTCGGTCAAACTCGCACCGGTCGGTGTGTCGGTGACTGGTTCGACGGCCCAGAGCGTGGAACCCAGCAGCAACAATGCCACGGTTAAGAGACTTCTCATCATATTCCTTTTGTATGACACGTTGAATCAATGTGAGCAACAAAAATTTATCGACGAAACGAAGGTCCGTTGGGTCAGATGAAATAACACTGACAGTCCCGGTGAATCCTGTCACTTCCAACCTTTTGATTTGACGATCCTGTAGTACAGGGTCGGGTTGGAAACACACGAGATGATTCTACTGCCGTTTGTCGACTCGCGATGTTGCGGTTCACTGGCTTTCTCCCGCCGACCGGCCCTGGCGGGGTTTCGGCCACCTTTCAGACTGAAGCGGCTGACAGGTTCACTCCGAGTCGCGAAGCGCGCTCTCGAAGTTCTGGAGTCCCTGTTCAATCTCGTCGTGTGTTGCTCCGAAACCAAGCCGAAAATACCGATTGTCCACCTCGAAGCATCGGCCTGGTACCACGAATGTTTTGTACTTTTCCGCTATCAACTTGTAGAAGTCCTCCGGGTCGAAGGTGATCTCTTCTTTGAATCGTGGAAAGCCGACGACACCTGCCACAGGAGGCACCCATTCGATTTGCGGTTGATTCGCCACCCATTGTGAGACTAGTTGAAGACTCTTTTTCACATGGGCTCTGGATCGTTCGAGGAAACTTTCTTTTCTCTCTAGAACATGTAACGCAATTGCTTCGCCCACAGAATTGTTGGCAATGGTGATTTGTTCACGGATGGTGAGAATGGAATCAAGGATAAACTGGTCGCGTGTAGCCAGCCAGCCGATCCGGATTCCCGGTAGACCGTAGCATTTCGACATGGTCGACAGGCTGATGACCTTGGGACTCAATGACGCCGCCGTAGGGAGGGGTTCTGGAAAATCGAGGTCGCGGTAGGTTTCGTCGAACATCAGATAAACGTCATGTTTTTCGACGAGTTCAATGATCTGGTGTAGTTCATCCTCAGAAATCATGGACCCGGCCGGGTTGTTGGGGTGGGTCAAACTTACCAATTTTGTCTTGGGTGTGATCAGGTTCTCAAGCTTGTCCAGATCGGGTCTGAAACCGTTTTCAAAATTCAAAGGGAGAAAGCTGACGTCACAACCCAGGGATCGTGGGATTTCATAGAGCGATGGATAGTTGGGGTGTTCAACCACGACGTGATCACCCGGTTTGAGCAGGGCCGAGTTCAAAGCAAAAATCCCCTCGCTTCCACCTGAAGTGACGACGACCTGGTCACCTGTGAGTCCGGGGTATTGTGTCGCAATGCATTCTTTCAATTTGGGGTCACCCGTGTGGTGCCCATATCGCAGAGCCACTTCGGCCAGGTCGATGTTCAGATCTTCGACGGTCAGAAACTTCACTGCACTCTCGCCAATGTCATACTCGACGTTGAACTGGTGAGTGTCGAACCAGACTTCGAGTGTCATACGGTTAAACCACATCGATTCTTTAATTTCATGTCTAGGAGGATTTGAATGACGCCTTGGCCCGGCCAACGACCAATACTTCTATGGTCGTCGAGCATACCGGGTCTTGCAAGGGTGTAAATACTGTGCTGACTGGTGCCCCTCCCCTCTTTCAGGAAGGCTGCAATCTACGAACAAGTTCATGCATTTTTCAGATCTGTTGAATCTGTCTGAGCATGGTTTCCAATAATTCCAGGGGAAGTCCGATAACATTTGACTCGCTACCCTCGACCATGTGAATCCAGTTCTCGCGGTCCTGTAACCCGAATGCACCCGCCTTTCCCTGCCAGGCGTTGCTGTCGAGGTAATCCTCGAGAACTCTGTCGGGCACCGGGTCCATGCACAGGCGACTTTTTGCAACCCGGACCAATTTATTGTCACACGGTCGTTTCCAGACGCAGATGCCGCTGTAGACATGGTGATGACGACGCTGAAGCAAACGGAGCATCTTGCGTGCGTCCTCTCGACCTCGAGGTTTTCCCAGAATCTGGCCACAACATTCTGCCACGGTGTCACATCCGACCACGGTCCCTTTTTCAACTCTTTGTGAGACATCTTGTGCTTTTTGAAACGCCAGACGGGCGACCATTTCCGGGGGAGTTTCACGACTACAGATTCCACATTCTGTTGAATCCCGGGGTGGTAGTACGTCGAACTGGTAACCGGCCCCGCTCAGCAGTTCTTTGCGGTGCACTGAACTACTGGCCAGAATGAGTGGATGTAGGAAATTCCGCATGACGATGATTGACGGCTGACAGAAGACCGGGCACTTATTCTGAAACACGGGGTTCTGAAACACGGGGTTCTGAAACACGGGAAGCCAGCCGCAAGGAAAGGAGTTTCCTGCGTTGCTTGCCACTCCGACTCTGCCGGCTCAGTAATTTCGGCCCGACTTTTTTACGTCTTTTCTACAGTAGACTGTTTACCACACGGCTTTACGGCTTAACTCAGTTACCGTATCACTGAATCTGCTCAGATGCAAACGACATAACAGTCTTTTAGCCCCTTTCTCACCCTTTGCGGACAACTAGTTTGCTATGGCGCGTCACCCGATGAGTGTATTGTATGAAGACAACCATCTGTTGGCCGTTCTCAAGCCGGCCCAGCTGCCCACGATGGGTGTTTCTGCCGATAAGCCATGCCTGCTGAAGTTAGCCAGACAATACATCAAGCGCAAGTATAACAAGCCGGGAAATGTGTACCTGGGTACCGTGAGCCGGTTGGACGCGCCGGTGACTGGCGTTGTGGTCTTTGCCCGCACTTCGAAGGCGGCTGCCCGACTGAACGAAGCTTTCCGCCGGCGAGAAGTTGAGAAGATTTATTGGGCCATTGTCGAGGGTAGACCGAGTCCCCGCGGGCGCTACACGGATTGGCTGGTCAAAGACGAGCGTCATCGCAAAATGCACCGCGTCGATCCATCTCATCCCGGCGCTTCAGAGGCCCGTTTGGCGTACAAATGTACCAAGAGGATACAAGGTGGCAGCTTTGTCGAAATCGAACTGGAAACAGGTCGCAAACATCAGATCCGTCTGCAATTTGGGGATCGCGGACATGCGATTCTCGGCGACCGCAAGTACGGAGGGCGAGCAGGCGACTTTCCACGGGGAATTGCTCTACATGCGAGACGTTTGACTTTGACTCATCCTGTGCGACGTGACTGCCTGGAACTGGTGGCCCCCTTGCCGGCCTCCTGGGGGGAATTTGACGTTCCCTAGCTTTGTCGCTAGGTGCGGGAAATCGAATCCGGTGAGGGTTGGAAAACATCCCGGACAGTCTGATTTCTGGATGCGTTGTCTGCACTTGCACCTCCTTTCGGCCGTGGAAGGGGATTGATTTTCGGAATCGGCGCCAGTTGCTACACTACGCGCATGCTAGACTTGATGCGGAGAATTGTATGATGAGGACCCAACGGCTTTCATTTCGAAAAGCTGCTCTTCAGAGCGGCCTGCTGACCACCGAACAGATCGACACGGCACTAGAACGCATCTCTTCTCAAAACCAGCAGGACGCCGCCACCGATTCGCAAGTGACAGATGGTCAACTGTCGAGTGAATTAGTGGATTGTGGTTTACTGACGTCCTATCAGTCGATGCAGCTTCAGGAAGGGAAAATTAAGTTTCGCTTGAAAGACTATCGTATTCTCGATTTTATTGGTAAAGGCGGGATGGGGCAGGTCTTTAAAGCCGTTCATGAAATCATGGGCCGTGATGTGGCAATCAAGGTTTTACCTCGTGAGCGTTGCACGCCGGAGGCCATTGAAAACTTCGAGCGCGAGGCGCGCAATCAAGCCGGTCTCGACCATCCGAATCTTGTACGTGCCTACGACGCGGGACACGACGGCAATGTTTATTTTCTGGTTACCGAATTTGTGCCAGGAACTGATTTGCGGAAATTCGTCCGTCAACAGGGAATATTGACGGAAAGCCAAGCCGCGCATGTGATCAGGCAGGCCGCCATTGGACTGGAATATGCCCACCGGCGGGGTCTTATCCATCGTGATGTCAAACCAGGAAATCTGCTGGTAACCTCCGGTGGGGTAACGAAAGTTTCGGATCTGGGACTGGCGGGTTTTGTTCACGAAAGTGACCAGGATCCGCGGGCTGGACGGTTGGTGGGAACACCGGATTACATTCCTCCGGAAGTCGTGCGAAATCCGAAGAAGATCTCCGCAATCAGCGATATTTATTCCCTGGGTTGCACCCTTTACTATGCGGTCACGGGCAAGGTGCCGTTTCCCGGGGGTAAGACACGTGACAAGATCCGTCGACACCTGGAGGAGGATCCGTGGCATCCATCAAGACTGAACCAGGATTTGAGTGAGGAATTTGTGGATGTGCTCGGGGACATGATGGAAAAAGATCCGGCCCTTCGTATTCAGTCGGCAGCTGAAGTAGCGCAAAGGATGGAACCATGGGCTGCGCTGGCGGGACCCGTGGTAACACAACCTGCCCGGTCGCGTTGGCTGCCTCCCCCCTTCCCGAGCGGGGAAGGTCTTAGTGATACGGCGGACCTTGACGATTCGCCATCAAGTGGGTTTGGCAGTCAGTTGTCCCAGGGGACTTATCCTGTGGTGTCTGCCCTGGAAGAAACTGATTCGGCGTCAACGAGTAGTCTTTTCTCTCAACTTGCCAGCGAAGATGACAACTCTGAGGTGCGTCGCAAGGCAGTCCTGCGAGCCTTATTCATCGCAGTTCCCGTTTCTGCCCTGTTGGGGGTGTTGTTGACACTCGGCTTTCTCTGGATGGCGAGTTGAAGCCAGAATTGCGTGTCAGTTGCCAGTGGGAGCGGCCCCGGAGTTGTCAATGGACGTAGCGGCGGTGATGTTTGTGGCACGTGCGGCGGCCAATTCCTTCGCTAGTGTCTCCACGGCTCTGGCATCCAGGTATTCGCGCAGAATGGTTTGCGTGTCACTGAATAAGAGACTGATTTTTTTCTGCGCACGGGAGTCGTTTCGGGTCAGTCGCTGCCGCTCTCGATCCAATTCCAGCGAATAATGCGAAGGAAGCCTCAGGGCGCGAAGATCGTCAAGCAGTTCTTCGGCTTCGTCGAATTTTTGCTTGTCGATGCGTTTCTTAATCCGAGTTTCGAGGATCTTTCGTTGAATCACCATGTCGATAAGGTTCTGTTGCATACCCATTACAAATCCCTCGGCTTCGAGACGAAGATCGTCGTCGATGAGTGAAGCCGTGATTTCTGCTTCGAGTCCTGGCACCATGGGAAGTCGGGCTAACAACTCCCGGCCGTTTTTGATGTAAAGTATCCGTAAGGGGTGGGCGCCTGGATGTATTTCCAGTTCCCCACGAAAGTTGGAGCTACCCAGGAATTCAGATTTCTCAGAAGTGTCGCCGGAAGGAGTACGCGAATAGACGTCGTAACCTACCAGGATCCGCTTGTTGTCTTCGCGGGACCGCAGAAGAAAACGAGTAGGACCGCTGGGGGTCGAAATCGCCAGGGCCAGTCGTTCGGTGCGACGGCTTGATCGACCGCTGATCGGATTTCTGATGCCCGTATAGAGTTTGCCAATGAGGCGATGTTTGAATTGTGGTTGCAGGATTCGCTGTGATTGTTCGACGGTGAGCAGTTCGTCTTCGACCAGGGCCTGTGCTACCTGCTCGTTGTTCACTGGACCTCTGGTAGCGTTGTCTTGACTTGACGAGGCGATCCGCTGGAACGTTGAATCAAACTCTTTGGCGGTTACGAGACCAGTCTGGAGTGCGACTTCTCGAAGTGTGAGTCGACCTGCGTTGCGTTGTTCGGCAACTAAAAATGTCCATTGAACAGGACGAATACCGCCCGGTCGGGGTTTTCCGAGCCGATCGTTGGTACGCAGAATCGGCTGGAAGATCGTGCCCGGCACGGCGGACACGGGCGAGTTGGCATCCAGGGCTAGAGCTCCGGCTCGCAGTCGGATAACGAAGTACTTGCCCTCTCCCTCTGCTTCTTCATAGGGCTCGCCGATTTGTGCCAGTGGTGAGAAGGCGTCCAGCAGCGCATCGATTGCCAGGGCTTGAATTTGCCTCGCCTGTGGGGCACTTCGCTGTTGATCACGTCCCCAGGAACGCGTCCTGCAGTCGAATTCACGAACGCGGATCAAAAAATCGAGCGATGATCGGGCGACCGTCAGCAGCAGGAGCTTGTCTCGCTCCATTGCCTCCGGAAACAGCCCTTCTATTGCATTCGCCGATAACTGGTCCAGTCGGTACAGCATGGCGTGGGCGTTTGAATCTCGCGCTGGATTGACGACCAAGTTCCAGGCTGGTCCTACAATTGCCAGTGAACGGCGAGCGACAGATTGCATCAGTGTCTGTTGCAGGTGGTTGGTCAATTCCGGGGCCGAATCAAAGGCCACGGTCACCTGGACGTTGTAGGGTGTGACTTCCCAACTCGTCTGAGCCCGGGCCAGCGGTGTGCAAGCGCAGGAGATCAACATCACGATCCCGAGTAGATTCGGGCCACGCAGGATTTGTTTTGAACTGTTCGGTTTATTGCGGAGCATGCCAATCCTGAGTGTCATCGTGGTGAAGATCCGGCGTTCCCGAAGGCTTTCACGGGATGACATGTCTCACCGGATTTCAAATGAGAGTTGGACCTGTTTCTGTTTTGTTCATTGCCACCCGATGTGGGGAACTTTGTCGAGTGGTGAATGCGCTTACGTGGTTGATTTGACATCAGGATTTCAATCAGACGTTTCAGTGAACTGATTCGATAAGCTCTAAAGCTTGTTCAATTCTATTCGCTTTGTTGGGGAATGATTTGCCAATTTTCTACGTTCTGGTACAGATGGACCGGATGATTTCCCTCATCCAGGCCGTGCAGGCGTTGGTGGTAGGCGAAATACTCGGCAATTTGCCAAAGTGGAACAATGGCGGTTTCGTCGTACACAATCTGGTGAATGCGGTGCAAGGTTTCCCTTGCTTGGCCCCAGTTGTTGGCGCCTGCCAGGCGTCGTGTCATCTGGCTGAGGTAAGGGCTCACATCCGACAGCAGTGACTGGGATCCAAACAACCGGCTGACGTCGACGACGGGCTCGCTAATTAACCACTCCTGGTACAGTAAATCGTAATCGTCGGTTGGCGTTGTTGCGCCCGGTGGCAGCGGATGCAGCGTACAGGGTACTTGGGCCGCTCCCAGTTGTTTGGAAATCGCCTCGCAGGCCAAGCGGGCAATCACTGTGTCCGGGTGTGCCAGAATAAGCGGCTCCAGCGTGGGAGGGGTTTGTCCTAATTGATTCGCTTGATCAATGGTCTGGTTGATCCCTACTCGGAAAAGTGTCAGGGCCATGACGGGTAGAAACGGGCGCGGTTCAATTCGGGGATTGTAGGCGTAACCGAGCGGGTCATCGGAAGTGAAACCGGCGGGAAATGGGCCGCTGATCAGTTGACATCCTTCCAGGTCAGTGCCACCGAGAATCAGTTGTTTCAGGATCACGTCTCGTTGAATGGCGTAAGCAATAGCGCGACGGAAGAAACGGTTGGCGAGGAACGGGTTGCGTTTGGAATTGGGGATCAGGACGTGAATCGTCGGTAAGTCGTAACGGTTCACGATGATGTCGGGTTCGTCTTCCAACTGGACTACCTCCAGCGGGTTGAGACGGTCTACGGCATCAACGACTCCGTGTTGCAACGCATTGGCTAATTGTCCCGCATCTTGCAGCCAGACTTCAATGATCTCCCGGGGCTGAACGGGACCGGACAGGGGAAATGACGGATCAGCTTGGTAAACAGTTTCCGAGTCATTGTGTGCGCTAAGGACAAACGGGCCCCTTGGTCTGGATTCAGGAAGTGACGTTTTCTGAGCAATGTCTACTACCAAAAAAGCTTCCGGGCGGACGAATGCTCTTTGGATCTGGATCTCCAGTTCCAACACGCTTTTTACCTGGACGTGTTGCAGTAAACTGGCCCAGGAGGCGTTAAATGTTTGATGGGACGGCTTTGCCATGTCCAGCAACTGCGCTGCCAGGTCCAAACTGGTGATCAGGTGAGTTTCTTCAACAGAGGTAGCAGATTGCCTCAGTTGTAACTCCAGGCTCGTGCCCGATTCGTTCGGAGTCAGGGTTCCCCAGGGACAGAAGTACTCGCCCCCCTCGGCACCGGGTCCCGAGAATTCCACCAACTGGCGAGTCAGCAATCTTGCTGCACGACGGCCACTCCAATTTTCTAAGCCTGCTTGGATAGGCTGGGCCAGCGGTTGGGCCACTCCGACCACGACCACTGGATATTCCCGTGCAATTCGTGTTGACAATGCGTGGGCTCCGGCGACTGTCGGCCAAATATCCTTTGCCTGCTGGAGTAACGTTCGGGCCAGCTTGAAATCTTTTCCTTGCACAGCGGTTTGAGTACGTTCGATGCGTTGCCGGGCTTCTGCCTGAAGTCGGGTTTGCCAACGGTCGTAGACACCCACCTGATCCGGGTTGGAAGCGTTCAGATTGTTTTCGAGAAGTTTACGAGCCTGCCAGAAATCGTTTTCTTTGAAATGCTGTTCGATGAGCTTGTTCAGGACGATTCCGATGCGTTTGGAGAGTCCTTCTTTCTGCGGATTAAGGGTTTGGGCTTCCTGCAGAAGGGCTAACGCCTCCAGGTAGTTTTTTGACTGAAATGAATGTCCGGCATTTCTCACTAGAAACCCTTCCAGTCGAACGTTCAGATTTTCCGTGTTCGGGTAGTTCCGGGTGAGATAGTAATAATGCCAGTAAGCTTCGTCGAACTGGCCCTTTCCTGTAAGTAAATTGGCCTCCCTGAGCACCAGGTTTTCAAACAGGTCAATTTTCACGATGGCATGACGATCCACGCTAAGAAGTTCCCGCGGATTGTCGTGTCGATAGACCTCCAATGGGCCTCCTTTGTTGAAGTCGGGAGGCACACGGCGGTTCGGAAGGTCCAGTGGACGAACCTTTAGCACGCGGTTTTTGTTCGCGTCATTCAATTGGATTCGATCGAATGGTTCTTGTTCGTAGAGGGGCCCTTCTGTGTCATCCGCTGTAAGCAGCGAGCACCACAAGCCCAACCAGAGAATCAGGAAACACTGTGCAATGTGCATGGCGAGCAAGTGAATGTTGAACCGAGGTTTAATACTGGACGAGGAGACGCAGACCGGTCCCGTCATTCAGGGCACATGTTGTTGGCATGAAAAGTTGAGTCGGCTGTTGCTGTTCAGCCGGTGTTTGGCTGGACTAATTTGTGTTTCCATTCGACGTATTGGCGATCTCTGAAGTTTGCACTTTGGAGGTGGCAACCGTGTAAACAGTTCCGTCGTGACCGGTAAGCAATAAATTTTCGGGACCGAAGCGGACGGGGCCGGTTCCCAGTGGTTCTTCGATGTCAAGGTGTCCTAATTCCTCACCGGTGTTACCAGCGATGCGCCACACCTGGCCTCCTCGAGAAGCCATGATGTAGTCGCCTTCGACCACCAGTGGAAAACCGACTGGTGGTCCGTAGCCGCAGCGGACCTTCCATTTTTGTTGCCCTTCACCTGTAAAACAAAGCAGTTCGTTCGTGGTGGTGAATACCAACACGGCGTCGCCCGATTGCAACGGTCCCCACACGACCCGACCGTTAAGTTCCCAGATGTTTCCGGGGCTTAAATCTGAAATTTGAAACGAGATGACTTGATCGTATTCATCCTGCCGGACGAGGCCGTACACCATATCGCCCGTACCGGCCATTGATCCAATTAAAGACCATTCGATCGTGCGTTCTTCGATCGCGGTCAGTTGTGGCGCCGCCCCTTTCTGAATGCCCAATTTGTAGATTTTTCCTTGTCCGTCGGAGATGACGATGCGGGCATTACCCGCCTCATGCACCAATGCCGGCCGGTTCCAGTTGATTTCCTGACCCGGATGTAGCGTGGTTTGAAACGGATGGACCCGGTCCGAGGCCTTCGTCACATCCAGCAGAGAGATCCGGCCTTTTTTGCTTCTGGTCAGCAGAGCCCCCTCGAACACCAGAGGGGTTCCGTCCAACTGGTCACCCGAAATTTTCAAATTCAGCAGTTGAAGACGTGAGGCACGTAGACTCGGATTGTAAACCATGAATTGTTGAGGTTCAGGGTTGCTCACAAGGAGCTGCCTTCCATCTCCTAGCTCGTAGCGTTGGGTAAGAGCCGGAATGTCGGCGGCGAAGGGCCTCTCGTCAGGCTCGTCATCCGGACCCGCGTTGAAGTTGTCAGCTCCCAGTACGTAGAGTTCCCCCTTGGCAGTGAACAGGAGGGCCTTGTTTTCAGTCGATAGCGGCGCCCCTGCCGGAGGGACGGCCAGGTCCGTTTCCCATGCGATTTCAGAAAGTCCGCCACGTTGACCAATCCGATCGGGACGCATGGCTGTCACCGTGACACCGGACTTTCGGGCACGTCGGCGAGCGTAAAAAAGTATGTTATTTTGCATCTGCAGCGGACTGACAAAGACATCTCCCTCGTGCGTGACGGATTTTCGAACCGTCGATCGTCGCGAGGTCTGTAGTTGGAACTGAGTCAGGCTGTTGCTGGCCACCCAGAGTTGGCCGCCATTGGCGAGAACGTAGGGAGTGACCGGCTCCGCTTCGGTCGGTACTTCCGTCGTCATAATGGAGACGGGATTGTTTTCAGCCGCTCGATCGATCTCGAACAAATACATGGCACCCCGATCCGTTGACACCAGTAAACGCCGGCCAATGATGAGCGGACGGCGTACTACCTGACCCTCCAGCCGAATCGGATCCTGGGCCTTCTGTAACTGCAAGCCGTTCGCATCGGTCGCCAGAACATGGAGCTGCGAATTCAAGAGACTCAATCGTTCCACCACGAATACAAATCCTAGCGTTGAAACCGGAGGGGCACTGATTCCCTCGAAGGAATGACCCAGGTAGTAGACTTCGTTGCACTCGAGTGTATCACTGGCCAGCACGTACAAGTTCGAGTGCTCACTGGCCACATACAGCCGGCCACGTTTCACATCGGCACCTGGTGGCACATTCAGGGCTTGGGGCAAGTCGGCCTGGCGCAAGGTCGTTCCCTCGCCAGCCGCAACTTGCAGGAGTTTTCCAGCCCGGGTTGCTGCCACGATGAAGTCGGGTAATACGAGCGGTTCCAACAAAGGATTTTCCAGAGGTAAACGCCAGCGAAGCTTGCCTGTATCAGCGGCCAGGGAAAGCAACTCACGGCGGCGCGAGTCAACACAGAGTGCATCGCCAGCAGGACCAAGCGTGGAGGATTGCGGATGCATCATGGTCTCATGGCCCACAAAACGGCGCCACAGCAACTGACCGTTGTCTGCTTGCAAACCATAGACCGCTCCGCCGGCAAAGAAATAAAGGACCTGGCCACTTAGTCCCTGCAAGGTGTCGCCCGTACGGCTCGCGAAGGTGACCGAACTGATAGCGACCGGATGATCACTGGTTTCAGCCCGGACCGGGTTGTCCAGAACTACGACCCGTTGTTGTTCTTTTTTGGAAATGTCACGGACCGCCTGCTGAAGTTCTTTCCTGTTTTCCAAGGCCGGATAGACGTTCAGCAATGCATCCCGAGCAACATAGGCGTCGACGGGCTGATCGGCAACAATGGCCTGCTGGATCGCCTCGATGGTCTTGGCGAGTTCACGATCTTCGTTGATGGATCGTTTGACGGTGGCAACTTTAGCAGTAATCTCGTCCAGGCGCCTTTGCTGGCCTTGCTTGTGCGAACTGGGCATGTAATTCGTGTTGTTGATCAGCTCGAGCGATTCGTCATGGAGGGCCACGAATTGTTCTTTGTCGGCTATTTCCGAGGAAGTGCGAGCTCGTTCGGCCAGCTCGCCCGCAATCGTGGGCAGCAGACCTGCCAGTTCTGGGCGCGCAGATTCGGCAAATTGAGGCTCCGCCTCTATGGTCGGCAGCATTTCCTGGGCAACCTTTAAAGCGCTCGCTTGATCATGACCTCCTTCCACCTCCCTCCAAATCGTGGCCATACCGATGCGCACTCGTGCCTTGCTGACGTTGACGTCTTTGGGATAGTCCTCCAGGTATTCTTTGTACCTGGCGATGGCCTGACCGTAGCTGCCGTTCTGGTAGTCGACCTCAGCGAGGTTGAAAGCGGCATCGGCCGTCTCACGTTTGAGATAAAAGAACAAAAAGGTTCCCAGGAATACCAACAGCAACAGCGCTCCGCCGCCTACCAGCAGCAGAGGAGAGTCCCAGCGCTTGGTGACAATCGTAAGCTGTTGCTTGGGACGTTCTCTGCCCCGGCCGGTATCCGACGCAGAAGGTGGTCTGAGAGGATCCTCCTGTGGTGTCCCGCCGCTGTCCGCCACTTCGTACTCGTACCCTTCCATCAGCAGTACATCATCGTCGAGCGGGTCGTTTGCGGCAGCTTCAAAAACGTCGGACGTGGCCGCCGTCATCTCGGCGGCAGCCTGTTCTTCGATGTCGAGTTCCTGGGAGGAATACTCCTCGGCTTCGTTGACTGCTTCGTTGACTGGCGGCCCGGATTGATTTTTTCGCGAGCTGGTTGTGGGATGTTTCTGATCCTCTTCTATCGGTGCCAGATCGAGTTCAGCATCTTCTTGCTGGTTTGCGGGGCTCTTGACCTGCGATTGAAGCAACTGTATGGCTTGGTGTGAAGTCAGCAGGCCGCGGTCGACGAGCAGCTTGGCAAGTCGTTTCGCGCTGACGGGATTTTTTGAGACCCCGACTTTCTGGCGTAGTGTTTCCAGGATATTGTTGCTGACAAGATTGTCTCGGGCGAGCAATTCTAGAAATTCGTCAGCGGTTTCTGCCATGTCAGATGTCCTCTTCAACTGTCACCAGTTTCACTTGTTCCATTCCCAGTCCAGTGCCTGCATCCAAGACGGTCACGACCTTTTCATGGAGCGCATCGCCGTGGGCGATCACCAACAGTCGCGTGGGCGTCACGCCGGTCGAACCGCCACGTTTGGCCTCTCGTAGCCTCACCAGAAGTTCCTGTTCGCTGGCTGCTTCATATTCGGTGTCCTCGCTCACCACCCAGAAGGTATTGTAGGCATCGATGCGGACAATGATATAGTCATCATTGTCCTGTATCTCGTCCACAGTATTCTGGCTCGGCTGATTGTTATCCGGGGCGGGGACTTCGAACGATCTTTGAAGACTAAAAGCGGCGGTTACCATAAAAAAAATCAGCAACAGGAAGGTGACGTCGACCATGGGGGTCATGTCCATGTCTTCGTCGATCTTCTTCCGACGGGAGTTGTCGAACTTGATGGGCGGCAAGGGAGCAGATGGACCCTCACGTTGCGGAGGTGTGCCTTTTTCGTCCTTTTGGGGAACCAACGCCATGTCGGCACCGCAGTGAGGGCAACCTGACCGTTGTCCAGCGGTGGTCTCAGAATCGTCAACCGTCACGTGGGAGCCACAAGCAGGGCAACGGAGTTTTCCGATCACGTTCTATTGAACCTCCAAGACGGCAATGTGAAGTTGAATACCGCCGGAGTGAACCTCCTCGACACTCCCCACAGCCTGTGCCACTCGCGACACTTCCCGGTGCTGGATCCCTTTTTCTGCCTTGATGATGACATTTTTTTTGGGCGGGGTGACGTCGAGCCCCTGACGGACGTAAGCGGCAATCTCCTTTTCTTGGTCTGCAAGATCCGTGGCCTGCACCAGGTCGGCTTCCCGTGTCCCGTCGCCCTTGTATACCAATGCCTGCTCTCGGTCGCCCTGGGCGACAGTAAGAATGATCGATGCCTGGGTCGAAGCTGCCGTGCCGTGGCGGGCCGGAGGCAACGCTACGTCGGCCTGGGTGTCGAGTTTTGATGCAACCAGAAAAAAAATCAGGAGCAGAAACGTGATGTCGATCATCGGCGTAATATCCATCTCAACCTCCTCGACCAAACGTCGTCGAGGCATCAGCACAGTCAGGTCGACCGAATCATCTGGAGGTTCTACGCGGAGGTATTCAGCTTCGTTCATCACGGTTGATGGTTTCTTTGTTTTCGGTTCAGGGGTGAATTTTTGGGAGTTGCAGTCATGGCCTCGGTGATTTCCATTGCGTCTTCGGCAATTCCTTTTTCCCGGTGTTGCGGGCCGCGACTCCCGATCGTGGGTCGTCGGCACGGAAGCTTCGACGTTGTTTTATCCTCTCTCTGCGCTGCCTTCACTTTTTCTACTACCGGCCTTCTTGCCCGGTTCGTTGATCGATTTCTTAAAGATGTCCAAAAATTGAGCGAGGCCCACCGCCACAAGGTCTTCCATTTTGCGGATGCGTACGTTGATACTGGCCATGCAAAACACGAGCGGAATGGCAATCGCCAGGCCACTGGCGGTGGTGATCAAGGCGACACTGATATCTTCTGCAAGGACCGCCGGATTCACACTTTCGCCGGGAGCCGCCAACTTGGCAAAGGCCCCCATCATGCCGATGACGGTACCCAGCAGACCGGCCATCGGGGCCACTTTGATTACGGTGGTGACCCAGCTCAGGCGGTGCTCTAGATCGGATAAGATGTCCCGTTGAAATCGATCCACGATCATTTGTTGAACCTGCTTGAAGCCAGCGTTTCGATTTTCGATTGCCAGGATTGCAAGTTGCGATACTGCACGCTGGTCGCCCGCAATCAAGTCAGCGGCAGCCTCGAAATTTCCCTTGGCCAGTGGTTCGTTCAGGGCTTCGAGAAACGTTGTTTGGTCACTTTCATTGCGAAAACGTTTTTGACTCACTCGTAACCACACCATCGACACACAAAAGGCGCCCCAAAGTGCGACGCCAATCAAGACTCCATAAATCAGATAAGCTACAATTCCGGTTATCGCGCCAATGTCCATGTGTTTTTACTCGTCAAAAGTAGTGGGGAGCGTTAAGGGTACGTGGGCTGCCGTGAGTTCACCGCCGGCCATATTGCTGGTGTAGTACAACCGGTTCAAATCCCCTGCCTACGGGTTTCATTCCGAATTCTGTACTGCGTATGGTGTGGAGTTTACGTTTGTTGTCTCCGGCGTAAAGTGCTTCGGCGACCTTCAATTGATGCCAGGAGTCAGGAGGCCAGAATTGCAACATGATGTTCCCGGCAACGGGAATCCCGGCATCACGCAAGAAGGATTCGTCCAGGTCAGCCATTGGCTCGTCGTCACCCCACAGGAAATAGGAACGTTCTTCATCGGTCACAGGTGCCGAGCGGCTGTCGGGTGTCGCTTTGCTGAAATTGAACGCATAATGAATGGTTGAGTCGCCGGGCCGAATGACGCCTAATTCGATCTTAAAGAAATCGAGTTGGGCAGCGTAGCCGCTCTTGTTGTTCGTGATGTACTTGATGCGGCGCTCCGGGCCGCCTCGCCCGCTACCCCCGGATCCCGCCGCCCTGCGGTCACCCAGGCCGGACCCTTTTCCCATTTCTGCATGGGTTCCTGCACTAGCTATCTCCGAAGCGGCCACGGTCGAGACGGCGTCGGTAATCGCTTCAATGGTGTCGGCCAGCTGAGGTTCGTTCACATCGGGAAGTTCTTCCACGCCTGGCGGTTCCAGTTCGTCCGCCAGCCCAAAATTTTCGTTGCCCCCCGGGTCGTCCAGGACTTCCACCGGCACCGGCTTTTGTCTTACGTAAACGCGGGTGGTCAGCCACAATAGAAACAGAATCAGGACGGCAAAACCAATCACGATCAGTAGTGCCACCAGCCAACTGGAGACTAAGTCATGTACCGAAACCTTGAGTCCGGTATCCGACGCGGCCCCCTGCTGGCTTGGTTGTTGAATGGTTGACATCCGTTGTTCCTAATTCCAAAACTCGGCGTCCGGTTTGATGGACAGATACCATTTTTTCCAATTCAAAATGGCAGCTTGCTCCTGCCCTTCATCGGGCTCGTCGACCAGGCCATATCCGTAAAACTTGCGGCTCATAAAACGCAGTCCATCCCGGGCCAGTCTTTTAATTTCGAAGTCAGGATCCGAAAGCGCGTAGATCAGCGCTGGAATCTGATCCAGATCACGGGTTGAAGTGAACGTTTTGATCGCGATCAGCCGCTTCTCGTATTCTCCTGCTCGCAACAGGCGTTGCAATTTTGCAATTTGCGCTGCCCTTTGCTCGGGATTTTGGCTCAATTCCAGTTCCGCCAGCAAATCGAAGGAAGAACGAAGCTCACTTTCATCGGTCCGCAGCAACATGGCCAGCACTTCGTCGGTTGCCCTCTTCCTGATGGGACTGACAATCCGGCCTTTTTCGACAAACATGTTCGTCGTGTCACGAGGGATGCGATGGCCACTGATCAAAGACCCTATGTGCGGTTGTCCTCCTTTGATCGTTTTTTGTGTGCTGCGGAGTAAGAACAGGACGGAAAACGAGGTGTCCACCGTTGCGTCCTGCGAACCCAACCAGCTGCCATCCGGCCTTTGCGTCTCGTACAGGTGGGTCACACCCGTGTCATACCAAACGAGTTGCTCGTCGCCCGTCACCTTTTCACGGAAGCTTTGGTAACGTTCTAAAGCGTACATGTAGTAGTGCAAGTGAGGGGTCTTCTTGTTAATCTCAAAGTTGTTGTCAAACCACCGGTCTCCGAGCGCCATTGCGGCACGCACCGCCTCGGTGGAAACCCTGTTAGTGCGAGAGTTTCTGTTGGGGGTGTCTTGTTCGTCTGGCTTGTTTTGCTCAACCGAGCGCACCGCGCCGGAGCCTGTACGGACTTTTTTGGGCCGTGGTTTGGGGACGAGACTCAGAAGGTCCGCCATGATGTAGACACTGCTGAGACCCGCCGCCGCCATGGAATGGCGAATATCGTATTGATTTTGGGCGATGCGTTTCTGTTCCGCCCCGGAATCCTTCCCCTGGTAGGACCAGGCACCCGACGGATCCTGCGTCCGAAGCAGCCAGTTGCAACAGGCAGCCGCCGCGTCGAATTCGATCTGAAAGCCGGCCTCGTGGGCCGCCCAGTAACACAAGACACCGTACTGGGTCATCGAAGTGTCACAGGTGTTGGCGTGCTTGCCAGGATAACCCCAGGCACCAATGTTCGGTTTGCGCAGCGACTCCAATATCGCGAGTAAATTCTCGATTTCCGTGCGATACTTGGCCGGATCGAGTCCGCAGAGAAAAATAATTGCAATTCCCACGCTATAAACGTCAGGGCCCTTTAGCTTTCTTGATTTGTCTGCTGAAAATTCCCGGCAGGCTTCAATCGCTTCAAGAATCTTGGGGTGCTGGTCCTGACTCAACTCTTTGTGAATTGCCATGGCAACCAGGCAATTGCCACCCAGGAAGTGGTGCGACTCGCACGTCTCCAGATAAGCAACGGCCTTACGGCGCATGGTCATCACTTCTGAACTTTGGGGCGTGTAAGCCAACAAGTCGGAGTGTGTCGTTAGAAGGCTTGCCAATGAAAGCAAGACGACGAGGATGGCACGTTTCCAAGATGCGTACCATAACCGGCGAGAGAACATGGCTACCTCTCTCGTCACAACTTCATTCATTGATTCACCGTGCCACAAAATGTGGTGGGACAAAAATGCCTGTGGACCGGGACGGCTAAGTTGTGACGACACTCGGAGTAAACTTTGGTTGAACCAGGGGCTGTTTTGACAGCGCCCCAGAGGTCTGTTCCGTAAGGTGATGCTAGCCTTCGTTAATTTAGGTGTCAAGTCGTCTGAGCGTCGCAACCTGTTTGAAAATATCGGCTTCCGGTGATATGAGAAGCAGCCCGTCGAGATCGTTCTGAGGAAATTCGGAATCTGTAGAACCTCCGATGTGTCTCCGACGGTTGGCCGGAATCACCCTTTCTTGATACGGATGTTTACCAGTGAATGTTCGTTGCAATGACACGCCTAGCCACGGTGCGAGTTGGTGATACCAGGGGCGTTTTCTTCACACTCGCTGCGTGACGAGTTTCCACAATTTTCGGCCGCTACTTGAACCACCTTCCCGGTTTACCTCGACTTGCGTCAAACCAGCCATCGACTAGACTAGCCGACTCAATGAGTTTTGGGATTGGCCCGTTGCGCATCGGGTCATAGCCAAGATTCGGGTCAGGTAGCTCAGTTGGTAGAGCAGTGGACTGAAAATCCACGTGTCGGCGGTTCAAATCCGCCCCTGACCACTTATGTTCAGGGATATCACCTCGGCTCGGGGAGTTCTGGAGTCAGGCCCGAACTCAGACCCAGGCCAGGGGACCGTTGCGAAGCCCGGGAGTTCCCGAAGTGGTGGTGCCGGCTTGGCCTCTCTTTTGCTCACCCGGGGATCGTGCGTTCAGCAAATTTTGTGGCGGCACCGCCTGGGCTGCGTCCGCAATGAAGTGACAGACGCGCAGTCGAGTGAGCTCCGCGTGTCCTCGGTGGGTGCTCCCGACAGAAATCCCGGTAAACTTGGGTGCCGTCAGAAAAAGCCGTTCCTTGTCGCCGTTCTCCGGTTTCCCGGGACTAAGCAATCTTGGGTACGGCTTGTTCAGGTTGAGGATGGAACACTTGTTAGTGGGGTTTTATGCGACGCTCAATGGTAATCGACAAGGAAAAATTTTTGAAGGCACTCGAACTGATTTTTCAAGGTCAATCGAGGGAGAATTAAAATGCCAAAGATGACAGGTGGACAGGTCATGGCCGACATGCTCCACGGGTATGGTGTCAGTCATGTCTTCATGGTGCCAGCCGTGCTGCGACAAACCATGGTCGAACTGGAATTGCGCACCGACATCAAGCGAATACAGATTCACGCGGAGAAGTCAGCCGCTTACATGGCCGACGGCTACGCTCGCGCCACTGGGCGTCCGGGAGTATGTATGGCTCAGGTGGTCGGTGCTCTCAATTTGGCTGCCGGTCTTCGTGACGCTTATCTGGCCCATTCTCCCGTTATCGCCCTGACCGGTGGTCGAGACCCGCACACAAAGTTCCGTGGCGTCTATCAGGAGATAGACGATGTACCTGCCTTCGAGCCAGTGACCAAATTCAACGCCACTGTCGACTTGGTGGAACGCTTTCCGGATATGATTCGCCAGGCCTTCCGCGTTGCGACTTCGGGCATGCCGGGGCCGGTGCATTTGCAGTTCCGTGGCAACGAAGCTCAGATCGACGTCGAGCAGGCCGATGTGGAAGTGCTGTGCGAAAAGGCTTTTGCTCAGGTTCCACCGTTTCGGCCGCAGCCTACCGAGCAGCAACTTCGGGCCGCGCTACTGGAACTGGAAAAGGCGAAACGTCCGGTCATTATCGCCGGTGGTGGCGTGCGAACCTCGGGTGCTGCGGACGAATTGGTTGCTTTGGCCGAGCGGCTGCAAATCCCGGTCGCCACTTCGCTTAACGGGAAGGATGTTATTTCCGGTGTCCACCCTCTGTCGGTGGGTGTTGTCGGTACTTATTCGCGAGAGAGTGCCAACCGGGTGGTTAACGAGGCGGATCTGGTCTGTTTCATCGGCACCACGGCCGGTGGCATGACAACTCATTTCTGGCAGGTTCCGCCGATCGGAGTCGCGGCCATCCAGATTGATCTGGTACCGGAAATCATCGGGCGAAACTACCCGCTGAAGGCGGCGGTACAGGCTGATGCCAAAGCAACATTGACACGGATGTTGACGTTGGCCGACAGCGATTCGGCGACTCGCCGCGCTGCCTGGACCCAACGCGCCGGCGGATTGGTCGGAGAGTGGCGCAGCAAGTTTCGTGAGCAACTCGAGTCCGACAGGGTGCCGATACGCCCCGAGCGAATTTGCAAGGAGTTGAGCGAGCACCTGCCCGGCGATGCGATCGTCGTTGTCGACACCGGCCACAGTGGTATGTGGATGGGCGGGATGTACGATTTGCGGGCGCCCAACCAGAGTTACCTACGCAGCGCCGGTCATCTGGGCTGGGCGTTTCCGGCGGCGCTGGGTGCCAAGTGCGGCGCACCCGAACGACCGGTGTTCTGTTTCACCGGGGATGCTGGATTTTGGTATCACATAGCCGAAGTCGAGACCGCTGTACGGTCCGGTATCAACTCAGTCACGTTGGTCAACAACAACAGTTCGGGCAGCCAGTCGAAGCGTGGCTTCGATCAGCTCTATGGTGGTGAACAAACCGAAGGAGGGCTTTCCCTGTGGCAGTATAGCGATGTAAACTTCGCGAGCATCGCGGAGAACATGGGCGCCGTAGGTATACGCGTCGAAAAACCGTCGGAACTGGCCGGTGCCCTGCACAAGGCCTTCGCAACGGCCCGGCCGGTCATTATCGATGTGGTCTCAGACATCGAGGCACTAGCTCCGCTGGCAGTGACGTGAAGAGGCAGGAATATGTGGCCCCGTATCGAGTTTCGGTTGCGAAAAGACCGTGGTTGTCCTTGTGATTTCTGGTTCGCCGGTTGTGGGATTTCCGGCCGGATGACTTCGGAGTAACAATAGACAAAAATGACAACCGAGAAAAAACAATCAGGAAGAAGAGGACCGGATGAGCGCTGCTCAAGTGAAAGCTGAAAAAATCCGCTGGGGAATCCTCAGCACTGCCAAAATCGGTACCAAGAAGGTGATTCCGGCGATGCAAAAGGCCCAGTTTTGTGACATCAGGGCGATCGCCTCGCGCGACGCCGAGCGGGCCCGTGTGACGGCCAGTGAACTGGGGATTCCTACGAGCTACGGGTCCTACGAAGAACTACTGGCCGATCCTGAGATCGATGCGATTTACAATCCCTTGCCCAACCATCTGCACGTACCGCTGTCGATCCAGGCACTGGAGGCGGGCAAACACGTGTTATGCGAGAAACCCATCGCGCTGACTTCCGGTGAGGCTCAACACCTGGTCGATGTGGGCGAAGTCCATCCGGAGTTGAAGTTGATGGAGGCCTTCATGTATCGTCACCATCCCAAGTGGCAGCGGGCCCGTCAGATTGTGCAGGAAGGAGGCGTGGGAGAACTGAGGACGATCCAGACGATGTTTGCCTACTTCAATGACGACGGTGCGAACATTCGCAACATGTCCGACATCGGCGGTGGTGGTCTGATGGACATCGGCTGCTATGCCATTTCGCTGTCCCGGTTCATTTTTGAGGCTGAACCGGAACGCGTGATGGGGATTGTTGAATACGATGACTCGTTCGGGACGGATCGCCTGGCCTCCGCGATCCTGGATTTCGGTCGTGGGACCAGCACCTGGACCTGTTCGACGCAGTTGGTCCCCTACCAGCGGGTTAATATTTTTGGAACAACCGGTCGGGTCGAAATAGAGACCCCGTTTAACTCCTTTTCGGATCGACCCAGCCTCATCTGGCACCAGCGGGGTGATGAAATTGAGAAAATCGAGTTTCCGACCAGTGACCAGTACGGAATCCAGGGTGATCTCTTCAGCCGGGCCATTCTCGACGACACGCCGGTGCCGACACCGATTACCGACGCGGTGGCGAACATGCGGGTGATTGACGCGGTGATCGAGAGTGGGCGATCGGGCGAATGGGTAAGCCTCTGATGACGATTCGCTGGGGAATCCTCGGGTGTGGCGACGTGGTACGACGCCGGGTGGCTGCTGCAATTCAGGCCGACGCCGACAGCCAACTGGTAGCAGCCTGCCGACGGAGCGCCGGGCCGCTGCAGCAGTTTTGCGACGACTTCGAGGTGTCGCGGGGCTATCTCGACCAGTCCGAATTGGCTGGGGATGGTGAAGTGGATGCTGTTTACATTGCCACACCGGTTGACCGGCACCTGCCGCAAACACTTCTTTGTGCTGCTGCTGGAAAACACGTCCTGTGTGAAAAACCGATGGCGTTGACGACCAACGAATGCGATCAGATGATCGCCGCCTGTGGCCAGGCCGGTGTACAACTCGGAGTGGCCTACTATCGTCGCTATTACCCGGTGGTCGACCGGATCCGTGAATTAATCCTGGAGGGTCGCATCGGTACGGTTTTCAGTGTCACCGCGGTGACCGCGACGGCTTTCTCTTTTGCTCCGGGAGAGGACGGATACTGGCGGGTACTTCCCGGCGAGGGTGGCGGCGGGGCGCTGATGGACATTGGCAGCCATCGACTGAACCTGTTCCTGGACCTGCTGGGGCCGATTGCCGAGGTGCGGGGCTTTTGCGAAACCGTGGCGGGGGCCTTTGCCGCTGACGATTGTGCCGTCTACGCACTCCGTTTTACCAGCGGAGCCGTCGGGTCGCTGCAGTGCTACTTTGGTGTGCCGCTGGATCCCGATGAGTTCATCCTGGTGGGGACGGCGGGTCGCCTTTCGGCAACACCACTGAACTCCGGGCGGCTGGTGATCGAGACGGCCGCTGGAGTGGAGATCGAAGAGCACCCACCGGCTGCAAACTTCAACCTACCCCTGGTGGCTGATTTCGTGGCGGCAATTCGTGAAAACCGCCCACCGCGTGTCGATGGTCACGAGGGGCGTGCGACCAACGAGGTGATCGAGCGGGCCTACGCAGCAGGGTAAGCAGGGCGAAACGCCCTGCCGGCGCATTGGACGAGGGTACGGGTTCAGATAGAATCGGGCCGGGGAAATGCGTAGCGCACGTCTGCTATCCAGCCGGGACGACGGTCTCACCTGGCAGTATGCCGGCCAGTTGGTCCCCGCCACAGATTGGAACTGCGGTTATCCCGATATGGTGCGGCTACCGGCCGGGGAAATTTTTTGTGTGTACTACACGGCATACCAGGATGGTGACTCACAGGTCCGTGGACTGTGGTTGCGGGACGAAACGTGACAGAATCCGGCATACCCACCGCGTTGCTGCGCCTAGTGGAATGTGGCCGATGTTCTGGAGGGGGGGTGGCAAACGTCCAGCCGACCTCGATGCCCACTTGCCCCTTGCGGAGGTGATCCGAGAAGTTCAACGCCGCGGTAAAGCACAGTTGGAAGACCGCGCTCTGCGACGTCAAGCTGATTCTCCGTGAGCGGAGATCAAGTGACGCAGGATCGAGACGTTGTGTGGCAGCGCTTTCCGCGGATCCTCTTGTCCCTGGTACTCCAGGGCGATTGCTCCCTGGTAATCCAGTTGACTCAGTTCGTTGATCACCGTGGTCAAGTCGACTTCTCCCTGGTCGAGGTTGCAGCCGGTGAAACGTTCGCCATGGTCTGACTCCAACGATCGTTCGACTTCATCAGACGGATGAAGACGGCGGTTGTTTTTCAGGTGAACATGACCGATGTAGGGAGCCATTGTCCGCAAAGCATCGACGGGATCTTCGTTGATGATCCTCGTCGCCCCGCAGTCATAGATCAGTCGAAACGCGGGCGAATCGACGGCTTCGCAGAGCGTGCGGCAGTCGGCGGCGTGGCCCATCAGGGGGCGAATCGCCGCCAGGTCGATATTCTCGGCGAGCAGGGTGAGCTTGTGCGTCCGGGCCAGATCAGCAGAGGCACGCAGTCCGTCGATCATCCAGGCCCGCTGTTCGTCGAGCGTGTAGTTTTCTTTTACCAGCCCCGGGACGATCATACCCGTTGGCGCCCCCAATTCGGAGATTCGATCGAGGATTTTTTTCAGCTGGTCCATTGCTTGACTACGTTGTGCGACCGGGAGAGCCAGATCGAGCACAAAGATGTAGCAATGAATTGACAGGCCCGCGTCGTGTGCGATACCCCGTACCGTAGCAGCAGGAAGATCCTTCCAGTAATCGTGCATCAGCTCCACTGCGTCGACTTCCAGCGTGCCGAGAAAGGAGATGATGTCTTCGCGGGTCATGTCACCCGGCGTCGAACGAGGTGTCAGGTTGTAGTCCTTGAGATACCAATCGCAGTTGAAATCGATGGTCGTGATCTGATTTTGCATCGGTCGGTCAATCCCGTTGGCGATCCGAGCTGAAATCAAAGTCGGACATGTCAGGTGACCTACCCTGCAAGCTCCAGCCGCCGTCGACATAGATGATTTGTCCGGTGATAAACTCGGCCTGATCGCCCGCAAGGAAGACACAGGGGCCGACGTAGTCGCTTCCTTCGCCGACCCGTCCGGCAGGTGTGATCTTTGCCCACTTCTCGTTGAAGTTCGGATCGTATTCCAGATTTCTCGCGTTATTTGTCGCGGTCGGCGCGATCGCGTTGACGCGAACCTGGGGGGCAAACTCGAAGGCGAACTGTCTTGTGAGGGATTCCAGGCCCCCCTTGGCCATCGTGTAGCTGCTGTGAAAACGCATGATCTGCCGTACCGCGATGGAGCTGATGTTGATGATCGACCCGCCACCGGTGCGGCGCATGCAGGCCGCGGCGGCGATCGAGCCGAAGAACGGACCGCGCAGGATGGTGGCGACCACGTCGTCGAAGTCCTCTTCTGTGATCTCTTCGGGCGGTCCGAAACGGGTCCGTGCTGCGTTGTTCACCAGGACGTCGAGCCGTCCCAACCGCTCACAGACTGCCTCGTTCAGCTGCTCGAACGATGATTTAGATCCGATGTCAGCTTGAAAGATTTCCGCTTGTCCACCCGACCGGCGAATCCGCTCGCAAGTCTCTGTTGCGCCGGGCAGGTCTGTCTTGTAGTTGACGGCGACCGTCGCCCCGGCTTCGGCCAACCCCACGGCCAGAGACTGGCCGATTCCTTTGCTGGCCCCGGTGACTAACGCGATTTTTCCAGCGAGTTGATCGTTCATCGATTCCTCCTCCTACAGCGCCACCCCGACCTGGCAGGCGACCTGACGGACAAACTCGGCCGCTTCGTCGAATTCCTGCCGGTTGGCAAGGTGTTCGATGATTAACGGCATATCGGGTGACAATTTCCCAATGCGTGTCAAGAACGTGGCATAGTCTAGCACGCCCCGGCCGGGCACGACTTCTTCGATGCCTACCGTGCGGGCGTCCAGCGTGTAATGTACGTCCTTGGCGTGGCACGACAGAATACGCGGCCCGAGTTGATCGAAACAATGGTTGATCATCTCGGTGGTGCCATAATAGGTTCGCGGGTCGATGACCAGGTTTGCCGGGTCGAGGTGAACCGCGAGTCCCGGATGATCGACCGCCCGGATGATTTCGAGGTACACCTCGGGATCGTCAAGAAGGGTCCAGGGGCAGATTTCCAGGCTCAATTTGGAACGGGTGGGATTGACTTGATCGAGGATCTGTCGAATCCACTGGACGACATCGTCAAAAGCCTCGCGGCTGAAATTCCGGGGATGGTGCCCGACGTGAGAATCCCACGCATCGGCTTCATTGTAGGAGCCGACAACGGTGGGAGCACATACGGCCCCCAGTTCATCCGCCAGGGCTAATGCCTGGGCGATGATGTCCCGGTTGGTTCGTCGTTTTTCCGGGTCGGGATGGAGCGGATTGACCCAGGCGGGAACTTCAGCAATGACGATGTCGGCGTCGGAAAAGACCCGCTTGATCTCGCGAATCCTGGCGGACTGGTCGAGGGAAACCTCGGGGCAGGGAGCGGCCCGGTAACCCTGCTTTTGGCATTCGGTTACATGGGCCTGGGGGTCCGATGAACCGATGTAGTCCGCGATCGTCGCACCGAGTCGCATTCAAGTGCCTCTTGCTGGACTGAAATTCAGGTTGCCTTGCTGTTATCGGGGAGCTTGGACCTCTGACCTGTCAATCGCACCGGAGGGCCGTCCTTGCCGCGAGCAAGTCTCCCGACAGGGAGACCCGGTGCAGTAAATTTAGTGACAGTGTGGTTTCCTCCAACATAATGTGCAAGTGGTGGAGGTGCTGCCGGAAAGCTTGTACGAAGGCGTGGATACCGATTGACTCCTTGGCGTAACGCTTTTCGCTGCACGCGGTTCTTTGCTATGATCAGTGGTGGTTCTTGACTGAAAAGCGAATGAAGGATCCGTTTTTCGAGAACGGGAGGAGCAGCGCGGTTGAAAAAGTATACCGACTGACAGTGTTGGCAACGGAATCAAGCGGACCGTTGGATTCGTTTGCCAATCGACTGCCGGAGCAGAGTGGTGGTCGTCCGGCTGGCGGGCATCAGGATTTGGGGATTTGCGGTAAACCTCCTGAGCATCGCAGGAAACACCTGCCACATGTGGGTGAACCGAGTGAAAAAGCGTTCCATGGAAGACATGTCAGACGAACCGATCATTAACATCGCTGCTTACCGGTTTGTTGATCTGGACGAGTTGCCAGACTTGCGGACCGAACTGCGTGATCTGTGCAGCCAGTTGTCACTTCAAGGCACCGTGCTGATTGCCACTGAGGGGATCAATCTGTTCCTGGCGGGGACGCGAAACAGCGTGGATCAGTTCATTGCTTATCTGCGAAACGATCCACGGTTTTCCGGGATTGCAATCAAGGAAAGTACGAGCAAATACCAGCCCTTCAATCGCATGCTTGTCAAAATCAAGAGAAAAATCATTCCCTTTGGGGTTCCGGGAGTTGGCCCCGCAAAAAACAGTTCTTGTAAGATCTCACCACAGGAACTGAAACGCTGGCTGGATGAAGGTCGTGATTTTACCTTGCTTGATGTGCGTAATGATTTCGAGGTCCAGATGGGAACCTTTCGCGGTGCGGTTCCTATTGGAATTGATCATTTCCATGACTTTCCTGCAGCCGTTCAGCGTCTTCCTGGGGATTTAAAGCAGCAGCCAGTGGTGATGTTTTGCACGGGTGGAATTCGGTGTGAGAAAGCCGGACCGTATATGGAACAGCTGGGATATCCTCAGGTGTTTCAACTGGAGGGAGGGATACTCCAGTATCTGGAATCCTGTGGCGGTGTGCACTATGAAGGCGATTGCTTTGTCTTTGATCAGCGCGTCGCGCTGAAGTCGCAGTTGCAGGAAAGTAAAACGACGCAGTGTTTTAACTGCCAGGCGCCTCTGTCTGCGGAAGATCAGCAGTCGCCATTTTACCAGGTAGGACAGTCCTGTCCCCACTGTTATGAAACGGTCGAAGAGCAGCAGCGAAAGCAAATCGCATTACGGCATGCGGCCCTTTGGAAAGCCACACATCCTCTGCCTGGCAGCATTCCCTACGAAAATCGACTTCCGGTTTTTGTGCCCCGACAATGCGCGAAGATGAAACTTATTGATTGTCTCGTCCACCTGCACCCTCATGTGGGACGAGAGGAGTGGCTGAGCGTTTTTGAAGCCGGCCTGTTGCAGCAGAATCAGAAACCAGCAGCGGCCGAACAACTGGTGGTTCCGGGGGAACGTTATGAGCGAGTTCTTCCCCACACGGTGGAACGGGATGTGAACGTAAAGGTTACGGTGCTCTTCGAAGATGAGGCATTGATTGTAATCAACAAGCCAGCACCACTGCCTATGCATCCCAGCGGTCGCTTCAATCGCAATACGCTGAAACATTTCATGCGGCAGGCCTTTTCCCCTCTCCGGCCGCGTCACGCGCATCGTCTGGATGCCAACACCACGGGAGTCGTGATGTTTTCTAAAACGCGGCGAGTTGCGTCTCAATTGCAGCCCCAGTTCCAGCGGGGTGAAGTGTGTAAAGAGTATGTCGCCCGAGTGATCGGCATGCCCGTCACAGATCATTTTGACTGCAGGGCATCGATTGGAACGAGGCCGCAGGCTGCCGGAGCCCGGTCAGTGGACCCGGCGGGAGTTGCAGCCCATACGGAATTTGAACTCATTCGACGGGTGAGTTCGGAGGGTTCGCTGGTCCGCGTCAGGCCTCGGACAGGACGGACCAATCAAATCCGCATTCACCTGTGGCACCTGGGCCTTCCCGTTGAGGGCGATCCACTTTATTTGCCAGGTGGGGTGTTGGGTGGACATCAGACGTTAGAAGTGACTTCTGCGCCGATGTGCTTGCACGCTTTTCGCATCACCTTGCAGCACCCTTTTACGGGAGATGAGATGACGTTTGAGGCACCACTTCCGGAATGGGCCAGCGATTCGTGAATTTTTCTGCGCCAGGTGTTTGGCCCGTCATGCCAGCGAGGTCACCCTGTTGGGGATCAGCGTCAGTATTGCAAATGGTGTGCAACGTGCCTGAAAGTTTTTACCAAATGGGCGCCCAGGATTCTCCGACCTGTACCTGACATCAGCTTGAGAGCCTAGCGGAGAAATCTTCCGCCATTGATGTCCAGTAACGCCCCGTTGATAAAACGTCCCGCATCACTTACCAGAAACAGAACCGTCGCCGCAACTTCTTCCGCAGTTCCGTTACGTCCCAGGGGTGTTTCGTCCCGGTATTCCTGCATCCGCTGGGGAGTGGAATAGACTTCGTGGTGCCGCGTTTCAATCACGCCGGGCATGATGGAATTTGTGCGGACTTCCGGGGCCAACTCCCGGGCCAGGGTCCGCGTCATCACGAGCAGGCCGCCTTTGGCGATGGCGTAGGGTCCCGCACCGTTGGCCCCGCCGGTCTGCACTGACAGGGTGATGTTGTTGACGATGGCTCCCTGCCCGCTGGATCGTAAGTGAGGGATTGCCGTTTGAGTAACCAGCAAAGCGCTCGTAAGATTTGTCGTCAGCGACTGGTTCCACAGCGAAAGCGGGCAGTCTTCGATTCGGGAACGCTCAATCGGAGAACCGGCGTTATTAATCAGGATATCCAGTCGTCCGAATTCAGCGACCGTTTGTTGCACGATGGTGGGTGCCTGTTCCGCATCGGCCAGATCAGCTTGGAGCATGATTGCCTTCCCGCCTTGGTCGCGGATTCCCTCCACAACGGTGTTTGCTTCAGAAACACTTTGGTGGCAATGGACGGCAACGCAGGCACCCGCCTCAGAAAGAGACTCTGCAATGGCCCGGCCAATACCCACCCCTGCCCCGGTTACCAAAGCGACCCGCCCGTTTAATACTCCATTTGGCATGTAACTGCACCTTTCAAAAGTAGTGGGTACCAAGGTTTGGGACTGTGATTCAGCCTGTCGAGACCATGTTTTGACGTTCTACCGGCAGCCGTTTTCGGTTCACGGTTCGCAACGCTTGCACCCGCTGGTTCCGGCAAACACGTTGCAACTTTCCTCTTGACCAGTTTTTCCTGGTGTTCGAAACTCTCGGCAGATTCGAAGCTGGTGTGGTCGACACCGGATAGGCATGGTCTGTATAGGGAGGTCTATGATGGGTGAATTCCTGACAATTGGCAACCTAATGACGCTTGTCATGCTGATTTTGTTGCAGGCGGTCCTGGGGTTTGACAACTTGCTCTACATTTCGATTGAATCGAAGCGGGTGGAAGCGGGTAAGCAAGCGATCGTCCGGCGGCTGGGAATCGCGATTGCGATCGCACTGCGACTTGTCCTACTGTTTGTTCTGATGACGTCGCTGAAATACCTCCAGGACCCTTTTTGCACCATCGACTGGAAAGGCTGGATGGAAGGCGCGTTCAATGCACATTCTCTGATTGTGTTGGCAGGCGGAGTATTCATCATTTACACCGCGCTGAAGGAAATCGTGCATTTGTTGGGAGTGGAAGAATTGGAAGGTCACGGAGACCAGGGAAAAAAGAGTTTTGGCGGCGCGCTCTTCTGGATCGTTACCATGAACTTGATTTTTTCATTCGATTCCATTCTCAGTGCCCTGGCACTGACGGATATTTTTGTACTGATGGCGGTTGCCATTGTGGTCAGTGGCGGGTTGATGATTTGGCTAGCGGATCACGTGGCGGAGTTTTTGAAGAAAAACCGTATGATGGAGGTGCTGGGACTGTTCATCTTGTTGATCGTGGGCATCATGCTGCTTTCCGAGGGGGCTCATTTGGCCCATCTGCGTATGCTGGGACACATGGTGGAACCGATGGCAAAGAGCACTTTTTACTTCGTGATTGTGATTCTGGTGCTCATCGATATCGTCCAGGCGAGGTATCAGAAGAAGCTACTCGCCCGACGGAACCTCAACTTAAGCGGCTGAACGTTTGGCGTGCCAATCGGCAATACGTGGCTGATCGGTTAGACTTGGAAAAATTCGGGACCGTGTGCTTGTCGGCACACACTGAACCTCTAGTGATTCCAGCGGGAGTTGTGAATCGCTGCTGAGTGAGTGGGGCGTTGCGGTAAAGATTAGGAGATTGAAGGAAAGATGAAGCAGACTGCGAGTTTTCTAGAAGATGTTGCTCTCGATGAATTGCGGACGAAAATCGTCAACCACGACATCTATTCTGTGTTGGGTGAAACACGAAATCTTCAGTGTTTCATGGAACACCACGTTTTTGCCGTGTGGGATTTCATGTCTCTGGTCAAATGTTTGCAACAGCAGCTTGCAGGAGTGGGTGTTCCCTGGCTGCCACCGGGAGACGTTCAAGCTGCCCGCTTGATTAACGAAATTGTGTTGGGCGAAGAAACGGATCAGGGAGCAGACGGTTCGTTTTCCAGCCACTATCAACTTTATCTGGAAGCGATGCTGGAAATAGGCGCCGACCCACACTGGATTCGTTCGTTCGTTGGCCAACTCTCCAGGGGGATGACTCTGGAGCAAAGCCTGGAGCGATCCGAAGTCCCCGAGGTGGCCCGTCGTTTTGTGTCGCAGACTTTCGAGATGATCGAACTGGGCAAGCACCACGTTCTGGCGGCCGCCCTGTTTTATGGTCGAGAAGAACTGATACCGGAGATGTTCCAGCCGATGCTCGAAAAGTTGCATGAGGCAGGCGTACCTTGTGGCAAGTTCATTTATTATTTAAAAAGGCACATCGAATTGGACGCTGGTGAACATTCCGTTTGGGCAGAGAACCTAGTGAGCCGTTTGTGTGACGGTCATTCTGAGCGGGTGGCAGAAGCTCGCGCAGCGGCCGGCCAGGTTCTGCACGCTCGGTTGCAACTGTGGGACGGTATTCTGGATTCGATTCGGCGCAAGGATGTAGAGAGTTTCCGTGTGGCAGGTGCCTGAACCGCTTGGCAGGAACCCCGGGCATATTGGTGCCGAATTTACCTGGTGCCTTGTAATGTCAGTGGTTCGACGACATCAGCGATGATATAGGCTGCCAAGCCGCTCGCAGGCTGTACCAGCAGGTAACTTCTCGCATCTTCAACAATGCTTACTTTCGTGCCTGCCAGGAATTTACCATCAGCAGGTCGGCCTTGTTGCGGTCCGGTGGTGTAGTATTCGGTATCGGCCGTGAGCACGTGCGAAACCTTCGAAACGGGAGCGGGTGGTGTCTCGAGACTGATATATGGAAACAAACAGAATTCTTACCATAGTGGCCTTCCCCCAAACTATGTACCAGCCTTAATGAGAGGATCTAGGGTTAAGGGACCGCTGCATCGGACGGACACGGTCGACCGTGACATCACTGGAACTGACCGTGCGCTATGGGTCACGATAAATGATAGGAAATTCGAAGGGGTGAGCAGAGAAGGCAGACACCCTAACTTTCGCGGCGTAAACCGTGGTGCACATTATCGCCGCAAGTTGCTTTTGTTAAAGCGCTTAGGACGAGAGGACAGGGTGCCGAACGACGCATGCCCATTCGAAAGTTAGGGCGCCCCGAAAGTTAGGGTGTCTGCCTTCTCTCTCAGTTAGGGTGTCTGCCTTCTCTAGCAAACCTCATAACCAGCAACGGCGAAGTTTTGCGCAATGCCATGACCCATGGTTCCAAGTCCAATGACTGCCACGGTATTTATCGCATCTACATTCATGGTTTGAGCTTTTCCAGGTCTGAGTCAAAAGTCAAGGTATCACCTCCGGGAAGAAAATGACCCTGTAAAATGGCATCGGCTGCCTGCTGACAAACCTGCAGATATGCCCTGCGGATATCATCCGACATCACACTCCGGGTTTCATGCAATTAATTGTGCTAAATAGCTGTTCCAATTCGAATACGCGATTGCTCAGGTACGCTGTCAAACGGTGTGTCACCCATAAAGAGGCAACCAGCGTTTGGGGATTGGGCCTGCCCTTCAACAGGCATGTCTTCTACGGCGGTCGTCACAATCAATTTCACTTCTCCGCCGTTTTCGATCAACAGCGGGCAAGTCGCTCGAGGGGATAAGGGGGTTTTCCAAACGGCCTCTTGCGACCCGTCGGCCAGGCAAAATTGTCGTACTTCACCATGGGGTGCATCGTGAGGGTTATAGAACGCGATAATCACACTTTGCCCGTCGGGCGTGGCAATCATTCCGTCGGGAAAATCGTCAAAACGTTCGAGGTTCAACACTGTCCGAGGCCCACTCAAGGTCCCCGAGGAAATCTCCAGGGTGTATTCGACCACTTTTTTGGTAGGAGTGTCGATATCGAGAAAGCGAACCTGCTCACCCTCCTCCAGAATGACTTTGCCGTTCGAGCACAATTGGTCGGACCGGAGCTGAAAAAGCTGCAAATCGCTCACCCGTAAAAAACACAAGCCGGCTTTTTTCTGGTTGCGATCGAGCGTTTTGGACCCGAATATCAGGCCACGAGAAAACGCAATGCCGTCGTTGATGATGGTGCACTCGACACCCGCATCGATTGAATTACAGAGTTCAGTCCACCGGCCAGATTGGGTGTTGAACACCCCGACGCGGTGCTCCAGCCCAACTACAAAGGTGTCGTCTTCGGCGCACGGGAAAGCAAATCCTGGTCGCCCGTCCAGCGGATAGGTGTGGTTCTGGTTGCTCGAAAGGTCAAAAATGTTCAGTGAACCAACGGTCGAAGCCAAGCCGTGTTGGATCGCAACCCAGCTGAACCGATTCTTCCCACAAACGACCGGGCCCTCGGGCAGGTGAGCTAACTCTTCATTCTCGTGACGATATAAGACGCTACAGTCGTACGATGGCATCGGCCACTCCATGAAATAAATGAACTTTGCTGAATCTGTTGAAAGGTTCCAGGCGATTGCCAGCAGGTCCGTTGAGTGGGTTGACCGCTGGCGCGGTCCTTCTTGTCCGGGGACCTTGCTTGCTCGGGAACCCTGCTGAAACAGCGTAGCATAGATGAACTCGAGCCGTGCTACAAACTGTCGATAACCTGGGTGGTAACTTTCTGCGGTGTTCGCAGGGAAATCGATTTCGCTTGCCCACCTGCGTTTGACCTGCACCGTGGCTGCACAAACCCTCCCTGGCGTGGTACGCTCTTAAGAGTCAGGGCAAAGTGTCAGCACAACTTCCTATCGAATGTGTTCTTCTGCAGGGGGAGAGTCAGGGCTGGCTTCGACTTACCCGGTGTGACTTGAGAGAAAAAAGGAGAAGAAATTGCATGAGTGACCCGTTGTCTTCAGTAAAAGATCATGTGGTCCTGGTCTCGGGGGAAGTCGTGGTATCGGCCGGGCGATTGCGGCAGGTTTTGCCCAGCGCGGGGCCCGCGTGGTCATTACAGGGCGTCAGCAAGATACGCTGAACCAAACCGCCCGGGAAATCTCCCAGGGGGAGTCCACGGTCCAGGCCCTTGTGTGCGATGTGCTCGATGGCAATCGGATTGAAGAAGTGGTCGAAGAAATAGTTGGCCAATACGGTCAGATCGATACCCTTGTGAACGTCGCCGGAATCAACCAACGCAAGCCGTCAATTGATTACACGGAAGATGAGTATGACCGTATCATGGGAGTGAATCTAAAAGGTGCCTTTGTGGTATCGCAGCAGGTCGGACGCCACATGTTACTGCGCGGTTCAGGCAGTCAGATCAACATCAGTTCGCTGAACAGCCACCGCACGGTTAGTCATCTGTTGCCCTATGCGCTCAGCAAGATTGGCATGGACCAAATGACCCGGGCGCTAGCCATGGAATGGGGCCAGGCAGGAGTTCGCGTTAATGCCATCGGTCCAGGATTTGTCGAAACCGACCTTACAAAAAAAGTTTGGCAAGATAAAACAATGGAAGACTGGCGGGCGGCCAACACACCGCAGCGGCGTATTGGGAAACCTGAAGACATGGCTGGCACAGCCTTGTTCCTGGCCTCACCCGCATCGGCTTACTTGACCGGGCAGGTGATCTACGTCGATGGTGGGATGACCGCGGGCCGGATGTGGCCCTTCTCGGCCTGAATTGATGAGCTGCCTTTGCTGAAGAAAACGCGAAAGAAATGATACT
>Ga0310121_10000010_pt1 | contig 155616 bp, 113 predicted proteins | sample CB27_Tmax_986_MG_FD_203504 | JGI IMG/M metagenome (GOLD analysis project Ga0310121, IMG submission 203504) | Marine microbial communities from Western Arctic Ocean, Canada - CB27_Tmax_986 | ecosystem: Environmental > Aquatic > Marine > Oceanic | place: Canada: Western Arctic Ocean | collected... | reverse complement strand
GCCCATCCCTTGCAATTGAGGAACTTGTTGACACTCGCTCCCATACCGTTGAACCCCTGGTGCATGTTGATTCCAGCCTTGATGGCTTCGGATCGCAAATTGGCACCCTCGGGTACTTCGATTTCCTTGTTTTCCTTGATGAACTTGACAGTTGGCATGGCAGCCCTCGCTACAGTCTCAGAGGTTTGGCAACCCGGATTGTGTTGGAATGAGAGCAATTCACGTCGTGGAATTGCCATTGGATCAGGCTATAAGTATGCCACATGGAGGGTTGCTGCGGAATCCCGGATGGCGCCTGGACCGATTGCAGACAGCCGTCGATTTTCGTAAGTTTAACCTTGGTCTGGTAATTGAACCTACTCAATACGGGGAGCCGGTCATTATGGCCCGAGAACATTCCAAGTATCAGCAACGCGTCATCAAAAACTATTATCAGAATCGGGGGGCCATATCGCTGCAGCGGCTCAGCGAACTGGTCACCGAGCTTTACCTGGCCGAAGGAAAACAACGCGAGCAGCAGTGGGAGTATATCGTGGGAGCCCTCCAAAAGCTGGAAATTCCCCCCACCCGCATTGAACATCTGCGCCAACAGGACGACCCCGCATTGCTTGCCAGCCTGGTCGAAGAACTTATGGCCAAGCAGTAAACCTGTGGTTTTGTCCGTCGATGGCGGACTCGCCTCGCACACAATCGTTAACTCGCACACAATCGTTAACATGTGTCGGTGTGCGCCACCGAATGGACGAAGTCACTTGCGGTTGCCTGCCTCGCTCATGAACACCGGCGTGGGCAAGCAACCTGCGTTTGGCCACAGAGGAGGGGGCGACCAAACCGCGTTACGAGACCTCATTGATCTTATTTCTCAGGTCGCAGCGAACAGCTGTCGGCTGACACATCCTGTGCGGGTAGGAAACGGGCCATGGCTATGGGGTTTAAGCATAATGCTGCGATTTTCTACGCCAAGAGCGTACCAGCACGCCATGTTGTGCAAAAAACCCCAAGATGGCCAAGATCAGGCATCTCGGTTCGGGAACGCTTAGTACCAGATTATTGCCAACAACAGTGAGTGTGAAGATGGTCGCATCGCTGGCGTCGAGTGACAAACCGTCGGCGTTCAAGCCACCTGCGGCTGTAAGCACCGTCGAGCACAATCGGTCCGCGGTTCCCGATTTGAAGTTCGCCGCCTCGGCTTCGGTCAATGGGCCAGACTCAGCAATCTGCTCTGGCCATTGTGCGGTTTCGGAAGTTGTCCGGGATTCACCCGCTCCGAGAATTGAACATTTATCCGACCAGCCGTTGTCCACGTGTCGATGATCGCGTGGAGGTGCTGGTTGATCAGCCTCGTTTTTGAAATGTCCGCACAGTGCTGTCTTGAGAAATGATGCTGTCTTGAGAAACGATCTCTTTTCGCGAGGTTTTCGGGATCCACGAACCGATGGCCAGGCAGGCAGCTGGTGGGGATGAACGGCGGGTCACGCAACGTTACAATAAACCGCCACCTACGCATGTATCCAAACCGAAAAACAAAAGTTGTGGGACATCTGAACTGCCATGCAACAATATCTCGATCTCATGCGAAAGGTGCTCGACTCGGGGGTCGAGAAAGCCGATCGCACCGGCACTGGAACACGGAGTATTTTTGGACACCAAATGCGGTTCGACCTGGCAGACGGGTTTCCCCTTTTGACCACCAAGAAACTTCATCTGAAGTCGATCATTTGTGAATTGTTGTGGTTTATTCGCGGTGACACGGATCTTCAGTTCCTGCATGAGCACGGCGTGACGATTTGGGATGAGTGGGCCGACGAACAAGGTGAATTGGGTCCCGTGTATGGTCGTCAATGGCGTTGTTGGCCTGCGGCGAATGGCGAGACGATTGATCAACTTGCGGAGGTTGTCACGCGAATTCAGTCCGATCCCGACAGCCGCCGGTTGATTGTTAGTGCCTGGAACGTGGCTGATTTGCCGCAAATGGCCTTGCCTCCCTGCCACCTGTTGTTTCAATTTTACGTTGCCGAGGACCGGCTTTCCTGCCAGCTCTACCAGCGGAGCGCCGATGTCTTCCTGGGGGTCCCGTTCAACATTGCTTCGTACGCGCTCTTGACGTTGATGATGGCCCAGGCGACAGGGCTCAAAGCGGGGGAGTTCATCCACACGTTGGGCGACGCACATTTGTATGAAAATCACCTGCAGCAATCCCAGGAGCAACTTTTGCGCACCCCACGTCCGTTGCCTGTGATTGAGCTCAATCCGAAGGTCACGTCGATTTCCGATTTCTGCTACGAGGACTTTCGGCTGGAGCATTATGATCCGCATCCACACATTGCTGCCCCGATTGCTGTCTGAGTGGCGTTGTGCCCGTCGGTGATCGGCGGAAAACGCACGAAACGGTTTGCAGAAGGTAACGCCCGCTTCCAACCGGTCACTGGTGCCATGATGCTCTCGATGATTGTTGCTGTTTCGGAGAATGGTGTCATCGGCCGCGGGGGCGATCTTCCCTGGCACCTTTCGGCCGATTTGCGACGGTTCAAATCGCTCACGATGGGGCACACCCTGGTGATGGGCCGCAAAACCTGGGGGTCAATCGGTCGGCCATTGCCAGGGCGCAAAATCGTGGTCCTCTCACGCCAGGCGGACTGCCGGGTCGAAGGGGCCGAGGTGGTGCCTGATCTCGACGAGGCGTGGCGGGTGGCAGAAATGCGTGGCGAGACAGAAGTTTTTGTGATTGGTGGCGCGGAGGTCTATCGCCAGGCCCTCTTGAGAGTCCAGCGCCTTTACCTGACCCGCGTGCATGCAACGATCGAGGGCGACACCTGCTTGCCCGAAATCACGTGGGACAACTGGCAGTTACTTGAATCAGAGCGTCACGAAGCCGACGACAAGCACCAGTTCGCGTACAGCTTCCAGACATTTACGAGGATCGAGGATCGTGGCAAAACCGCTCAAACGATGTCCCTGGGCCATGGCCGGCAATGATCTCTACCAGGCATACCATGATCGTGAATGGGGGGTTCCCGTTCATGATGATCAAAAGCAGTTTGAGTTTCTCACTTTGGAAAGTGCCCAGGCAGGGTTGAGTTGGACCACGATTCTCTACAAGCGGGAAGGGTACCGCAAAGCCTTTGCCAGCTTCGATCCCCAAAAAGTGGCCCGTTTTACCCGGCAACGGGTTGAGCGATTAATTGCCAATCGTGCCGTCGTCCGCAATCGACTGAAGATCAATGCAGCCGTGACCAATGCCCATGCGTTTCTCAAGGTTCAAGAGGAGTTTGGCAGCTTTGATGCTTACATCTGGCAATTTGCCGACGGCCATCCCCTCCAGAACCGGTGGCGCAAGCAAGCCGATGTGCCCGCCAGTTCGTTGGAATCGGAAAAGCTCAGCAAGGATCTCAAGCAACGCGGGTTCAAGTTTGTGGGCAGCAGGATTGTGTATGCGCACATGCAGGCGGCGGGCCTGGTTAATGATCACCTCGCATGTTGCTTTCGCGATCGCCAGTGCCAACAGCCGGCCTTCAAAAACAAACCGCCCCGGGGTCAGTCGCTGTCGATCACTTCTTGAATCGATGGGGCACCCACGGCGAGCATCACGAGGCGGTCGAAACCAAGTGCCACGCCAGCGCAGTCGGGCAAACCACGCTCCATGGCCGCCAGCAGGCTCTCGGGCATCGGCAAAATCGTTTTTCCACGAAGAGTGCGGGCCGCGTTGACTTGTTCCAGTCGGCCGCGAAGTTCGACCGCATCGGTCAGTTCGTGATAACCGTTGGCGAGTTCGATCCCGCGATAGTAGAGCTCAAACCGCTCGGCAACGGGCGGCTCGTTCGGGGCCTGGCGGATCCTGGCCAACGCGGCCTGGCTGGCCGGAAAATCATAGACGATTTCGGGTTCCGCCTGGCCAAGGTGCGGTTCAATTTGCTGTCCCAACAACAAGTTAAGCCAGGTATCTCGGTCCTGCCGGTCGTTGGTTTCTCGGACGTTGGCCGGGCCCGAGGTGACCAGCCTGGCCAGCTCTTGGGTAGTGCAGGTGTGGGGGCAAATGCCGAGGTAGTTTTGAAACACCTCGGCATAACTTGTTTGGATCGCAGGGGGGGTATCCAAGAGTGCCTGGCAAAGTTCATCGAGCAGCCACATGCCGGCGGGCATGTCGTCCCCCACCCGGTACCACTCCACGATGGTGAACTCGGGATGGTGCAACCGGCCCCGTTCGTTGGCCCGAAATGACCGGGTGATCTGGAAAATTGCGGTAGCCCCGTCGGCCAGCAGTCGCTTCATGTGCAGTTCTGGCGAAGCCTGCAGCCAGAGCGGATCTTGCTGGGATTGCGGACGACCAGGTTGGACGACCGGGATTGGATCGATGTGCAACTCGGGGATGACTTCCGGGGCCAGCGAGGGGGTATGGACCTCTACAAAGCTTCTTTTGAAGAAAAACTCGCGCACACCACGCAATAGATCACTACGTGCTTTGCGATGCCGGATTTCCATCGGGATTTAGCTGGTTTTGACCGGTTGGGCAGAACCTGCGGCGGCGACCGGTGCGATCGATTCACCAGGCAACAAGGGGGGCATGTGGCAGTCGAGTGTATCCGAGATTGCCCTCAAGAGCTCGGCCTCGCGAACGCTCACTTCCTGGTCGGCGGCGATACACGCAGCCGCAGCATTGATGAGTCTCTCTTTTTGCTTGATCGCAACTTGGGCCAACTGGTCGAGGGCACTTTGCAATTGAGGGAGATCGCAGTCGCTGCTGTCAAGAAGCTGTAACGGAACGTCATCCAGGACTCCCTTGGCAGCGGCAAAGGCGATGGCAGCCTGGTCGTCCGTGTGACCGACCTGGGCCAGCGAAGAAAATAAAACCGAACAAGGTTCTCCCAGTCGCTGCAGTCCGTAATAAACGACCCGTGCCGGACGCACGCGCTCGAACTGCGGCTTGAGGTGCCGCAACAGAATGTGATGCAGAATCCATTCAAACAATTCGAGCTGTTCGTCTGCCGCGACCAGTTCCTGGAAACAACTTACAAAGGTGCGGTATTGGGCGGTCGACATCGAACGTAAGGCCGGTAACGTCATGTCGACCAAAGGCAAGCGGGTGTGCATATCGAGCGCGTCGACGATAGGGATGAGTTGACGCGTCAACTTCACGACATCGGGTGTTGAGTGTTGGTCAAGAGTTTGCAGCTGACGGTCCCGGATTTTTGGGTCCTGGTCAAGAAGCAGGCTGTAGATAACGGCTCGTGCTCCGTAGGCCTCATGAGCCGCAGCGGTAAGTTGATCGGGAAGGGAACGAATAAGCTGGGCCGCATAAAGATGGTGATCGGGAGTAGGATTACCAACCTGCCCGGGTGCCCCGGCGACGTCAGCCACCGGTTGTGCAGGAGCCGCGGCCTGCTGCTGGCCGACCAGTCCCATCGCGGCTGGCACGGCAGTGGCTGCCGTGGCGGCCACAGGGGTGGCAGTCGCCGTGGCAGGGGCGGTTGCCGTGGCCTGGCTGCTGGCCGTGGTGGGGAACTTGCCGTCCCACCCGGGATCGATTGCCAGGATTCGTTGTTTCAGTGGTGGATGCGTCGCCAGCAGCGAGGTGAAACCAACCTGGATTCCTTGGGCGAAGAACATGTGACTTGCTTCTGCCGCATGGGGATGTTTTACGAGCGAGCCTTGCAGCTTGGCTCCAATATTTTTCAGCGCGCCGGCAAGCCCAGCTGGATTGCGGGTGAACTGCACGGCCGACGAGTCTGCCAGAAATTCCCGTTGCCGGCTGACGGCCGCCTTGATGAGACTACCCATAAAGGTGCCCAGGTAACCGAGGATGAAAACGGCGAGGGCAACCAACAGCAACACCAGGCCTGCCCCGCCATTTTTTCTGGAACTTCCACTGCCGGACAATGCGGCAACTCGGAACAGGATTGCCCCGATCAGTCCCAGGAGCAGAATTCCGTTCAAGACTCCGATCAGCTTGATATTCAATCGCATATCGCCATTGAGAATATGGCTGAATTCGTGGGCAATCACTCCTTGGAGTTGTTCGCGGGAAAGTTTTTCGACAGTTCCCCGGGTGACACCAATGACGGCATCGCTAGGTGAATAGCCAGCGGCAAACGCATTAATCGACTCTTCGCTTTCAAGGAGATAGACCGGGGGAACGGGTACACCGGAGGCAAGTGCCATTTCTTCAACGACGTTCAGCAATCGGCGTTCGGCGGCTTTGCTGGTGTTGTGGTGCAGGAGGCGGCCTCCGACCTGTTCGGCGACGACCGAGCCCCCCCCTCGGAGTTCGACGATTTTGTACAGGGTGCCCAGCAGGATCAACAGGGCCGAGGCAATGGCGACGTAGAGCGGTACCATTGCGAGCCCAGGTGGGTTGGGCCGCCCATGGGCTGCATTGCTGGCCTCGACGTAGTCGACGGCCAGAAAAGCGACCAGCCAGGACGCGGCCACAATACCGATCACTGCCAGGCAGAAAAGCCATACCAGTCGGCCGGTGTGGCGATGGGCTGTGGCCTGACGCTCGAAAAAGTCGGTCGACATGGTGCTGGCGAGGGGGAATTCCCCCAGAGTGCTTGAGGAGTTGTTTTTCCGGCCACGCCCACTCTACGGTTGGGTAAAGCGTGGTCTTGAGGGCTAGGTGAACGAAACCTTGGGGGCCTCGGCAATCTGTTCGCTGTCAAAGTCGAGCAGTTCGGCATTTTGACCGTGCCCGACCATGCCGGCGATTACAATCGGCGGGAAGGTCTGGCGGTAGGTGTTGTAGCTGGTGACCGCATCGTTGTAGGCCTGGCGTGCAAAAGCGACTTTATTTTCGGTGGTCGTGATCTCTTCGCTGAGTTGCATCATGTTTTGATTGGCTTTTAGGTCGGGGTAGGCCTCGGACAGGGCAAAAAATTTGCCGAGTGCTCCGGTGAGGAGTTGCTCGGCTCCCGAGAGAGCCTGCATCGCCTGGGGATTACCGGGGTTGGCCGACGCCGTTTGCAGACCTCCGGCCGCCTGATTGCGTGCCTGGATGACGGCTTCCAGCGTTTCGCGCTCGTGGGCCATGTAGCCTTTTGCGGTCTCAATGAGATTCGGGATGAGATCGTAGCGGCGTTTGAGTTGCACTTCTATCTGGGAAAACCCATTTTGAAAACGATTTCGGAGCGTTACCAACCGGTTGTAGGTGCTAATGAAGAGGATGATCAAAAGCAGAATGATTCCGCCAATCACGAGCAGGGCTATCAAAATTGCAGACATGGCAGACATGGTATCAGGTCTCACATGGGCCAAGTGAAAAACAGCCCGACATCCGACAACCAACGGGGCCGGACACCAGAACATGCAGTAAATTTTAGTGTTGGGGTTGATCGGTCACAGCTTGGCGGAACTCGTGCCGCAGGGACGTTTAAGATCCTGGTTCTTTGGTTCGTTCGACGTATTCACCTGTACGGGTATCGATCCGCAGGTAGTCACCTGTATTGATAAAAGGAGGTGCTGCGACCTCGGCCCCTGTTTCCAACTTGACGGGCTTTTGCACATTGGTCGCTGTATTGCCCTTGGCAGTTGGCTCGGCGTATTCAACCCGGAGCACAACATGGTTGGGCAGGGTCAGCGAGATGGGATTGTTATTCCATACCATCATGGTGCACTCCATGTTATCCTTCATGAATTTCCAATCATCTCCCACCTGTTCTGCTGAAAGTTCATACTGTTCGTAGTCGCTGGTATTCATGAAGACGAAGTCTTCGCCTTGGCGATAGAGGTACTCGGCGGTGAACTCGGAGATGTCAGCAGCTTCGAGCGATTGCCCGTCGCGATAGGTCCTGTCGACAACGGTTCCTCGCATCAGGTTTTTAAGTTTGCATTCGTAGAACGCGGCCCCCTTTCCTGGCTTGCGAAAGTTCATCTCCACGATTTGGAAGGGCACGCCGTCAATTTGGATTTTCAGACCTTTTCTGAATTCGTTCGTACTGTAGCTGGCCACGATACGTGTTCCCGTTCGCTTTCCCTTGAAGTGCAGATGTGGTAGGACAGGTGGATGCCAATTCTAACCTGCCCAACCGCATCTGTCCGCCCCGGCAGTGCAGAATCCGGTTATGAGTCGTGGCAGGCGGCGATGAAGGACGCGGTGCGAGATCCGGTTGAACTCTGCGGACTGCTCGAATTGCCGGAGGAATTTGCCCTGCGTGCCAAGGCTGCCTGTAGCGATTTCCCCCTTTTCGCCCCGCGGGGCTACATTGGCCGGATGGTGCCGGGTGATCCGGCGGATCCGCTGCTCCGTCAGGTCCTGCCCGTTCAGGCCGAAATGGACGATTCGCCCGGATTTGTTGCCGATCCCGTTGGCGATGCGGCTGCGACCCTTTCTCCCGGATTGCTCCAGAAATATCCCGGCCGCGTGTTGTTGGTGGTGACCGGTGCCTGCGCTGTCCATTGCCGTTATTGTTTTCGCAGGCATTTTCCATACGAGCAAACGCCCAACTCGCTTGCCAGCTGGCAGCCGGTTTTGGCCACGATTGCCGCGGACAGATCGATTCACGAAGTGATTTTCAGTGGTGGCGATCCTCTCACACTGGTCGACGAGCACCTGGCCGCCCTGGCCGACCGCCTGGCCGCCATCCCCCATGTTCGTCGCCTGCGGGTTCATAGCCGCTTGCCCGTTGTCATCCCCGAACGCGTGACCACCGAACTGATCGAGTGGTTGACCGGCACGCGTCTGGTGCCGGTGATGGTCATTCATGCGAATCATGCTCAGGAACTGGCTGGAGATGTCGTGACGGCCATTGGGGCGCTGATTGATGCGGGGATCCCGGTTTTGAATCAGGCGGTCTTGCTTGCGGGGGTGAACGATTCCGTGGAGGCCCAACTGGCGCTTGCCGAACGTCTCGTCGACCTTCGCGTCATGCCCTACTATCTGCACCAGCTCGATCGGGTGTCGGGCGCGGCCCATTTTGAGGTTCCCCCGCATCAGGGCCAGTTTATTCTCAAGCAATTACGTGAGCGGTTGCCGGGATATGCTGTCCCCCAATTCGTGGTCGAGATTCCCGGCGCGAAAAGCAAAGTTCCGTGTGACATTGCCCGGCAAGACTAGCAGATTCGGGATCCAGCGTGATGGCTTCTTGCAGCATTTATGATTCCGTTTCGGTCGATCGCTTGCGAGCGGAGTTCCGCATCGAACCGCAACGGATTCGCCGTTTGCGCACCGCTTTCTTCAAGAAATCGTTGGGCCCCGAGGCAGCCCTGGCAGAAATTCCAACGGAGCAGCGCCCAGCAGTTCGTCAACAACTCAAGTTCCGCACGCTGACCGTCGAGGGACGATACGACTCGAAACTGGACGGTGCAACGAAGGTTCTCTTCCGCACTGCACAGGGCTATTTGGTCGAAACAGTCATGCTGCGATCAGGGTCGGGACGGACGTCACTCTGTGTTTCGTCTCAAGTTGGCTGCGCTGCGAACTGCGACTTTTGTGCGACCGGAAAAATGGGGATTGCCCACGATCTCTCTGCTGCCGAAATGCTGGATCAGATTGTGGTTGCCGGAGAACTGCTTGCCGAAGAAGGCCGGCGTGTACGCAATATTGTATTTATGGGGATGGGTGAGCCATTTCACAATGAACAGGCTCTCTACGAAACGGTTAATGCGTTACTCGACCCACGGCTGTTCCACCACACACCGGGGCGCATTTTGATATCTTCGGTGGGAATTCCGGCTGCGATGATCCGCTCTGCGGGGCGGTTTCCCGAAGTCCACCTGGCGCTCAGTTTGCATAGTGCATGCCAGGAGTTTCGCCAGCAGATCATTCCCCTGGCAGCCAGGTATTCCCTCGCGGAACTGCACATGGCGCTTGAGCGGATCAATCAGATTCAGCGATGCAGCGTGATGATTGAATATCTCATGTTGGCGGGTCGTAATGATTCAGCTGACGATGCGCATAAACTGGTGGAGTGGCTCAATGGCTTGCGCGTGCACGTCAATTTGATTCCATTCAATCCCATCCGAGAGGCACCCCATCTGAAAAGTACCGAACGCGTTGGCCGAGATGCGTTTGCCACCATTCTTAAATCGGCTGGCTACACAACAACCATCCGCTATTCGCTCGGGGCCGATATCGCTGCTGCCTGCGGTCAACTGGTGCAACAGGAGAACCGCAAGATTGCCCGGACGGTCCAACAGACCGAAGTTGCCGATCCATCCGGCTAGGCGGGTACAAACCGGCTCGCGTGGCCTGCTGGGCTCGCCTGGCAGGGTTGCTGGTGGTGATCGGTCAGCCGCATTCACACCACGTGATTTTCTGGCGCAGTCACTTCTTCGGAAACGCCGACCAGATTCACATTCCAGAGGGGCTGATACCGATCTACCAAAGCGACCTTGAGCGGCTGGCGATATTCACGACTCGGCAACTGGCGATCAGAAATCCAGGCAATGTGCCGAACCCTCTGCGCTGTCGCTGGAGAGTCCCGATGGCGGCTCAGCCGTTCACCCAGGTTGGAGGTTTCTCCAATATAAAGTGGTTGCTTGTCCTCGCCCCGCAACAAATAAACGCCCGGGATCCCCGCATAGCGGTCGTGGTTCAACCGGTCCCAGCGTTGAAATCGCGTGAAGTTCCGCGTTTCAAAGACATAGTGAAACGCTTTGACTTCTTTGACAAGTTCCCGACTCGCTTTTCGGAGCCGCAGTGCTGCCCAGCGATACTGGCTGGGATGGAACCCTGGTGTGAAGCGTTTCGCGCGGCGGTCGAAACTGGCTGCTTTTACCGGATCACAAAAAATCTCGTCGAGCGAGGAGTCCTTAAATTCATTGCTTGCCAGTCGCCATGCGATTTCCGCGGCAAAGTTGTAGGCATCCATTTCTGCAGCCGTTACCGGGATCGACCTCGTTTTGCCTCGTTTGGGGAATTGACCCGCTTTGCGGAGGCGGATCAGTTCATGATTCCAATCGGCTGGGTTGCCAATGAGCCCCTGGTGGCGGCAGGCGCCGTGAAAGGCATTTTGCAAATCGGGGTTGGCCAGGAGCCAGTCGGAGGAGTATCCGTCATGCGTGCCGTAGAAGGCATCTACGAGCACATCACGGATGAACTTGCGGACATTCGGCCTGGTGAAAATTGCCGCCGCAGTCCGATCGACCTGGCCAGACGTTTGTTTTTCTTCAGGAGCGGGCTTAATGGTCTGGGTACCCTGATCGGTGCCCGCCGTTGCCGACGCTGCTGTGGGAGCCGATTCCACCGATTCTTGTGCTTGGACGGCTGCTTCGGCTGCCGGATTCCCGGGTAGGCGACGACCAGCGGCTGTGGTCGGTGCGCTGGCGATGGGGTCGGCCGGGCCAGTCAGTGGATCACCCCGCTTGACGGCTTCCAGTCGCTCGGATGCGTAACGGACATAGTCTGCCGAAAGCTCACACCCCAGCCATCGACGGCCCAGTTTTTTCGCCACCGCGAGCGTCGTTCCGCTGCCGGCGAAGGGGTCCAGCACGAGATCCCCCGAGTTGCTGCTGGTTCGAACAATCCGCCCCAAAAGCTGTTCAGGCATCTGGCAGCCGTGAAAACCTTGCCGTTCTTTGAAAGTGCCGGCAACCCGGGCAAAATACCAGGTGTCTTGCCGAGGATCGTAGCCGTATTGGTCCGACTGAAAATCCTGGGGCCGCAGGATCCAGGTATCATCCGGCAGGCGTCCCTTCGGGTTGGCCCGCTTGTCGCCGTAGACTAAAGCCCGCGCTGAAGGGATCCGAAGTGCCGGATCGTCGGCGTTGAAGGTGAAATCATTCTCGTCTTTTACGAAATGCAAAAGGTGTGCGTGCGAACGCGAGAATTTCTTCGTGCAATTCACACCAAATGTGTAATACCACACGACCCAGCTGCGGGTGCAAAATCGGGTTTCCCGCTGGGCGGCGACCTTCAGTTCTGCCGCGTATTCGTCACCAATGGCTAACCAGAACGTGCCGTTTGGTTTCAGTATGCGGTAAACGGACTCGATCCAAGCTTTCGACCAGTCGACATAAGCACCGTCGTCCCGACGATCGTCATACTTGTCGTACTTGTGGCCAATATTAAATGGCGGATCGGCAAAAACAAGATCGATCGAGCCATCCGCGATTTCACACATCTGTTCAAGGCAATCGCCTTGATAGATCTTCCCTGGTTCAAGAGGCATTGATTCAACATCCTCATGCTTCGTGCAATGTTCAATCTAATATCCAACATTATTGGTGAGCTAGCAAGTCGCGATGGCCCCGGTCCTGACTCGCACCCTCAGAATCGCCGTGTGGGAAACTTTACCGTGGATCGCTGCCGATCGAGCTACGATCCGCCATCGCCAACCAGACCTTGAACAGCAAAGTTCAACATGCCCAAGCTCAACGGCCAAGAAACTCAGACGGTGGCACCGCGGAGTTCGGCCAGATGTTGGGCCGTGCCAACAAGCCGGTCCCAATTGTCGTGGATATACTCGGGCGGCCCCCCAACCTGGGCGACCACTTGAGCCACGTTTTCGGTCTTGACCATTTCGATGGCGTCCCAGGGGCAGACCAAAAGCTCATACGGGTTCGACTTCTTTCCTGGTATGTGCACACAAATCTCACATCCCACGCATCGCTCCAGATCGATTTCACACCACTGTTGATTACCCTTGATGATGCCGTGATTGATAGATCTCATCTCAATGCAATCAACCGGGCAGACCTCCAGGCACGACTCGCAACCAGTGCAGTTATCTGCATTGATCACGGCCAGTTCTTTGGGGACTTTCTTGCGGGGACCTTTTTTCGCCATGCGGAATTGAGGCTCGTGGGGTGGCCTTTTGTGAAATCGCGATCCTTTGTGAAAGATATCACAATCTTACCCCCTCATCGGGCAGGGGCCAAGCCGTTCTGAGATGAAATCAGCCGGTTTCGCGGACAGGCCGCCAGCTAGCTACAGCTGGTTTGTCAAGCGGGCGTCGATCCACACCATTACTTCCCTGGAATTTGTTCCCCTCGGACAAGATCCTCAAAAGTTTGGCGGGCACGGACCAGGTGGGGCGTCCCCTTTTCGATCAAAACTTCCGGGGCGAGCGGCTTGGAGTTGTAATTGCTGCCCATCACCGCGCCGTAAGCGCCCGCGCAACCGATGACCAGATAATCGCCGACACCCGCTTCCGGCAAAGTCCGCCGGTTGACGAAACCACCTTCTTCTTGGGTGAAGATGTCACCCGATTCGCAGAGCGGGCCCCCAACCACCACCTCGCGGGTCGGTCTGGAGAGGTCGGGTTGTTGGGTCGGACAAATGGCCATCGGATGGTAAGAACCGTAGAGGATGGGGCGTGCCAGATTATTGAAGCCGGCATCGAGCAGGTAGTAGCAATTGTTACCCATGGTTTTGACGGCCCGAATTTCGGCGAGGAGATACCCACTTTCGGCTACCAGGAAACGGCCCGGTTCAATTTCGAGGCTGACCGGGTGCGCGAATTGTTGGACGAGTTTCTGGCGGGCCTGGTCCCAAAGTTGGTAATAGGCAGCGATATCAATTTCTTGTTCACCTTGCTGGTAAACGATGGGCAGCCCGCCGCCGGCACTGATCATTTCCACCGAGGGTCCCACGGTGGTGGTGGCCTGGACCATGGCGTCGCACACCTGGCTGAGGTGCGCAAGATCGGTTCCCGAGCCAATATGCATGTGCATACCGGTGACCACCAGATCGTATCGGCGTACCTGGTCGATACATTGCTGAAGTTGATCATGCCAGATGCCGTGTTTTGATTGTTCCCCCCCCGTATTTGTTTTCTGGCTATGTCCATGCCCGAAACCAGGATTAATCCGCAAGGTGATTTCGCGACGTGGTAGTTCGCTGCCGTTTTGGGTCGCGGCCTGATACGCTTCGCCGTATTGATCGATCATGTCGGGCGAACCCAAATTTACCGCGATTTGTTGTGCGACGACCGATTCGAGCGATTCCCGATCGAAAATATCGGCTGTGTAGACGATGGGCGGTACCTGGGGATGTTGGGTCTTGTATCCACTGGCACGGGCACGCTCGATTTCACCAAGACTTACCGTGTCGACAACGACTCCATGGCGTCGCATCAGATCGAGCACCGCGAGGTTCGAACAGGCTTTCATGGCGTAGCGGATCACGTCGAATTGGGCCAGGTCGGCAATCCGCCGGGTCATCGTTTCCGCGTCGTAGACGTAACAGGGAGTCCCGTATTTCGAGACCAGGTCGGCAATCGGCTGGCCAGCAATTTCGGTGAGCAGCAAAGCGGTATTTTCAACAATCTTGGTCATCGGTTCAGCGGGGTTCTCGTGCCAACCCTGTTGGGGATGTAGTCACTGGTTGTTGGCTCGTGGGTTGATGCCGCATCAAAGCGGGGAGATTTGAACGGACGCTTCCAGCAGGACGGGCCCCGTGGTTGTGCCCTCCTGTACCCTCATCCTACGAACTTTCGCGACCGGCATGAAAGCCAGCTCCCTGGTTGCTGGTCTAGAGGATCGCCGAGTGCACGCCTTGGTTCGTTAAGAACCACTCCCATCAGCGCCCTGGCTGGCAGCCGCGGCAGCTTTGCCCAAAGCTCGGAGAACACCCTCTTCAACGATGACGCGATATCTTAATCCGTTCTCAATGGGTGTAGCGACAGCGGTAACGTGGTCTTTACCTTGGGACTCATTTCGCAACATCTGGACAATGGTTTGCAAAATCTTCTTTTGCTGCGGGTCATCGTCGTCGGAGAATTCAGCAGCCACCTCCATAATAGGCCCTAACGAGATCATCCATTCGGCCATGGGCATGGGTTTGTTGGGTTGAGCCAGGGAAGAGTCGATAATTTCCTTGGTTCTCCCCAAATTGTCACGTCCGAAGCCAAAATAGACCGACTCTTTTCCAACGCCGATCGAGAAGTCGGCCGTCGGGCCTAAGAGTTTCTTTGCTTGTTCGAGTTTCTTTGCTTGTTCGTCGTCATCGTCGGCTCCCGCGTCGTCGTCGCCGATGGGAACCTGAATAGTGTGAAACGTGATTCCTTCATGTTCGTCGGCATTCCAGTTTACCCCCGGGAACTCAGGCTCTTTTTCCGCTATTTTGGCCAGTTCGTGGAGACTTTCATCAATCTTACTGGGGTCTTTCACGTAGCAGCCAACTACAACTGTCAACCAATCTGGGGAGAGATCCAGCACAGCCCCTCCTGCCGATTTACCCGTTGCTACTGTTTCTTCGAATGCGTCGAGAAATCCAAACACGACCTTTTTGAGAGCTGCTTTTGTTTTTGCGTTTTTCAGGAGATCCCCATCTTCTTTGTCGATTCCGTTGGCAATTTGTTCCCGCAGGGTCGACATCGTCGCCTTCATTTGCTCGATTCCACGCTCGTTGAACTTAGGATCGGATTTGGCGATGAAGGTGAGGCACGCGGCCGATTCAGGTTGATAGAATCCGGCATAGTTGGAGTGGACATTTGCAGCGATCGACGCCAGCAATTTACTGAGATCGCTTTCTGGCAAGACCCGGTAGATAAAGTCGAAGTAGGTGTTTTGTTTGCTGGAGTCGATCGCCCAGCCGATGACAACCTGATCGATCTCGTCAATACCCGTCACGATGTTTTGCAACTGCGATTCGGACCATCGTTTACGGGTTTCGAAGGTTTCGTCATCCTCATCCGCTTCCTTTTTCAGTCCTTCTTGCAGACCAGCGCGAAGCTGATCAATCGCCAAATCGCGGTATTCGCTCGGAATCTTCTGGACGGAAGCTTGCACTGCCAGATCGTAATCTTTGACCAGGGACCTGAAGTGTTGTTCGGGGTTGGCAGGAACCGGGTCCAGGTATTCGCTTTTGTTGGAAATGTAGGCCCAGCCATCTTTTTCGACCACAAAAAGCGGCGGACCGTTCGGGGTAGTGATTTCCACGAGGTGATCGTCACGTTCATCGACTTTGATTTGGAAGGCGGCCAGCAGCTGCAGCAGGTCCTTCGAGTCGTGGACTGGCAGACAGCCAATCGGCATGAACTCCTTACCGTCGGTCGTGATAAGTACTCCCCACGGTTTGGACTTATCGAGGCCAACCAGGCCTTTCCCCTGGGTGAACAAGGCGATGAAGCCTTCCACCATATTGCCGATTTCAGGGTAACCTGCCAGGCTGCCGATGAAATTGGCATCGGCAAGCAGGTTGTCGTAACTGTTAATGGCTATCGTGGCGACCGATTCGTGTTCGCCGACAACTGCGAAAGCGGCCTTTGTTGGCTGTAACGTGGGCTGGGCTGTCGCGAGCGGGCAGAGTGCGGTGGTCGTTAGCAGACAAAAGTAGGTCAACAAAACGGTACGGCGGTGGATCACAATCGATTCTCCGTATTACAGGAACAATGACAATTTCGGACTAAGCTGGGAAAGTACAATCAAACGAATGCCAAATACGCTTTGCCTGCCAGATCCTTCGGGCCTTATCCATCAAACGACATTCTGCTTTTAATCCAGTCGCTGCTTTTAATCCAGTCGCGGGGATGGGCCGCACGGCTACAGGTGTCTAACTTAGAATACACCTGCAAAGCGAGGATGGTTCCCAACAATCGTGGCCCTTTTCCCGCGCCGCGCCAAGCGACGAAGCGCCCGCCAGTCAGAATTTCCGAAAGTTTTTCGGGGAGAACTATCGTTCGCGGTAGACAATTCGACCCTTGGTCAAATCGTAGGGAGAGAGTTCTACGCGGACGTGGTCGCCGGGTACGATCCGGATAAAGTGCTTGCGCATACGCCCGGCGACGTGGGCCAAGACGATGTGGCCTCCTTCGATTTCAACCCGAAATCGTGTATTCGCCAGGGCTTGCACAACGGTGCCCTCGACTTCGAGGGCTTCTTCTTTCTGCTTGGCCATGAATGGAAATGCTGCTCCGCTGGAATTGGCTCTACGGACTCAAGGATCGGCTGCCTGCCCCCGCCGATGAATTTTCCTCGCCCAGAGCGGTCGGTCCCGAATTCACCTGACCGGCATGGCCGGTCCTCTGGGCGGGCTGAAACCTCTCCAGCCATGTACAATCGTACCATCCTGGCAGCGGAGTCGTCCAGTGCGACGCGTCGGTAGAGGCGGGAAAAACAGGTCGCCATTTCGAGCGCGCAGGGGACCTTTTCCTTGTATGGAGACACCCCAATCCTTGTATGGAGACACCCCAAGCAGGTTGACGGCAGTGGTCAAAAACCGGTTTGCCTACGCCACAGAAGTGGTAATAATCCTTGGGATCAGACCGATTATGCCGGTTGAGGGACGGGGTTTGCCGGATTCGAGGGGGTGTTCTCCAGACATCAGGTCTGCGTTGGCACTGGATTGCGATACATTAAAGGTAGAGAGATTGCCGCAGTGGTTAGGTGAACCGGGTGATTCCGCAGTCATTCCTCTCGCCTAAGCTTTTACACACCACCCACCGAAATTTTTTCCACATTGTGAACCCACCCCAATATTCCAATCCGGCGGATTCTCCAGGCGGGGCCCCGACGATCGATGCCGAGGCGGTCGCTCGCGCCAAGCGTGAGATTCAGGGCCTGATTCAGGAGATTGCCGAACTCTCTCGAACCGATGTCACTCCCGAAGCCTTCTACGACGCACTGTTGAACCGTGTCGTTACGGCGTTGGCAGCGGTGGGGGGGGCTGTCTGGACGGTCGCCGACAACGGTGGCTTGCAGCTGGTATATCAAATCAATTTCCGCCACGCAGAGCTGGCCGAAAATCAAGTTGCCCAAATGCAACATGCCCGGTTGCTCCACCAGGTGCTCGAGGGCACGGAGGGGGCACTCGTTGCGCCGCACTCGGGTCACGCGGGAGAAAGCGATGACGACGAGTCGACTGCGGCAAATCCGACCGAGTTCCTCTTGGTGTTGGGACCGATCCACAATGACCAGGGGGCCCAGGGTGTGGTGGAAGTATTCCAACGGCCGGGGGCTCGAGCTGCCACGCAGCGCGGTTATTTGCGTTTTCTCTTGCAGGCTTGCGAACTGGCCAGCGATTTCCTGCGTGGGCGGCGGCTGCGACATCTTTCGGACAAGCAATTGTTGTGGGAACAACTTGAGTCGTTTACGCGACTGGCCCATGAAAAGCTGGAAGTCCGCCAGACTGCGTACACCATCGCCAATGAGGGGCGGCGCTTGATCGGTTGCGACCGTGTCAGTATCGCGATTCAGCGTGGTCAGCGGTGTCCGATTGAAGCCATCAGTGGGCAGGACGCCTTCGACAAGCGCTCCAACGTGACGGTGCTGCTGGGCAAACTGGCCCACGCCGTGACCCGTACCGGTGAAGATGTGTGGTACACGGGCGACACGTCCAACATGGCCCCCCAGGTCGAACAGGCGCTCGAGACGTATGTCGACGAGTCGCATACCAAGGCGATGGCCGTGTTGCCACTGTTCGAACCCCGTGATGAAGAAGATCTCCGTACCGATCAAACCCCGCCACGTCTCCTGGGCGCTTTGATCGTGGAACAGATGGTTGACAGCCGGCCTGCAGATGGTTTTACGCACCGTGTCGACGTGGTTCGCAGTCACAGTTCGACCGCTCTGAACAACGCAGTCGAGTATGAAGGGCTGTTTTTAATGCCCGTTTGGAAGACCTTGGGCAAGGCGGCCGGTTTGTTTCGGGGCCGCAAGTTGCCCAAAACGCTTTTGGTCATCGGAGCCGCGGCCATTTTGGTGGCTGTTGCGGTCTTTGTGCCGTACGAGTTTGCCCCTCAAGGTGATGCGCGGTTGCGCCCGGTCGAGCGGGCCCGAGTCTTTGCTGCGCTCAATGGCGAAATCCGTCAGGTCCTGGTCACCAACGATCAACCGGTCGATCAAGGTCAGCTGTTGGTCATTCAGGAAAGTATCGATTTGGAGACTGACATCAAGCAGACCGAGGGGGAATATCAGGAAGTTTTGGAAGAGATGCGGGCAACGCAGCGCGATTCGGACGACGGGCGCGACAGTTATGAACAGCAACTACACGAGCAAGCGGCGGCTCTCGCCGGGCTTCGAGTGCGAAAAGAAACTTTGGAAACGCGTCTCGACCTGCTCCGCCAGAAAAGTGAAAAACTGAAGCTTTACAGTCCCATTGCTGGGCAGGTCATTACGTGGGAACTTGAGGAAAAGCTGCTGGGGCGGACCGTCACGCCCGGTGAACAACTCATGACCGTTGCCGATCCGGCGGGTGACTGGGAACTGGAAATCAGTATGCCGGAGTCGCGGATGCGACATATTCAGAAATACTGGGATCAGAGTGGTGGTGACCAAGAGGTCACATTCATTCTGGCGACGCACCCCTCAGACCGTTTGACGGGCCAGGTGGTCGAGATTGAAGAAGTTGTCGAGCCTCACGACGACGCCGGTAACGCCGTCCTGATTCGTGTTACCTTCGGTCAGGATGAACTCCGTAAAATCGTTGCCGATCCCAAAGTGAATGCCGGGGCGACGGCCAAGGTCCATTGCGGTGAACAACCGGTTGGTTACGTCATCTTTCACTCGCTGATCGACGCATTCAAACGGCATGTGTTGTTCCGGTTCGGATGAAAAAGAAGTTGATTGCGGCAAAACCGCTGGCTAGTACCCTTCGCAGGGCATGTATCCTCGGAATCAAGAATATGAAAACATCGAATTTCCCGGTTGTGTTTGGTCTGATCCTCGCCACCCACCTCGTGGTGAGAGCCCAAGAGGCCGCGCCGACAGAGCCGTCCAGTTCAGCAGACCCGGTGGTTACCGAGTGCATCGTCGAACCTGCCAAAGACCTCCGCGTCTCGGCTTCTGAGCCAGGCTTGCTGATCAAGCTTGACGTTGAGGAAGGTAGTCGAGTCGAAGAGAACGCCGAACTGGGCCGCGTCGATGATCAGCAAGCTCAAATGCAAAAGACCGCTGCCAAATACGGTATGGCGCAAGCGAAAAAACAGGCCGAAGACGACATCGACGTCCGATACGCCACCAAAGCCCACAAAGTTGCCGAAAAAGAATATGAGCTCAACCAGGATTTGGATCGCAAACGCAAAGGGGCAGTGCCCTTTGTGGAACTTGAGCGTCTGAGGCTCGATGCCGAACGGGCAGGTCTGGCGATCGAAAAAGCCGGCAACGACCGCGAACTGGCTAAATACGATTACTGGACCAAAAGAACCGAATTCGAAGCGGCGGAAATGGCGATTGAGCGTCGGACCATCCTTGCTCCCTGCAAAGGCGAGATCGTCAAGATATTCCGTCAACAGGGGGAATGGGTGAACCCGGGTGACCCCATCTTGAGACTGGTGCAACTCGATACCCTCTATGTTGAGGGTGAGATCGGCGTCAAAAAATTCGAGCCCAGCCAGATCCTTGGCTGTGGGGTGACGGTGGACGTGGCAGCTGGTGGAGGCAGATCCGCAAAAGCCAAGGGAAAAATCGTCTGGGTCAATCCGGTGGCTGTCTGGCGCGGTGGTGAGGACTACTGCTGGAAAGTTCGGGCTGAGGTCACCAACGAACTAGTCGACGGTAACTGGCAAATCCATCCTGGGGTACAGGCCACCATGACCATCCATCTCGGTACGGCAGAGAAAGTTCTGCTCAGCGACCGGGTCAAATAGTGTTTCCGACCAGTCGTCCGTAGCGCCGGCTCCAGCGACAAGTTTTCGTGTGCAGTTGGCGATTGGCCGGGAAATTTTCCATGCTCGTGAAGCCTGCCGATCGGGTCGACAGGTGGTACCTCGGAACTTCGCAGTCTTCGAAAGCTTCTATGGCAACCCTGGCCGAAAGTTTGGTTCCGAGTTCCAGCCGCAAGCTGTCGATCCGCGTACGGCCTGACTTGGTCGCAAGAAAGCACCGGTATCAGGGCCGTGCCTACTGGGTCGTGAAAGAGCCGATCGGATTGCAGTATTTTCGGTTTGAAGAAGAAGAATTTTCCATCCTGCAAATGCTCGATGGTCAATCAAGCCTGGAGGAAATTGCTGAGCAATTTGCCAACGACTTTCCCCCCCAGACGATTCAACCGGACGAATTACAACAGTTCATTGGCATGCTGCACCGTAGCGGGTTGGTGATCACCGGGGTGGCTGGTCAAGGTGTCCAACTCAGCAAGCGGGGCAAGGAACGTACCGGGAAGCAGCGGTTGGCTAATATGACCAACATCCTGGCGTTTCGTTTCAAGGGGTTTGACCCCGATCCGATTCTGAACATCATTTATCCCTATTTTCGCTGGTGTTTTGGCAAGTCTACTTTCTTCTTTAGTTGCCTGTTGGTGTTGAGCGCGTTGACGCTTGTGCTGGTGCAATTTCAGACGTTCCAGTCACGATTGCCGTCGTTTCAATCCTTCTTCGCTGCCCAGAATTGGCTCTGGCTGGGGTTGACCCTGGCAGTGACCAAGATTGTGCATGAGTTTGGTCACGGGCTCTCCTGCAAACATTTCGGCGGTGAGTGTCATGAAATAGGTGTGATGTTTCTCGTGCTGACGCCGTGCCTTTATTGCAACGTTTCCGATTCGTGGATGCTGCCAAACCGTTGGCATCGCGCATTTATTGGCGCGGCAGGAATATTCATCGAATTGGTGCTCGCCTCGATTGGTACATTTATCTGGTGGTTTACCAATCCAGGTGCACTGCATTATTTTGCGCTCAACGTGATGTTCATCTGCTCGGTGAGTACGATTCTGTTCAATGCCAATCCACTCCTCAGATACGACGGTTACTACATCCTCAGCGACATTCTCGAAATTCCCAATCTCCGCCAAAAAGCCAATGCGATCTTAAGCCGTAAACTCGGCTCCTGGTGTTTGGGCCTGGAAGAGCCGGAAGATCCCTTCCTGCCCAAACGCAAGCAGGGTCTCTTTGCCCTCTACACCGTGGCGGCATCCATTTATCGCTGGGTCATTGTCCTCTCGATTTTGTTTTTCCTGAACAGGGTTTTTGAGCCTTACGGTTTGAAAATCATCGGCCAGCTGATTGCCGTTGCAGCACTCTACGGTCTGATCGTGCAGCCGTTCTGGAAGCTTTACAAGTTTCTCAAAGTACCAGGGAGATTAGGAAAAGTGAAACGTGCCCCCATGGTGACGACGATCGTGGTAATCGCGGTGGTTATTAGTGGAGTGATGTTCATTCCACTCCCCGCCCGAGTGTTTTGCAGCCTGGAAATTCATCCCCGTGATCCTGCTATTGTTTATGTTGAAGTTCCCGGGGTGTTGGAAGACGTGCGCGTAAAGCCTGGTGAAGTCGTCGAAAAAGGGCAGTTGCTGGCCTGGCTCTCGAACATCGACAACGAGCTCGGAATTGCCGAAAAAGAAGGAGAGCGACGCTGGTATCAAACACGACTTGCCAGCCTCCGTAAGATCGGAGGAGACTCGCGACGTTCCGCGGGTGAATTTGCCCAAACAAACAAGGCGTTGCAATCGGTTGAAACTAACCTCGAGCAATTGAGACTCGATGCAGAGCGGCTCCGCATCTTTGCGCCTGAAGCGGGTGTGGTCATGGCTCCACCGCGGCTGCCAGAACCCCCTGATGACGACCGTCGCTTGCCCAGCTGGTCCGGATCGCCCTTGGATCCGGAAAACCTCGGAGCCGTATTGTTACCCAGTACCAAGCTCTGCCTGATTGGGGACCCCCACCGTCTCGAAGCACGCATGGTGATTGATCAGAACGACATTGCCCTGGTCGAAAAGGGGCAAGAAGTTGACATCATGCTCGATCAGTCTGCGGACCACATCTACACCAGCCAGATCGAGCAGAAGTCGGCGGAGAATCTCAAGGAAACCCCCCGACGTCTCTCCGGGCTTCATGGCGGCAATATTCCCAGCCAGATGGATCAGACCGGGACCGATCGCCCCCTCAAGCCCTATTACGAGGCGGTTGCGCCCCTGCCAGACGATGACATCGATGACATCCTCCGAGTCGGGCTCGTTGGCCAGGGGAGGATTAAGACGGCACCCCGTACGCTGGGTCAGCGTCTCTGGCGCTACCTGACTCGGACGTTTAACTTCGAGTTGTAGAACCGGTTGCATGCTAGCATGCCGCAATTTTTCCGGCTTTGCGGGGCCAGTCTTGCTGGCCTGAAACGGCCTGAATTTCTAGAATGCCGGTCCTTGCAAGCCGCTGCCCCGGGAGCATTTCCCGGTGGTCGCACGGTAACCACTACAAACCTCCACGGATCTTCTTGATGTCGAAACTTGCCACCACGAATCGGCTTGGGAGAGTCCTTCCCCGAGTGTTGTCGGTATTGCTGTTGCTGGCGATCGTCGTCGCACTTTTACCGGTGCTGATTGCCAAGTCCAGTTTGCGGAATCAATGTTTACAGCTATGGGTTCCCCACGACGGACTTCGCCTCACAAGCGGCGGGGCTTCGATCAGTTGGTTTGCGCCCTCGGCCATCTACGACCTACAGCTAAACGATTCGGCCGGTCAACCGTTGTTCACCGCCAGCGTGGTGAAGATCGATCGCTCACCACTGGCGTTGTTGGGAAACCCGCGAAGCTTGGGGACAGTTTCCGTCGAATCACCCGTGGTCTACCTTCGCGTTCGCCCCGATGGAAGCAACTGGCAAGACGTTCTCCAGGCCCTGCGGAAGTCGCACAATGAGCCGATCGCAGAGCAACAGTCCTCCTTCCTCGAGTTGCCGTCGGAGATTCAAGCGGTGGTCCGCGTTACCAACGCAGCGGTCGTCGTCCAGGATGCGGCGACCGGTCAAACTTGGCGCATCGAAAACACCAATGCCGAATTCAGGTCGGGTCAATCTGACCAGGGATTGATGGCCCTCACAGCCGCCGGGCGGGTTGTTCCGGGAGAAGACCCTGTCAACCCCACGCCACCGGTCGATTCCGCAGGCAACGTCGCTGAAGGCTGCTTTGCCGTTAGACTGGGGCAGACACCCGAAGGGCGCAACCGGTTTGATTGCCGTTGTAATCGCGTGCCGATGGGCCCGCTGACCCCTTGGCTGCAAAATGTGACGGATCGGCCACAGTTGCTCGGCTGGCTTACCGTGGAAGGATTCGCCACTTGGCCAGCTGGACATGATTTGCCAGCTGGACATGCTTTCAAGGCGGGGATCGGGATATTGCCGGACCGGTTTGCCTCGAGCGGCAATCTCACGATCGAGGAGCTTGATTTTACCGCCGGAAGCCTCGCCGCCGACCGTTTTCGTTTGCGGCGTGTCGATGCCCCCTGGAATATCTACACGCAGGGCGGCGAGGTTTTGATCAACGAACTTGCCTGTCGCTCGGAAATTGGCACTCTGACCGCTCAAGGGACCATCGAATGGGCCTCCCTGACCGGTGGAACATCGCGCGACGTGATCGCTCCGCAAGACTTTACCTTGCAGGGCAATCTTGATCTGGCCAGGCTTGCCGAGATGCTTCCCAACACCCTCCACATTCGTCCAGGGACAACCATCACTTCCGGAGCGTTGAACCTCGCGATTCGCAACCAACCGCTGGAGGGGGGGCACCAGCTTTCGGGCTCCTTGGACGCCGCCCAACTCGTAGCGACGAGCCACGGACAAGTCTTGCGGTGGGAACAGCCAATTCGTATCGATTTCGAGACCATGCTCGGTGGTCACCAGTTCCGCATCGACCGGCTTGAATGCGTGGCGGACTTTTGCCGAATTACCGCCCAGGGCGATGCGCAGAATCTTCGCGCAGAGGCTCAGTTTGATCTCAGCCGGCTGGCCCGGCAGCTTGGTCAGTTTATTGATTTGGGCGCGTGGCAACCTGCCGGTACCGGCACCGCGCAGTTGGTGTGGCAGAAAACTGCGGATGGGAAATTTGCGGCTGACAGTTCGTTTCGCCTCGATCATTTTTCCCTTCAATCGGGTGGCACCACGGTTTGGGAGGAACCGCAACTGCAGATCACCACCACGGTCCAGGGAGCACTCGATCAAACAGGGCGGCTTGTCCGATTGGATGCGGGTGAGTTGCAGCTGCGTGCCGAAGACGACATGCTCGACGCCACGATACAGGGTGTGATCGACTTCAAGAAAGAGTCTCCGCTCTGGTCTTTAGCCATTCGTGCCCAGGGACACGTCGGACGGTGGCTCGCGCGGGCCCACCCAATCGTCAACACGACTGCGTGGCAAGTGGATGGTGAACTCGATTTGAACACAGAGCTTCGCCTGGCGGCAGATCAGCTCGATGTTTCGAGTTGCAAACTCGTAGTGACCAATCTCCACGGGGTGGGGTCAGGCTGGCAAATCGATGAGCCACGCGTCACACTGACTGGCGATTTGCGTTGGGACGGCAGGCAGCGCCAACTCGTTTCCCGAGAGCTGCAATTCGTTTGTAGCACTGCCGAGGTTGCGGGCCGAGACGTGCAGGTGGTGTTCCCCGACGAGGGGTTGCCCGTGGCCTTGGGAACGCTGACAGTGCGGGCCGATGTGGCCAGACTTGGCTCGCTGCGGAGTATCCCAGGCCAGCGTCCCGCCTGGAAAACCAGTGGCATGGTGACGGGCAACCTGCGGTTTGAGGGAAGCCAGAAGCAGGTCCGTGCCGAGCTCAATCTCCAGGGAGACAACTTAACGCTAGCTCAGCTTCAACCCCAGGGAGGTGGCTACGAAACCATTTGGCAGGAACCCGTTCTTACAGTCACTGGGCAGACAACGTACCAAAAACAAGTGGAACTTCTTTCGCTCGATGCTCTGCAAATCAGTTCGCAAACCCTCACGATGACGACCAGCGGGACGGTGGCTCGTTTGCAAACAACCGGTGATGTCAACCTTCGCGGCACGCTGGACTATGATCTGGCCCGGATTACGGCGCTCATCAAGCCATACGTAGGTACCACGGTCGAGTTCCAGGGTCGCGAGCAGGCCACATTCGATGTGGTTGGCCCTTTGCTTGGCGTGAATTCGAATCCGGCAGTTCCGGCACGACTTGTCTCAACGTCCGCTGATCACTGGGCCCAGGCCTTACGCGCAAAGTTTGCCGCGCCATGGCAGGGTGCCCGGGTGTTTGGTCTGACACTGGGTCCCGGGGTTGTACAAGGCGAACTTGCCAGCGGCAGCATTCGATTTGCCCCGCTCGATTTTGCCGTGGCACAGGGACGCTTTTCAACGGCGCCGGTGCTAAAAATCGCTCCCGCCCCTGGTGAGCTGACCTTGCCTCCCGGGAAGTTGTTCACCAACGTCAACGTCTCACCCGAAGTGAGCGATGTCATGCTCAAATACATCGCACCCGTGTTGGCGGATGCAACCCAGAGCGAAGGTCTTTTTTCGATGGATTTGGCGGCAGCTCGTCTACCACTTGTGGATGGCCAGCAAGCGGATGTGGCGGGTACGTTAGAGATTCATACGATCGATGTTTTGCCCGGGTCGTCGACCGAACAATGGGTCGGCCTGGCTCAGACTGTCGAGGATCTGCTCAAGAACCGAAATCCGCAGGCTTTGGTGAATCGACCTCCCAGGAAGCTGCTGGAAATCCGCGATTGCGCCGTTCCATTCCGCCTTGTCGGCGGACGTGTGTATCATGAAGGTTTGGAGTTCCACGTCGGTGACGTGATTGTGCGCTCACAGGGCTCGGTTGGTTTGAACCAAACACTTGATCTAACAGTTATGATTCCGATCCCCGACAATTGGGTGGCCGATGTGCCGTGGCTCGCCGGGTTGCTCGGTCAGGTGGTGAAGATCCCTGTGCGCGGCACGCTTTCACGTCCTGCTGTCGATGCCAGCGCAGTGATGGCGCTTTCCACGCAGCTTCTCCGCGGAGTGGCTGGCGGCGCGCTCGGCGAGGAACTTGGCGGAGAGCTTAACAAAGCGCTTCAGAAACTGTTCGGTCCGTAGGACAGCCACTTCCCGAGTGGCAGCCAAATCCTGACCGCGGGCAATCAAATGACTTTTCAATGCACTTTCTCAACTTGCCGGGTCAGCCTGTGGACCGTGGTTCTGCTCGCGTCCCAGCTGTTGGCCCAGGTCCCTGGAGTGGATGAAACCCGCATCGGTGCCGCCGGGATCCGCAAGCTCGAAAGTCAGCATCTCACGCTCTACACCGATCTCCCTGCCGATGCCGAGGTGGATCAACTCCCGGCCATTTTTGATCAAGCAGTTCCCCAGTGGGCCGATGCCCTCGGGGTTGACCGATCTAGAACCAGCGATTGGCGGATGCGGGCGTATTTGATTCAAGATCGTGCCAGGTTTGATGCGGTTGGTCTCATGCCGCCCGGGAACGACGGTTTTCGCCACGGATTTACGCGGGGTCATGAACTCTGGTTGGTTGAGCAACCGACCCCGTACTACCGTCGCCACTTGCTGTTGCACGAAGGGACCCATGCTTTCATGGCAACGCAGCTGGGGCGTTGTGGCCCTGGCTGGTTCATGGAAGGCATGGCCGAGCTGTTGGCAACCCATCGGTTGGATCGGGCAAGTGGCAGACTTGTGCTTCGCCACCTGCCAACTTCGCGCAGCGAGGTGCCCATGCTTGGCCGCATCAAGCTGGTTCAAGATGCCTTTGCAGACCACCAGGCGATGACGCTGCCTGCGGTTCTGGCCACCGACAACCGGAAATTTCTCGATAACAAAGCTTACGCATGGTGTTGGGCTGCCGCACGCTTGTTGGACGATCATCCGCGTTATCGTGAGCGGTTTCGCTCTTTACTCGCCCACGTGCGAGATCCTGCTTTCAACACGCGGGTTCGCAATCTCTTCGCTGACGATTGGGATGAGCTTTCGATCGAGTGGCAAAACTTCGTGGCCACGCTTGACCACGGGCACGACATTCAGCGAACGGCGATCGATTTTCAGCCCGGAAAGCCGATCGCTGGCAGTGAGACGGTTGACCTGCGTGTCGATCGGGGTTGGCAGTCCTCACAACTGCTGCTGAAATCGGGAGAAACCTACCGGATCCTGGCCAGCGGGCGGTACCAGATTTCCGCGGACGAGGCGGGACCCTGGTGGTGTGAGCCTGGCGGAGTGTCGCTGGAGTATCATCGCGGAAATCCGCTCGGGGTGTTGCTGGGCGCGATCGACCCTGGTGGCGGGAAACCATCACGTGCTGCCCATTTTCTCGAACCATGGGTGCTCGGTTTGGATACAACCGTCCGCCCCCAGCATGACGGTACGCTTTATCTAAGTGTGAATGATTCACCAGGCCGCCTTGGCGACAATGACGGCACACTCCGCGTGACGATCCAACACGATCGGTGACCTCGATCGCGATCGGGCACTCCGATTGACACTGCTCGGACCCAATTCAACAATGAAGGGTAGCCTTCATCCTGCTGTTTTCACCTGGAGCCCCTCATTTCCAATGAATTATCTTGCTCAACATGATTCCCAACTGTGGTCCGCCATTGCCGACGAAATTGAGCGTCAGCAGAGTGGGTTGGAAATGATTGCCAGCGAGAACTACACCAGCCCGGCCGTGATGCAGGCGGTCGGCAGCGTGTTGACCAACAAGTATGCCGAGGGTTATCCAGGGCGACGCTACTACGGTGGGTGCGAATATGTCGACGTCGTCGAGGATTTGGCCCGCGATCGGGCCAAAGCGTTGTTTGGTGCCGAGTTCGCCAATGTCCAACCCCATTCAGGGTCCCAAGCCAACACGGCGATCTACCTGGCGGTGTTGTCGCCCGGTGATACCGTTTTGGGACTGGATCTGGCCCATGGGGGTCATCTCACGCATGGCATGAAATTGAACATTTCGGGCATGCTCTACAACTTCCATAGCTACAGCGTGTCGCGCGATTCCCATCGAATCGACTTTGACCAGGTTGCCCGGCTTGCCCGCGAACTTCGACCCAAACTCATTGTGGCGGGTGCAAGTGCCTACCCACGCGAGATCCCGCACGCGAAATTTGCGGAAATCGCCGCCGAAGTTGATGCCAAGTTACTCGTCGATATGGCCCACTACGCTGGTTTGGTAGCTGCCGGATTGCATGACGACCCGGTACCGGTGGCTGACTTTGTTACTTCGACCACGCACAAGACTTTGCGTGGCCCACGCGGTGGCATTTGTCTTGCCAAACAGGAATATGCCAAAGCGATCAACAGCAAAGTCTTTCCTGGCATCCAGGGAGGGCCGCTGATGCACGTCATCGCCGGCAAAGCCGTCTGTTTTGACGAAGCGCTCCGCCCCGAGTTCAAAACCTATTGCCAGCAAGTCATGAACAATGCCCAGGAACTGGCTGCCGCCCTCCTGTCAGGTGGTTTGTCGCTGGTGAGTGGGGGTACCGACAACCACCTGCTGCTGGTCGATGTAACCCCGTTGGGCATTGGTGGAAAAATCGCCGAAAAGGTACTCGATTATTGCGCTATCACTGTCAACAAAAACATGATTCCCTATGACCAGCGCAAACCGGTGGATCCCTCCGGTATCCGTGTGGGAACGCCTGCGTTGACGACCCGCGGGATGGGACCTGCCGAGATGCGCACGATTGCTGCCTGGATGCTCGGGGGGCTAAGGAGCCCCGACGACCAGGCGCTCCACAGCACGATTCGGGCCCAGGTGGGCGAACTCTGCCAGCAGTTCCCGGTTCCGACTGCGGAGTTAACTGCAGACAGCGTGACGGCTTGAGTAATCCTTCGTTTCCTTAATCCCCATTCCTCGTAAGAACCATCACCGTAATGGACGACACCCCCAGCAGTCGCATACTCATCGCTGACGACAACGAGCAGAATATAGAACTGCTTGACGCATATTTGAGCGGTCTCGACGTGGAGACAGCGGTCGCAGTGGATGGCCAGGAGACACTCGAGAAGGTCAGTTCCTTTCAGCCGGACCTGATTCTGCTTGATATCATGATGCCCAAGCTCAGTGGGTTCGAAGTGTGCAGTCAGCTCAAGAGCGACCCTGCCACCAGTGGAATCATGATTCTGATGGTCACGGCACTCAACGAACTTGGTGATATTGAACGCGCGGTGGAAGCGGGAACCGACGATTTCCTGTCAAAGCCTGTCAATAAGGTAGAACTTCTCAAACGGATTGAGAACATGCTGCGACTCCGCCACGTAACCGATGAGGTGGAGCGGATGCGCCAGTACATCCAAAAAATCGAAGAGCGGGATTAAGTTGTGAGTTTGTGTGTTCGCCCCCGGTGTTCATCGTTGTTCCAACCTATTATGACGTTAGCCAAATCGATTCTTTTGCCACTGCTGGGCTTCGTGCTGCTCACCTCCGTGATTCGCGCCGACGATGCGCGGCGAGTTGGTCTCGACCCGGGGGCGGCAGAGGCCGACTCTGCCAAACTGCAGTTGCTCGACCGACTGATCTCTCAACTAGGTAGCCAGCGGTACGTCGAAAGGCGGCGGGCTCAACAGCAACTTCGCCAGATCGGGATTCCTGCCTTTGACAAGCTGCATGCATCAGTCAGCCATGTCGATCCGGAGATTGCCGCTGCGGCTGGATACTTGCTGGGAAAGATTTCGATCCCCTGGGTTGACGCGGATGATCCCCCCGCTATTCGCTCCAAGTTCAGTGACTATGGAAATCAGTCGGATGATCAACGGGTTAAGATCATCGAGCAACTTGCAAGAATGCCGCGCTCCGACAACGTAGCACCTCTTTGCCGCATTGTGCGGTTTGATCCGGTCGAGTACGTCTCCCGCACTGCAGCAACAGCTTTGCTGCGATCGAAAAACCGTCAGGACAAACCACAAAAAGTTGACCCTGCCACGATCACCGCAGAGCTTGACAGCAGTAGCCGACGGGGGTCCGACTGGTTACGGCTTTACGTCCAGCAGCTGAGTGCTCCGCAGGCGGCGCTCAAGTCCTGGAAAGAGATCATCGATGCCGAAGCAGACCTTGTTCGTAGCGCGAGTGCGACCTCGCAAAGCAGAATGGATCAAACCACCGATCGAGTTGTGGTGGAACTCATGTGGCATTTGCTGAACCTTTGCCAGGAGTTAGATCAGACCGAACAGGCGCTCGACATGATGGCACGAATTCTCGATCACGATCCCGATCAGTTCGAAACGACGATGGTTGAATTGATTGACTGGTTTTCCGAGATCGAAGCCTGGGAGGCACTCGACGAACTACTGACGCGCTACCAGCAGCGGCTTGCCCAATCGCGTCGACCCCAGTATGTGGCGGCGATTGCCCGCCAGGCACAGGGACGTCTCGAGGAGGCCCAACAACTGGCTACACGCGCACTACATCGCCCTGTTCAACAACCCCTGGAAAGGTTGTCCGATGCCCATAGCTTCTTGTTGCACCGCGGTCAGTGGGAGTGGGCCGAGCAGGAATATCGAGCTACGATCGATGCCGAACCAATCGACTCACCATGGTCGCTGGTCGCCCGCACCTGGCTTTCCAATCTGCTGTTTGATACCACCAAACACAAACGAGCCGCAGAGGCCCTTCAGCCCCTCGAAGAACGCATGGAGCAGGACACCGATTTCCGCAATACTTACAATCGGATTCGGAAGCGGTTTACCTCGGCTAGCGGTGAATCGTGGCTCATGACGCCAAAACGACTGGCAGCACGGCGCCACTTTTTTATGGCTGCCCACTTTCGGGACCAAAAAGATAACGCCAGTGAGCAAAAGCACCTGCGGGCTTCCATCGAACTCGGTCCCCAGGATGCCGATGTCGTGATCGCGATGTACACTGCTGGTGATATCGACGATGCGTGGCGCGACGAAGTCAGGATGCGGATCGCTGATTTAACTCGGGAGTTTCAACGTGAAATCGACAACACCTCGGACGACTCCATGGCCTATAACCAGTGGGCATGGCTGGTCAGCAACACCGAGGGTGATTTCCAAAAGGCGATTCGTTATTCCCAGCGATCACTCGATTTGTTGCCCGAGGGAGAGAGTTCGGCCGGATACCTCGATACGCTGGGGCGGTGCTACTACGCAGCAGGTGACTACGAAAACGCGGTGAAATATCAACGCGTGGCAGTCGCAAAAGATGGTTCGATGCAGGTTCTGCAGCGACAACTGGATCTTTTTGAAACGACCTTGGCCTCACAGCAGCAACCGTGATGCTGACCGGCGCACCCGCTGCTGACACACCGATCCCCCGCCCGGATGTTGCCCTGGCTATTTGGGCAGCGCAAAGATCGACTGGGTCTTGACGATCGCGTGGTCATCGGGAAAGGTGTGAAACGCCTGGACTTTCAGGCTGCGATCGCGAGATTCCAAATTGATGTAGCTCAGGGCTCCCAACCCGAAGCGCCCGCTCGATTCAAAATGGTGCACCATTCCTTTACGCGCTCCGGCTAGCGTGAGTTCTTTCTGGTAAAGCCAAAAGGCATCCTGATTGACCGGTTCCAGCGAGAACTCGACTTCGTAGTGGATCCCGCCTCGACAATTAACCCGGTCATCGCAGCATCCCTTGAGTTGATGGGACATCAACCTTCGCTTTTGCGGCAGGGGATGATGGGCAGCCGTTGCCACTTCCGTCAGAATCAGCCCTTCATATTGCCAGGTTACCAGGTGTCCTGTGCTGGTAATTTGAACCGTCGCAGAGTAACCGCCCCGATCGATCGTGCGCGCACGGTGGATCTCAAACAATTCCGGATGAAGTGGACGTCCATAAAGCTGAAATACCAACTCAGCGATTTTGGGTCTTACTGACAGCACAATTACCAGCTCCTGAACTTAGTGAGGCGTCGCCTCGGTTTGAGCACGACGCCTCCTGCAGGCTCTTTTTATCCATCACCATGGTTGCTTCAATGTTGCCTTGGCATCAATCACGTTTCATTATACGTTGCCTTGGCATCAATCAGGTTTTATTATACCCACTGGCGAAACAGACTACAAAGGTCGGTTCTCCGCCTGAAAATCTCCAGTTTATTCAGGGTTGACAATCTTGTAATTTCTGTTCTTGTGGAGACCCCGTGGACGATTTCGGGACCGTTGATCGCGCACGACAGATGGGGAATCCCGATCGCTCCTCGATTTTGGCAGCCTGCCAGGGTGCTTGCTAAAAGTTCACGGGGCGGTAACGGTCGAGGGCGCGCCCATTTGCGGGGTGAACTGCGCTGCCTTAAACCTCTGCACGTTCTGTCACCAGCTAGCGCGGTCGTCTGTTCGATGGATTGCCTGCCTGGTGTTCGGTGCTGGTTTTCCATGAGCCTCGCTTTTCCAGGAAACGTGGTGGAAGGGCGTGTTTGTTCGCGTTGACGACTCGTCGTGCTCACTCCACAATTGCTTTGGTCCGATTCCCATGCTGAACACAGAATTCTGAGAGAGAATTTCCATCTGTGGGTTTCAGGGAACCCGCTGTGTTCACACTGCGGCCAGAACCAGCTGCCATGATTTTCAGGAGTCGGCAGGTAACACCCACTCCCGGCGATGTGCCCCTCGGCATTTCAGAGAGCACGCTCTCGGCCGGGCCTCAGGGATTAAAGGGCCTGATGTGTTGACGGAACTGTATGATCGACTCCTGGAAGTCTTCGGGCCACAACACTGGTGGCCCGGGGAATCACCCTTTGAGGTGATGGTCGGCGCCGTACTGGTGCAGAACACATCATGGAAGAATGTTGAGGGGGCGATTGCTAATCTCCGTGACGCAGGCTTGCTTGAACCCCGCCAACTATTCGACTTGCCAGAACAGGAACTCCAGGAGCTCATTCGTCCGGCAGGCTATTTTCGGATCAAGGCGAATCGCTTGCGAAATCTACTCCGGCTTCTGGTGGAACAATACGCTGGTTCCACAGAAGCGATGTTCGCAAGCGATCCGGGGACACTCCGCGAACAACTCCTGGCGGTCAACGGGATTGGCCCGGAGACGGCCGATTCTATTCTTCTTTACGCTGCCGGAGTGCCGACTTTCGTCGTCGATACGTATACCCATCGGGTACTTGCCCGCCATGGTTGGATTGGCTACGACGCCGACTACGACCAAATCAAAGACTACTTTGAGGGCAGCCTGCCCGACGATGCCTCCATGTTTAATGAATATCACGCCCTGCTGGTTCGCGTTGGTCACGACTATTGCCGCAAAACGCCAAAGTGCGACACCTGCCCTTTGCGGGAGATGTTGCCACCGGGCGGGATCAGCGAGCCGGACTAACGGTCACCACTTCGCAGCTGTGATGCTTCGTCAGAACCGGAGTCGATCGGCACAATGCGTTGCGTCAGCACCCTAGCAGTTGTCAGCCCGCAGCCCAGCGAAAAGAGAAGGGTCGTGAAGGCGACTGGCGGCGCCCCGGCCTGTGAGGCGACAGCAGCCCGCACAAAAAATTTTCGCACGCGACCGCACTATCATATGACCACGATCGATTCGATGATAAGCTACGGATCCATGCTATGAGCGATTTATTTGCAGCCAGTGAAGCGAAAAACAGGGAGCGGGCCCAGCCGCTTCCGGCCCGCATGCGCCCCAGATGCCTCGCAGAGTTTTGTGGGCAGCAACATTTTCTCGGCAAGGGAAAGTTGTTGTGGCGCATGCTGAAGGCAAAACGGCTTGGTTCCATTCTCTTTTATGGACCGCCTGGTACGGGCAAAACGACCTTGGCTCGACTCCTGGCAACGGAGACCCAATGTCGATTTCGACAACTCAGCGCCGTGACGAGCGGTGTCAAAGAACTTCGGGCGTTGTTGGAAGATGCAGACAACGAATTGGTGACCAGCGGCAAGCAAACTTTACTCTTCATTGACGAAATCCATCGTTTTAACAAGGCGCAGCAAGATGTGTTGTTACCCGATGTCGAGAATGGGGTTGTCATTCTCGTTGGCGCCACCACCTCCAACCCGTTTTTTACGGTCAATGATGCCTTGGTAAGTCGTAGCCACGTCTTCCAATTTGAACCACTTTCGGTGGTTGACGTTAAAGAAATCCTTGAGCGGGCAGTAGCCGATGCCGAGCGTGGCTTCGGGCGGTACGAAGTAGGTCTCGATGATAACGCACTTGATTTCCTGGCAGAAGTTTCCGACGGTGATGCACGTCGGGCACTCAGCACTTTAGAGATCGCCGTCCTTTCCAGCGATCTCTTTCGCACAGAGCCACCCAGCCCGCTGCAGCTCACCCTCGAACAGATAGCCGATGCTGTCCAGCGCAAGGCGATTCGTTACGATGCGGCCGGTGACGAACACTACGATGCGGCCAGCGCGCTGATCAAGAGTATCCGGGGTAGTGATCCTGATGCGGGGATCTACTGGCTGGCCCGCATGCTGGAGGGTGGCGAAGATGTCCGGTTTCTTACCCGCCGCCTGGTGATTCTTGCCAGTGAGGATGTCGGCAATGCCGATCCAAATGCTTTGCCCCTGGCCGTGGCTGCGATGCAAGCGTGCGAGCTGGTTGGACTTCCTGAATGCCAACTCACCCTGGCTCAAGCCGTGACCTACCTGGCATGTGCACCCAAGTCGAACGCGGCGACGGTTGCCATTGCCGAAGCCCGCCGCGACGTCACCGAAGCGAGGATCGTGCCGGTGCCCAGGCAACTCCGCGATCGCCACTATGCAGGTGCCGCACAGCTGGGACATGGGGATGGCTATCAGTATGCCCACGATGCCGAAGGAGCTGTGGCAGCCCAGGATTATTTAGGAGTCACGCGTGAGTATTACCGCCCGGTCGAGCGCGGCTTTGAACAGGAGCTGGCCAGGCGACTCGGAAAAATTCGCGCGATCTTGCGGGGGGAAGCCGAAACAAACTCCAACGCGTAGTGGCTGTTGGTCAGCAGGATGCTAGCCGTGCTGGCATTCGACCTGTCCCAAGTTTTGAGGTCCGAATCCGGTGTGGTGGCAAATTCGGGTTTACTTTACGATCCACGACCGGATTTTTGCGCCGTTGACCAACAACTTCACATGCCGAACAAAAGCGCAAGGATGAGTGCACCCACACCAAGTACACCCAACAACATCCAGCCAACCGATTTACCCTCCCAGGCACTGGTTGAAAAGCTGACATACTGGCCACAGGTTGGACATTGCTCCAGGTCCTCAAGCATTTGGGCACCGCATTCAGGGCAAGGGACCAGTGCCGGTTCGTCAACGAACGAGTCATCGTCTGAAGGGTCATCCGGGTATTCCCAGTCTTCGAGTTCGTTGTTGGTATCGAATTGTGCAACCATCGATGCCCCGAAAGGTGCGGGCTTAACTTCGGCGATCCAAGGGGGGTGCTAAAAACCTGCCCGGTCGATCCATTCCGAACCCGGTCAATCCATACCCATTCAACACGACGTCAAGGAGGACGAATGATGAAATCTATCCGACCACTAGTCACGATCACGATCCTAACGGTGGTGGGTGTCTTCCTCTACTTCAAAATTCAGGAAGGGCCTGAGGTGAGCAGTTCGACCGACTCGGCCTGGGAACTCACCTCGGGTGTCCCAGGTTTGGACGACACTGCGTCGCCGCCCCCAGCTTCGGCGCCGCCTGCCTGGACCCCTCCACCACCGCAGGTGAATTCAGCGGTACCTGACAGTCGGGCATCGGCTGCCACCGCGCCGCCCGCTGCTGAAAGCCCAGCCGGTTTGCCTGCGATCCCCGAAATCCCGGCGCTTCCTCAAATCCCGGAGCTTCCTCCTTTGGGACCGCCCGCACCTCAAGAACCGGCCACGCCTCCGGCGGTCATCACACCGCCAGCGGTTCCGCGTACGGTTCCCACCGCAAACTACCGTGAGGGTTCGTCGCCCGCGGAACCGGTAGCCGCCACGCAGCCGCCGGCAGGATCGCCGTTAGCGAGTAGAGATGCGGCCATGTCAACCACACCTGCTGAGCTTGTCGAGGTAGCTCCACCGAAAGCCGCAGAACTGGCCACTCCGACAGGTTCCTACGCGATGGCCAGACCAAGTATTCAGGCCAAACTTCAGCAGGGAGAACTTGCCCAGGCCCATTTGTTGCTTTCCCAATTTTACGGCGATCGATCCCTTTCAACCGACCAGCAGAAAGAACTCGAGACGTTGTTAAACCAACTTGCGGGTACGGTGATTTATTCAACCGAGCACCTGCTGGAACCTCCCTACACGGTGCGGGAAGGAGACACGCTTGTTTCGATCGCCCAGCAGTATCAGGTGCCTTGGCAATTGCTGGCGAACGTCAACGGAGTCAGCGTTCCTGACGCTGTCCTGCCTGGTCAAAAGCTGAAAGTCGTGCGTGGCCCCTTCATGGGGATGCTCAACCTTTCGGCGGGTGAGTTGACCCTGTTGCTTCAGGGGCGCTACGCAGGTAAGTTCACGGTAACGGTTCCTTCGATGGCTACGTTTGGCGAAGGGGAATGGTTGGTTGAAGAGAAGTTGGTGATGCCTGGTTCTGGTGGCAATATTTCCCAGATCAGTACGGTGATCACGCTACCCGCGAAACCTGTTGTCGACCGCATGTTACTTTTGAAAAGTACGGCGACGACCCAGCCTCCCGCGACCCTTACCTTGGGAAGTACTTCGGGGCTGACAGGTCGAGCTAGTTCTTCGTCGGCAAATCTTCAGATGACGCAGCGCGATGCCAAAGAGCTGTCGGACATACTGTCGGTTGGTTCGATGGTGATTATCCGTCGGTAACTAGTTAAGGCCTATGTACGATCGAGATGCACTCCAGGCGCTTATTCGCGAACATGCCCTGCAATTTGGCAAATTTACGCTTGCCTCAGGCCTCCAGGCAAACTACTACCTTGACTGCCGGCAGGTCACCCTGGATGCGGCGGGAGCCAGGTTAATCGGCGAGGGTATGTTGGCCCTTTTGGGCGACGAACTTCCCGACCTGGTGGGTGGCATGGTAATCGGCGCCGATCCCATCACCGCCGCGATCCTCACCTTGGCAGGGATCCGCAACATCCCACTGCGAGGTGTCATGGTTCGCAAAGAGACGAAGGGGCATGGTACCGATCGATTTGTCGAAGGGCCCTTTCGTGAAGGTGAGCGACTGGTGATTGTCGAAGATGTCGTTACCACGGGCGGCTCAAGTCTCAAAGCCATCGAGCACTGTGAGGCGGTTGGCTTGAGGGTCGAGCGTGTGTTGGCGATTGTGGATCGGCTCGAAGGGGGACGTGAGGCTTTTAGTGCCCGTGGCTATCGCCTCGATACGCTTTTTACGATTGCTGACTTTGATGTTGAGGTTGAGCCTGCTTGAGACATCATCCTCCGCGGTCGGAGAGATATCCATCACGGTCGATTTTCCCCCGGAGCCTCTCCCCACGCAGGTTGGAGTGGAAATCCCCAACGGTGAAACCGCCAGTCCAAGGAAGGGTTAAGCGGTGCACCGAAGTGCAGGCCACGGTTGCAGCCTGATTTTCTGATCCCCAGAGCGGTGCTATGGAAACTTCGCTCCACCGACAGTTGAAGGAACACTACGCCCGACCCCACGCACGGTACGAGGTTCCCGTCGATGGGTTTCGAATTGACGTCGTCAATGGCGGGACTCTCGTCGAAATTCAACATGGGTCGCTGGCCGCCATACGCGACAAGTTGCACAAACTGCTCAAGCGTCACACGGTGCACGTCGTCAAACCGATTGTCGTCAGGAAGTCTTTAGTCAAGCAAAGTCGTAAAGGAGGGCGCGAAGAATCGCGTCGGTGGAGCCCCAAACGCGGACAACTTCTCAGTATCTTCGATGAACTGGTCTATTTTACCAAGGTGTTTCCCCACAAACGACTCACACTCCGCGTACCTCTGGTCGAAGTTCAGGAATTACGTTATCCGGGGCACGGCCGGCGTCGTTGGCGCCGCGCCACGGACTTTGAGGTCGAGGATCAGCAGCTGACGGAAATCGTCGAGGAAGTTTCATTTCGTACGCTTGGAGATCTTTGCCGGTTACTTCCGGAGAACTTGCCAACTCCCTTTCATACCGGGGACTTGGCTAAGCAGTTGGCAGTTGAGCGGTGGATTGCCCAACGCATGGCCTACTGTTTGCGAGAAATGAAAGCCTTGCGGACCGTAGGTAAACAGGGAAATGCATGGCTGTACGAAGTCAAGCGTTCGGCCGCGGTCGCATGAGAACCGCGGACCACCGCAGTCGTTGGGGGAGGCGGGTTAGAACGTCATTCCGGTCAGGTTTCAGGGAGGTGGACCTGGCAGAAAAAACGGCGGGCTTGCCCAAACTGCTGCAAAGACTTACCCTGCAGTCCCCATCCTACTCCGCTTTTAAACTCGCCTTTCCCAGGCGTGCCAAACTGTCCGATGTCAGACGCAGCCGAACCACTCAGCCGTTCACCCATTCGCAAGCTTTCGGGTGTGCAAATTGTTGGCACGGGAAGCTTCTTGCCTGACAACGTGGTCACGAACGACGACCTCGCTTCGCTCGGTTGCGATGCTGACTGGATCCTTCAGCGGACCGGTATTCAAGAACGTCGTCATGCGCCCTCAGACATGACCACCAGTGATATGGCAGTCAGCGCTGCCCAAAACGCCATCGAAGCCGCTGGTGTTGCACACCGCGACATCGACGTGTTGCTTATGGCAACCATGACTCCCGACTATCTGTTACCGGCGACGGCTACCCAAGTCCAGCATCAGTTGGGTTTGCATTGCGCGGCCGTCGATTTGTCCGCGGCTTGTGCCGGGTTTTTATATGCCATGGTGACTGGTTTTCAGTACGTGGCAACCGGGTGTAGCCGTCGTGCCCTGATTATTGGTGCTGATATCAATTCGCGAATCACCAATCCGCAAGACAAACGTACCTATCCCTTGTTTGGCGACGGTGCAGGGGCAGTGGTTTTGGCGCCTGGAGACCCAGAACAGGGCCTGGATGCGTACACGCTTGGTGCCGACGGGTCAGGTGCCGATTTGCTCAAGCGCCCTGTTGGTGGCTCCAAGCAGCCATTTACGACCGATTGCACCAGTGGGGAACGATGGTATTTGGAGATGGATGGCCGGAGTGTTTTCAAATGGGCTGTGAGACTCGTCGAGGACTCGTCGAAACAAATACTGGAGGCGGCTGAATGTCCTGCGGAAAGCGTGCGACTTTGGTTGTTTCACCAGGCGAACGAGCGGATTCTCGAAGCGGTTGTCGAGAGCATGAGCATCGACCGTAAAAAGGTTGTTATGCACCTGGATCATTACGGCAACACGTCGACCGGCTCGATTCCTATCGCGCTGGACGAGTCGCTTCGTGCAGGCCTGATTTCCCCCGGTGACCGACTTCTCTTGTGTGGGTTTGGTGCCGGACTTTCCTGGGGTACGGCGCTGCTTTCCTGGTGATGTTTTACGGATGGCCGCCGGCGGCCAGGCGATTGAGTCCAACGCACGAACACCCCATTTTTTGCTTTCCCCACTCGGTGCGAGTCGCTTTTGGAGTTTGCCCCCAACGAAGTCGTTGTCCTTCATATTGTAGTTTTCGTGATCGGTTCCGCGACCCTCCGCGCTGATTGCATGCCACCCACGATTGTTTATGAGCAAAGCACACAAACTTCCGCCACGAACGAAAACCAGACCAGCCGATACCTGGGATCTTTCCAGCTTGTTTCCCAACGACAAGGCATGGGAAAAGGCATTCCAGAAGTGGGAAAAGACCATTCCCCGCTACGAAAAGTTTTGCGCGACCCTGGGCGACAGTGCCGCAGCGTTGGCGAGTTGTTTGCGATTTGACAGTCAGTTTGAGCGGACTGCCGAAAAGCTCGAGACATACGCCTTTTTGAAAACGACCGAGGATACGGCCAACAGCACCTATCAACGGATGCAAGGTCGCTATCAGCACGCTGACAGCAAGGCTGCCCAGGCAGCCAGTTTCATACGTCCTGAAATCCTTGCCATCTCCAAGTCCCGTCTGAAACGGTTTCTTCCGGCCAGGGAACTCCGGCCGTATCGGCTGAAGCTCCAGCGGTTGCTGCGTCATCAGCCCCATACGCTTGCCAGGAGCGAAGAAAAACTCCTCGCGATGCAGGCCGAAATGTCCCGGGCAGCCAGCAAAGTCTTCCGTCAACTAACCGATGCAGATCTCAAGTTTGGAACCGTCCGCAATGAAGCGGGTGACGACGTGGAACTTTCCCATGCGACGTTCTCCGTTTTCTTGCATTCTCCCAAACGGCGCGTGCGGCAAAAGGCATTCCATCAGTACTATGAGCAGTTCTCGGCACACGAAAATACGCTGGCCGCCACGTTGAGCGGGTCGATTCAGCGCGATGTTTACTATGCCAAGGCGCGTGGTTTTGCGAGTGCCCGAGAAAAATCGTTATTCAAAGACAATGTGCCGGTTGCCGTGTACGACAACCTGATCGATGCCGTACACGAAAAACTGTCGGTGCTCTATCGCTATTTTGAGATCCGTCGTCGCAAGATGCGTTTGCGGGATCTTCACCATTACGATACCTATGTGCCCATCTTGAGTGAGCTCCGTGTACGGCAACCGTGGAACCGGGCCGTCAAGACGATCATTGCGGCCCTGCAACCGCTGGGCGACAAGTACTGTTCTGTCCTGGAGGCAGGTTTGCGAGGTCGTTGGTGCGATCGATACCCGAATCAAGGCAAGCAGAGCGGCGCCTTTAGCTGTGGTTCGTACGACGGTGACCCGCACATCCTCATGAACTACCAACCCGACGTGCTCGACCACGTGTTCACGCTTGCCCACGAGGCAGGTCACTCGATGCACAGCCACCTTTCGGCGCAGCACCAGCCGTTCGAGTACTACGACTACACGATTTTTGTCGCTGAGGTGGCGAGTACCTTTAACGAGCAACTACTGGGACGACACTTGATGCAGAATGCAAAAAGTGACGCACAACGAGCCTACCTGATTAACCGTGAAATTGATGCCATTCGAGGGACCATCATTCGCCAAACCATGTTTGCAGAGTTCGAGAAGATTGCCCACGAAGCAGCAGAGTCGGGAGAGCCGCTTACGGTCGACTGGTTCAAACAGGCGTACAGCTTGTTGCTCGAGCAGTATTTCGGTCCTGATTTTGTACGGGACCAGTGCCTGGCGCTGGAGTGCTTCCGGATCCCGCACTTTTACCGCGCCTTTTATGTCTATAAGTATGCGACCGGGTTGTCTGCCGCGATCGCGCTCAGCGAGCGGGTCATGAATGGTGGTTCCCAGGAACTGAACGAGTACCTCTCCTTTCTCAAGGGGGGGTGCTCAAAATACCCGCTCGAGTTGCTCCGGGACGCGGGGGTAGATATGGAGCAGCGGCAACCGGTCCAGTCAGCGCTCGCCTATTTCGAACGCCTGGTCGAAGAACTCGACGAATTGCTATGACGTCGCCGCTTGCCCGCCGCGAGGCAGTCGGAAAGAAGAAAGCCACCGGTAGGTTCTGCCGAACCGACGTCCCCCCTGGGTGGCGGCTTTCGTTCTGCTGGGCTACCTGGTAACCCAGTAAAACACGTTGCCTGCTTCGTCCGCCTTCAATTCCCCTTTCAAGCGGGCCTGGGACAGAATGCGGTCAAGCACCCGTTTGTAGTAGGTTCGCGTGTGGGGAAGCTCGATTTTAATTTGAGTCGGGTCAATGTTATGACGCTCCAGAGTTGACCGGTCGATTAACAGCGGCATCCCTAAACGCGGACCGACTGCGGCCAGAGCTTCGGCCAGGGAGTAGCCGGAAATTTCAACGTTAAGAAACTCAAACAGAACTGGGGCCAGCTCGCGTGGGCGTTCCTGGGGTTTCCAGCCGACAGGCCACACTTCGAGATCTTGTTGAGCGCGAACAATTTGTAACCGAGGATTCTGACCCCGTGGTTTCTCGGGGCGGAGTGCCAGCCCACAGTTACCCAACAAGACTGCCAGTGCCGTTCCGGCCGATAACCCCTCGACTTCGTTGGTGACCGGCTCTGCACTCCGCAGGACGCGGTGGGCGTCTTGGTCAGGGACCAACGGAAGGCTCAACTCGTTGGCCAGCTGATCGACGAATTGCTGGACCGTTTTTCCATGCGTGGGGAAGCGGACCTTGGTGGCAAGTGCATCGTGAACGGTATGGAATTGCCGCTCGGTGAGACCAAAGTTTCCCCGCGGAGCGGTCACGCCTTCCGGTCCATCGGCTGCGAGGCGCTGGAAGTAGTCGTTCAACTTTCCAGGATCGTTACGTTTGAACGTCCCGCCGGGCAAAACGAGCTTCCCGTCCGCTGTCAACAAGCCCAACACGTGATAGCGGGGGTGCTGCTCGGTTCCCCGATTCTTGATGCTCGGTTCCAGGCGGGAACCACCGGGTCGACTCGTTGAGCGAATCCGGACTTGTCCTAACTGCATCTTGCTGAGCAGTTGCAACCATGCTTGAGGTGCGGTAACTTGCAAACCGCGTGGAGCTACGAGTTCGACATCGACCGGCGCCTCGCCGTGGGCCAGGGTTGTGAGAACTAAAACGGTCGCGAAAGTTTGTCCAAAGGTACGCATTTCAAAAGTATAGCATGCCCAAAGTAGGGGATGAGCGTCATTGACAGGCGTACAACTCGGATGAGGAGTTGAGTTCGGCTGGTTATCGGCTCGTTGGTTTCCAGCGGACGGCTGTACCCAGACTGCTGGCAGATGCATTGAGCCCCATCTTTTCCAAGAAAAATTGCCATCATTACAAGGAGTCTTTCCAATGGCGCGACCTGTTACCCTCTTTACTGGACAATTTGCAGATTTGCCTCTCGAAGACCTTGCGCGTTTGGCAAGCGATGCGGGCTACCAGGGCCTGGAACTCGCCTGCTGGGGTGACCATTTTGAAGTCGATCGAGCGCTGGCCGAACCCGACTACACCGATTCCAAACGTGACCTGTTGGATCGGTTTGATTTGCAATGCCACTCGATCAGCAATCATCTCGTCGGACAATGCGTTTGCGACCGTGTCGAGGGTCACCACCGTGATATTCTACCCGATTACATTTGGGGTGATGGTGATCCGGAGGGGGTGCGTCAGCGAGCTGCCGAGGAAATGAAGAATGCGGCCCGCGCCGCACAAAAATTCGGCGTAGGTATTGTGAACGGTTTCACAGGTTCGTCGATCTGGCATTTGGTTTACGGGTTTCCACCGGTGTCCGAGGACAGGATCGATGAAGGTTTTCAAGACTTCGCCAATCGCTGGAATCCGATTCTCGATGTCTTCGGAGAATGTGGCGTACGGTTTGCCCTGGAAGTTCACCCGACCGAAATCGCTTTCGACTTGTATAGCGCTCGTCGGGCCCTCGACGTCCTCGATAACCGGGAAGAGTTTGGATTCAATTTCGATCCCAGCCACCTTAACTGGCAGGGAGTGGATCCGGTTCAGTTCATTCGCGAATTTCCTGATCGAATGTATCATGTGCATGTCAAGGATTCGATCGTTACCCTCGATGGAAAAACAGGGATTCTCACCAGTCACTTTAATTTTGGGCACCCGCTCCGTGGCTGGGATTTCCGTTCACCCGGTCGTGGCAGTGTGAACTTCGAAGAAATCGTGAGAGCTCTCAACGTGGTGGGGTACGATGGTCCCTTGAGTGTCGAGTGGGAAGATAACGGCATGGATCGTGAGCATGGGCTCCGCGAGGCTTGCGAATTTGTCAAGCGAATTGACTTTCAGCCAAGTCAGTTGATCTTCGATGCCGCGTTTGCCGCACACTGATCCGTCAGGCGAAACAGGGATCCTGCTCCGGTCCAGTTTCATTCTCCGTGCAGATACCGTTTCAATCTTCGTACAGATGGTAGAATAGAGGTATCCGCGGGTCCCCCGCAGAGGACCGCCATTCTCCCAGAACTTCACGTATGCTCCCATTGCGCTATTTAGCCTTGATTCTCCTGGCGGGTTGCTTGCTGACGAGCTCCAGTCGGGCACGGGAAGCCGCTGGCGAACTTCAACAAGCACATCGCAACCTGGTAGCCCGGTATGCCGCTCAGACCGGACGACCGGCAGATCCTGCGCATGGCGAACTTTTGTTCGTGGCCGCGAACCAGTACTGCCCGGTCCCCGGGAGAACGGGCGAGGTGTCATCGGCGGAACGCCGCTATGCAACCGAACTGTTTGCACTTGCCCAGCGTGCCGCGGAATCGGGCCATGCATCGGTTGCCCTGCAGTGGGCCACCGAAGTGGTTCGCTGCGACCCGAATCACGCGGCCGCCCGTCGAATCCTGGGTTACCAGCAACACGCCGGTCAGTGGCTGACCCCGTTGGCCCGTAAAATGGCTGATCGCAAAAAGGCCTGGCATCCGCAATTTGGCTGGATTGGTGTGCACGACCTCTTCCGCTATGAACGTGGCGAACGGCGGGTGGGCAACCAATGGGTCACCGCCGAAGTCGATGCCCGTCGGCACCAGACAATCGAAACGGGCTGGCGAATCCGCACGGATCATTTCTTGGTGACCACCAATCACAGCCTGGAAGCGGGAGCCAAATTGGCCACCCACCTGGAAGGGCTCTACCAGGTGTGGCGGCAATTGTTTGCGGCCTTCGACCTCAGCAAGCGCGAAGTTCGCCAGCTGTTTGCAGGTGAGCGCAACCCGCCCCAGCGGAGCAAGCCGTTTCACGTGGTTTACCATCGTGATCATCAGCAATATGTCGAAGCGCTTCGTCAGCGGCAGCCGCAGATTGGAAAGACAGTGGGAATCTATTTCGATACCCTCGGCGAGGCGCATTTCTATGCCGGGCAAAATAACGGTTCATCCCAGGCCCCCGGAGGGCAGTCCAACCGCTTGCAAACGCTACCGGACCATGCCCTGGCGACCCTCTATCACGAGGCGGTTCATCAACTCTTTCACGAGTCCCGCAAGGCTGTCCGGCACGTTGGTCAGATAGCTAACTTTTGGGTCATCGAAGGGGTCGCCACTTATTTTGAGTCGCTCGTGGAGCACGTCGATTCTGCAGGGCACCCTTATTACACGATTGGAACGGCCTCGGCCGGAAGGTTGCCAGCAGCTGCAAAGCGAGCGGTGAGCGACCAGGTTTATCTTCCCCTGGCCGATTTCACCCGTTTCGGCAAGCTTGACCTGCAGCGAAACCCTGATATTCGTCAGCTCTACAGCCAGTCGGCCGGATTGGCCACCTTTCTGATGCATGCCAGGGAGGGAGCCTATCGTGAGCCGTTTGTTCAATATCTTCTCGACGTCTATGCCGGTCGCGATAGCTCGGCATCACTTGCCGAAGCCACGGGACAGTCCTCTACCGAACTCGATCGCCAATATCTTGAGTTTCTTCAGAGCACAGGCCGGTAACCGCCCTGGAATTCCCGGAAACCGGCTAGTTGGCCGAATTTTCGCACCACGCAGTGGTCCGGTTTTCTTTTGTTTCCTGCGGAAGCGGTGATTTTTTGGGTCGGTCAAAGGCTCTTTGCGGTGGGGCTCTGAGATGAGCAAGGGGACACCAATTTATCCAATAAGCTTACCATGCAGCTGGCAACGAATTCTTGACCGGTTGCTGCCACTCGGGTCGATCTGTATGGTAGGAGGGACCCTCAAAGCAGTTTCGTTGGGAGACTGGCGTGTCGAAAGATCATTGGGCCAGGTTTGATTTCCCCCGCGAATTTGAACCCTTGAGCTATGAACTGGTTCCGATACAGATCTGATACTGATCAGAACCGACGGAGATGACCAAGCAATGACAGAATTGATCGCCCACATCACGCATTTTGAAATGCCAGAGTTTTTGCTGACATTCGCAGTGGGATTGGTTTCCGGAGCGGCGTTGTTAGCGCTGGCCTGGCGATCGCGTACCCGGTGATGGAGTGCCCGAGGCACGAAAGTCCCAGTCAAGATACCGAGTTTGATGCGTTCTTCTGCGGTGGTGGCTGTAGCTCAGTTGGCTAGAGCGCCGGATTGTGGTTCCGGAGGTCGTGGGTTCAAGCCCCATCAGCCACCCTTCGTGGCCACCCGTTGACCCCTGGTTGTCAGCGGGTGGCTTTTTGTTTCTCGCCTCAGGCTTTCGTTGAGACTCGTCGCAACCTCTTTCTCTTGGTCGACTGACTGCCGGATGCTTACAATGAGACCGACGTTCGGATTCTCCTTCCAAACCACGACGGCTTATCTGTCCATCGGAGACCGAGATTGTTTGTGATTGAGCGGAGCATACGGGTCGAGAGGCTCTTGTTGGTCGGATTGCTGGGCATTGTTGGCTGTCATACGGCGGTATCTCGGCAATTGGTCGGGACTTGGGAAGGTCGTCCCACCGGCGCCTCGTCGGACAACGATCTGGAGCCGACAGATCTGCAAAGACTGGATTTCCAACTGACGCTCGATTTGCGAGGAGACCAAAGTGTTGAGATGTGGCGAGGAGACCAACAGGAACGTCTACGTGGCACCTGGAAGGTCTTGAATGCCAATGGTAGGCAACTCCGCCTGCAATTGGTGGCCGAACGTCCGGAAGATCGATCGATGCCGCTGGAAGTCCGCAACTTCGCTGTTGCTCTTTCCGCAGACGGCCATCAGTTTACACTTATCGAGGAGGGAGCCGATCCAAGGTTCGGGTCACTTTTGTTTGTACGTCGACGGTCCTGACGGGTTGAAGTCGACGAGTCGGAGTTACCAACGCCCCCACCATCGAAGCTTCCAAAACCACAAGTCTCTTTTTCGTCTGTCCGCCATCCTGGCTTTCCCGAAAGGAACGTTCCATGAGTGAGCGTGAACGCTGGATTGTGTATCCCCTGCTGTTTCTCGCCCTGGGAGTCGCTTTGCGCGACGAACTATTTGACCAGACCTGGTCGCGACACGTCGTCTGTGAACAACTCACGCTGATTGACGGTGAGAGCAGCCCCCTGGCTCCGCCCCAGATGATTGGTTCACTTGGCAGACCTAGTCCACAGGCAGTTCGGGCTGGTGGCCAACTCAATATCGACGTGGTACGCGCAGGAACCGTGATTGCCGACCAGTATACTTATGGCCGGACCCAGGTGATTCCCCAACCCACGATAATGGACTTTTTGCGCCGTCTGCAACAGACGGCACGGTCCAAAGCCACGGAACAATCAGCGGCTGCCGCTGCGAAAAAGAATACAGATCGGGACCCTGAAAAGGCCGGTTCCGAAACCACTGAGGCTGAATCACCAGGACGCTAGAATCAAACCATCGAAACCGGTACGATACAATTGGGGCCCCAGATTTCCAGCCCCCGTGGAACCAGACCGGAAATCGGGAGAATACCACCATGATACCGTCAAAAACCAAGGCCCCGCTTTATCTGGCAATTGGCCTCTTGTTGGGCCTGATGGTCGGGCTCAACATCCAGGGCTTGTGGCCAAATATTCCACTTCACGCCAGCGCCACTCAAGGCGTCGACAAGTTTGCGATTGCCACCGGGCTGGTGAAAAATGGCGTGGAAGCGATTTTTTTTCTCGATTTCCTGACCGGAGACCTTAGGGCAGCGGTCCTCAATCCCAAGACGGGACAGTTCAATTCTCGTTTTACGTACAATATCGCGTCTGATTTTGAAAACTCAGGACGAAAGTCGAGATACTTAATGGTAACCGGTTTGACCCAAATACCCCGTGGGCGATCTGGTTTCCAGTTCGCCGATAGCAGCGTATACATTGCCGAAGCCAGTACTGGAAAAGTGGCTGCCTACACGATTCCCTGGAATCCTGGCATGCAGGCTGCCGGCAAACCGCAGATTGGCTCTTTGGTTCCCCTGGGTGTTATTCAGATGCGAACCGCTTTTGTTCGCGATGAACAATAGGTGAGTTGCCCACAGCAAAGGAAGGCATTCCTGTGGATACGATGCAGATTACTGTTAACGGGCAAAGCCGTGCAATTGCCGATGGATTAACGGTGGCCGACCTGCTGAAGGAACTTGCAGTGGCCGTTCCGCACGTGGCAGTCGAAGTGAACCGCGATTTGGTACCGCGGGCACGCCATGCTCAAACCGAGCTGAAATCGGGCGATGCACTGGAAGTGGTGACGTTAGTCGGTGGCGGCTAACTTCGCCATAAGATAAAGTTTGGGTGGGCTCAGTTGGTTCAACCAGCTCGGCCCCAACCGTTCAGGGACCAAACGGAGTTGCAGATTTGATGGAACCAGAAATAACTCGACTAGCTCAGCCGTTCACGACTGTCGACGATCCACTTCAATTGGGGACACATACCCTGCAAAGCCGGTTGATTGTCGGTACGGGCAAGTATGCCAGCTATGAACTAATGGGCGAGGCGTTGGACACCTCGGGTACCGATTGCATTACCGTTGCGGTCCGGCGCGACAGGTTGATCGATGCCGACGGGAAGAACCTTATCGATGCGATCGATACCAGTCGGTACACGCTCCTGCCGAACACGGCAGGCTGTTTTTCAGCGGAAGATGCGGTCCGTGTTGCCCGCTTGGGACGCGAGATTCTACTCGGGTTGGAGAACTCGGGAGCCGACTGGGTGAAATTGGAGGTGTTGGCCGATACCCGCACCCTGCTTCCCGACCCGGTAGCAACCCTTCGAGCGACCGAACAGCTGGTTGCCGAAGGATTCCAGGTTCTCTGCTATTCAACCGACGATCCCGTGATCGCCCGCCACCTGAAAGAAGCGGGAGCCACCAGCGTGATGCCGGCTGGCAGTCCGATCGGGTCGGGGCAGGGCGTGTTGAATCCGAATAACATCCGCATTTGCCTGGAGTACCTGAAGGAAAATGATCCCGACTATCCGGTCATTGTCGACGCCGGTGTGGGGACTGCGAGCGACGTCACGGTGGCCATGGAACTGGGTGTGGATGGCGTACTCTTGAATACCGGCATTGCTCACGCGGGAGTTCCCGTATCGATGGCCCGGGCGATGCGCCTCGCCTGTGACGCGGGTCGCCTGGCATACCTCGCCGAGCGGATACCGAAAAAACTCTATGCCACAGCCAGCAGCCCTGACGAGGGTGTTATTTCACTCAAACCGCGGTGACCCCATCTGTCCCTCTCACAGTTGCCGAAATTCTCGGCCCGACCGGTCGTATCGCGGCCCGGCTCGCAAACTACGAGCACCGTGTTGAGCAGTTGACCATGGGGGATGCCGTGGCCAAAGCCATTGAGAACCAGCATCATCTTGTTGCCGAAGCGGGTACAGGGATTGGCAAAAGCTTCGCGTATCTCGTACCGGCGATCCTCGCGGCCACCCAGCCGGCCCTGACCGCTGAACAGCGGGCCACCGCTGAAAACGAGAATCGGCAATCAACGCCGACGCGGATCGTCGTTTCGACACAAACGATCAGTCTTCAAGAGCAGCTGATGGGCAATGATTTGCCGCTTTTGAATGCCGTCATCCCCCGTGAATTCACCGCCGTGTTGGTGAAAGGACGAAGGAACTATTTGAGCTTGCGACGATTGCAGGCAGCGCTGGCACGTGCCGACAGCATGTTTTCGGTCGATGAAGAGTTCACCCAGTTGCGCGAGCTTGCGAGCTGGTCTAAGGGTACCGTCGATGGTTCCCTCAGCGACCTCGACCACCAGCCGCTCGGGTCGGTGTGGGACGAAGTTGCCAGCGATAGTGGGAATTGCCTGGGGAGGCGTTGCCCAACTTATAGCAAGTGCTTTTATTTCAAAGCCCGGCGGCGTGTCCAGAACGCGCAGATCCTGGTTGTCAATCATGCGCTCTTGTTTAGCGACCTTGCCCTCCGCCGCTCAGGGGTAAGCATCTTGCCCGATTACGACGTGGTGGTTCTCGATGAAGCCCATACCATCGAGTCGGTGGCAGGAAATCACCTGGGAATTCGCGTCACAAGCGGACAAGTCGACTACACGCTGAACAAGCTCTACAACGATCGCACCCAAAAAGGTTTGCTGATCCATCACGAGTTGCGCGAGCTGGCACGAGAAGTTGATGGTTGTCGCTTGCACGCCGATGAGTTTTTTGGCGACCTTTGGCAGTGGAAAGATCGCTACGCCCCATCCAATGGTCGGGTGATCGAAGGGGGAATCGTCGCCAACAAACTGACCACCGCACTGCAGAGGGTTGCCCACGGTGTTAAGTCAGCCGGCCAGCGAATTCATATTGAGTCGGAGCGCCACGACTTCATCGCTGCCCATGACCGGTTGATGGTGCTGGCCGGCGAGATTGAAGTCTGGCGGTCTCAGAAGCAGGCAGATGCTGTTTACTGGCTGGAAGCTTTTTTAGGACGCGGAGGTCGCCCCCGAATCACTCTCGCAGCCGCTCCAATTGACGTTGGGCCGGCTCTTCGAGAACACCTCTTCAACAAAGTCCCCACCGTGATTATGACCAGCGCAACTCTCGGCGTTGGCCGGGAACAATCCTTTGAGTTCTTTAAATCGCGGATCGGATTAACACAGTGTGAATCGATTCAATTGGGTAGTCCTTTCAATTACCAAGAGCAGGCAAAGTTTATCACCTTGCCCCAGATGCCAGATCCGACGAGTGAACGTGAAGCGTACGAGAGCCAGTGCGTAGAGCAGATTCAACATTTTGTTGCCAAAACGGATGGCCACACCTTTGTACTTCTAACCAGTTACGAGATGATGAGACGATTCGGTTCGGCACTCGCCCCCTGGCTGACATCGTGGAACTTGCGCCTGCTCAGCCAGGCCGATGGGATGCCACGTACGCAAATGATCAACGAGTTTCGACAGAACCCGCGGGCTGTGTTGTTGGGAACCGACAGCTTCTGGCATGGGGTCGACGTGCCGGGTGACGCCCTGCAGACCGTGATCATTGCCAAACTTCCCTTTAGCGTTCCGGACCAGCCATTACTCGAGGCCAGGCTCGAAGCGATTCGGGTAGCCGGGGGAAATCCATTCCGCGACTATCAACTCCCCGAGGCGGTGATCAAGTTCAAACAAGGTTTTGGCCGGCTTATCCGCACCCAAAACGACTTTGGGACGGTCGTCTGCCTCGATCCTCGCATTTGCAGCAAAGCGTATGGCCGCTTGTTCCTGGAATCGCTTCCCAACTGCGTGATTGAGGAGGGTTCCCCAGCCGACAGTTCACTGGACCATGCTTGAGAGCCGTCCAGTTCAGGTCGCCCAGGCCAGCCGTCTGCCCGTTGACCCTCCCCGGAGGCCTACTTACACTGAAAGGTTTAGTGTGATTTCCCCCATTTTTCACTGAGATTGCCCAAGATTGCTCACATTGGGATGCTGGCCAAGCGCGTGATTCCCTGTTTAGACGTCGACCGTGGCCGGGTGGTCAAGGGAACCAATTTCGTGAATCTACGCGATGCGGGCGACCCGGTGGCTGTGGCAGCCCGGTACGAGATTGAGGGGGCTGACGAGTTGGTTTTTCTCGACATTTGTGCCAGCCACGAAGGGCGGGACATTATGCTTGATGTCGTTCGCCGCACCGCCGAGCAGATCTTCATGCCGTTGACCGTTGGTGGTGGGATTCGCACCATAGAGGACATTCGTGGGCTGCTGTTAGCCGGCAGCGACAAGGTTTCGATCAATTCTGCCGCGGTCCGCGATCCCGAGTTTGTGCGGCAAGCTGCCTGTCGCTTCGGTAGCCAGTGTATTGTAGTAAATATCGACCCGAAACGTGTTTCCCACGAAGGGGAGCAGCGTTGGGAAGTGCACATCAATGGGGGGCGGATTCCGACGGGGTTGGAAGCGGTCGACTGGGCCCGGCAAGTTGAGCAGTTGGGTGCCGGGGAAATTGTCCTCACCAGTATGGATGCCGACGGTACCAAAGATGGTTTTGACCTGGAGATGACCGCTGCGGTCAGCGCAGCGGTTTCGGTCCCGGTAGTAGCCAGTGGCGGAGCTGGCTGTCCGGAACATTTGGCGGATGTAATTACGAAAGCAAAGGCAGACGCCGCCCTGGCTGCCAGTATTTTTCATTTTGGCCAATTTACGATTCAGCAAACCAAGCAAGTGATGGCGGACCGGGGCATCCCGGTTCGCCTGGCCGAATAAGCGGAGACGTGCTCCATGACCGCCGCCAAAGATGACAATTTTAAGAGTAGTTTTATCCACCCCCGGCAACACCTGGAGGCAGATAAACTGTTTCGCGCCTGTGTGAAACTTGAAGCGAGCGATTTGCATTTAAAGGTTGGTAATCCGCCCATGTTGCGGGTCGACGGTATCCTCCGCCCGCTGGAGCGCGGGCCGATGGATGACGAGGAGATGGTTCGCGTTTGCTTTCCTTTGATGAATGAGCGAAATCGCAAGATCTTCGAGCACGACGGCGGGGCTGATTTCGCCTACACCCTCGACGTCGATGGGACCGTTTGGCGATTTCGCGTCAATCTGCTGCAACAGCTAGGGCATGTGGGACTTGTGGCGCGGAAAGTCAATAGCTGGATTCCCGATTTTGAAGGGCTCAATTTGCCTCCCTCCATTGAGCGGCTCTGTCAATATGACCAGGGGATGATCCTGCTGGCAGGCATCACCGGTTCTGGAAAGAGTACGACGATCGCCTCGATGCTCAATTGGGTGAATCGTCGGTATCGGAAACATATATTGACGCTTGAAGATCCAATCGAGTTTGTTTTCACTGAAGAAAAGTGTTTGATCAACCAGCGCGAGATTGGCCTGGATGTCATCGACTTCGAAATCGGGATGAAGCATGCCGTGCGGGAAGACCCGGACGTCATGCTGGTGGGAGAAATGCGCGACAAGGAGAGTTTTATGACTGCCATTCATGCAGCCGAAACAGGCCACCTTGTCTTCGGTACGATTCACGCCAGTAGTGCCGCAACAACCATTGGGCGGATTCTGGACCTGTTTCCCCAGGACATGCACTCCGCCTTGCGAAGCGCCATCTGTTTCAACATGCGTGGGATTATCGCGCAGAAACTCCTGCCTTCGATCAAGAAGGGGGTTGGGCGTGTTCCCGCCGTTGAGATCATGTATTTCTCACCCATAGTTCAGAAGCTCGTGCTTGAGGAGCATGATGAAAAACTACCCGATGCGATTCGCATCGGGAAGGAAGAAGGGATGCAAGATTTTACGCAAAGTCTCAAGGAACTGGTCGACAAGGAACTGATTGATCGAGAAGTTGCCCTGCAGGTCGCGCCCAATCGCGAGGCCTTGAAAATGGCACTCAAGGGAATTCAGGTCAAAGAACCAGGCATCATTTAGTCAAGCCATTAGTCAAGCCATTAGTCAAGCCATTAGTCAAGCTGTTCGCGTCAAGTGGGTGGCGCTTGGGGAGATGGTGGCAAACCATCCTGACAATCATCTGATGAAGGCATATTTCAACCGACAAGGTTTGGCTCTGCTGATTTGTGGTTTGCTCGCGGTCGGTAGCATTGCGACGCTTGCTCACGCACAGCAAGACCCCGTTGACGCGCCCGAAGCGGGTGAAAAGGAAACGGGTGAAGATGTTGCCGGCGAGGGGCCAGCGGAAGCAGCTTTGCCAGCGCAGGCACCAAAAATCGACAAGTGGAACGATGTCCATTCGATCCCCCGAAACCGCCAGTTTTCGGTGAGTTGGCTCAAGTTGCTCATCTTTTGGCTGTTGTTCCTGATTTGGGTTCGCTCGGTCGATTGGGTGAATCGTGATAGCCAAATCCACGAACTCGGCTACGGCAAATGGAATCTCATTATGTTCCTGCCTTTCTTCCTGGTGGTTTTTTTCTTCGTCTTCCCGATGTTTTCACCGCTTCCCAGTTTTTTCCCCCTGGGCCTTGGTTTGCTGTTCGTTTCCTACATCGCCTCCTTCAGTCCCTACGTGGTAATCCACAACAAGTCCGTGGAAGGTCACCAAAAGATCTTTACCGGCGACTGGTTCCGTTACGAGATGGCACAACTTGCGAATAAGGTTGGCATCAAAATCGACGCGGAGCGCAAAGCCGAATATGAGAAGGGAGTCAACGTCGATTTGCTTGCCATCGGGGCTGAAGAAGATCGTCAAAATCAAGCCAATCTTGTCACGGCGCGACAGTCTCCCGGGTATTTGATCGTCAAGGAACTGGTTGCCAACATGGTGAACAAGCGGGTTGACCGCGTCATCATTGAATACACGCAACAGTCCGTTGTGGAGCGGGATCACATCGACGGCGTGTGGCACAATGGCGAAACCCGAGATCGCGAATCGGGTGATGTCATGCTGGCCGTGATCAAGACGCTCGCTGGGCTCGACATAAATGAACGCCGCAAGAAACAAGTCAGCAGGTTTGGCGCAGGCTACAACGGCGCCAAGTACATTTGTCCCGTCACGACTCAGGGAGTCAAGACCGGGGAACGTGTCGCCATCGATTTGCTGGGCGGGCGTCGCGATCAATTCAACACGCTCGAAGAATTGGGCATGCGCGATAAACTGGCTGAGCGTTGGCTGCAGCTGCTTGGCACTGGCAAAGGGTTGTTGATCCTTTCGGCCATGCCAGCAGGAGGCCTCACGACCTTGACCGACGTTTCGCTGTACGAAACGGATCGGTTAATGCGTGATTTCTTTGCTATCGAGGAGGAATCACATCGGGAACGCGATATCGAAAATATCGACGTTTGGACATACAACGCGGCGGCAAACGAAACGCCGGCTTCGACACTTGGGCCCATAATCCGCAAGTATCCCGAAGTGCTGATTGTGCGCGATTTTGTCGATGACAAAACAGCAACGATGCTGTTTGAGATCTGCAAGCCGGCGAACGAAGTTCGCGATGATCGTTTGATCATCACGAACGTGCATGCAAAAGAAGCTCCCGAAGCGCTGCTGCGTATGCTTCAACAAAAGGTGCCACAGGGCGATTTTGCAGAACTCGTTACCGCAGTATTGAATGGGCGGCTCGTCCGAAAACTTTGTGAGTCTTGCAAAGTCGCCTACGAGCCTTCTCCCGAGCTGTTGAAAAAACTCGGGATTCCTGCCGGCAAGGTCGAGCAGTTCTATCGCACACCCAAGACGGAAGAAGTCGACAAGCCTTGCCTCCAATGCACAGGGATTGGCTATCGAGGACGGAGCGGATTGTTTGAATTGTTGGTCGTCAATCAGGAAATTCGTAGACTTCTCGTCAAACAACCAAAACTGGAACTGCTCCGCAAGGCGGCACGTGCCGCTCACATGAGAACATTGCAGGAGGAAGGAATCTTGCTCGTAGCCCGTGGTGTGACCTCCCTCCAGGAACTACAGCGCGTGTTGAGTCTGTGAAGAGGCTATTATGTTTATCGCAATCGTTGGTATCATATTCTTCGCTTCCCTGGCGATGATGGTTCGCGAGGGTCTCTGGAGCAACACGATTACCTTGGTGAACGTTTTTATCAGCGGCATAGTCGCGTTCGGGTTCTACGCGCCGCTTACCATCAAGGTAGATGAGGCCTTGGGCGGAGAGTTTACGTATTTGCTCGACTTTTTGATGTTGTGGGCCTTGTTTGTTGTCACCATGATCGTGGCGAGGGTGTTGACCGATCGGTTGTCAACCACGCGGTTACGATTGAAGCATCCCATCGATACGATCTGCGGGCCGCTCATGGCAGCCCTCGCTGCCTGGGTGATCACGTCATTTGCCGTCGCAACGCTGCACACAGCACCACTCCAAAAAGAGGGCTTGGGTGGGAAATTGGTCCACGAACAAATTGAGGGAAAATCGGCACTGGCATCTCCCGATTTGGCCTGGTTGAGATTTGTCGAGCGAATGACCACGCCAGACGCCTATGGCGGCAAGCTGCTCGTGCCGTTTCAAGGCGGTTCCTTCGCCAAAATCTATACAGACCATCGTACAAAACTGGAAAAAGCTTCGGGGCTACGGGTCAGGCGTTGACGTAACGCCTCACCTCCCAGCAGAATTAGGACTAACTCACCCAGAGAAAGCAAAACCCGGCAGCTGGCCAACCCGGATCAGCTTTCCGCCCAGGTACGGGTTTTCGAACCCGATTTCTCCGGGAAGCCCGCACACGACTCAAAAGAATCTGCCGTTTCATGGAGTCTCACGTAACGACCGGAAAGCCGTTGATAGAACCGGCAAGATCGACTCACGAAGCCGAACAGTTGGCGTCGTATCGGTCTCCTAGTGGACTCGCCATTTTCAGCTTCCTTTTGGGCCTGGCCTCCCCCCTGGTTTTCACCGCCCCGTTGCTGATAGCCATTCCCGGGTTGGGAATCGCCATTTCACTGCTTGCCCTGGCAAAGATCGCTGCTAGCGACGGCCGACTCTTTGGCCGGAAAGCAGCACTGGTGGGATTGGCCTTGGCGATCGCCTCTGCCTGTGCAGTGCCCATGAAAAAACAGGTTACCACCTGGCTCTTGTCGCGGCAGGCGCGGCCAACCGCTCTCGTGTGGTTCGATCATCTCCGGAATGGTCAGCCGGAAACGGCGTTTTACCTTACCACGGCGTTCCAACGCCCGGCCAAAAAGCCTCCCGTACCCTCACCCTTTGGCAGTTCCACAGAAAGTCCAATCGACCAGTTTAAAGCCTCGCCGGTCGTCGCGAAACTGATCGACTGGGGTGAACAGGCCAAGGTCCAATTTGACAAAACCGTTGCCACCGAACAATTGCCTCATGACCGGAAGCTGGTGATTCTTCAATTTACCGTGCAGGGGCCAATCGGGTCGGGATCTTTGCCGGTCGCATTAACGATGGAAAAACGTGGGGTTGCCCAGCCGAATGCTGGATGGCGAGTCGACCGTTTTCAAGAAGCCGAGAATCCCAACGAAAAGATTTGAAAGACCCGATTGCCTGTTTTCTTCATCGGGCTTTACTGCCTGAGGCACGTTCCAGGTCCGATGCGGATGCAAACGAACGCGTGCCGCCTTTGCCCCTGACCACCAGCAGGCAGGTTCGGCGGCCGCACTTCTTCAACAAGCGGCAAAAATTATCCAGTTTAAGCCGATTCCCTGCCTATTCTCTGCAAATCGTCAGTTTGGCCGTTCATCCTCCGTGTGAGTGGAGTCGATGTAGGGGCTAGTGGCGGTTGATGTTCCGGCTGGCCTGTGCTGCATGTGTCGTGTTGCACGGGTCTCCATTCGACGGAGTGGGTGCGGCACATTCGACGGAGTGGGTGCGGCAAGCGTTGCCGCAACAACCGATAAATTACTCGGGAAAAGGAGTCCAAAAGTGAACATGGCGAGATGGACACTGTCTGCGGCCGTCCTGACGTTTTGTGCTATGCCTGTGATGGCACAATCAACGATCCAAACGGCATTTAATTACAACTTGGCTGGTTGCGGCTGCGAATCGGATTGCGGCTGCGAATCGGATTGCGGCTGCGAATCGGATTGCGGCTGCGAATCGGATTGCTGCTGCGAATCGGATTGCTGCTGCGAATCGGATTGCTGCTGCGACACTGGCTGTGGCGACTGCTGTGGCGGCGACCCTTGCGGTGGCGGATGGGGTAACTGTTACGATGATTGCTGCCTGGGCGATCCCTGCACGCTCAAAGACCAACTCTGTCCCTGCTCCTGCTGGGACTTCGGTGGTTGGACGCAGTTAGGTTACCACAGTGATACGACGCGCATGTCGTTTTCACCGGGTGACCTCGGGTCATTCAACGACGTGCCAGATGGCATCCGACTTCAACAGGCATGGCTTTACCTAGAGAAAAAGGCAAACGCCAGTCCCTGCTGTTGGGATTGGGGTATGCGTGCTGACCTCATGTACGGTACCGATGCTCAGAAAACGCAGGCGTTCGGTAACAATTCGGGTCACTGGGACTACGAGAACGGCTTCGACCATGGCTATTACGGTTGGGCTCTTCCTCAGCTTTACGCCGAAGTTGCCTATGGCGACTGGTCAGTTATCGCTGGTCACTTTTTCACGCTCGTTGGCTACGAAGTTATTCCAGCTCCACAAAACTTCTTCTATAGCCATTCATACACGATGTACAATAGCGAGCCGTTCACACACACTGGTGTTTTGGCGACCTATAGCAACTGTGGTACCGATATCTATGCTGGTTGGACCCTCGGTTGGGATACTGGTTTCGACCAATATGACAACGGTTCGAGCTTCCTGGGTGGTTTCAGCACCAGCGTAGTCGATGACGTCTCGGTTGCCTACATTCTCACTGCCGGCAATTTCGGTAAGCGGAGTAACGGTACTGACGGCTATAGCCACAGCGTGGTCTTCGATGCCACTCTGACGAATTGCCTGACGTATGTTCTCCAGAGTGATTACTATACTGATCAAAACGATCGTGAAGATGTTGGTATTAATCAGTACTTGTTCTACACCCTGAACGATTGCTGGGCCGTTGGCGGTCGTGCTGAATGGTGGAAGAGCAATATCTTCGGCGACTATAGTTCATACTATGAGCTTACCGGTGGTATCAATTACCGGGCACACGCCAACCTCACCGTCCGTCCGGAGGTTCGTTACAACTGGACGCCGTCCGACACCAGCGGGGGAGGCGATTTCAACCAGGTCGTATTCGGAGTTGATTGTATTGCCACCTTCTAGTTGATCGAACGAGGCAGGACCTATACGGTCTTGAGTTCAAACAGGACCCTTTCCAACCCCGGGAATCGCTCAGCGGTTCCCGGGGTTTTTTTTGCGCCATTGTTTTGACAAGCTCCGGTCGGGTAGGTTGAGCCACACCACTTGCCGGGAGATGCCGCAAATGCGACTCTCGTTGACTTCGAGGATCGCTCCGCAAAAACAGGCCCGCTGAAAAACAACCATGAATGAAGCAACACCGCCAGCAAACCCCCACACCGCAAACCCCAGTGCACCTTCTTGGCAACCCTTAAGCGCCGAGGATCGCCGAGTTTTGGGAGTCCTCGTCGAAAAAGCGAAGACAACTCCCGATAATTATCCCCTTTCACGGAGCGGGCTCTGCGCGGGTTGCAACCAAAAAAGCAACCGATCTCCTCAAATGCAGCTCTCCGCAGAGGCCGTCGAAGATTCTTTAGAACGCCTCCGCAAACTTGGGGCGGTCGTTTTTGTGACCGGAAGTGGCCGAGTCGACAAGTACCGACATCGGGCCTATGACTGGCTGGGGGTCGATAAGGTGGAACTGGCGGTCATTGCCGAATTGCTTTTGCGCGGGGCGCAGACCGTCGGCGAACTTCGGGGGCGGGCAGCCCGCATGGAGCCGATCAAGGGCCTCGAAGAATTGCGCCCGCTCCTGGAAAGCCTTCAAACGAAACGCCTGGCCAGTTACTTGACTCCCAAGGGCCGTGGTGCCGTGGTGACCCACACGCTCTATCTCGAGCATGAACTGGAAAAAGTTCGCCGTGAACATGGTGCTGGTTCCGGCGAGGCGCCAGAGGCAACAGCAACCGCCTTGCCACCGATCCCTGCAGGGAACCCGGCCGAGGTTGCTGCTTCGATGCCTGGCCCGAATTTGACGACATCCGGGACTTCCATCGATGTCGATCAGTTGCGGCAATTGCGGGATGAGGTTTCTCGACTGCGTTCGGAACTCGAGGAGGCCAAAACCACACTCGAGTCATTCACGACCGAACTCCGCAATGACCTCGACGCATTGAATCGACAATTGGGGAATTGAAAGCGGGGCCACACCGCCGCCTGTTTGCCGGGAACGACGTGGCAATGTTTAGCGCGGATGGACCAACACACCGAGCAAGGGCACAAGCTGGAAATTTCCTCACCGGACTTGCCCGGTTGGCACGACCGATTGCATGAGAACTCGCTCAATCAAGGCGACGCTTTACGGACTATCGGGCTCTTGCACCAGAACCACCCAGTTCGTGTCATGTTCCAGCTCTGCTGGTAACCGGTCGTCGACTGAGCAAATTGCTGCCGACTGCAACAACCCGCCTGAGACAATCGGGTCGAGATAATGCTCAATGAGTGTCCCCTCACGTCGCTGACGGCCATCCGCGCCTTCATTCGCTTGCTGCAAGCGTTCCCACAGTGGTCTTCCCACAACAGGGAGGTCCTCACCTTCGCCAAGTTTTGCCCTCCCTTGGTGATGCAAGACGAGGCCTCGTCCGGTCTCTCCTTCAATCTGGTAGTCCCCGATGTCAATCAGTACCGATTGATACAAGCTTTCTTCGGAACTGAAATCGTTCAACACGTCAAAGGCCCCCAAGTCGACGGACATCGCCAACACTCCCAGGACCGCGCGTTTCGATTCCAGTTGTGCGCCGTTAGTGATCGGTACCGAAAAGGCGACTTTTAAATGTCCGCTGGAGGTGCTGCGGTAGACGGCTGATTGATGCGGTTGGGTGATGGGCTTGGGGATGGTTGTGCTATTTGTAGAGTCCAAGTCCCCTCCCAGGCCATGGAAGTAATCGCGGTGCGCATAGCTCTTGCCACGACTTTTCGCACTTGGGTTGGCCCGCGCTATTTGCACCCCGCGCAGGTCGTTGATGAACCAACTGTCCGAGGCAATTTTCGGATCCGCTGCTAATTTTCGCGCGATCAGCCATTCCTGGATCCGTGCCCACCGATCGGGATCATCCGGTTTTTTCACCAGCTCGGCCATGTTTTCGCGGAGGACCGGCGCTGCTGCCAGCCTGGTGAGTGTCTCAAAGCGGTCTTCAATATCCTCGGCGATTCCCTGGGCTGCCACACTGGCTACAAACTGCAGTCTTTTCATGCGGGCTGTTTGATCGTCCTGCTGGTTCGCCTGGCGACGTCCTGCCAGGAGGGCTATCGAGACGATGAGGGTGAGCATCACGAGCACGGCCACGGTGGTCAACCATCGATTATGCAATGGCCGCTCTTCGACAGGGTGGGACAACGGTTGTGGCGGACTGCCCAGGCCAGGTTTCGTCTCAGAACCTGCACTTGCATGGGTGGGAGCCCCGGTTAGTTGTTGGCGACCAGACTCGGCCAAATCAACGAGTTTCTGATCACGACAATACGGTTTCAACGCATCTGCAACTTCCATGGGTGAGGCGTATCGATCCGCGGGTCGTTTGGCCATCATTTTGCGGAGAATAGCCCGCAACCCAGCCGGAATCGGCTGGTCGGTGCGGAGGATGCGGGCTGGCTTTTCCGTTTCATGGGCCCGGCGAGGACGAAGGTCCGAGCCAGCAAACGGCGGTTGGCCACTTAGCATGTGGTAGAGTGTGCAACCCAGACTGTAAATGTCTGCCCGGATGTCGACACTTGTCGTCCGCCACTGTTCTGGAGCCATGTACATGCCTGTACCCATGGCGCGGTCGTGGAACACAGTAAGTCGTTCGGCATCGTCGCTCGCCAGCAGGGCCAAGCCAAGATCAAGAATCTTGACCAGGCATTGGTTCGGCTTGGCCTCGTCCTGGTCCGACAACAGAGTGCTTTCGGCCGACGAGTGATTGGCCACAACCGTAAGCATCAGGTTCGATGGCTTGATGTCGCGGTGAACCATGCCGTACTGGTGAATGTAGGCGAGACCGACTGCGGTTTGGCGGGCAACCTCGCAGGCGTCGGCAATTCTCATGGGCCCTTGCTCGCCCACCAACCCCTCGACGTCGACGCCAACGATATACTCCATAACGAGGTAATGCAGGGCATCTGACGGCGCCGAAGATTCGATCGCGACCACGATGTTCGGGTGTTCCAGTCGGCCAACCGCCTGAATCTCGCGATAGAACCGACGGATGACCTCTTCGTGTCCGGTGTCGACGAAATGCTGCTTGATGACCTTAACTGCCCGCGTCCGTCCAAACTGCGTATGCCGGGCCTTGTAGACATCGCCCATGCCGCCACTGCCCAACAATTCGCCCAGTTCGTAGTTGCCTAACTTTCGTGATTGGGAAGTTAAACGGGTCTTCGTTCCGGGCGGCGGGGCCGTACCACAAAATTCACTCAATCCCATCGTCGAGGGGATGACCGACCATTGTCGGGCGCGTAGTTCGGATGGATCGTGACGGGTGCGCCGCGGCCCGTCATCGCCGTAAATCAACTCAAACACATCAATATCTCCGATGCCCTTCAAGTCGCGGTGACCATGACGGTGAAACGTGACCCCATCCATGCCAGCGTCTTCCAGGATCGCCACCACGCTCCGCGACACGAGAATTTGTCGCCCCGAGGCATAGTCGTTCAGGCGGGCAGCATAGTCGACCGGCTTGCCGACAAAGTTGTTTGTGTCATGAGGGTCGATCTGGGGGATCCCGACGTGAATGCTGATGCGGACATCGATGGGATGGTGCCGGGGTGACATGAGCGGAGTATCGCGGTGGATCTCTTGAATCGCGATTGCCCAGCGGGCAGCCAGAATCGTATCCGCGAACACGATAAAGTGTCCGTCACCGGCAGTTGATACAATCCGTCCGTCGCAGGCCGCCAGCTCGCGCCCAATATATTCGCGATGCGGCGATAAGATGGTTTCAATAAATGCCTGGTCGCGCTCCGTGGTACTTTGCCCGGGCATCTCGTCCTTCAAACGGACCGAGTCAGCAAGGTCGGTGAACACGAACGTTTTAAGCTCAGCCATAGATGCGGTAATGAGGGGGTGGGCGGTTGGCTACGCCTTCATTATCGCCCGCCACGTCCATTTTGCACCAGTCATTAGCAGGCGCTTTGATGACAAAAAAACCCGCCTCGCGTGACCGCGAGACGGGCTATATCGGTTCATCAAGAGTGTCCATAGAGTAAAACCTGTGCGGCCAGTCATCGAACAATCGGAGGTGAAAACTGCCTGTTGGTTCCGTGCCCGTTACGGGCTGCGGCGTTCGATCGAGCGATCCATTAGTGACTGGCGTGAAGCAGCACCAGTAGCAGGGATCGAATCACCGTCCAGCGGTTAACCTGAAACAGTCCGCAAACCATCGCCCTGTTCAACCAGGCTCGCACCCTGGTTATTTTGGTTAAAGGAATTGAACTTATTCAATCCACATGGAGCAAAGGCCCACTGACCATAAGCAAAGGCCAGAACTTGTGCTCTCCTTTCTTCGCCGAGTGGCGAGGATCAAACACGGTCTCGTTCGCTGCAAGAAAAGGAGTCATTTCTGCTCGAGCAACTTCTGAATACCAAAATTCTCCCCGGCGCGTCAAACCTTTTTTGGGCTTTCTGCCGTGCGGTTCCAGTTTTTTCTCCTGGTCGGTGTGGTCTGTAGCAGTCGGAAGGAACATGGCGGTTAGCGGCAAGCTTCAAACCGGTTGTCGGCGCGTGCTTCAGCCCGAATAATTCGCTTGCCAAAATAGTAGGCGTAGGTAAGCTGAAATATAGGCCGGCTTTTGTGCCTGTAAGCAATGCCTTGCCAGGCGGGCATCAACCGAACAGAACCGAGATGAGAGCAGCAACGGAGTTCCACGAGATATCGCCTCCCAAGGCGTTTTTCTGCCAACACGCCGCGGTCCAGTCACGTGGCGGTTTGTTGTCCCACCTCGATCGTTCCTTGCACCACGGCAATCGCAGTGGGAGATGAAACAGATGTTTCGTAAAGGCATTCTTTTATCTGCCTTGCTGGCGTGTCTTGGACCGGTTGTACCAGTCGTCCGGGCAAACCAGGTCGATCTGTCCCTTAATCTCCAGTACAACGATCGCATCGACAGAAGTTCTGGTGGTACTTGGTCGTTGGTCGCCAAGGCTGATCAAGTCGCTAACTTTGGCATTGCCTCGGTCAGTGTAAAAATTACGGGTGTAACCACCTGGCAGGTGGCGGGCCCTACTGGACAAATTAACGCGGGTCAGGTTGCCGGTTTTAATTTCTTGGACACCGGCTTTGGCGATACCGAAGAGATTCAGATCTTCCAGTTCCCGTTCGTTGATCCGTCAGGCACGTTGGAACAATCCTATTTTTACGGTGTCGGCACGCTTTCAGGAGGGGCCCCGGACTACGCCGGCAAGCCAGCCGAAAGCCAAAGCATTGGCCCCATGTTTAGTACCTTGACGGACGTGACAGGTGAACCTTGGGGTGCGACCGGAAGCGACTTTTTATCGGACCCCCAGTGGGATATTGCGGTTCCCCTGGTAGAAGGTCAGTTTGCGGCTGGGCTTTCGCCAAGTTTTGCCGGGTTGAATCCAATCACGCAGGTGTCGGTCTTCAGTAGCTTGCCGCTAGACATCAACAGCGTTGGCACGATCACGCAGGCGTTGACGGTAACGAACGTTTCGCGAGATGATTTTGTCGGTCCGCCAGACAATCCCGGAGATTACAACCTCAATGGAGTGGTTGAAGCCAGTGACTATACGATGTGGCGGGATACGCTGGCTCAGTTTGTGCTGAATCCCTATGACGGGGCCGACGGCAACGGCAACACCGTTCTTGACGTCGATGACTACCAGGTTTGGAAGCAGAACTTTGGCAACACATTTCCGGGCAGTGGCTCCGGGGTACCCGTTCCGGAGCCTTCGAGCCTGATTTTGGCTGTTTTAATCTTGTGTTTTTCATGGAGAGCAGATTTGCAACCTGTTGTGCGACAAGGCGTTGCGAATTCTCATAAAAACAAGTGCAATCGCTTGACATCCTTGAAATAGGTGCACATAATGCGTGGGTTGGGGTTACTCGGGTAATGTTAACCGAGGGAAGAAGGCGAACCTCTAACGAATCGGGATTTTCTAGAACTTTTGTGTGTTTTAAGGGTTGCATTCACTAATTTTGGTTTATAATGCGGTTACTTCGAATGGATACACCAAAACAGCGATGGATTCGCTAGCAGACAGTTTTGGGTCGTACCGACGGCACACTTTTGAAAATCGCTTCTCAGCGTTGAGTGTGTCACGTTAATCGATTTTTTAATTTTAGAGGAGGATGCTGTTATCGGGTACCGGAAGCCTTTAGGCGAACTTGTTCGGCCTAAGGCGGTTTGGAGCCTGATGAGCAACTCTGGTCATCTTGATTCCTTTCTCGTAGAGGGTGGAGAGAAAACAAATGTCCTGGAAGAGCTTGGCGTGTGTAGCGATGAGTATTGTCTTTACCGGTTCGGCAGCAATGGCCCAACCAAGTTTGAGCGTTAGCGATGGAGGTCTGAACGGTAGCAATCGGTTGTTTGTAGTCCAGGCGGCTCCAGCCACCGACGGCAACTCTTTGGCGATGGAAGTCGGCTTCAGTGTTGCTGGTGCTTCCATTGTTAGCGCTACCCAAACCTCTGACTGGGAAGATGATGGGATTGCCCCGGTTGGCAACCCTGGCAACAACCCTTTCACGGGCACCGTAACCGACGGCATTGTCATAGAGGCAAATAGCACGGACGTCTTTGCCGCCCTCGGCTCCGGTGGATTGAGTGCACCGCATGGGAATACCCTGACCATCGAAATCGATGGCGGGATTGGTTTGGTCACGGTCTCTGGTTCCTATACTGGTAACGGCCGGATCGCCGAAGCGGGTGTCAACCACGATACTTACAGCGGTTCTTTTGGTATCAACGGCGACTACAACAAGGACAACAAGGTCGACATTATCGACTTCGGTACTTTCGGCGCGGATTACGGCACTGCTGTAGCCCAATCTGACTTCAATGGTTCGGGTGGGGCCGTCGACATTATCGACTTTGGTATATTCGGTAGCAACTACGGCCTGACCGCTGCGGGTGCTGGTAGTGGTTCGGCAGTCCCTGAGCCCGCCAGCATTGCCTTGATTGGTATCGCCTTGGCCGGGCTTGCTATCCGCCGACGCCTTGGAAACTAGTTGGTAATAACCTTGGGAAAACGTTTAGCAGATTTTTCGCAACTTTTGATATTTTCTGCAGAGTTCAGATTGTAAGTTTTGATGGCTTTAGGAGGGCTAATGTGACAATGAACACGGCTTGCTCAAACTGAAGAGTGCCGTGGACATCGAAATCACAATTTTCCGTGTGGGAGCCGCACGTGTTTCGTGGCTCGACCATCGGGACTTACACCTTCGAGAACTCAAATTAAGGGAAAGAAAAAATGAAAAGATTTACACTTGCTGTTGCTGTTATGTTTGTGGTTGCTGTATCCGCTAACGCTGCTGTGGTTATCACCAGTACTGGTGTGGCAACTACGGAGTTGACCGGCTACACGACTTGGACGGTGAACGCTACTTCGGATTCCGGTCCGATTAACGGTATCGACGTTACCTTCACAGGGGCGATGAACCAGGTTAATCCTGCCGGTCAGGCCTCAATTTTCACCGACGCCAACGGATTTTTCGGCTTTGTCAATGCTGATGTCTCGCAAGACTCGCAGTTCCTGTTCGCCTCGGGCGATATCTTGAGTACGGCCATGGACGAAGGTGCTTCCGAGCTTACGGGTGCAATCACCAATATCTCGAATCACACAAGTGCCGCAATGTCGGTTGACTTCGCCCAGATCGTGATGGCCGACGGTGGCTCGGTTTCGTACGCTGCCGACTTTGACGATGGTGGTGCTGCGGCTGTCAGTGTCAGTGGTATCGTGACCGCGATTCCTGAGCCAGCTACTTTGGCCCTGATAAGCATGGCGCTGGTTGGCCTCGGATTCTTCCGTCGCAGCAAATAGCATGGTTCAACCCTGGTTGAACGCTTGAAACCTACAAAAGGCCCCTGGAAAACCAGGGGCCTTTTTTTCTTTCCGATCCGCCAACCAACAACCGGCGTTGGCCGATCAACTGGCAAAAAAAGTGCGGTGCATTTTTCGGAGGACTTTTGGTTTGCCCCTTGCGATATGCCCGGAACTGAACCACACTCAAGGGTTCGACGCACCAAGTTCAAGTACTGCTGGCACGAGGTTCCAGTTATCCAAAGCGGTCTGCCGAGCCGCGCTGGCCCCGTCTCACAAGCGGATTCTGCCGTAGCTGGGGATTGTTCCATGCCCGACAAGTTTTCCATCACCGGCTTGACCTACGACGACGTGCTCATTCGGCCGCGGCATAGCGATGTGATTCCTGCGGATGTTGATGTGAGGACTTTCCTCACGCGACGAATTCCCGTGAATCTGCCCGTGTTAAGCTCCCCGATGGATACCGTGACCGAAGGGCGGATGGCGATCGCACTGGCCCAGGAAGGCGGCTTGGGCGTGATTCACAAGAACATGTCGATCGAATCGCAAACCGAGGAGGTCGATAAGGTGAAGCGAACCGCCAATGGGATCATTGTTGATCCGCTGACGCTCCCACCGAATGCTAGCGTTGCTACCGCGCGTGAGACGATGGAGCAGCACAAGATTTCGGGGGTACCGATCACGGAAGATGGCCGGCTCGTAGGCATTCTTACCCGTCGTGATCTTCGCTTTTTAGAGCATACAAACATCCCGATCGCCGAAGTCATGACCAAGGACAACCTGGTCACGGCCACGGGTGCTGTGACGCTTGCGGAAGCCGAGAAGATTTTAATGGCAAAAAAGGTCGAGAAGCTTTTGCTGGTTGACGAAGATTACAGACTGACGGGCCTGATTACGATTAAGGATATCGACATGATGCGGCGGTTTCCGCTGGCTGCAAAGGATCGGCAAGGTCGTTTGCGAGTTGGTGCTGCCGTGGGGGTGTTCGATTACGATCGGGCCGGAAGCCTGATCGAAAAAGATGTCGATTTCCTGGTTGTTGACAGTGCCCACGGGCATTCGTCCAATGTGATCGAGACTGTCAAGGGAATCAAAAAACGGTGGGATATCGATGTTGTTGCCGGCAATGTAGCGACTCGGGAGGGTGCCGGAGATTTAATTGCTGCGGGGGCCGATACCGTGAAGGTCGGCATTGGTCCCGGATCGATCTGCACGACACGAGTGATTTCGGGCATAGGTGTGCCGCAAGTGACAGCCATCCACGAGGTGGCACAGGCGGCCGAAGGCACCCATGTGAAAATCATTGCCGACGGCGGTATTCGGTATTCGGGAGACATTACCAAGGCCATTGCAGCAGGTGCGCACGGAGTCATGATCGGAGGCCTGTTTGCCGGACTCGATGAAAGTCCGGGTGAGCGGGTGCTGTTCCAAGGTCGAACTTATAAGGTGTACCGCGGAATGGGTTCGCTGGGTGCCATGGTACACGGCTCGAGTGAACGTTATCGCCAGGGTGGCCAGGAAACAGGGACGGAAAAAACAGCGAGTGGAAAATTTGTTCCAGAGGGTGTGGAAGGTCGTGTGCCGTACAAGGGGGAGCTCAGTCCGTTCTTGTACCAGCTTGTTGGGGGGTTGCGCGCCGGAATGGGTTATTGCGGCACCCACACGATTGACCAATTGCGAACGGATTCGCAGTTCATCCAGGTATCGTCAGCCAGTGTCCGGGAGAGTCATCCCCATGACATCGTCATTACGCAGGAATCACCAAATTACACTGTGGAACCGTCAACGGGTGAATAGCACCCGGGTGGCCAGCCCGGGTCTCTTGACGCTGCTAATGTTGCCCGGCATTGTTTTGGCCTTCGTCGGCCAGACCACCGCTTCGGAGGAACTCGGCTGGCAATTTCGTCAGGCCGATCAACCGCAACGTCCAAGATCGATGTGGGCAGCGATCGAGCCAGTAGCACGTGACATAGCAGTTTCCACTCGACCGCCGGTGGTGCAACCCATCCCGGTACGATTTGAGGGGCAAATGCGAGCAGGCATCATTGGCCCGGAGGCTGGCCGAGTACGACTCAAAAGCATTGTGGTCCACCGCCAGCCTCAAAAAAGGGGCCTCCACTTGGCGCAGCTCGCCGAAGCCCCCGTTGATCAAGGGCCTGAGGCGACCCAACCAGAGGATCTGCAAGATCTTGATATCGGCGATTTAATGACGGACAACCTGAATGTCCAAGACTTAAGGCTACCCGAGCTCGATGAAACAGACTTAAGGCTACCCGAGCTCGATGAAACGGAATTGCAAAATCTCGATCAACTTGACGATGTGGATGTACTAAAACAGCTTGAGGACTCGTTTGACGTGGGCGACGACCCTGAGCAGTCGTCGTCAGACAATCCCGATCTGGCAATACCACCGCCAGATCAATCCGGACCATTACTGCCATTTGACGTACCCAAGTCCGCAGGGCCCGATTCGCCCCGGCAGACCTCCCGAAGTGATTTTGGTTCATTATCGCGGGCAGAAGAGCTGCAGGCCAATCAGCAGCTTTGTGCCGAGGAACTCAAAGACTTCAAAGCCAGCACCTTGGCCGACATAGGTCTTGATATTGCGATCGTTGGAACTGAAGGTGAAGATTTTCCCTTTGAATGTTCCGTCAATGATGGCCAGAAGGTTCAGCCACGCTGTTGGCCCCAAGTGACGTACCGTTGGACTGCTTCAAAGCTGTACCACAAGCCGCTTTACTTCGAAGAAGTCGATCTGGAACGGTATGGGCACAGCTGGGGGCCTTGTTTGCAGCCGTTTGTTTCGGGCGCCCATTTCTTTGCCCGTTTGCCGGTGCTGCCTTACTGCATGGGTTATACGCCACCCTGCGAACGCCAGTATGCGTTGGGGTATTACCGGCCTGGCAATTGTGCTCCGTATCTTGTTCCGGCTGTACCTGTTAGCGCGCGGGGCGGACTTTGGCAGGCAGGCGCGGCGGTCGGTACTGCAATCATTGTCCCGTAGGTACCCCCAAAGCGACTGCGAGATCCGCCGGAAACAGCCGCTGCTACGCCTTGACGCTACCCCACTGCGGTCTGCGGTCGGGCACACGTGCCAGTCGGTCCAACGTATTTTGACACCGCACCGTTTTCTACAAATGGGCAGCGGTTTTCCACCCTACTGCTACTTGAGTCCAACGCAGTTGGTTACGTAGGAAGAGTTCAATTCCTGCAAGAACACGGCAAAGGGCACTCAATCAGATCCCAAACTGGCTTGGCAATAGGGTCAGCACGCGCCCGGCGGCCTTGTTGTTTGGATTGCCTTTGGGGGTAGGGCGGGCTTTTGCGTTGGCAGTAGTGCTAGCGATCGTTTTGCGGTGGACCGTCTTCGGACGTCACCTGTCCGCCATGGGGCCCAAGGAACAGACAACCCGATTGCGTGGTGTCAAAGTGACCACGATCAAGCTGGTCATCGATGCTCTGGCGGGCTTGTTCATTGGCGTGGCGGGCGTGACCCAGGTTGCGAAGCTCTCGAGCGGGAATTGGGTGTCTGGCCTGGGCGTGGAATTAAAGGTGACTGCCGCAGTTGTGATCGGTGGTGACAGCCTTAGCGGTGGGCAGGGATCGGTCCTGGGAACTCTGGCTGGGGTTTGCCATCAGGGGCGTCATCGCGAGTGGTTGCACACTGCTGGTCCTCTCCGAACCGCTGCAGGACTGTGAGTTGTTCTGAGAGTGCATTCAGTGCTGGCATCCCCCAGAGAACTTTCGACGTAAATTCTTCACACAACACAAGATTGGCGCTTCGAGACTGGTCGATATTCCATACACTCCCTGCCCCTCATTTTATCCGGGCGGCTCGTGCAGTTTACCAGCACGGGTTCCCTGCCCCCGCCAACATCGAGTCACTTCGCATGGACTTTTTGCATCTTTACCGGGCGATGGTCACCGCACGGGAAATCGACCGCTTGGAAGGGGAACTTGTGCGGCGTGGCGAAGCCTCGTTCCACGTATCTGGGGCTGGGCACGAAGGTGCGGCAATACTGGCTGGGTTGCTCACACCCGACGACTGGTTGCACTGTCACTACCGCGACAAGGCGTTGATGTTGGCACGAGGAATACAGCCAGAGGTCTTTTTTAACGCACTCTACTACACTGCCAGTTCAGTTTCTCATGGCCGGCAACTGAATGCCTTCATATTTGATGACGACCTGCACATCCTGAGCCTTTCAGGACCGGTGGGTAATAATGCGCTCCATTCTGTTGGGATTGCAGCCGAAATCAAGCACCAGGTTGGGGGGCCAATAGCCTTTTGTTCGGTTGGCGACGGTACAACCCAACAGGGCGAATTCCTGGAGGCGTGTGCCGAGGCAGCCCGCGAAAAACTGCCAGTGCTCTTCTTTATTGAAGACAACCAGTGGGCAATTTCGACCGACACGCGAAATAAAACGTTTTATTCACTGCCGAACGGAATGCCAGCCCATTTGTTTGGCATACCAATTCACCATATCGATGGGCGCGACGTTCTCAAAGACACACCCGAATTGGCAGCGATTGTGACTTCCATTCGCCAGCAGCGCGAACCGGTAGTGGTCATTTTCAACGTAGAACGGCTGACAAGTCACACAAATGCCGATGACCAGACGATCTACCGAAACGCGGCCGACATCGAGGCTGCCACGACACTGGGGGACCCGATCGAACATTTCGAACGGCACCTGATTGGCAGTGGCTGGGCAATTTCAGAATTGCAGCAGGTTCGTGAAGAAGTGCGGCGGGATGTGGCAGCAGCAGAAGCCGCAGCGGCGCAAGTTCCCGATTCCAGGCCAACGCACACCGCAAAACGAAAACTTCCTGCTTTGCTGACTGATCCATCCAGTGAATATCGGGGTTGCGACGAAGGTCCACAATTGACGATGAAGGATACGATCCGGGAGGTACTCAAAAACCATCTGGCGAGCGACCCGCGGGTTACCTTGTTTGGCCAGGATATTGAAGATCCCAAAGGCGACGTGTTTGGTGTCACCAAGGGGCTGAGTACCGAGTTTGGTGAACGTGTGAAGAATGCTCCCCTGGCTGAAGCAACAATTGTCGGAAAATCGGTTGGTCGTTCCCTGTTGGGTGGTCGCCCCGTTGCCTTTTTACAGTTCGCCGATTTCTTTCCACTCGCATTTAACCAAATCTTCTGCGAACTAGGCAATATGCAGTGGCGGACGGCCGGAAAATCGGAGTGTCCCGTGATTGTGATGGCGGCTTGTGGTGCGTATCGCCCAGGATTGGGGCCGTTCCACTCCGAGACCTTCGAGTCGATTGCAGCCCACACGCCAGGGATCGACGTCTTCATGCCGTCCACTGCGAAAGATGCCGCGGGGATGCTTAACGCAGCATTTCAATCGAACCGACCTACGCTCTTTCTGTACCCTAAAAGTATTCTGAACGATCCTGAGAATACCACCAGCAACGACGTCGATCGACAGCTTGTGCCGATTGGCCCGGCAAGGGTTGTACGTCATGGCCGGAATATTACCCTGGTTGCCTGGGGGAACACCGTTCGGATTTGTGAAAAGGTTGCCGAGGCACTCGACACGGTTGGTATCGATGCCGAGATACTCGATCTCCGCTCGCTTTCACCGTGGGACAAGGAAACTGTGGTTGCCTCGGTTGAGAGAACGGCTCACCTGGTGGTGGTCCATGAAGATAACCTCACATGTGGCCTGGGGGCGGAGATTTTGGCCACCGTCTCGGAAAACACGCGTGTGCCGGTTGCCATGCGGCGGGTAACGCGCTCTGATACGTTCGTGCCGTGCAATTTTCCCAGTCAAATGGAAGTGTTGCCATCCTTCGAAGGGGTCCTTGCGGCTGCTGCCGATTTGCTGGACTTGGATCTTTCCTGGACCCAACAGGAGGCTGTCGAGGAGGGAGTCGCCTACATCGAGGCGGTTGCTTCCGGACCCGCCGATGAAACGGTGATTGTTACCGAATTACATGTCGCGGTGGGTGACACCATCGAGCGAGGTGACGTGGTCGCTTCGCTCGAGGCAACCAAGAGCGTGTTTGACCTTACCACGGCCGTTGCCGGTACAGTCGACACGATCCTCGTTAAGCAAGGCGATACGATTCTCGTTGGTAAGCCGATCTTCAAACTAGAAACAGGGGACTCGACAGGGTCCGTAAGACGCGTTATCCACAAAGACCCGGGTATCCCCACCCTGGTTCCTCGTCAGACCTCGAGCCTGAAAGTTACCAGTCCCAGTGAGCCAGCGCGAGCGTATGGTGTTGGACTGGTCGGCGTCAACACGGTCAGTGGCAGTCAGGCCGTGAGCAACGCAGAACTGGTCAGTAAAAATGGGATGACCAACGACCAGGTCATCAATCGTACCGGTATCGCCAGTCGTCAATGGGTTGCCGAAGGTGAAGATGCGGTCAGCATGGCCGTACGCGCTTGCCGCGACCTCTTGAACCAGCACTCGCTGGCTGTGGCCGATATCAATTTGCTGATATGTACCACAACCACGCCGAACACGGTTACGCCGTCAACGGCATGCCAGATTCTCAGCGGCATGACCGATGGTAAAGAAGAGTCACTCGTTCAATCCTATGACATCAATGCGGCCTGTTCCGGTTACCTTTACGCGTTGCAGGCTGGACACGATTACTTGCAGAGTCGCCCGGAAGCCCGCGTGTTGGTCGTCACCGCGGAGGCCCTCTCGCCCCTGTTAGACACGAGCGACGAGGATACGGTATTTCTGTTTGGCGACGCTTCTTCAGCCACGTTGCTGGTGGGTGAAGCACATGCCGATCAAGCGATTGCACGGCTTTACCAGCCTGATTTGAGTGCAAAAAGCGACGATTCCGAGAGCCTGCGGGTACCATTCCTGGGCGATGGCTATATCACGATGAAGGGCCGAAGAGTGTTCTCAGAGGCGGTTCGGGCAATGCTCTCAAGTCTCAATCGGGTTTGCTACCAACATGGCATGAGTGTGGGTGATTTAGATTTGATTGTGCCCCATCAGGCAAATGATCGAATCACCGAGGCCATCCGTCGACGCATAGGTATCAACGTCTACAGCAACATTCGCCACTGCGGGAATACGTCTTCCACCAGCATTCCCCTTTGTCTGGCGGAAGTGCTGCCCAAACTTGCAGATGGTGTACGGGTCGGGCTTTGTGCCTTTGGTGGGGGTTTCACCTTTGGGGCAACAGTCCTGGAAACATTGAAAGCCGGCGCTGCCGTTTCAGATTCGTCGCAAAGCGAAGTTCGCCGCGCTTCTTGATTCGAACCCTGGCAGGTGTGTTACGACACCCTGTGTCTGGCGGAAGCGATATCTGGAGAAAATTCTCGCGGCAGTGGCCGTGCCTGGTTGTCGACGGGGAGGGGTCAACGGCGGTCAAAGCACCGGACTGGGATCCCGACCAGCGCGACCAGCAGGATGAGAAACAGACTGCCTGGTTCCGGTACGGCAGTGGCACTACCGGTGCCACTGGTGCCAAAATTGGTCTTCCACACCAGGTAGTCGGATTGTCCGACGGGGCCTACCACGTTGGGATCTCGATTCGGTAGCGTCGTTGTCCCAAGATGATCACGCCACACGGTATAGTCGGCTGCATCGACAAGGCCGTCGTTGTTGTAATCGCCAGGCAGGTCAACCACAGTCGACTCAAGGAGCAACTCGCCCAAGGCAAAGATCAGTTTGAACTTTTCGGCGTCGGGTCCCCCCAGGACTATACCGCGATTGGTAATGCTTACCGCTTGCACCACAGAAAACCGCTGCTTGAAGTCGGGATAGTAATTATCGATGAGCGTTACCGCTAAGGTTCCGTCGAGGTAGACATTCTGGGCCACCTGAAGCGTGTCGAATTGACTTGTGGAGGTGCCCCCGATCTCGATCTCCAGCGCACTGTCCGATCCCATGGTGAAATCACCTTTGACGGTTAATTGTCCGACGTCGTGACCGGGTGCGACCACTGCAGCGGCCAGGGTCAGATCGCCATTGACGATGCCATCGCCTCCTAAGAAGCCGTCGTTGTGTTGGAAGGTACCGGTCTGAGTCGTTAATCCGGAGTCGAGATACAAACGTCCCGAACCTGATTTGGTGACCACCTGGTTTGCAAAGTCGAATCGCCCCTCGAGTGTGAGTTCGGCCCCCGAGGCGATGTCGATGGTGGTCGATGCAGTGGCAGAGACCGGGGCAGTCCAACTGTGGTCGCCACCGGTGACAGTCAGCTGGGCGGTACCGACATCTGCAGCGAGTGTCAATTTTTGAACGCCTCCAACCCGGTAGGAACTTGACTCATCGAGGGTGATTTCCCGCACGGTTGCCGGTGAGTCCATGGTCACGGTGGTGACAGGGGACCCGGCGCCGGCGAACTCAACCGTGTTGTTGTCACCGTTGGGAACACCTGCAGGTGACCAACTGGCCGGGTTGTGCCAGTTACCGCTGGATGCAACCCACTGGAAATCGGTTGGGATGGGTAGGGCCGTCGACTCGAGCAGCAACTGTCCCGAGTTGAAGACCAGTTTGAACTTGTCGGCATCGGGTCCCCCCAGCGTTACCCCGTAATTGGTAATACTGTTGGCTTGAAAAATGGAGAACTGCTGGCCGAAGTCGGGATAGTAATTGTCGGTGAGCGTTACCGCTAAAGTTCCGTCGAGGTAGGCGTTGTGCCCGACTTGAAGCCTGTCAAATTGGCTTGTGGAGGTGCCCCCGATCTCCAGCGCACTGTCCGATCCCATGGTGAAATTACCGCCGACGGTTAATTGTCCGACGTCATGACCGGGTGCGACCGCTGCAACGGCCAGGATCAGATCGCCATTGACGATACCATTGCCTCCCAGCAAGCCGTCGTTGTGTTGGAAGGTACCGGGCGGGGCCGTTAATCCGGAGTCGAGATACAAACGTCCCGAACCTGATTTGGTAACCGTCTGGCCCGCAAAGTCGAATGATCCCTCGAGTGTGAGTTCGGCCCCCGAGGCGATGTCAAAGGTTGTGGATGCATCGGCGGAGACCGGGGCGGTCCAGCTGTGGTCGCCACCGGTGACCGTGAGCTGGGCGGCACCGGTATTGGCATCGAGCATGAGCCTGTTGTTTCCGTTAAACCGGTAGGAACTGGACCCATCGAGGGTGATTTCCCGCACGGTTGCCGGTGAGTCCATCAGTACGGTGGTGACCGACGGCCCGACGCCGGTGAACTCAACCGTGTTGTCATCACCGTTGGGAATACCTGCAGGTGTCCAATTGGCCAAATCGTGCCAGCTACCGCTGGATGTTGTTGTCCATTGAAAATCAGTCGAACCAGGGATCCCGGTCACGGTTGCATCGGCGGTAAAATCAATGCTCTCAATATTGGCCGTAATCGTGCCGAAGAAACCGACGTCGACAGAAATGGTTCCCAGGTTGACGTCGATAATTGAAGCCTGACCATATCCCTGCGAATTGATTTCCAGATGTACCGTGGCCCCACTACCCTCCAACTCAAACATTTCATCAAGGATCACCGCTGGCAGACCTACTGTCGATCCGCTGTCGGTGACATTGTCGCCCAAATCATTAAGCGCATTGTAAGTATTGCTGAGGATACCCCACCGCCAACCTACGTCGACCCGAGTAATTGTGTACGACCAGTTGTAGAGGTTAAAATCGGGATCGACGTTAGTGGGAGAAGTCCAAAAGACGTCGTTTCCACGGGTGGAGAGCGATGTCGTCCAGGAGGCAGGATTGATTGCCAGAACGGACAAGCAGGCACTCCAAGCCACGACAGTCAACAGGGCACAATAGCAAGAAAGCAGTTGTTTTTTTTGGCTCCACAGTAATGGGCTCTCTCAATTCCATCGGTGAAGTGGTTCAGAGAGATTATAATATGCGGCGCCAGATAACGCCAGCAAAGGAGAAGATCAGCCATGTTTTGATCCAGGATGACGCCCAACAGGTTGTTGCAAATTACCTGCACAGCACTGGTATTTGCCACTTCAATTTTCGCTGGCCGTCAATTCGTCGCAGCCGAGACCATCGCCCGGTGCGGTGACGGTTGGTTAGAAATGGTCGACCAGTATGCAGTGCTCCATGTGCGGGGGACCCCGTACGAAATGGGGTATCAACATGGGGCCCTGCTGAAGGAGCACGTCCACGAAAATATGGATTTTTTGATGGCCGCGCTGAGCAGTCCGACCCTTGTCAAGTTAGGTTCGTTCAAGATCAATCCCCGGAGTGCGATCCGAGGGATTTGCGAGTTTCAACGGAAACACATTCCACCATCTTATTATGAGGAGTTGGCCGGGTTGGCTGCTGGGGCCGAGATCGATGAGGACGACATACGTATCGGTAATTTTTTACCGGAACTTATGCACTGCAGCGGTTTTTCCACGATGAATTCTGCAACCAAGGATGGAACTCTCTATCACGGTCGCGTACTCGATTACGCCATCGATTGGCGGTTGCAGGAGCATGCCGTGTTGATGGTTGCTGAACCGACGGGAGGGATTCCCTTTGTGAATGTCACCTACGCTGGTTTCATCGGCTCGGTGACGGGGATGAATGCGCGGCACGTTTCCATTGGCGAGATGGGGGGTGGGGGGTATGGGCACTGGAGCGGCGTGCCTATGGCGGTTCTTGTGCGTCAGGTCCTGGGGTCGGCTGAAGATCTACCGGCGGCTGTCACCTTGTTTCGTGATCAGCCACGGACTTGCCAGTATTTTTTTGTGATTGCCGATGGAAAGACCAATCAGGCAGTTGGCATGGAGGCGTCCTGGAATCGTTTTGAGCTGATCAAGCCGGGTAGTACCAACGACCTGTTGCCGACTCCCGTCAAAGATTGCGTGCTTCTTTCGACTGGAGACCGTTATCGCGAACTTGTTCGCCGGGCAAAGCAGGGGCATGGCGATTTCACTGCGGAATCAGCACGTCGGCTCATGGATCGCCCCGTTTCGATGAATTCGAATCTGCACAACGTTCTGTTTGAGCCGGCATCGTTGCGGTTGTGGGTTGCCAATGCCACGGCCGATCTTCAGCCGGCCGCCGATCAGAATTATCAAGAGTTCTCCTTGGGAGAATTGCTGGCACGCCGCCCCGATGCTGGGGCACGCGAGATTCCGTTGATGACAACGGTATTCCCTTAGAGCAGGATTCAGGCGCGATTTCACCGCAGCTCGCTCAGTAGTTCGCACGCCGTACAGACGTTTGCTATCGGTAGCCATCCATGCCGAGCTGCAGTTTCAACTCCTCAAACTGCTCAATGTATTGATCTGTAGTTGAGTGAACATGCTCTGCCTCGGTGATAAATTTCATTTCGTCGTGGCAAGACACGTTACAGTCGATCATGACGTTTTCGTAGGCGGTGAGGTCTTTTCCATAAGCGATCAACAGCTTGTGTTCGTCGAGCTGGACTTCTTGTGGAATGGCGGGATTGAGCACGGCAATCCCGGCGCATCCGTCATTGATTAGGAGGTCTTCAAAGTCCCACAAGATACTCTGCAAGATCGGCATGTCCAGGTGCTCTCGGTAGAGGTCGACGTGGCCAGGACTACATCCGTGGCTTGTCTCGAGCACAACATCGACAACGTTACCCAGAGGTTCGAGCAGGTCGATAAAGGTTTCTATTACGCGCTCGCGCGTCACAGCCCCCATTAGCACCGGTATGGTTGTCTTGCTCTCTTCGTCTCGATAGCTGTCGTGTCGGAAACCTGTACGGGGGACGATTTCCAGGTCATAGGAGGGACGTACGCCGTCGCTCAATTCAAAGTCGCCGTAGCGGGAAATGCTCAAATGCGTTTCCAACTCGTCCTCGCTGAGCTTGTCGAAGCTGCTGGCGGTACGGCTTGGAAAATCGTCATGAAAAACGTTACGAAAGAACTTTTTGAGGAACCCCATCGGTGCGTCTCGTTTTTGTGGTGTTTTGCAGTTGGTGGTCAGCAGGCAGGTGGGTGGTGATACCGTGGCCGTGCACCTGTTGCTGACTTTCTCGTAAGTGCCGTGGGGAGTTGTTGGGGGTCGTTTTGACGACGTGCCATACACTTTGGCCCCATCGTCTGGTAACGGTCTTCACCCGGTTTGACCGGTGATTAGGTTGAGCTGGCCCCGTTCTGCTTCAAACTTAGGTCACTCGGGCAATCGCTCCATAAAACGCTATGTGGTCGCAGGGAAATCGCGAGGCCAGCCAACCATACAAGCCGTAGGACCTGACCTGGTTTGCGGTGTAGGGTTGTGCCGCAGAGTCCCATTACCCGGGAGGCGTCGGTCGGTACCTGCCGGTCTCTGCCAACTCGTTATGCTACGCACGAATACTTCCAGCTGGCCTCAAACCGGCTACACCGTCGAACCGGTAGAACCGTTACCGCACGTTATGTGTGGCTGGCCAACAATATCGGGTCCAAAGACTGGCAGCATCGGGTCCAAAGACTGGCAGCCAAGAGAAGCCCGGGAGACCCACCGGAGAGGGGAGAGCCCAAGAGAGCCCAAGAGAGCCCAGGAGAAGAGCCGTTTGGGAACCCCTTTAGCGACATCGCACCAGGGTCATTATGGCCATCGCAGTCCCGTATTGCTTGTGGTAGTTGTAAAGTGGAAAGTCCCACCAGCTGCCATCCTGTTCTTGCAAAGACAGGATGATATTTGCCAGTTGTTCTTGAAAAAAGGGCCTGCGATCTTTTGGCAATTCGTCGATACACATCGCGGCATAAAAGTGTCCGTAGTAGTAAAAATACCCTGCCACGTAGAAATCCGAATCATGAGGAATGGGTCGCTTACGTGCCAGGCCAAGCCAACCATTGCGGGCGATCAATCGATTAAGCCAGGTAACGAGCACCTCATCGGTAACCCGTTCATCGCCGTACAAACGAAGTGCCAGATTGCAAACTTGCGAGCGCCCCAGACTTCCACCAGGTCGGTTGATTGGGTGCATCGGTACCAACCGCAGGTATTCCCCGTAGGCATAGCTGAAGTCGGGCTTTTGTTGACGCTTGAGCGAGGCGATTGCCTTGTCAATCAACTTTTCAGGAAACTCAATTTCAAGCATCTCGCGGGCATCGCGTAAAGCAATTAGGACGGTAGCCGTCGTGAAACTCATCGGGCTTCCAGCTGGTTGCTGCGTTCTGGCGACAAAGTCGTAATAGCTCCAGCCACCGTTGATAAAGCTGTAGCGACGCAACATATCGACTTGTCCTGCGGCCAGGTTTCGCAGGCGCTCCTGACGTGCCACGTCGCCTTGGGCCTGCCTGTGAAGACGCGTCAGGGCTTGAATTGAGTAAGCGTGAGCCCAGATGTTGTAGAGCGTGTCGGGGGTTGCCCGCCGCAGAGTGATCAGTCGCTCCGCAAGGGATTTTTCCCCGCCGTCGATTGCTTTGTTGACCTCCACTTGCAGTTCACGGGGCAAACGGTCGGTGGCATCGATCAGTGCCCACACGACCAAAGAGGTGACGGCAGTTCGAAAGGCGTCGTGGGCACCGGGAGGAGGGGCATAGATGTTCAAGCCCTTGGTTCCCTCGGGACTGCCCCAGGAACCATCGGGACGTTGATCCGCCAGCAAAAAGACGATACCTCGCTTGATGGCGTCATCGATTGCTTGCGGAGGCGGGGGAACAATCGGCTTTGGTTTGGGCCCCCGAGTCGCAAGTGGCGAGATTCCCTCGGAGGCTGGGGTGCCAGCCTTTGCAGCTTGAGACAGTTCAGACCACAACACTCCATGGACCAGTCCGGTTATCAGCCCCAGAACGACGACCAGCATTGGAGAAAACTTCAGCGGTAAAGGATTATTTGTCATCGGCATCATCTTGCTCGTCTTCCAGGGAGACAACGTCGCCGATCTCTAGTCCCGCCACGATTTCGATATTTTCGCTGGAACGCTGGCCAGTTTTCACGCTTCGCCGCTGGGCCCCGGCCGACGCGTCGTCTGGGTCCACAACCCATACGTATTTCGCCTCTTCGTTATCCTCATCGGAATGGATTGCATCTTTGGGGACAACAATCGCATTGGCTTGATCGTACGTGACCACCTTGACTTTGCAAGTCATTCCAGCGACGAGCCACTCCGGTTCATTTTCAGTGAGGAGTTTCAAATCGATCCAGAATTTTGCACGGCTAATCGGCGCCATCGAGAGCGTTTCGACCGTGGCTTCGAGTTTAGGACTTCCTTCGGGTGGAAGTACGATTTTGGCTGGTTGCCCCGCCTTCACACCGGGTCGATTGGTCTCGCCGATGTCTCCTGCCACATAAAGTGGGCGAGGTTTTACGATTGTCATCAAGATGGAATTGGATGTCACGGAGCTATGGGGGCGAAGCTTGTTGATCATCGATGCCATGTTGGTCCACTGTCCCCGCGTCGCATGTCCGAAATAGACAATTCCGGCGGTGGGTGCTTTTAATTCCAAGAGTGATTTGTCGCCGACGAGTTTTGCATGCCGGTCGGCAGACTTTTCCCGTTGCTGCTTTGTTTTTTCCAATTCGTATCGTGCCCGGTTCAGGTCCAAATTGTTCGACATTCCAGCTCGCTCAAAGGCCAATTTGGTGGTTTCGATGTTATCTTGAAGCTGCGATTCCATTCGCGGTAACATGATCTTCAGTACGCGATCGCGATAAAATTCGGCATCTTCGACATTGAATCTGGCCAGGTCGACCGAGTTGCGTTGACGCTCGAGAATAATTTCTTCGGTTTCTTCTGTAAGATCATCCGCCTCGTACATCTTTTCGAGTTGTTGCAATTCTTCGAGGACGTAATCGAGCTGGAACTCGGAACCCTTTACGGTATAGTCGACCATCTTTTCAAAAAATTGTTGTTCCAGTTTTTTGAAGCGGTCGTAATCCTCTCGGGCACGTTCGGCATTCCGCTGGGTGTCCGACAGCTTGAGATCCAGCATTTTTTCAAGCCGGGGCAATTCTTCCTCCGCACGGCGAATTGCCAGGTCGCTGAGATGCAGTTCCAATTCCAGAGCAGCGATCGCTTCCTGAAGTTTTCGGCTGTCGAATCGGACAAGGACTTGGCCTTCATGAACTTCTGAGCCATGTGGGACGATCTCTTCAATCTTGAATTCCGACCACGCTTCCGGTCGCAGGACGATTTCGGTCGTATCGCGGGCAACCATGATGCCCTTGAGGCTGACTTCTACCTTGAAACGCTCCGCCTTGACTTTGTGGGACTTGCGCTCCTTTTTGTTTTTCTTTGGATCCTTTGTTGCGGTTGAATCCGACTTCTTCCCTTTCTCCTTTTCTTCCTCTTTGTTGTCCACGTCCTCGCTGGCTTCGTCCTCTGGCTGTGAATCGTGTTCCGTGGCGTCGTCGGTATCGCTGTCATTGGCGTCGTCGGGAGATTCCGTCGGGGCTTCGTCGGGCGTTTCGGACCCGGCTGTAGCTTCCTCGCCCTTGTCTGGCGATTCAGCATCAGCCTCCGCTGGGACGGTCGCCGCCTCGAGCGAATTGGTCAGTACCGATGGGTGGAGTACGAAACCGGCAACACTCATTCCCAACAGCAGGAACAGATGGTTTGAACAAGTTCTCATCGAGATATCCTCATTGGACTTGCGTGTCGAATCTTGCAGGAAACTGTGAGTTCCCTCAAACGGGCGGCGGGCCAGGATGGTCTGGAATTCTCGGAAACTCCGCGATGGACGTCCCGGAGGGTCATCCAGAGGTCGAGGCCCAAACCTCTATTTTCTCCTGCCCAGCCTTGGTTTTCAAGGAATTATGGGTTGGGTTGTGACCAGATTGGCCAACCCTGGCTTCGGTCAGAGTCGACAGGCTGCAACCGCCCGGCTATCGAAGTGGCCTCCGCAACTAGCCGCCTGGGGAGATTATGGGGAGTCAGGCAGATGAAAGTCGGCCAGCCAGAGCTGGCTGGAACGATTTGGCGTTCGTTTGGAGGTCCACATAAGTTGTTTTCCGTCAGGGGAAAAAACCGGGAGAACGTCGGCAGCCGGATGGTTCGTCACCCGGATCGGGTTTCCCACTCCCTGGAGCTGGTCGCCATCCTTTTCGTAAGCGAGCATCCAGAGGTCGTAGTTCGGTTGCTTGGCGGGATCGCTGTGATCGGCCCCGGTCCAAATTATGTAGGGCTGTGCGGGGTGCCAATAGGGGGCCCAATTCACACCATCGATGTTGGTGAGGGCAATATCATGCTGGCCGTCGGCTCGAATCGCATGGATTTGCAGGTAGTCAGGACGGGCACGGTCGGTGCGATAGATGATCCAGTTGCCGTCGGGTGAAAAGAAGGGGCCACCGTCGTAGCCTGGCTCGTTCGTAAGTTGACGGATGTTTGTACCGTCGACATCCATAATGTAGAGATCGGGGTCTCCATCTCGATCGCTGCAGAAAACGATTTCAGTGCCGTCTGGCGAATAGGCGCATTCTGCATCGTAGCCGGGTGTCTCGGTCAGCCGTGCGAGCTTCCTGCCCTCGCGATCAGCTACGAAGAGTTCCATGTAAGGATCAAAATCCCATTGGTACCGTCGACGCCGGCCTGTGCGACGATCTTCTTCTTGCTGCTCAAGTGCAGTCAACTCAGTGGCACGGATATTGGGGTCAAGGTGGCTTGAAGCAAAGAGAATCTGGCTTCCATCGGGAGAGAAGTAACTACACGTCGTTCTCCCATGTCCGGTGCTGATTCGGTGCGGCAAAGCCCCGTCGGCAAGCCGCTGGGAATAAATCTGATAAAAGGGATAGCCCGGGGAAATCGCCTGATAAACGATCGTTTGGCCGTCCGGTGAAAAGTACCCTTCTCCCGCCCTGGTAAATCCCTCAGTTATCTGGCGGATATTTGAAAGATGGTTTGCCTCGACAGGCGAATTGTCAGCCTGCGCCCTGGAAAGCTCATTGCCATACGCCATGGCAACCGTTGAAAGTATTGTGAGCGTAAGGCGACCGATCGTGAAATTCCGCTTGGCGTTGCTGGCTTGCATATGCTACCGATTTGTGAGCTAGGAGACTCGTACCACAGAGAACTACTTCTATCGTTACAGGGTTTGTGCTTTTGACAAGGTGGGTTGCCGGAATGAGGGTAATGACGAATCAAAGCATCTTACGGTATGATAACAAGCTCGGTCTGTCTTCACTTCCCCTCTTTTCTGGGATCTTGTAGTACTATGGCCAAAATTTATACACGTACCGGCGATACCGGCGATACGGGATTTATCGGTGGTAGCCGCGCCCGCAAGGACAGCCTTCGTGTGGCCGCCTATGGAGACATGGATGAATTGAATGCCGCGATTGGCCTGGCTCGAGCCGAGTTGAGCCAGGTAGCCCCGGCGGTTGAGGCGATCGATCACATTCTGGTTCGTTTGCAGCACCAGCTGTTCAACCTTGGCGCCGAACTGGCGACTCCATCAACCAGTGAGGCAGCTTCGTTTTCGGTCGAAGCAGCCGATGTTGCATCGCTGGAGAACGACATCGATCACTGGAGCGAGGCCCTCAAGCCGCTCACGGAGTTCGTTTTACCTGGGGGAAGCAAGTCGGCAGCGGCGATCCATCTGGCCCGCTGCATTTGTCGCCGGGCGGAGCGCAAAATCGTGGCCCTTGCTGCAGTTGAACCGGTGCGGCCCGATTTGCTCCGCTATGTGAACCGGCTCAGCGACCTGCTGTTTGTCTTGGCCCGCGCCGCGAACCATGTCTCCGGTGCCGCGGACGTTATGTGGCAAAAAAGTTGAAGGCCGATGCCCGCCACAGGGAGGGCCTGCCGACAAAACCTTTCTCGTCAAATGTTGACGAATTGTTTGATGGTCGTACCGCAGATGGTCAAGCAGTCGTATGGGCCAACGATTTATTGCCTTAACCGCACTTTTACGACTTTTGGAACTGGACATTTTCAACCGGGGGTGCATCTCCCAGGCCGGTGCTCAGGCAGCTATCGTTGTGCGGTCAGTGCAAAGAGCTTTTCGCCAACTTGTTTGCGAGCCCTCACGACGATCACATCAGGTTTTTCGGCAGATGACGCTCCGATTGAGGTCGAAGTCGGAATGTTTATTTTTAGCGGTCCGAAAGCAATTACTTGAAAAAGTGCAATGCCGTATTGGAGGCACGCTACTTCTCCACAGGATAGACTTCGGCAGTCACGTCGTCGTTTTCGTATCGTGTCCGTATCACGGGCATTGTACGGCTGCTCAACTTCCTGTGAGCAGTCGTAATTCCGATATCGGAGCTTCGACTGCGCCTTAACGAAGGGGATCAAGCGGAACTGGGGCGAGCAGGCGGGTGTCGCGATCGAGCCGATGGCCGATAATATCCCGCGGATCACCCACACAAGCCTTTTCAGGGCATGTTTTTCATCATCCCTTTCGCCTTGATTTTGGGGCGTTTGCTGAGCCACTGAAATTTAGTACCATGGCCCTGGTCCGTATATTGGTAGGGCCCCCTGGTCTGCTGCCCTATTTACCATTGAATGGTTGGTGGGGTATCTTGACGTCCAGAGAGAGCCGTGCGACCCTGCTGGCAGATTGCCGAAGGTGAGAAACTTGGCTTGATTGAAGGTGGTAATCTTGTGCCTGGAAAAATTGCCGCCGTGTTCGTCATTTAGATATTTGTCTGGATATACGGTATTGAGGTCACATTCATCTTCTTGAACATTACGGATGCGAGCCTAGGAATCTGGGTAACTCAGGAGTAGATCCAAGGGCTCGACACGGACTTTCACGGTGAAGAGGATCACATTTAATCGACGCTGAATTCCAACTTATCACGAAGATTCTAACTTATCACGAAGTAAGCCCCGGGGGGCGACCATCGTAACACGTAGGCGAGATAGGCTTACTGTGTTAGCATGTCCTATAGAAATCTACATGACTTTCCCCCTCCGCAGCATGTTACCTGTTGGCTGGGAGTCTTAAGCAGCTAACTTTTAGGGAGCCAAGGCGATGAAAAAAGTCGAAGCTATTATCCGCCATTTCAAACTTGAAGAGGTAAAGAACGTACTGAGCGAGCAGGGAGTGGTCGGCATGACCGTTACTGAAGTTCGTGGGTTCGGGCGCCAGAAGGGCCACACCGAAATGTATCGGGGAACGGAGTACGCGGTTGACTTTGTGCCGAAAGTGAAATTAGAGATCGCCATCGATGATGGTCGCCTGCAGGCGGTCCTTGATACGGTCGTCAAGTCGGCACAAACCGGTCAAATCGGTGATGGAAAAATATTTGTATCGGACCTGTCGGAAACAATCCGTATTCGCACAGGCGAAACAGGTCCTGAGGCGCTTTAAAATTTCGTCCACAGTGTTGCGTGACGCCGAGGTCTCAAGACGCGTTGTGGTGGGTTGGTTTGCCCCTGGCCAGCCAGCCGCGTTGCTGCCCCGCGACCTTTATCTTCCCTCTTGCAGTTCGTTATCGCGCCGTCAGCGAATTCCTCCCCGACCGGTGATGCTATGGCATCTCGTCTTCGTCCGAGCATCTTGACTGCACGGCAGCAGCTTGCGGATGGCCGGAGAAAAAATCACAATTTTCACGATCGGGGTGGGACGGGTGTCAAGGTGTGCGCAAGGATGACCGCCCTGGTCGACGCCACAATTGGACAGGTCTATGATGCCGCCCTTGGAGACTTGACACCCCACGAGGCCGACCAAATTCGTCGTCGAATTGCCCTGGTTGCCCACGGTGGCTATGGGAGAAGGCAGCTGGCACCCTATTCAGACATCGATTTGATGATCTTGTATAGCGGTGGGACCGACTCTGCGATCACCGACTTCGTCACACGCTTGAGCCAGGATATTTACGACACCGGTGAACAATTGGGGCAAAGTGTAAGAACGTCGCAACAGGCGATTCAATTGGCCCGTCACGACCCTCTTGTCGGTACGTCGCTGCTGGAATCGCGGTTGTTGGTCGGAGCGGATGATCTGCACGAGAATTTCGTTGCTGCCTTCAGGAAGATGATTCACCGGCGACCCACGGCGCAATCCCGAGAATTCATCGAAGCCCGAAAGAATGAACGGCGTTATTACGGCGAATCAGTCTACCTTCTGGAACCCAATATCAAGCGCTCGCCTGGTGGGTTGCGCGACTTGCATTTGCTTCGCTGGTTGTGGTTTGTGAAGTGTGGTGTTGCCGAACCCGATCGGCTGCACAGTATGGGGGTTATTTCGAAGTTTGACTACCGCCGGCTCGTCTCTGCCCGCAATCTGTTGTTGAGGGCGCGGAACGACATGCATTTTCATGCGAAATCCAGTCGTGATATCGTCACTCGACCTGAACAGGTTCGTCTCTCGGCTAAATTCGGGTATCGCGGCACTGCCGGGTTGTTACCCGCCGAGCAGTTCATGCGAGATTACTTTCACGCCACCCAACACGTGTCGTCCCTTGCTCACCGAATCGCCGGGTTGGTAGCGCCGGCGTCGCCGGTGTCGCGGGTGTTGGAGCCCGTGCTCAGTCGGGTCATTAATGATGATTATCGACTTGGGATCCGCGAGATCAGCGCGACCAGTCGCGGGCGTGGCAAGCTGAAGTCTCGCGTTCAGGAAGTGCTGAAACTGGTTGATCTCGCTCGACTTCACCACAAGTGGATCGCGCAGGACACCTGGTACCTGGTTTACCGATCCGCTCCTGATTATTCCCGGGGTTTGGATGCCGAAACGACCGATCGCTTTCTGAACATTTTGGCCAATCCAACCGAGTTGGGGGAGTTGTTACGGCGGCTCCATGCCTTAGGCGTGTTGGAGAGAATCATCCCTGAATTCACCCATGCCCGGTGTCTGTTGCAGTTCAACCAATACCACAAATACACGGTCGACGAGCATTGTATTCGGGCAGTTGAGGAAGCAACACGTTTTGCCGAGCGATCCGATTTACCGGCAAAAATCTATAGCGAACTTTCGTCGAAAAGAACGCTCCATCTGGCGCTCTTGCTCCATGATTTGGGAAAAGGGTTCGAGGAAGATCACAGCGAAGTTGGGGCGAGGATTGCCCAGAGCACTGTCGCTCGGTTGGATTTACCTGCCGACGAAGCAGAGACGATTACTTTTCTTGTCCTCAAGCACTTGCGGATGTCCCATATCGCATTCCGTCGAGACACGAGTCAACAGGACCTTATTGAGAGTTTTGCCAAGGAGATCCAAACGCCGGAGCGGCTGACCATGCTCTACCTGTTGAGTTGTGCGGACCTTGCCGCCGTAGGTCCCGACGTGTTCAACGACTGGAAGGCCGGGGTTCTTAATGACTTGTACCTCCGCACGATGCAGGTTCTACAACCGGAACAACAGAGATTCCCCGACGATCATCGAAGCACAATTCGCGCGGCAGTGCTCGATGAGTTTAGTGAATCTGATGGGAACGCAGAATGGTTTCAACTCCAGTTTGACGCGTTACCAGAAAGCTACGTTGTTGGCCGTCATGCGGACAAAATTGCCGAAACGCTTCGGCGTTTGCATGGTCTGCCACCGCGATCAGGTTGTGCGTGGGGTAGCTACGATGCCCCAACCGATACCATTGAATTCACTGCTGGTGTCGACCAGGGTAGTGGCCGCGGGATTTTTTCGAGCATGGCTGGCGTTTTTACAAGCCTTGAAATTGAGATCCTTGCCGCCGGAACAGCGACACTTGCAGAAGGTTTGCTTTTACAACGGTACATCGTGCACGATACCGAATCAGCGGGGCCTCCCTCCGAAGACCGGTTGCAGCAAATCAGTCATGCATTGGTCAACGCGATCGATTCTCGCGACCCACCCACTTTTCGTTCAATTTTTGGCCGCCAGCAGCGCGAGGCCGAAGCCGCACTCGCAAATCTTCCTCAGGAAGTACGTATTGATAACAACCTTTCAGAAGACTGCACGATCATCGAGGTTTTTACGGTGGACCGGCGCGGGTTACTCTACGAAATGGCCCGCGCATTGCACAATCTCCGTTTCATTATCAAGTTTTCCAAGATTGGTACGTATTTGGACCAGGTGGTCGATGTTTTTTACGTCACCGAGCGAAATGGGATGAAACCCCTTGATGATGCCCGGATCGATGAGATTCGGACTCACCTGGCCGACATTATCAACAAGACCAACTGATTCGATCGCTCCGTGGCAATGGTCCCAAGCTGCAGAGCCTCAATCATGTTCGACTTGCTCATGGTCGAGGGGAAGCGGTCAAGTCGGTTTGGACTGGCAGAGCCCGGAGTCTTTTGCGGGGAGCTTGGGTAATCGCCTTGTAGTCTCCTTGGCCAGTGACTGCCTCCAGTCGTTAGAGCATGCCAAGGCTTTCAATCGGAAGGACCGGTTGGCATTTCGTACTCAAACTCTTTCCATTTCATGGCCCGCCGGAAAGGCTCGATGCGAAGCATCACTTCGCCTTTTTGAAAAATTCGAACGGTGCCGTTCGATGCGCTGACGGTAACGGCGATCGCGCTGGTCGCGTGTGTGATTTCGGCAGCAGCCCAATGCCGCGAGCCAAGTCCCTTCGAAAGGGATATGTTGGATGATCCGGAAGCCGAGATGTGTTGCGCTGCGGCGACGATCGTAGCATCTGCCGATATCACAAATGCACCGTCCATCTGGGCGATTTCTTTCACTCCTTCGCGAACCTTGGTGTCAGTCAAATTTCTTTCCACCCGATTGTATCCGCGCATCGGATCAAACCCCATCGAGTGACAGCTGGAGAGCACCTTGCGATGGTCCCCAACGGTGAAAAGGGTGCCGACCGGTTTGCCTTCGCGACCCTCGCGGCCAATTTGTACCGCCAGATCGACGACGGTTTTCAGTGTGCTGATTGGAACCCGTGTTTCCAGCTGGCGGAGGTCGCGAACCGTTAGCTGCCCCAGGTGCTCGCCGAGGCGAATGATGCTGAGCGAATCAATTGCCCGGTCTTCAAAACCGCTATAGACAGCAACCACGCATGCCGCCGCAGGGAGTAGTTCATCGGCGACTCCCTCCAGCAGCGCTTGGGTCAAGCGTTCGTAGACAGGGGCATCCGAAGACATGTTGAGTTGAATCGTGTCGAAGTCTGCTTCACTCGACCCATACAAGGTTTCTTCCGAATCGCCTGCCAACAAAACCATATATCCCTTGGTTGCCTTGCGGAGCTGGCGCCAGTCCGTGAGTTTCTCCATGAGGAACAATATCGCATCGGCATTGTGCAGATCGGCCAGACGACATGCCTGGTCGCAAAATGCTTTTAGCTGATCGCTGAACTTTTTCGATATGGCCATGGTACTCGGTCCCATGAACTGGAAGGTGCCGAGCAGCGCCCCCAGGCCGTTGGAATCACTGCCACCGATTTGCGGTCAGGATGCTTGCGGTCAGGATGTAAGTTGCCGGCTCGAAATTTCCCTTGAAGTCGACAACGGTACGATGCGGATAGGGTGGTAACCCACATCGCAAAAAAGAGGGGTGCGCACCAAAACTACCCCAATCGTAATCGACCAGGGGAGTCGCCGACAATAGGGACGTTGGCCAAAGTCGCCCCAGCGGCGAGTCGGACGGGCCCGGGCAACGCCAAACGGGCCGAAACGGGCGCAGGCTCCTGGCTAAACCCGTTAAGACCGGTCGAAAACCAGACTAGCGACGTGTCCTGGGGTTACCGTGGGTGACCTTTGGGTTGCCGTAGGTCGCCCTTTGCCGCTGGCTGCGTTTCCGTCTAGCGACGGGGGTCCGGGGGGTCCGTTTCGCTTTCTCCAACGCGTCGTGTATCTGGAACACGCGCTCGTCGTACAACACCAAGGCGTGTGTTGCATGACCCAGCGGGCCAACTTCCCAGTCATGGTTGTAGTCGCGGGCCATCAGGCTGGCAACATAATCGACGGCACGGACTACCTTAGGTTGATAGAGCTCTTCTTCGTCGAGCGTGTACATCAGCCATTCCAGGATATGCCCGGAGGTCTTGATGCGCCGGTTTTTGTCTTCTTCGTTGCCAGCCCCGCGAAACCATTTCGTGCTGAAACTGCCATCGGAGTTTTGAAACTGCATGGCGTATTGCTCATACTTATCGACAAATTCCTTGGCGCGGAGATACTCGCCATCGATCGGCTCGTTACGCATCTGCCGCGTGCGGACCGCCAGGCTTAACCCACCAAGGCGATGGGTGCCACCACAGGGTGCCCCACGGACCGGTTGTTTGAGTTCCTCTCGAATTAACCGTGGAATATCCCACTTCGATCCCCGTTCGTCGACCCAAACCACATCCGAAGGGCAGTAGTGCATCAGGCTGATCAGCTTGAAGGAAAGTTCTTCGCCTGAATGACACGTCTTCTTCTCTGCAGCAACCAAGTCATTGACCACGAACTGCTTGTCGTTTACGCGAACCGGGTAATTGTTGGTAACACGGCATTGGGCCAGCATCGCCAGGAACTGCCCGTAGTGTCCCTGCAATCCCACTCCCCAACGGGCCCGCAACTCGTTGTCATTATTCAGATAAAGGAGTGTCTTGTTTTTGCATGGCCGGTTGTAACAAAGCCAGCCAACTGCAGTAATGGGATTGCCACGCGGGCCATCCTGCAATATCCGACTGTAAACCCCATAGGCCAGCATCCCGTGCATAATTTCCCACGGGTCATGATCACGGCTATTGAGTGGGCGTTTGTAGTACATTTTCAGTACATGCCGAATTTTGTTCCGCACCTGTTTCTGATACCGAGTGAGCGGGATTGTTAGTTGCGCGATTGCAAACGTGGGGCTAGGCTCTTCGGCTTGCTGCCGCAGCTTGCTGAGCGTGGAAGCGGTCGGGGATTGGGAAAATGGCGTTGCCTGTACATTGGCGGGGGCCAACCGCCGTGGCTGCACTGGAGATATTTTGGGCTCCGCCGTGACCGATCGAGGCGGTTGAGAAGATTTCGTGTTTGCTAGCTCGCCCCTGATTTGAGGATTCGTGCCCGGCGCCGATGCGGATGGGGCCCGGCTACTGGCGGTTGCCCCGTTCGATATCTTTAGCTCTTCGGTCTCAGCGATTTGGTGTTGGGGGCGAGACCGGAATTGGAGATTCTTGGCAGGTTGCTTTTTAGAGCGGGCGGTCGCCGATTCGGTTTGCCCTTTCGTCGTGCCAAGCTGTTTTGCGAGATCCCGCAACTCAAAGTCCGGAAGAGCAGACCCGTCCCATTCTCCGGGGGTGGGTTTCGGGTGGGTCTCAGTACGGTTCGGCTGCCAATTCGGGTTGCGGGTGACGCGAATGCTCGAGCGGCCCGACGGTCCCGTAGCAGGCGGGGTCTTGATCAAGGGTTCTTTGGCACGCAGCAAGTTATTGATCGATTCGTCACCGGTGAATTTACCTGGTCGAATCTCACTCGTCAGTGTTGGAGGCGAACTGATGGACCAGTCCGTAGTCGTAATGTTGGCCGTATGGGCTACATGGCTTGAGGTGGTAAGCCAACAGCCAAGCAGGATGATCCGGATGGCACTCCGCAGGGTGTGCGAATCTTTACCGCAGGAGAGCTCTCCGGGGCCCCATCGTGTCCTGGACGGTGTGGATTGTTCTGTCTGCCTGCTATCAGTCGGCATGGTGAGTCGTTTACCTAGCCTGCTTTACGGTACGATCCGGACGCACGGCTAGCACGGGAAAAAAGTTAACCTTTGTTCCGGGTGACCAGCGCACAACACATTCGGGAGAATCAAAGTGTCTCCCCTAGACTGGATATCGGGCGACGGCGGTCAAAAAATCAAAAGAATCAAACGGTCTGGGCTGCAAACCAGCCAACTAGGGCCAATTCAGGCAGGTTTCATCGGGCAAGTTGGTGCCCGAGAACGGAAAGTGGGTGACTTAAGAGAACGTCACCGACCCAGATTCACCATCTTTCGCAGCCCGTTAGAATGGGGTGACTTTGCGAATTTGCTCGGCGAGCGAAACAGGGCGTTCTCGGATGGCCGGGTCCTGGCCGGTGGCGTATTGCCGCCAGGCCCGTACGTCGCCACCAAAATCCTGCCCCGAGACCGATTTGAGTGATTCGACCGCCACGAACTGCAAAGCAGGGTCTTGATCTTCCAGGGCAATGGACAGGGCCTGAATCGAATCAGGTGTCTTGATCCCGCCCAGGCCCTCAGCTGCAGCGAGCCGAACGTCCTGATCGTTGTCTGCCCGAAGGGTTCTTCCGAGGTTTTTAACTGCCCCGGGGTCTCCCTGGGCTCCCAACGCCCGACAGCTAGCGATCCGGACGGCGGATTCTTCATCGCGCAAGCCTGCTTGGAGAACTTGTTGTGCTAGCGGTGTGCGAAAATTGGCAATGGTTTCGATGATGATCTCGCGCACGAATGGATCGGGCTCGATTTGGATCTGGCGGGCTAGCTGATTGGCAAGTTTGCGCTGGTCTTCGGAGTCGGTTCCGGTGGAACGGGAGGCGAATTCACGAATCGCATCGATTCGCATCTGCGGCGTGCGATAGGTGGAGTGGTTGGCCGATACCAAAGGCCAGAACTTGGCCCACGAAGGGACCGTCGTGCAACCGCCTCCTGCAGAGAGACAGACTATCGCAAGTGCGGATCGTAAAGTGGCCGATCGTTTGGACATCGGTGGCATATTGCAAGAGTTACCCAAGAGCCTGTTCCTGGGTGTGGATCGACCGTTTCGGCGCCGATCTCCCAGAAAAACAAGGGGGACTTTATCAGACCATCACTTTGGAGGCTATCCCGGATAGGTGTTGCCAGGAGAGTTTGTTTTAGTTGTGGCAGAAAAAATTTGCTCCGCCGGGTCGCTAGCATCGCTGGTGTGACTTGCAACTTGAGGGTGCATTTCGCCACGGGTTGACTGCCGACTTGTCGCTCGTCGCCCGAGCAGAGGTAAAGGTCCGCTCTCCGGGTGACCTGGTGAGACAGGAGAAAGTCGGCGGTATCAGCAAGGAAATCAGTGTTGGAGAAATTCGCCGCATAATGGGCACTTTGCAAACCACATTGGTACCGCCTCACCACATCGGGTGCACTTCACCCGATGACGAATTACCGAAGATCCCAGCAGGCCTTTCTTGGTATCGCTCGATTCTTCCTGCGGGTTGTCAAATATTGAGGAATCTGGTCCCGCCACAGGATGTTCGGCTCGGTGCTGGCCAATAATAGCCCGACGATAAGCGCGATTGGTTTCCTTAGCCGACAACACGTCGGGCACTTGGACAACGACTTGCCCCTCGCATTGGGGATAGAGGCCCTTTTGACCGGCGTACTTGTCCTTCACGCGGAAGATATGCCCATGTGGGCATTCGACTTCAATTCCCATGATCAGTCGCTTTCTTCAGACAGTTCGAACTCTGCGCACAGCGGCGACGACAGTCAGACTAATCACTTGCTGAAAGCAAGCGGCCTGGAACAGCCAGCACGACGCCACTTTCGGGTGCCTCAGAACTCTGTTGCCGAAGTGTCGATGATCAGTTCCATCGGATCAGGTAATTCCCAGCGGAAGTTCTTGCCAACCGATGCCAAAGAAGCGAATCGACCCGATAGGAGCATTTCCATCAAGCCAACCACGCAGGCGAGGGTCTCAACCCGGTTGAAGGTTTTGCCCAGCATTCGACAACGATCGGACCTAGTCGGGGGCAGGAGATAGACTAGCATCCGGCAATCCCGACCCAATCCCTGCACTGTCCTGTAGGATAGCATGACAGGCATTTAAACACAACTCTTTCCAGGGTGTCAAAAATCCGTGCAAAGGTGACTGACGATGGCAGTTATGTTTTCTCCCAGTTCCCGAAACCCCGTCTGACTACGTAGACTACCAGAGATGGTTCCCTCCTTGTCGTTGATCGGTCGTGCGATTGGCCTGGCGGTGTTGGCCTGGCTGTTATTGGTGGTGTTGCGTTGGGGGGACCCCCGTTTGGCTGGTTTGTTGGCCAACACGGCATGGCTGGCATTTGGCGCGTCTGCCATAGCGATTCCTGTGGGAACTTTTTGTGCTGTGGCGATCGTGAAAACGAATATGCCTGGTCGGTATGTTGCCGCGTTGCTGCTGGCTTCTGTGGTCTTCGTGCCGATTTTTGTACAAGCTGCGGCATGGGATTCCGGCTTTGGAATGCAGGGGTGGTACACATTGGAAACCAACCCGCGGCTCACAACGGTGCCACTGCTGGCAGGATGGCCCGCGGCAATATGGGTCCATGGGTTGGCCGCGGTTCCCTGGGTTGCCCTGATTGTCGGCGTCAGTCTCCGGAACGTCGAACCTGAATTAGAAGAAGATGCTGTACTTCACGCCCCACCTACAACAGTGCTTTGGAAGGTATCGACTCGAAGATGCGTCATGGCGATCGTGGTGGCTGGATTATGGGTGGTGATTGTTTGTACGGCTGAAATCTCAGTGACCGACTTGTTTCAGGTGCGCACTTTCGCCGAGGAGGTTTATACGCAATCGACACTTGGCACTCTCGATATGCTCGGCGATAACGATTCGGTCGATCAAGCCGGCTTTGGTGCGGTGGGATTGATCGTGGGATTGGCGCTGACTGTGGTCTTGGTAGTCGCATCGCTCCTCGTGGCGATGTGGATGTGGCCTGAGGTGAGCGAACCGCCAACGCGCCCAGGATGGGTAGCCCGACTCGGAAAAATCCGTTGGCTAGTGGGGTTGGTGCTGTGGGTATTACTGACAGTCCTTGTCGGTGTGCCTTTGGCGAGTCTTGTCCACAAAGCAGGGGTGTCTGTTTCCTCGACCGAACATGGGCGCCAGCGGAGTTGGTCGGCAAGAAAGGCCATGACCTTGGTAGCAAGGGCTCCCTGGGAGCATCGCCGCGAGCTCCTGCAAACGACAAAGATCGCTGCTGCCGCTGCGACCGCGGCCGTACTGGTTGGTTTTGGCCTTGCATGGTCGCTCCGCCGCAACCGGCGCGTGGCGTGGGGCCGTTTGGGGTTGCTCGGGTTTTGTTTGGCGATTCCAGGGCCGCTTTTGGGTTTACTCGTCATTCGTTTGATGAACCAACCTCCCGATTCGTGGCTGTCGCCACTTGCCTGGTTGTACGACGAGACTCTTTTTGCTCCCTGGCTGGTGCAGACTATTCGGGCCTTGCCCGTCGCCACACTCGTTCTCTGGCCTGCCCTGGCCAGCATACCGCAGAGCTTGCTCGACAGTGCTGTCACCGCGGGTGCCGACCCGTTATCCCGCCTGTTGTTGATTGTCTTGCCGAGCCGCTGGTATGCGTTGCTTGCTGCCTGGATGCTGGCTTTTGCCGTGGCTACCGGAGAATTGGCGGCGACGATTCTTGTCATCCCGCCAGGTCCAACGACCATCTCGATTCGGATCTTTTCACTTTCCCATTACGGGGTTGAAGACCGGCTGGCCTCGATTTGTCTGGTGATCATGGGAATCGTTGCCGTCACGACCGTGGCCGCTGCCGCGTTGCTGGGTTGGATACGTCGCAAATAGTGGCCAGTTTGGCTACCTTTTTCAAGGGAGACCACTTCTGCGATCACAGGCCTTGCCATTTGCGTATTGATTTCCGATAGAATGCGTCGTGGTAAGAAATGCTGAGGGGGGATCGCTGACTGGCAAAATGATCGACATGATGAGCAAGAAGCAGGCACGAATGTCTCGCCCGCCGTCGTCAACCCAGATTGACGGACTGCGGTGGGTTTTGCCAGCTTTAGTGGTCCTCACGATGCTCACGATCGGTGGATGTGGCGGTTGTCGATCTGAGGAGCCGCAGTCCAAGGCGGAGAAAGAGCAGGCGGAAAAGAAGAAAGCAAAATTCGAAAACGGCCCCCTGCAAATCTTGCCCGGCGGTTCGCTCTCCAACCAGTTCAACCTGGACGGCGCGGCTCCAATATCGTTGTTCGTCAAACCGGGGCATTGGGCGGCTTCATCGCAGAAAATCACGGCCAATCAATTTGACTTCACCGGTCAGGCTGTGTTACGCATTACCGATCAAAAGCAGCGGGACATTTCCGTGCAGGGGACGCAGTTCGTATTACGCAGCGAACGTCCCGTGATTCTCGCCAAGGGGCGTCCCAAGAACATCGAGTCTCTGCTGCTCGTGCCAGCGGTTGACGAAAAAATGCGGATATATAATGAGTTGAAGGAACGGCGTTCGGGCGTAAAGACAGACGAACAGTGGTACGGTTTGAATGTAATGCCACCCTATCAGTACAACTTAGTCGTGCTTGCTGCTGAGCCAGAACGATACACCTTTTTGAAATTCCTCGACTCGGTACGAGTTCCCTTTGCAGGACTTAGCGAGCGCGATATCCCCGAAAATACGATCACCTACCGGGTGCTGTTACTCGATATCTCCGAGCGAATTCCGTTGCCTGGGAATTCGCTCGCCTGGACAAGCGTAGCCTATATCCTGTGGGATGAAGTCGATCCGGAGTTGTTTACCCCCGATCAGCAGACAGCGTTGCTGGACTGGCTCGCGTGGGGTGGCCAGATCGTGATGAACGGGCCCGACTCGCTCGATCTGCTGGCAGGGAGCTTTCTCGAACCTTATTTACCTGCAATTTCGGTTGGTTCCCGTAATATCGATGGGGAGGATCTCGCCGAGTTGAGCCGGGGTTGGTCGATTCCATCAGTCAAGGTGCTTGGGAAACAGCTTGTGCCCAAACGCCCCTGGTCGGGCGTGGCCCTCGAAATCGATGAAAAGGCCACACCGCTTCCCTCGACCGGAAAATTGCTGGTGGAGCGCGATACGGGTCGAGGACGGATTGTCGTTTCAGCAATGCAGCTTGCGGAAAAGGAGCTCATCGACTGGGCACCACATTTTAGTGGGTGGTTCAACGCGTGTTTGTTGCGCCGGCCCCCGCGCAAGTTTGTGCGGGGTGCCTTTACGTTTGACGATGATCCCAATTCAGCTACTTTGCTCTGGGCTGACCGGGACAAGCAGGATCGGCGACTTGACCCAAGACTCATCACCGGGTTGAGATACTTTTCCCGCGACACGGGAGCCAACACAAATTTCCAGGAGGTACTCCCCGACGAGTTGGGGATCACCCCCCCAACTGCGGCTGAAGAATCGACCGAACGGTACCGCCCAGGAGGGATTGGGGGATGGAATGACATGAGTGCGCCGGCCAACGCGGCACGCGAATCGCTCCGCGAGGCAGCGGGTATTGAGGTGCCGCGGGCATCGTTCGTGGTGATATGCGTGGCAGTCTACCTGGTCGTTTTGGTGCCGCTGAATTGGTTATTTTTTCGGGCGGTTGGTCATGTCGAGTGGGCCTGGATCGTTGCCCCCCTGATCGCGATCGCGGCCACGTTCGGGGTGGTTCACTTTGCACGACTTGATATTGGTTTTGTTCGTGCCCAAACAGAAGTGGCTATCCTCGAATTGCAACCCGAATATTCGCGGGGGCACCTGACCCGGTTTACCGCACTCTACACTTCACTGGCGACAACTTACGATATCGAGTTTGATAACCTTACTGCCCTTGCTGCCCCATTTCCCACCCGGGATGATTTCGCAATGCTACGCAGGTCGACGGTGAATTTTGAGAAGTACGATACGGTACGGCTTTCCAGGCTGCAGGTCGCATCGAATTCAACCAATGTTGTGCATAGCGAACAGATGTTTGTTGTTGAGGAGCCGATCCAGCTGGGTGTTTCATCGCGCGGGCATCAACAGGTCGAAAACCGTTCGCAACTCGATTTGAAAGCAGTTGGCATCATCCGTCGCACGGATGAGCAGCCCGGACCAGCAGGGAAAATCTACCTGGAAGGATGTTGGATCGGCAATCTAGCCTCCCGCGATTCGCAGCCCGTCAGCTTTGTCTCGCTGGAACTTGACGACAATCAGATTCTTTTTGCGGCGGAACGCCAAAATGAAAATCGTTTGTCGGGCAAGGGTTTGAACCTCGAACCGATGATGCGGGTTGCCTGCGATCCCAGCCAGATCGCGCCAGGTGAAACACGGTTGGTGGGAAGGGTTGACGAGATCATGTCGGGTGAGAAAGTTTTTCCCGAGGCCTCTCAACAACAAGGTTCGACGCTGGTCTTGGCCCACCTCGGGTATGGGCCACGTCCAGCCCCGCGTCGGGATCTCAATGTGGCCCGCGACGCGAGATAAACCATTAAAGTCAAACTCGTTTGCATGCAAACCCCATGATTGAACTCAAAAACTTCAGTAAGACGTACGGCGATTTTGTTGCGGTCAACGATTTGAGCTTCAAGATCGAAGAGGGCGAAATATTTGGTTTCATCGGACCCAATGGGGCCGGCAAGAGCACGACAATTCGGTTCCTGGCGACCTTGCTCAAGGCAACCGCCGGTGAGGGAATCGTTAACGGCTATCACGTTACACGCGATCCCATTGGCGTGCGCAAAAGCGTGGGGTATATGCCCGACAGCTTCGGGGTGTATGACGGAATGAAAGTATGGGAGTTCCTCGACTTTTTCGCCGTTGCCTACCAAATCCCACGCAGCCGCCGCAGAAGGGTCCTCTCCGACGTCCTGGAACTGCTGGACCTGACCCACAAACGGGATGACTTCGTGAACGGATTATCGCGCGGCATGAAGCAAAGACTTTGCCTTGCGAAAACGTTGGTTCACGATCCCCCCGTGCTCATCCTCGACGAACCAGCCAGCGGACTCGACCCGCGTGCCCGGCTGGAAGTCAAGGCCTTGCTCAAAGAACTCCGCAAGATGGGCAAGACAATCCTCATTTCCAGCCACATTCTCACCGAACTGGCCGATTGTTGCACGTCAATCGGAATCATTGAGCGCGGGAAAATGTTGTTGCATGGGACGATCGATCAAGTCTATCGGCAGATCCAGCAGAATCGCCAGATTATGGTGAAGTTTTCAGGGGATCCCAGTCAGGGAGTTAGCTTAATACGCAGTGACCCCAATGTTCGGAATGTGCAACTCGATACCCGACACTGGATGGTGGAGCTTGCTGGCGATGAGCGCGATGTGCAGCGGTTGCTCCAACAACTGGTCGCCGCCGAATGCGGGCTGCTTTCCTTTGCGGAACGGGAACCGACTTTGGAAGATGTCTTCATGATGGTTACCAAGGGACTGGTGACGTAGCGCGGTCCCCTTCAGCTGCCGCGATCACATTGTCCGCTCTAACTTTGGCCGCAAACCCAGGCCGGCTCTCATGAATGTTGCCTTGAAGCAAACGGCCAATAGACACCCGTGGGGCGTTTGTCATGCTCTCTCAGAGAGGCCGTTTCAGGCATTCAGCCTTACGCTGGTATCGTCGGCGACATGAACCCACACGTGAACGTGGGGGGCACCGCGATAATGCCACACGAACGAGGGGCCTTCGAGACGCCAGCAGTCCCACACCTGGTCGTTACCCAGGTCGCGTTCGGCGTAATAGGCCATGTGACACGCATCGAGGCCACCTTGTGCCGTCAGGCAGGCGATCACTTCGTCCCGTTCAGATTGCCGATAGGGTTCGATGAGCGTTTGTAGTGTTTCTTGGACGAGTTGTTTTTGATCGGCAGAAATTTCGGCAATGGGGAGGCCCTGGAATTTACCGTTGGTGCCGCGAAAGCCAACCTTCGATTCATGTGGCATACCTCTGTTGACGAGTGCTTGTGCGCGTTGCTTGCCATCGAGTGCATCGTAAAGCAAGTTGGCCGATAGCGCCTGGGGCCAGAACACATTGCCGGGATGGTCGGGACCTTCGTTAAAGCCATCCGCTGCATGACCGTAGAAAATTGGACCGCCAAAGGCAACGTGGTCTGCCGAGTTGCCATCACAACGCGTGGTCAAGTGCCGCCCGGTTAATACGAACTCGAATTCAGCACGATCTGGTTCCCCAAAGATAGCAATACTGTTGAATTCGCCGAACCCGCCACTGTCGTCGTCGAGTTGCTTATCGATCCTGGCGTGCCAGTCGGGCTGATAAATTCCCTCGAAGATCGCGCGAATCATTGCCCGCTGGTCATCGTTGAAAAACTTGCTGTTGACGTAGTGCTTGGTGACATCCCAATTGTTGGCGATGCGGGTGCGCAGCAAGTTCCGTTTCGGATCTTGATAGTTCCAGTCAAAGCATACGGCTTCGCGCTGACTGGGAGAGAACGAATCGTAGAGTGTCTTCACCAGCGATTCGGGTGCGCTCGCATGGGTATCAGCCTGCTGGGGAGTCGCCCACACTTTACCGGCTGGCAAAGTCAGTGAAGCACCTGCACCGAGCACGGCACCGCCAGCCCTCTCGAGAAATTTACGCCGGGGAATGGAATTGAAGTGTGGGTTCATGTTTAGCAACGCCGGTGTGGTTAGTTCACCATTATTAGAACAGGATTTTTGAATTTTTGCAAAGCGGATCGGGATACCCTTCAGCGACGAGTGGTTTTGAGTTGGCAACAGGGACAAAAAAACGTCGCTCTTTGAGCCTGGACCACCCGGACAACTTCTCCTTTGTTACAGGTGGGGCATGGTTTTCCTGCTCTCGCGTAAACGCGATGATGATTTTGATAGCCACCTTGTTTGTTCAAGGCATTGCGATAGGTCCCGTCGCTCAACGTGGACCCCTCATGCCGAATTGCTTCTTCCAGGACTTCGTGCGTTGCATCGGCGAGTTTTTCCCACTGCTTCGTTTGCAGGAGGTCACAACGACGTTCCGGGTGGATGCCTGCGACATGCAGGATTTCCGCAGCGTAGAGGTTGCCGATGCCAGCAACCACGCGTTGATCGAGCAGCGCCACTTTAATAGGCCGTTTGCTCATGTTGAGCCGCCGGCGATAGCTGCGAGCCGTTACCGCAAGGGCATCGGGACCAAGCTTTGCGGGGCCGAACAGGTCATAGAATCTGGCCGCTGAAAAAAGTCGCACGCTGCCCAGCCCGCGGCGATCCCAATAATAGAGTTCGTTGACGGTGGCTCCCGACAGGTCGAGCCGCCAGCGGAGATAGGCCTGGCTGGGTGGGGTGGTCACGAGTACCAGACCGGTCATCCGCGGTTCCATCACGATGGCTGCCTGCGAATCGAGCCAGAGAACCACACGTTTGCCCACCCGGGCTACCTCCCGAATCGTGGTTCCCAAGACCTGGCGGCGAAATCGATCGATTCTAGGCGCTATCAGGATCGGTTTTTGACGACAAGGAGTGCGGCTGGTATTGACGATCTGCCGGCCTACAATCCCCTGGATGCCGCGACACATGGTTTCGACTTCGGGTAATTCAGGCATCGTGGGGCGTCGTCAGGCGGATGTGTGGGTTGTCGGAAGAGAAGCGGCCAGCCTCGCCTGGCAGTCGTTGTGGCAGCTGCCGCCCGGTGGAGGCAGTGGGCTTGCCAGCCAACAGGTTGCCCGTCATTCTACCGGCCCTTCCCACGAACAGCCACCACCGTCGGTGTGATGCACTTGCGTCTTCGTGACGGGCAGTTGAGAATTCAGGTTGAAACCCTTGCAGGAAGAAAACATGGGCAACACCTCGACGACTGCCGTGAGCCAGATTCCCGACGCTGCCGGGCGTTTTGGGCCTTTTGGAGGCCGATACGTTCCCGAGACGCTCATACATGCGTTAGACGAACTGGCCATCCAATATGAAGCGACCCGCAAAGACAAGTCTTTCCAGCAGGAGTTGACTTCCTTGCTGAAGCATTATGTCGGTCGCCCGTCTCCGCTCTATTTTGCCAGGCGGCTGACTGAACGTGTGGGTGGGGCGCAGATCTGGTTGAAACGGGAAGATCTTAATCACACCGGCGCACACAAGATCAACAATACGCTTGGGCAGGCTCTGATGACGTTGCGAATGGGCAAGCAGCGTGTCATCGCCGAGACAGGTGCCGGTCAGCATGGGGTGGCAACAGCGACGGCCTGCGCCCACTTTGGCTTGACGTGCATCGTTTATATGGGTGAAGAAGACATCCGTCGGCAAGCTCCCAATGTGTTCAGCATGAAACTTTTGGGCGCCGAAGTGAGACCGGTCACCAGCGGCAGCCGCACTCTTCGCGATGCGATCAACGAGGCGATGCGAGATTGGATGTCGAGCGTCGATTCGACCCACTATATTCTTGGATCGGTCGTCGGGCCGCACCCTTTCCCCAGAATCGTGCGGGATTTTCAATCGGTGATCGGTTGCGAGACGATTGAACAATCCCGTGCCCAATTGGGAAGGTTACCTGATGTCGTGGTGGCATGTGTTGGTGGCGGCAGCAATGCGGCAGGCATGTTTTATCCCTTTGTTGAGCATCGCGAAGTAAAACTCATTGGTGTCGAAGCGGGTGGGCATAGCGATCAGCCTGGTGATCATGCATCGCCACTGAGCTATGGGAACCCGGGAGTCTTGCACGGAAGTTACAGCTACGTGATGCAGGATGAAGACGGACAGACGTGCGATGTGCATTCAATCTCTGCAGGGTTGGATTATCCAGGCGTGGGCCCCGAACACAGTTACTGGAAGACTTCTGGCCGCGTTTCGTATGGCAACGCGCGCGACGATGACGCGTTAGCCGCTTTCGATACCTTGGCACACGACGAGGGAATCCTGGCAGCGCTGGAAAGCTCCCACGCCGTGGCCCGTGCCATCGAGTTGGCGGCGGGGCGATCTCGCGAAGAGAGTATCGTTGTTTGCCTCTCCGGCCGCGGGGACAAGGACGCTGCCGAGATAGCCCGGCTCAAGGGTGAATCCGCTTAGCCATTAGCCATTCAACAAATTTCCGTATGTCGACAATTGACGAACTTTTTACGAATCTTCGTGCCGCAGGTCGCAAAGCCCTGATGCCGTTTATCACCGCCGGTGATCCCGATTTAGAGTTTTCGGCACGTGTCCTGGCCGAAGTTGTCGGGCGGGGATGCCATCTATGCGAGGTTGGAATTCCCTACAGCGATCCGATTGCCGATGGACCTGTAATCCAAGCTTCCTACACGCGGGCTCTGGAGAAGCATGTGCGGCTCGAGCAGATTCTTGAGATGCTTGACGGTGTGATTCCGAAGTTGACCGCCCCGGTTGTCACGATGACAAGTTATGCCATTATCTCTCGCCACGCTGAGGAGCAGTACGTCGATGCCGTAGCCGAAGCTGGTGTTGCCGGAATCATTGCCCCCGATTTGCCGGTTGAGGAGTCGGCACCCCTGGCAAAAATTTGTGCGGAGCGCGACATCAGTCTCATTCAACTCGTTACCCCGACCACTCCACGAGAACGGACATTGAGAATTGCCGAGACATCGACCGGGTTTCTTTACTATGTCTCGGTGACAGGAATTACCGGAGAGCGAAAAGAACTCCCGGCGGAACTTGTCGACAATGTCGCCTGGCTTCGCGAGCAGACCGCGCTGCCAATCTGCATCGGATTTGGCATCAGCGATTCAGAACATGTACGGATGTTGGCACCGGTTGCCGACGGATTAATCGTTGGTTCGGCCATTGTGGGTCGCATCGCTGCCGCCGCGGACGAGCCGCGTGAGGCCGTTCTGAAGAACATCGGCAATTATGTGTCGACGTTGCTCGGGGAGCTGTCGGTCGCTTGAGCGGTCCCTGGAGTCCGCTCTGAGGCCTATTTTCAAGCGGGACGTAACCGGGGTTTTTGTCGATTCCAATTGTTTGACGTGCTGCTCGCCGCCAAGTTATAATAAGTGTAAGGTTGAGCTCCTCTGGTGGTCATTCATGTCGATTGCCCGCCTCAGCTGACCCACGATGCACTTGTCTCTGGCGATGGGTTGCTCGCTTCGCAAGCTAGCCCACTGCAGAATGTAGGTGGTTTCGGCGGAACATTTTTGGTACTGTCGTCGCCACGCGGAGTCCGGAACCCCAAAAGAGGAACACCCATGGTTGAAGGCCGTCGTAGCGAAGTGTTGCGTCGATTTTTTTCAGGGGTCACAGAATATGCATTTTGTACGGAGATTGGGGTCGTCGATCCACCGCTCGTCGATTATCTCTCCGAAATGCTCGTCCGATTTGTCCGCAACGAAGAAATTTATTCGGTGCGTGATGTGCGAGGCAAACGGCTCGACCGAGTCGCCGACATGCTCGCCGAGGCCCAGCAACGGCGTGGCCCGGCGCGACGGCAGGTGCATCGTCACATAGGTGACTTCATCCTCTTTTGGACAGGCCTCTATCCGGAAGTTATCGACAGTCTTCGCCAGAACGGTGGCAAAGATGCCCTGATCGATTATCCCACGCAGGGCAAGCGCGCGTACTACATCGCCAGTACGATTGCTGTCGAAAAAGAGTATGCTCCCAGCGAGGTTCTCGAGCGGCTTAGCAAACAGTTTGAGCTGTGCGTCTATGGCTTGTCGGAAGTTCGTCGTCAGTGGGAAGAGCGGGACGGAGATTTACCGCTCCTGGTCAACTGATTCGCTTGAGACTTGATCGATTTTCGGGCAACTATCTCAAGCCGGGATGAAAAGTTGGGTAGCAGCGGCAACCGGACTTCAGGCAGCGCGAACGACTTCTCTGACACGCGTTGTTATGGCCAGGTCGGTTCGGGCTTCATTCGGCTAACTCGCGCAAGAGTCGCGGCGGCGTACCAATGTCGATGACCTCAACGCAGCCGGTGTAAGTTTGCGCGGTAGACGTTTTGAATCCCTGCTTGTATGCCACAAACGTACAGGTGTGATCTGCCCGTACCGTCGGTGAGCCAGGTTGCCCGGTGTCACAGTCCAGTCCACTGGGAACGTCCACCGCCAGCCGGCAAGCGGATTGCCGGTTCATCGCGCGGATCGCGTCATCCAGCGGTGGGCGGGGGTCACCGCGGGACCCTGTCCCAAGCAGTGCGTCGACGATCCACATTCCGTCCCGAATCGGTTCGTCCGTCATGCCGGACCGGTCTCCCTCCCACTCGGCGGCAACTTCAGACCAGCGGGTGATTGGCACATCCGACCCCTTGAGGATTTCGTAGTTGGTTCGCGCGTCGCCAGTTAGCCCATGCGGATCGTTCAAAAGAATGGTTCGACAACGCACGCCGCGGATTTCCAGGTGCCGGGCAATCACAAATCCGTCGCCAGCGTTGTTACCCTTGCCGCAGAGAATCTCCACATTGGGTCGTGATGCGAGGGGCACGAGAATTTTCGGATCGAGGTGGATCAGCGATTCGGCGACTCCGCGGCCCGCGTTTTCCATCAACACCAGGCCGCTCATCTGATACTCATCGATTGCCCGACGATCGATCGTGCGTGATTGTTCGCGAGAAAGGAAGGGGGCAACCATGATCCCGTGATTATGGCCCCTTTTCGCTTTGGTTGACACGTACCACCGTTGTAAAAGATTGTGTCCCTACCCGACGCGAGGCAACATCCGGTCAGTTTTAACCCTGCGGGGGGAGTTACCACTGATACGTTTGCCCGCCCAGCTTGCAGATTACCGGTTCGTCCAGCACCAAATACTGGGCAACCTGCTTGCCATGACGGGTAATCAAGTCAAAGTATTCCTGGCTGAAGCGTGCGATTTTCTCGGAATTTTCTTCTTCTTTCTCGGTCACCGACGAATCAACCCAGCAGCCGTCGCGCAGGAAGAACGTTTTGCGTCCCAGGGAGCAAATAGTCGTGCAGGCGATTTGCTTGTCCCGGCGATGGTCATAGAAGACGACCCCTCGGCCGAGGTTGGCCACCAGTTTTCTGCCTTGGGCTTCTCCAAGCGTGTCGACAGAGTCACCGAATCCGCCACCACCGAAGCCTGAGGCTGGCGCCTTTTTAGCGTTTTGAAGTCGCCCTTTCGCGAACCGCTGCAGCACGCCTTCGCGCCCACTGGTGCGCTGGAGGTCTCGCGCCGCGGCAGAGGAGCGGGCACGGTTTTCGGCTACGTCCCGAATATCGCTGGTCTCGTCGGCCAGGAATGATGTGTAGGGCGTCAAAATTCCATGTTCCGTTGCCAGGGCAACGAGTTCCGTGATTAATTCCTCCTGGTGTCCGTTGAGGTCAAGTTCATCGATGATTTCTCCGACACGCCGTGTGGCCCAGAGTTTTGCGACAAACGCATTGGTGTCATCGGCGCTTTGTTTTACGAATTCGGCGGGAAATTCAAAGGACTTCGCGTTGCCAGCCACCGCTCCCTGTAACATCACCTTGGCTGTGCCGTCGCCTCGATATCGGCCGACAAGTACCACTTGGTCGCCGGCAAAAAGATCAAAGGAACCTTTCGGATAGACACGGGTGACAGGAGGGATGCCTGGTGAGGAGTTCGTTTCCAGGTCGAACCCGGCGGTCACGTCGGTCATGACAGGTGCTTTGATACGGGCAACCAATTTGCCGACGGCTGCCTCGATATCTTCGTCGGGCCGCACATATTCGGATTGTCCGAAGTTAGCACGTGCCAGCCTGTCGAGTAGCCGACTGTTGACGTCATAGCCCACACCAAAAGTAAAGAGCCGCGCTCGCACATGGTTCGTTTTCTGGCAGTTCACGACAATGGCTGCTTCACCAGTTTCTCCGGCGGTGGGCAGGCCGTCGGTCAGGAAAATAACATAAGCGGGTTGGCTGCTATCTTGGAGCATGTTCATGCCACGTGCTAAAGCGGCATTGATATCGGTGCTGCCACCCGCAAAAATCCCCTCCACGAATGCCAGGGCGGCTTGCCGCGATCTACTGTCGAATCGTTGGAGTTCGGGTTGAAACGACTCAACTTTGCTGTCGTAAGCAACAATGTTAAACAGGTCCCTTTCGCGCAGATTGTTAAGTACGACCTTCAACGCTCCTTTGGCTTGCTCGATCTTCTCGCCACTCATACTTCCGGAACGATCGACGACAAATACCACCGTTTTGGCCGTTTGGATCGCAGGCTCCGATTTGACTTCCGGGCTGGCCAAAAGCAAGAAGTAACCGTCCTGGTCACCGGTCGGTCGATAGCTGGTCAGGCTGGCGCTAACGCCGGCAGCGGTCGCGTCGTAAAAAAGCCGAAAGTCTTCGCCAGGTAGAGTGTTTGTTGATTCATGGGTGACGATCGCATGGTGCTGGTCGGGACGGTCCAGCTTGACCGTATGCGTGGCGGAATAGATGTTTTTGATTGGCGACTGGCTCTCGATCACGACCCGGATCTTGAGTTGTTCAAGCGGTGCGGAAGTATACTTGGCAGCCCGCAGTGGGAAAAGAAAATCGGTCAGCCCATGTGTGTGACGGCAGAGTTGGGTGTAGCGGAGGGTTACCGTACGTTTCGCGCCGGCAGGTACCGGAAACACACCCGTCCGAAACACCCCGCTTCCGACCCATTCGAGAAGGGCTGGATCGCGATTCTTGCGGACTATTTCTTCGTAGGTCTGACGGGCCTTGTCAGCCGGTAGAAGTGCCGCCTCGTATTCTTTACCGTCGACCAGCAAGGTTAGCCGATCAATCGCTCCGTCGTAGGGCAACGGAAACATAAAAGCGACTTCCATCGTTCGATGACTCGTATTCACAAAGGTCTGGGCAACCTGCACCTGGGCAATTTGATCCCGCAGCGTGGCATTGACCTCAATCGACTCGATCTTGTAGCTGCCCGATGTCGGTGTGGGGTTGGGGCGAACGTGAGGGCGTGGCAGGCGGGTTTTATGGTCTGGTCGCACGTCGACGAGCAGTCCCTGGGCGGCAGCAGGTTGCACACAGCAGGCCACCAACCCACCACAGAAAGCCAGCAAGAGAAGGGAAAAACCATTCGAAAGGTTTGTGTGGATCACGATATTTGCTCCGAGGTCAGGTTGAGAATTCGGCAAGGCTGCCGTCTGCTAGCGGTCACGTTGTCCTGCGACGACCGGGAGTCGACAACCAAGTTGTGATGAGCACCGCAAGGGGTGCTGGCTCCTTCGCTTGGCCAAAGAGGCATTGCCGCTCACCCGGGACGCTTTACAACTCTTGAGACGTTGTCTCCGGGTAAAAAGTTCCTGGATATCGCTTTTTTCTCGCACCCTCTCCGGTTTATTTCTCAAACCTCCCAAGCTTCGTCGGTGTTCTATTTTCCCTGGGTGAAGATTGCACTTGCCGACTGGGGCAGACTTAAGGAAGATCCGCCGCGGTTTTTTGTCTTCCGGACCAGGCCGACAAGGCCCGCGGCTTCCTTGCCGCCAGGCCCTGTCGACGCAGTACGGGTGGCCATATCGGTGCTTTCCGTTCCGTTCGGACCGTTTGTTTGCTCATAGATTCACCGTTTGTTTGCTCATAGATTCGATGTCGAACCGCCGATTTATTCTGCTGACCTTTGGCCTGCTCACCGGTTGCCACCCGACTTGGGTAGGGCTACCTGCCAAGCGGGTGTCTGAACCGGTTGCTGTGACTTCACCCGTATTGATGACTCCGAGCACGGCTCCGGTAGTCATTTTCGAGACGGACCCAGTTTTTGTGCAGCCGCAGCCGGTGATCCCGATCATACCTGGGCCTGCTTTCGCACAAGTTCCTCCGTCGGTTGCGGTGCTCCCGCAGCCTACGGCACCGATGGCGATTCCCGAGCAGGTCCCTGCACCACCCGAGACACCGATGCCTTTGTCCCAGTTGCCGGGTGTGCTTGGTGGCGCGAACATCTCTTCGGATTTGGGTTTTCCAAGTGGCCCGTCGAATATCGTGAAGTTGCCGAACCCGCTTTATGTGCCAGTTGGTAATGACGAGGTAGCATGGGAACAGATTACCGGAGTTGTCAGTGATTACTTCCGGGTCACGCAGGAACGGCGGGCGCGGCGTTCGCCAGAAGTTTTGATTGATGGGACGATTACGACGGCTCCGCTCGTGGGTGCAACGATTTTCGAGCCACAACGAAAAGATTCCGTCGGCGCATTTAATCGCTGGCAGAGCACATTCCAGACGATTCGTCGATTTGCGACCATTGACGTACGGCCCGATCCGACCGGATACCTGGTGAGCGTCCAAGTTGAAAAACAACTTGAAGACCTCCTTCGGCCACAGGAGTCAACAGCTGGTCAGGCGATCCTGCAGTACGACAACACGATTCCCCTGCGGGACAAGTTCGAGGTTAGTCGTACTCGTGAATCGGGAATGTGGATTCCGCTGGGCCGGGATATAGCCCTTGAGCAACAGATGCTGGCCGAGATTCAGGCACGATTTGCCAATGGCCATCAATATCTAACAGGCCGCAACCCAGGAAGAAGTCTATAAATACCGGCAGGGCAACTCGTTCCTGGCGGACCAGGCGTGGTGGATGGGTTCCTTGGATACCCCCCGCTGTCGTTGGCCGCAATGGGGTGCTGGTGAATCCTTGGACGGTCCCACCGTGCGTTGGATCACTTCACTGGTTGGATCGTTTAGGGTGCAGCTTTCCTGTCGCCCAGGTGTTCTAAGAGCCGTAGCAGAGGATACTTCCATCCAACATCACGACCACCACGCGCCCATCACGTTCAATCAGTAGTCCACCCGGTAGTGGCTCATTGGAAAAACGATGTTGAAATCGCGGTTTGCCTGCCTCGGTCTCCCAGGCGGCCACGGACCACTCGGGCTGGGCCCGCCCCTCTTGTTGATGTTGCAGCACCGCAACCACGTCGCCGGAGCAAACAGCTAAAGAAAGCACCTCGAACCGCTGCTGTCGTCCCAGGCTGTATCCCCACCGTATCGTATCGTTCCGACTCAGTTGTTCAGCCACAGCCCCGCCCCTCCGTTGGGCGTTTTCACCAACTTGTGGTGCCAGTAGCGCTTTGACCTGCGCCGCCTCGCAACAGGTCAGCGCTCCGTTCTGGTAATTGACCATCACAACGGTCTGGTCGTCCCAGGCAGGAGGAATACCACCAAAGTTCAGCAGCTGTCGCTGGTCACCGGTGACCGCCTCAAACTTGCCTTTGGTCGAGACATTGCGGGGCGACGAGTAGAGGATACGACCCCCTACAATAACCGTCTGATCGCCGAAGACGCCAACAAATTTTCCGTTGTTTTGCTTGGGCTTCCCGTCCTCGAACGAATCGGACAAACACTCACCAGTCTGCAGGTCAAACCGCGCTGGCGAAACCTGGTTGCCACCGGCCATCAGCAGCTCGCCGCCGTGAATCGTGAGGTTGCCCTGCGCGCTAATCCCTTTGCGCAACGTTGGATTCAAATGACCAGAGGAGTTGTTGTGCCACCGGAGTTCACCAGTTATTGCATCCACCGCGTAGACGTACGTTCCGTCGGAATCGATGATTCCGGCAGCAAAGTAAGCCACCCCGTCGCGAATCAAAACTCCCGACTGCACTGGCCACGTGGAACAGAGAGACCCGTAGACAGGTATGTGACGCTGGACCGGTGCGGCATGGAACCGCCATAACAGTCGGCCGGTGGCGGCTTCCAACGCATAGACATACCCATCGCCGCTGCCGAAATAGGCTCTCCCTTGCCAGATCGTGGGCGGATACTTGATCGGACTCGGAGTGGCATATTCCCAGCGGAGTTGCCCGCTGGATGCGTCCAGCGCCCGGACTTTTCCATCATCGCCACCCAAGAAGACCAACCCACCGGCTGACGTGGGCGCCGTCGGAACGAACTCCACGGACGGATTGTATTCCCAATGGGGCCGAGTTTTTTCAGGTAATTTGACACCCGACGATGCGGAACGCGAATTGTTGCCACGGTAGGTGGACCAGTCGTTTTCCCGGACCTGAAGCGATTGGACGGCTTGGATGTCGCCCTCTCCCTGTTCGAGCCGTTCCGGGGTGGACTCGTGATCGAAGCGAAAGTCCCCTGCCGAACACCGTCCCAAGAAACCGACTAGTGAGAGGTTGCAGTCGCATTGCCAGGGACCGATGTACAACATCCCATTGGCCGGAATAGCCCCGTCGTTGCATGCCGGCCGAGCGGAACCGTCGACCAGCACTTGTTTCGTCTGACGGTCGAATCGCAACATTCCCTCGCCGCGACAGAAGAACGAATCGGTGCTGGCCGTGAGCCGTGTGCAAGCTTGCTTTCGAAACTGCAAATCTTCTCGTACCCCACCCGATGCCGGATCGATCGCCACGTGGCTACCACCCGGTCCCACGCCCAGGATCACATTTCCGTCGACATAGATCGCGTTGGGATTATTAGTGATCTTTTTCTTGGACCAGAGCAACGAGCCACTGTGGGTGGCGACGGCGATTACGTTCATCCGCGTCTGGCCTTGAACAATCAGCGCCGCGGGCGTGGCCACCGCCAAACAGGCTGTCCGGAAACCGGGTGTAGATGTCAGGCCCTTGCCGGGTTCCTCAATCAATTCCAAGGTTTGCGGTTCGTTCTGGGTCCAAAGAACACTTCCCGAATCGGTCTCTAAACAGCGGAGGTGCAGGTCGGGACAATAAAGGAAGAGCTTGCCGCCGGTCATAGCCATGCCACGGGAATCAATCAACCGCTCTTCCTTGTGTGTCCAAAGTACTTTGTTTTCCTTCAGATCATAGGCACACAGGGTGTCGCCAAAACCGTGTGGCATGCGACTCTTGTAGTAGGCACGGCTGAGGTCGCTCCAGCTCCAGCCGCCAAAGGAACGATCGCCCTTCTTGGTCTCCGCGGCGGGATCTGGCTTGCCGCACAAAAAATAAAGTACGTCGTCTTGAATTGCCATCCATTTCCACTGGCCCAGTACTTCCGCCGGTTGGATCATTCCCCGCTCTTGACCCGTTTCGGCGTCCAGCTTCAGGCACCGATCCCTGTCGATCATGTAGAACGTGTCGTCGGTCGCAATAAAAGCGGATCGATGCACCAGATACCCCTCCGGAAGTTTCCGACGCCAGAGCTCGGTGCCGTTGTACCCGTTGCGAGCAATCAACGTGTAGAGGATGTCCCACTCCCGCCGGTGATGGGCAATGTTCCCGATGGCCAGAAACGTACGGCCCCCGGCGGCGGTCGTGACCGAGGGCATGCCAATATAAAACGGCCCGGTCAGGAACTGGGTCATGTAGGGTGCCCGAATGATCGCATCGGTGGAGACCGGGTTGTTGTCGGGTCCCTTTTCCCAGTGGGACCAATTGTCCGCCCCGGCAAGTGGCGGGCTGAAGCATTGAATCCAGCCACCGTGATCGTCCGTCCAGATGACGACGTCGCCGGCACCTCCGTCGCGGGCCCAGTCGGCAAGCTTTTCAGCATCACCAGGCTGGTTCCCTGCGGCAAGGAGTGCCGTTCCGCCGGGACGCAGTACGCGCAGTATTTCTTGCATCGACAGCTGCGCACGCAGCTCGGAAGTCATCGGTGGGGCAACGACGATGTCGATCAGCCGATCGGCGTAGGGAAGCTTGTCGAGCGGACCCGATTCGACCGCCAGACGCTGAATTCCGTAACCCGCAGCGTCGGACCGTTTCATCAGCTCACGGGCCATCTCGCGCTGCGGTTGTCGGGCGTTGACTAAGAGTTCACTGAGGCGCGCAATCTCCAAGGCAACGGCTGGGTCACCTCCCAACACTGCACAAATGCCCCGTTGCATACCGGCCCGCTCGACCAGTTGTCCGGCCACTGCACGGGCCTGCGACCCGGCCAATGAATGACTCGGCAGTGACGGTCCCAGAACGCCGGCCAGCGCCAGACAAACGATTGTGCGACCCCAGCGTGAACAAATTTTGATTTGCATGAAAGTTGCCCCTGACTGGATGTGGGATGTAGGACGGTGACCTCTCCACGGCCCCAAGGATCGCCGGAGAGGTTCACAGCTCACGGGATCTTGGTGATTCAGCGTTTGTGGAGAGTCTTTTATTCTAGGGGATATCACGTTCTCAAGCGAGTCGCTGCGGCGACCGCCAGAGTGTCCGCGACCTGTTCCCGGCAGACGGTTTCATGGCCAGTCACTTGGCTGCAGGTCGGGCTGGGCTCCGCCGAACAGGTCTATATGCTGACCGTCCGTTGGCCAACCGGAAAGCAGCAAGTTTTCGGGGATTTCCCTGTGGGGCCAAATGCCACCTGCCGATATTGGAAGATCGAGAAACAGGGCGGCGATGTGCGTCTAGTTGGTCACGATTCAAGACGCTTTTCGGCAGCGGGTGTAAAAGAATCTTGGTGGCACCCAGTTCTGCAGACACAATTTTTCGGCACGATCCAATTCACACCGAGTGGTGTGGCAATACGGATCTGTCACACACTCTTAAGAAGGAAGATTGCTCGTTGTGCCCAGATTCAATTGTGTGGGGACTCCCAATTTGGGTGTCGGGACTGCGGTTGCGTCCGCTGCTTCTGTTGCGACTGGCAGCATGAGGGTAAAGGCGGTCCCCACGCCAACCTTGCTTTCGACGCGGATCCGCCCGCGATGTTCTTCGATGATATCCCGGCACATCGACAGCCCCAGTCCGGTGCCACCCTTGCCGCTTGCATCGGGACCTTGCTTGGTACTGTAGAATCGATCAAAGACTTTGGGCAGTTTTTCCTGCGGAATGCCGGAACCACTGTCGCGAATAGAAAGATCGACCGTTCCCGATGTTTTGTTTTCCGCAATGCGGATGGTAATGTGCCCGCCTCGCCCGATTGCTTGACGTGCATTAGTCAGCAAGTTCAAGAGAACCTGTTGGATTTGGTTCCCGCAGACATTGGCCTTGCGAGTTTGTTCAAAATGGGTCTCGACATGAATTCGGTACTTGTTCATCTCGCGTTCAAGTAGTACGAGCGACTGATTGGTGATCGCGACAAGATCCGTGGGTGACTTTTCGGTGCCACGATTACGAGCCAAGCCCAGGACTCCGTTGGTGACCTTTTCGGCACGTTGGGCTGCCTCAAGTATCTTTGTTAAGGCTTTGTCGCGGGTCGGTTTGTCCTCGTGGCGAAGCCCCAACTTGGCATAGTTGAGGATGGTCATAAGGACATTGTTGAATTCGTGGGTTGTGGTACTTGCCAACTCACCCAGAGCGGCCATTTTTTGGGCGTGCCTCAATTGTTCGTGAAGGCGATCGATTTGCTCTTGGAGGGGGATCTCGTGCCGCTGCATGGTTACCTCGTGAGGCCCGCAAATCATCCTTTGAGCAGCCAGACTACGCAGACTGCCAAACCACTGCAGGCGAAAATTTTTGCCAAGGAAGATTTTCTTAAACTGTTATAGTTGGGTGACTTACCACTGTTTTTCTATCGTCGTATTGAACTGGCTGACTCAAATCGAACAGGATAGAATCCTGCACCATCCACAATTTAAGCGTTTTCAAATCAAGAAGCTTTTATCGAGGAGTTGCAAGGATGCATGCTGTAGGACTTCGCGAGCAAGCGATTCAAGTTGCCCGTCGGCTGGGATACGACATTCGGCAGGACTGGCTGGGGGGGGAAGGGAGCGGCCATTGCCTGGTCCGTGGTCGCAAGATTCTTCTTTTAGATTTGGCCCAATCGCCCGAAGGGCAATTTGACGCAATTCGTGATGCACTTCACGGTGAAATCCAGCTTCCCAGCGTGACCATGACCGAAGAACTGGCCGACTGGCTCGATGTTCGCAGTGTTGCTTGAATAGCCATGTTGCCTGAACAGCCATGTTGCCTGAATGACTGTGGCTTGACGACCGGAAGACTCAGGAGCATGACCTTCGATAGAGCTGGTGCCGCCCGATATAGGCGACCACTGGCTCCGGGGTCAGACCTTCGATGCTATCACCGGCACGGACCCGGTCGCGAATCAAAGAACTGCTAATGGCCACTTCTGGCATATCTATATGGAGTGCCCCCACCACGCAACTTGCCTGATCTAACAATTCGTTGAGCAGACGGAGGTTGGCTGCTGATTCGCCCGCGCGATGGGCCACGACGGGGCGGGCAATGCGACAGATTTCGACCGGTTCGTGCCAGTTGGGGAAATCTCGCAGGGCGTCGGCACCCATCAAAAAGTGCAATAGATCGTGGGGGTGGTCGGACTGGATCGCCCGCAACGTATCGATCGTAAAGCTCACGCCGCCCCGAGCTATTTCCAGGCGACTTAACCGAAAGGCTGAGTGGTTTAGAATAGCTTGTTGGATCATCTCGCAGCGGTGTGTCTCTTCTGCCTCGGGGCCAGCGGGCTTGTGAGGCTGTTGGGCAGCCGGTGTAAACCAGATTTCGTCGAGTTCGGCTTGGCGCAAGCAACATTCGGCCAACGTGAGATGGCCGTAGTGGATCGGGTCGAAGCTACCACCAAAAATGCCTAATTTCATGACTCCTGCCCCTAGTCCGCTGGGGAGGGTATCGTATCGGGTCTGGTCCATGACTTCCACTACGAAACTTGAGTTTGTCGATGTCTGACCGTCAGCAATCACTGTTCGAAACAGACCCTGCTCCCTGGGAGGTCGACGACCGGGCTCAGCGGGCGGTCGCCACTATTGTATTCAGCGAGGGTCCACAGGGTGAATTTGATTACCTCATTCCCCCGGAGTTTCGAGAGGCGGATAACGGTGAGCGGATGCTGGAACCAGGCCGCCGCGTGGAGGTTCCTTTGGGGCGGGGCAATCGGCGTATTGTGGGTTATTGCATTGCCGTCCAGTTGAAGTCTTCGGGTAGACGGCTGAAAGAGGTAACCGCGGTACTCGACCCGGCACGTTTGCTTTCTCCCGCGATGCTTCGCCTTGCTGGTTGGATGGCCGACTACTACATCTGCCCGTTGGGCCAGGTTTTGGACGGCATTATTCCGGCGGGAGTTCGCCATCAGGCCGGTACCCGCGAGGTGAGGTTGCTCAGTGTGCCGACGCGTGTCCTGGCCCAGATGACAAAACTGAAGCTTCCCAAAAAACAGGCCGAAGTCCTTCAGCTCTTGGCCACCAGCGCCAAGCCGCTTACCGCTGCCCAAGTCGCTGCCCAGGCCGCATGTACGGTTGGACCGGTCAATAGTCTTCGAAAAAAGGGTCTTGTCGAAGAGTCGGTAGTGCGTGTCGCAAGTGGTTCGTCATCCGTTGGGCCGCACAAGGTGCCGCGGCAAGCACCTCATGATTTAAGCGATGACCAAACGGTTGCCCTGGAGCGGGTCCTGGCCGCGATGCATGCCCGCGATCATCAAACACTTTTAATACACGGAGTCACGGGAAGCGGTAAGACAGAAATTTACATTCGGGCGATGGAGGAGGCCGTCAGTTTTGGTCGGCAGGCAATCGTGTTGGTTCCTGAAATCAGTCTCACGCCTCAGACCGTGGCTCGGTTTCGCGCGCGGTTCGACCGGGTAGCCATTTTGCACAGCCACATGAGCGATGTAGAACGTCATCAGCATTGGGGGCAGATTGCCCGCGGGGAAGTTGAGGTGGTTGTGGGAGCCCGCAGTGCTGTTTTTGCACCGGTTCCGCACCTTGGCCTGATCATTCTCGATGAAGAGCATGAATCGACCTTCAAGCAAGAGGTTGCCCCTCGTTATCACGCACGCGACGTTGCTTATTGGCGGGCCCATGACGAAAAGGTACCCCTTGTTCTGGGAAGTGCCACCCCTTCGCTGGAGAGTTGGCAACAGGCGCAAACTGGCAAGTTCCAGTTAGTCGAGATGCCGCGCCGCGTACTTGCCAGGCCCTTACCAACGGTCAACACGATTGATCTGCGGTTGCAAGAGCACAGTCGGGGCGCGCGCGGATCGATCAGCCGTCCCCTGTCTCAGGCTATCCAGGCCAGTCTTCGTGATGGAGGGCAAGTCATATTAATGCTGAACCGTCGTGGTTATTCGACGCACATTCAATGTCCCCAGTGTGGAGGTGTCGTGATATGCCCCCACTGCGACATGTCACTCACCTTTCACCGCCACACCAATTCCGCCATTTGTCACTATTGCGAATATGAGATTGCTGCTCCTTCGGAATGTCCTGACTGCAAATTTGGGGGAATCCGTTATTCGGGGCTGGGAACACAAAAGCTCGAAGATGAGGTGGCAGCCCGCTTCCCCGAGCACGTTTGTGTTCGCATGGATACCGACACGATGCGTCGTCCGGGGAGCCATCAAGAAGCACTGACTGCGTTTCGTGAAGGCCGGGCGCACATTCTGTTGGGGACACAAATGATCGCCAAGGGCCTCGATTTCCCCAATGTGACGTTGGTGGGCGTGATCAATGCCGATACCGCGTTGCATCTGCCTGATTTCAGGGCAGCGGAGCGAACCTTTCAGTTGGTCACGCAAGTCGCAGGTCGCACTGGGCGGGGTGACAAAGGGGGACAGGTGGTTGTGCAGACGTTTTCACCGGATCACCCAGCCATTGTGGCGGCGACCCGCCACGACTATGAAGCATTTACACGGCATGAACTGCCCGCACGCGAGTTTGCCAAGTATCCTCCGTTTGCATCCCTGGTGCGCATTGTCTTTCGTAGTGAAGACGAACAGCTCTCACGTTTGGTTGCCGAAGAATACACAAAAATTTTGCTCCGTATAGCAGCGGTCCATGACGAAGAGATCCGTGTGCAAGGTCCCGCTCCCGCGCCCTTCGCAAAACTGCGCGGCTACTATCGTTTTCACCTGCAATTGCAGTCGACCAACGTTGGCGCGATCCGGGAGGTCGTGTTCGCAGTGGCTGCGGAAATGAAGCTGCCAGACAAGGTGACCTGGACCATCGACGTCGATCCGGTCGACATGTTGTAACCAGGCCTTTACCCCCGCCAAATCAGGGGGATACTCGCTTTCCCCTGCCGCGGAGATCGTGTTGGCGGTGCGGGATTGAACCTGGCTGCACTTGGATCAATGGGTCCGGCTACCGTAGAATTAAGATATGTCGTATCGCACCTTCAAACGTGTCCTGGGCGAAACGAGTCTCGAACGCAAATGTCGTTGGTGGTTTGGTATTTCGCTGGCGGTGATGCTGCTGGTCAGTTTCACGTGGTATCAGCGGGAGACCGACAAGCTAGTTGAGCGGAGTACCCAGGAATTAGCTCGAGAATTGGTGAGGGCCGGATTGCTGGAAATCCACCTTGAGCACCTCGGAGAAATGGAACGTGGCCCCGCAAAAGGGGACTCGGTAGCGGGAGACCTGGAAAACCGCTATGACACCGATTTCTACCGTGCTTTTAACGAAAGTGCGCGCGATTTAAAACTGGGGCGTGACTTTGAGTGGCGGGCTTTAAAGCCGCATGCCACTGGTGCTGAAGCCGATTTTCTCGACGACACCGAGCAGCAACTCATTGAAGCCCTGGTGCGTATTTCGACGGACGAAGAAATTGACCAGGCCGAGATCAAACGAGACCGTGTTCATGCCAACGATGAGGGAGAACGCGAATACCTCTACTACCATCCACTTCTCGCCAGTGGTGATTGTCGCGAGTGCCACAACAAGGTGCTGGGGGAAGACTGGAAGGAAGGTGATCTGATGGCCGTCGGACGGATTACCATCAATCATCAGCCAACGGTCGATGCCAAAGCCAAAAACCAGGCTCTTGCCTGGACACAAGCCGTTGTGGTTGGTGCCCTCTCGATGCTCTCTTTGTGGGCCATTGTCCGCTACGTCATTGTCAAACCGGTGACCCACCTTCGCGACATCAGTAACGCGGTTCGCCAGGGGGATACCGACCAACGGGCCCAGATTCGCACCGGCGACGAGTTCGAGGAACTGGGTGCCGCCTTTAACCGCATGTTGCGACAGCTGTTGAGCCAGCAGGAAGAGTTGCAAATTGTGAACGAGGAGCTCGATACACGACTTGACGAACTTGCCCAGGCCAACATGCGCCTGTTCGAAATGAACCGCTTGAAAGGGGATTTTCTGGCCACCGTCAGTCACGAATTGCGAACCCCCCTGAACAGCATCATTGGTTTTAGCGATGTCTTGATGACGATTGATACGCTCAGCAACAAACAACGCCGGTACGCTACAAACATTCAACGCTCAGGGCGAATTCTCCTGGACATGATCGATGACATCTTGGATCTCGCCAAGGTAGAAAACGGCAAGATGGATGTGAAGCCCAGCGAGTTTCGGATTGGGGCGGTCGTGGCTGCCCAATGTGATATGGCGCGACCCCTTACCGAAAGGAAAAACATCGACCTGGTCCATACGGTTTCTCCTGATCTTCCTTCCATGTTTCAAGATCAAGCCAAGGCGCAGCAGATTCTTAATAACCTGCTGTCCAATGCGATCAAGTTCACGCCCGAGGGAGGGCGAATTGACGTAACCGTCAACCGCCATCCTAGCGGCGATATGCAGCTGACCGTCTCCGATACGGGGGTTGGCATCAGCGAAGAAGATCAGACCTTTGTGTTTGAGAAGTTCCGGCAAGGGACCAGCGCCGTGCCGGGAGCAGATGCCATGACCCGCGAGCATTCGGGGACCGGGTTGGGATTGTCGATTGTCCGCGAACTGTGCCGTCTGCTGGGAGGTGAGGTCACCCTGCAAAGTGAGCTCGGTAAGGGGAGTTCTTTTTACGTCCATTTGCCCTGGCAACTTGAAACCGAAACGCGTTTTGAAAATCCGCGCAACGACGAACTGGAGGCCTTGACCCGACCCCTGCCGGATATCTCTGCCACCAAAAGGACTGGCCAACAGGCTGGTAATGGTGACAATGTGGGTCCGGCGACGACCACCGTTTCCTCGACCCCTTAAGCAGTGGCTGCGGACGTGCCCAGAGCCAGCCTTTGAAGGTCTTGGGGTCCCTCCCTCACCATAGGTAACAAGCCGATTCATGTCTCAAGTTCAGCTCTATACCGATGGAGCGTGCAGTGGTAATCCGGGGCCAGGAGGATGGGCATTCCTGCTTCGGCATTCCGTCTCTGGCAAGGAGATGGAAGATTCCGGCGGCGAACCCGAAACCACCAATAATCGTATGGAGTTGACTGCGGTGGTTCATGGGTTGGGAGCACTCACACGCCCCACTCAAGTTGAACTTTTTACCGACAGTGTCTATGTCGGCATGGGTATCAGCGAATGGCTTGCGAAGTGGAAGGCCAATGGTTGGCGTCGCCGCGAAGGGAAGCGGTGGGCAGCGGTCAAGAATGAGGATCTCTGGCAAGAACTGGACCAGTTGCTCGGAAAGCAGGTGGTGACCTACACCCGCGTGGCTGGGCACAGTGGTCATCTGGAAAATGACCGGGTCGACGAGCTCGCCGTCGCGGCCTATCAAAAATATCTCTGACGCAATTCTGCCCCTGCCGACAGGAACCAATCTGGTTGGTGACCTGTTGCTGCTCTCGATCAGAGGCTGGCGTGCCGGAGCTGCGGTTCTACAATGACGGCATGGCTGCCCCTGCGCGTGAAGTTCCCGCTCAGAAAAATCTCACCCCCCCGGAGGTGCTGGCAACCCCCGTGTCCCGAGTTCGCGAGGTCGCTTCGCAGTGGGTTCCGCTGTTGGACAAATTGGGTATTCACACCGCTGCCGATCTCTTGTTTTTCTTCCCCCGCGATTTCGAGGATCTCTCAGATCGCCGAGCCATTGCCGACTTGGAGGAAGAAAAAGTGCAGACGGTGCGTGGGCAGGTGGTTGAGGTGGACGGCCAGTCGAGTGGCTTCGGCAAGAGTCGTGTGGGCGTACTGCTCCGCGACAATACCGATTTTATTCGGGCAATCTGGTTTAACCAGCCCTTCATGCGACGTAAATTCCGGGTGGGACAACATGTCCTTATGTCGGCCAAGCCACGCTTTCACAGCGGGCGGTGGGAAATGGCGCATCCGCGGATCAGTTGGCTTGACCATCCAGAGGAAGGAGCTGGCGTCGACTTGCTACCTCTCTACCCGCTCACCGAAGGGCTCAAACAATATCAGCTGCGGCGGATCGTAGCCGCTGCGCTGGAAGATTACGCTCCTGCCCTTGAGGAGGTGTTCCCCGAAGCCCTCCTCGCGATCCTCGATTTGCAGCCACTTCACGCAGCGCTGCGGGCAATGCACAATCCTGCCAGTCGCGCCGAACTGGCAGTTGCCCGGCGGCGTTTTATCTACCAGGAATTGTTTATTCTCCAGCTTGCGATCGCCGCCCGCCGCTGGCAACAAAAGGTCGGCTTTCGCGCTCCAGCCCTGCCTGCCAGTACGCAAATCGACGCACGCATCACACGCCTGTTCCCTTTTGAGTTGACCTCCGGGCAGCGGAAAGCGATCCAGCAGGTAGCAGACGACATTGCCAGCGAAACTCCCATGAACCGTCTGCTCCAGGGGGACGTTGGCAGCGGGAAGACGGTCGTGGCTGTTTATGCAATTCTCACCGCCGTCTCCCACGGGTATCAGGCAGCGTTGATGGTACCCACCGAAATCCTTGCCCGGCAGCACGTCGATACTCTCGGAAAGCTGCTGAAAAAAAGTCGCGTTCGGTGTCGGCTGTTGGCTGGCAGTGTAACCACAAAAGAACGGGCCGAAGCCCTCCAAGAGATCAAAGCTGGTGAAGTTGATGTTGTGATCGGTACCCATGCCGTTGTCCAGCAAGACGTGCAGTTCTCCAAGCTCGGACTTGTCGTGATCGACGAACAACACAAGTTCGGCGTCCGCCAGCGGGCAGCTATCCGCCAGGGTAACTATTCCCCTCATTACCTGGTGATGACTGCGACACCGATCCCGCGGACTGTGAGCATGGCTCTGTTCGGCGACCTGGACGTATCGGTCTTGCGCGATATGCCACCGGGAAGGTGTCCCGTAAGTACCTACCTCATTGAGTCAGCTCGCCAGCAGAAGTGGTGGAATTTTGTCCGCGAGAAACTCCGGGAAGGGCGCCAAGCCTTTGTTGTTGCACCGTTGGTCGATGAGTCGGAAAACTTTGCTGCGAGAAGTGTTGCAGAAGCCTTTGAGCAACTCACCAATGGTGAATTAGAGGCATTTCGCGTAGGGTTGGTGCATGGGCGGATGCACTCCCATGAAAAAGAACACGCGATGTTGGAGTTTCGAAGTGGGAAAACCCAAGTGCTGGTTTCGACGACCGTCATCGAAGTTGGTGTCGACGTTCCCAATGCGACAATTATGGTGGTCGACTCACCAGAACGCTTCGGTCTCTCCCAATTGCATCAATTGCGGGGCCGGATTGGTCGGGGGGCACATCCCGGCTTCTGTGCCGTGCTGGTCGACGAGCAGCTAAGTGATTCGGCCCGAGAGCGACTCAATGCTTTCTCCTCGACAAGTGACGGGTTTGAACTGGCTGAACTCGATTTTGATCTCCGCGGGCCTGGGGATTTGTTTGGGACGCGGCAACACGGCTTGCCCCCTTTGCGGGTGGCGGACTTGCGTCGAGACCGCCAGGTCCTGGAAGAAGCACGTCGAGAATCGCAGGCCCTTTTTGCGGAAGATCCCGGTTTGAGCAGGCCGGAACATGCCCGCCTCCGCCGACAGATGCTGACTCGTTACGGGCAGGCGTTGGAATTGGCCGATGTCGGTTGACCAGGCCAATGCGACGGCAAGCGGTTTTGCGTGCCCAGTGGTCGCGGGGCCGGAAATCGGCGGACAACTCCCGGATACCGCACCGCTTGGACTCCACCACTACGACTTTGGGGACTCTACCACGACGACTCAGGCACCGGGTTTCAGGCACTGGGTTTCAGGCACTGGGTTTCAGGCACTGGGTTTCAGGCGCTGGCGGTGATGGCCTCGGTCGCGTGCCATCCAGTTTTGTCCCGTTCAATTTGTCGATAGAGCGTGTCGCGTTCAATCGGTTCACGACCGGCCTCGATAATCAGGCGGCGGATCGCTTCATCACTGAGAACTTCGGGGGTTGTCGCACCGGCGTCGTGATAGATGAGTTCGTGACGGACCGTACCGTCGATGTCATCGGCTCCATAGGAGAGCGCGATTTGTGCCGTGCCCATTCCCAACATGATCCAGTATGCCTTGATGTGAGGTACGTTGTCGAGCATCAGTCGACTGATTGCCATGACGCGCAGGTCAACAAGGCTCGAAGCTTTTTTGATGTGGGCGAGGCCCGTGTTTTCCGGGTGAAAGGCGAGCGGGATAAACGTTTGCAGCCCTCCCGTTTCATCCTGTAATTCGCGTAGCCGAAGTAAATGATCGATTCGATGGTACGGTTTTTCAATGTGACCGTAGAGCATCGTGCAGTTGGATCGCAGGCCAAGTTCGTGTGCTGTGCGATGGACTTCAAACCAACATCGCGAGTTGGCCTTGTGCTCGCAAATCCGATCACGGATTTCTGGATGAAAGATTTCGGCTCCACCCCCAGGCAGGCTTCCGAGCCCAACATCGATCATGTCTTCCAGCACTTCTCGAACCGACTTCTTCGCCAAACGGCAGAACCAATCGATTTCCACAGGCGTCCATGCTTTCAGGTGGAGTTGTGGATAGGCCTCATGCAGGATGCGAATAAGGTTCACGTACCAGTCATAATTCTGTTGGTGGTGTAGCCCTCCCACGATGTGCATTTCGGTACAACCGCTTTGGGTTGCCTCGGCACCACGTTCCAAGATTTGCTCATCGCTCATAACGTAACCTTTTGGATCACGCAAATCGGAACGAAACGCGCAGAAAACGCAGCGGTAAACACAAACGTTTGTCGGGTTCAGGTGGGTGTTGATGTTATAGTAGGCCGCGTTGCCGTTTTTGCGCTCGCGGACAAAATTGGCTAGTTCGCCGAGTTCCGGCAACGGAACCGCTGGTTGCTCAAGCAGCAACCCGTCTTCCATCGTCAGCTGCTCTCCTGCTTCGACTTTGTCGCGGATTGGCTTCAGAATGGGGCTGGAAGTTCGGAGTGTCATGGCGTTTTAGTGTGAGTGGTAACAGGGTTTACGGTTGTCAACTGGAAGGGTATCGATTCGATGTCAGGCTGCGGACGAGGAACAAAATTACGGTCAGAGCACCCAGCCCCGTCAGTATCACGAATGGCGTGCCCTGCAAAGCGAACGGAGCCAGGCCGACGTAAAGTGCCAACAGCAGTGCCAGGCCAAGTCGTTTCATGGATCTCATTATCTCCCGAGCCCCAGCCACAGGTCCAGGCTTCCAATCACAAACAAACCGAGACTGATCACCGCGTTGACGTTAAAAAATGCAACATTTACCCGATTCAGGTCATTCGGCCGTACCAAAGCATGTTCATAAACCAATAAGATCGCCACCCCCCCAACACCGAGCCAGAAAACCAACCCGAGTGGCGGATAGACGATCGGCAAGCTTGCCAACAACACAACCGTTACCAGGTGACAGGCAGCCGCAATTCGCAGCGATCTGGCGATACCGACCCGGGCAGGCACGCTTTGAAGCTTCGCCTGGCGATCAAATTCGTAGTCCTGGCAAGCGTAAATGATGTCGAAACCGGCGACCCAGGAGAGGATCGCTCCTGCCAGGACGAGGGCCGGGAGGATGCTGGCTGGAGCGGCCACGACCGCTTGACCGCAAATCGCGATCCAGGTTGCAATCGGCGCGAGTGCTAAAGCTGCCCCGAGCCAGAAATGGGACAAAGAGGTAAACCGCTTGGTGTAGCTGTAGCCAGCCAGAAAACCAAGTACCGGAATTGACAGTAACAGCGGTAACCAGTTGGGCAAGAACAAACAGGTCGACGCGACAAATCCGGTTCCGTTCAATGCCGCAAAGACCCGCACACTTTGCCGGGTAAGAATGCCGGTTGGTAAATGCCGCCCAGCCGTCCGCGGGTTGGCCGCATCGATTTGTTGGTCGGCAAGTCGGTTGACCGCCATGGCAAAGCTGCGTGCCGTAGCCATCGACAGCAGGATGCCGAGCAGGTCTTGCCAGCGGAATGGAGTTGAGTGCCAGGCCATCACCGCCGCCAGTAGTGCAAACGGAAGCGCGAACAGCGTATGGCTGAAACGGATCATTGCCAGCAGGTGTCGGATCATATCGAGCATAAGAGTCTTGGCCAAACAATCTCGGAGGATGACGGATCCTTCAATGACTGCCCCATCGGGTGATGCAATTATTCTCAATTTCCAGTTGATCGCAAATCCGTCCCACGATGAAGTCGACCAGGTCGTCGAGCGAGTTGGCACCATGATACCATCCCGGAGAGGCGGGTAGCACGACGGCACCGGCTTCGGTCACGCGTCGCATATTGTCGATGTGTGCGAGCGAGAGGGGGGTTTCCCGGGGAACCAGCACCAATCGGCGCCGCTCTTTCAAGTGGACTTCAGCAGCCCGTTGGATCAGGTTCCCCGATGCGCCTGCGGCGATAGCACTGAGCGTTGTTCCAGAACAGGGACATATCACCATTCCCCCCGTGAGAAACGATCCACTGGCCATCGGGGCCAGAAAATTCTGGCAGGGATAATAGCACAATCGACCGCGTTTGCCTGAAACATCGGTTGGCTTATTCAACAGGTCCGAAGCCTCGAACCGATCAAGGGCGATCTTCAGGCCGAGTTCCTGCTCAATCACCTCTCGGCCTGAGGGGCTGATCGAGAGGTGAACATCCAAACCGCTGGCGGTCAGCACCTCGAGTAACCGTACTGCGTAAACAGCACCACTCGCTCCCGTGATTCCCACACAGATCGGGTTACTCATGAAATTTACAGCTAAATCTGGCGACGCAAGCCCCGGTCAGAGTTACCACCTGACAGGTTGTCATTTGAGTGTGCGTCGATCACTCAACTCCTGCTGGAATGGCCTCCGTCAGACACGCTTTTTCACCTACATACAGTGTAGCCACGCCGAAAGTGAACGGGTAGAACCGCACGTTAATCATACCGGCTTTTCGCATCCTGTCGGCCAACTGTTCGTATTGGGGAAACTCTCCCACACTGGTGGGAAGATACTCATATGCATGCTCGCTGTTGCGGGAGATTGCCTGCCCAATCCTCGGCAGCACGTTGCGAAAATACCAGCTGTAGATAGACTTAAAAGGTTGCCATCGCGGGGTTGAAAACTCAAGCACAGCTATCTGGCCACCAGGGGCACAAACTCGGATCATCTCCAACAATCCCCGATCTGTGTCACTTACATTGCGTAGTCCGAATGCGACCGAAACGATTTGGAACTGATTCTCGTCAAAGGGAAGTTGTTGCGCGTCGGCCTCAACCAGCGAAATCCGATCCTGTGCCGCCAGCGATTCAACTTTTTCCTGCCCCACGACGAGCATTTCATGACAAAAATCACTGGCGACGATCGATACCCGCCCCCCTGCTGCCCGATCGTAGGCCATCGCCAAGTCCGCCGTTCCCGTACAGACGTCTAAAATTGGTCGGTTGCCGTCAGGTGGCACAATCCGCACAGTTTGCCGGCGCCAGTAGCGATCGATGTTAAGCGAGAGCACGTGATTCAGCAGATCGTAACGCCGCGCGATCTGGCCAAACATGCGCCGCACGCGGTCGCCTGACTTGTCGACGGTCGGTGGTGTGGTGGTCGCTGATGCCATGGATATTCGTTAGACTGGGTTCTCAATAGTGTAACCGCAAATGCGGGAACGAGCTTAACCCAAATGACGGTAACACCTGCCCGACTCCGTGTCCACTTCCTCCCGCAATTCGTGGCTGAACACGAATTGGCTGGCAGCACGGTTGTCGTGGTGGACCTTTTACGTGCATCGACCACGATCTGCCAGGCCTTGGCCTCGGGGGCACAGGAGATTGTGCCTTTTGTCGAGGTTGGAGTCGCTGCCCAGGCGGCCGCCGACTACGGTCGTGACGAAGTGTTGCTTGGTGGCGAACGAGGAGGAGCCCGAATCGAGGGCTTCGACTTGGGAAACTCACCTGTCGAATATACGCCCGAGGTCGTGTTTAACCGCACGATTCTGTTTACCACCACGAATGGAACCCGGGCCCTGGACCACGCCCGGCACGCCGATCAAGTTGTGCTTGGCGCCATGGTCAACCTCTCGGCGGTGGTGGCGTTTCTCCAGCGGATCCCCCGAGTCGATATCCTCTGTGCCGGCACGGGTGGGCACGTGACACGGGAAGATATCCTCGTGGCCGGGGCGATCGTACACCAGCTACTGGCATGCGGGGAGGTTCAACGGGAACTTGGCGAAGAAGCGAAGCAGGCGCGGGTAGCATGGAAGGAGCTCTTGAATGCCGCACAGGCAGCAGGGCGTTCGCCCAGTTCACAACTGGCCATGGAGTTGCGAGAGACACCTGGTGGCCGTAATCTAATCGCCATTGGGCAGGGCGACGATCTGGCCGAATGTGCCCAAATCGATCGCTTTGATATCGTCCCTCGATTTGATCCCGTGGCACAGCGAATTTTCGTGCCATAGACCGGAAATCGATGACACCTTTAGAATAAGAGGCTGGTCACTTCAGCCGCGGCTGACCGTTCCCCTCACACTTTGCCAACTCACCTCGTCAACCACCATTGACGTTCAACACTGCGATACGAATCAACATGGAAATGGAAAAACTGGTTTCTCTCTGTCGTCGGCGCGGATTCCTGTTTCAGTCGAGCGAGATCTACGGCGGGCTCAATGGTTTTTGGGACTACGGCCCGTTGGGGGTGGAACTCAAACGCAATATCAAGGGGGCCTGGTGGCACGATATGATCAGTGGGCACGATGAGCTAACCCAGCAACCCGGGGCGCCCTCCACGTACGAAATGGTTGGCATCGACACTTCGATCATTATGCACCCGCATGTCTGGAAATGTTCGGGGCACTACGATTTGTTTCACGACATGATGGTCGATTGCCGGCAAACCAATAAACGATACCGGTTCGACCAGGTTCGTGGGCGATGGGCCGAAGCCAAAGGCCAGAAAGTTTTCATTACCACGGTTGCAGAAAACGAACAGCAAGAAATCGAACGCCAGGCACAAAAACTTTTCAAGATCAGGGCGAAGAATGCAGATCAGATTTCCTGGGATGGGGCGATCACCACACTTGACCAGCTTGACGATCTGAGCCGGGCACTCGGTCCCGATGCCAGTGAACCGGGTACGCTTACCGAGCCGCGCGAATTCAACCTCATGTTCAAAACCATCGTCGGCGCGATGGGTACCGACGAGGACGCGGCTTTTCTCCGCCCCGAAACGGCACAAGGCATTTTCGTGAACTTCAAGAATGTGCTCGATAGCACCCGCGTACGTGTCCCCTTTGGGGTTGGCCAGATCGGCAAGAGTTTTCGCAATGAAATTACACCCCGAAATTTTACGTTTCGCTCGCGGGAATTCGAACAAATGGAAATTGAGTTCTTTTGTCACCCGGAAACTTCCCGCGATTGGTATGAATTTTGGCGCGACCGGCGAATGAAGTGGTATACCGACCTCGGTCTGGCCAGTGATCGACTCCGACTCCGCGATCACGATCAGGAGGAACTCAGCCATTACTCAACAGGAACTGCAGATATCGAATACGCATTTCCGTTCCTGCCCGAGGGCGAGTTTGGCGAGTTGGAGGGCATCGCGCATCGGGGTGATTTCGACCTGCGGAGCCACATGGAAGGTAAACTAGATCCGGCGAGCTGTCCCCTGGAAGTCGAGAAAACAGAAGATGGAAAACCACTCTACAAAGGGAGCGGACGTGATCTTACCTACCGCGATGATCTCTCGGGAGAACGGTATACACCCCACGTGATCGAACCTTCTTCAGGTGCAGATCGAGCAAATTTGGCCTTCCTGTGCGAGGCCTTCACCGAGGATGAAGTGCCCGACGACAAGGGCAAAATGCAAACGCGGACGCTCATGCGGTTCCATCCGAGAATTGCACCGATCAAAGCCGCAGTTTTGCCCCTCGTCAAAAAAAACGGCATGCCCGAAGTTGCCAAGGAGATTTACCAGACGCTTAAGAAACGGTTGGCAGTCTTCTATGACGAAAAGGGAGCCGTTGGTCGGCGTTATCGCCGCCAGGATGAGGCCGGGACGCCATTTTGTGTCACGGTGGATGGACAATCCCTCGACGATCAAACCGTCACCCTGCGTGATCGCGATTCCCTTAAACAATCGCGAGTGAAAATCAGCGATATCGTCCAGGAAATCACCGACCGGATCTCCGCCTTCGGCAGTATGGAACCATGACCAGAGCCAACGCTACCGAACCCCCCATCCTTCGGATTGCCCCGTTCAGCGCGGTGTGTTAAAAGCAAGAAGTTGGGTTGCCCTGCTTCTCTGATCAGGTCCTGCTTCTCTGATCGGGCCCTGTTTCTCCAGTCGAGATAGCTGCCATGCCCCAATTCGGAATTTTCCCGGTCGAAAATCGTAGGGCGTTGGTCATCCTGGTTGCGCTGTCGGTTCTCCTTGGGGGACTCATGAACAGAAACTTGACCGCGGGTCCTTCAGGTTGGCTGCAGCGGGGAAGCTGGTGCGAGGGTCGCTCGTTTCGCTACGGTTATCCCCTAACTGGCATAGCGAGTTTCAATTCCTGGTCGTACGACGTTCCTTATGGACACTCGTGTCATTGTTCCCCGTACTGGTTGGATCGGCCCTTTTGCGGTTGGGAGGGCCGGTCGTGGATGATCTTCTCTCCCTGCTTCGCGGATGCCCGTCTGTTGTTTGGGCCTCGCCTGTGGTTCACATACCCAGGGAACCCAGGTGGCTGGGGGGACCGAGCGTTACCGCGTGCCGAAGTCGCACCCGATCCGTTACCCGCGCCCGCACAGCCACGGGATGGTAAGCCCTTGCGTGGCGACGCGCGTAAGCTGGCCTGTCGGTTCATCGAGTTCGGCGACAAACAGTTCCGAAACCGCAAGTACCATCAGGCATTGCAACGCTACAAAAAATCCGCAGGTGTAAAGCGTGATGTCGCCACTGCATTTTTTCGACAAGCGCTGGCTCACTTTGCCCTGGGCAAGTATGGCCGGGCGACAACCGCGATTAAACGCGGGCTTGTGATCGCTCCCGATTGGCCTCAAACGGATCTCCGGCTGGATGATCTCTACGTCGACGCGAATGAACAACGAGCCCATCGCAAGCAACTGATTGATTGGCTGGCAGAGCATCCGCTTGATGCCGATGCCCATTTCATGGTGGGCGTGATTTCACATTTCACTGGCCAGGAACAACTTGCAGCCGCGGCGATCGTGCGGACCATCGAATTGAGTGGGATTTCCGATCACGCTACGGCATTTTTGCCAAGGCCCGAACCTGAGGAAGCCGCTGAACCTGGTCCCATCGCAAACCCGTGAACGCTCAGGCGTTGCTTCCCAGCTTCACGTTTAGCTGGTCGACTTGTCCCTGAAGATTCGCCAGCAGCGTTGTTGGACTTGCCCCCCGTGCCAGTTCAGCATAAAAAGCCGGCGCGTTGCCGTTCCGCAGGCCGACAATGGTTTGGGCTGTTCGCTGAACTGCACTGAGTTGCCAGTGAACTTCCTGCAGTTTGCCCGTCGCGAATCGACTGTTCTGCCAGAGAAAGAGCAGCACAAGAACCAGCCCGAGAATCAGCAGTCCCTGACCCACGAACGCCAGCGTAAGACCCACATCCCAATAGAGGGGCAAGTCTTCAAGCAGAGACCAGCTTGTCATAATGGCACCACTCGCTAACGCGACGACTCCGCAAAATACAAGCAACCAGGCCATAACCTGGCCAACCCACGCGTTGCCCCGCTGCCTGGCCGGTGTGGTCTGATCGTAACCAGCCAGGGCACAATTTGGGTCCTGTTGCTCAGTTTCCGACATCAGATCCTGGGGTGGATCGTAACGGGTGTGTGCGGTGGGCAAACCCTGGTAGCGACTCCCCGAACGGGTGTCGGTGCTGCGAAGGGTTTGGGCAAGATGACGAAACTTACGTTCGGTTCGCCAGTCGGTCAGGTTTTCGATCGGATTCTGTGGTGCACCAGTCGCCTCGTCTTCAGTATCGTCGGAGCTGTCGAACTCGAACATCCGGAGGGGGGGCGCAGTTTTGAAATGCTGCTGGCAACGGACACAAACAACCTCCCCACCAACGGAGTGGGCAATGGCGGGCACATCTTGCTGGCAATGCTGGCACCACATCGCTCATCGTCCTTGCTGTCGAGATTGTTCTTTATGGATTGGATCGGTGCCGGACGTGTCAGACTGGAGCGATTCTAATAACTTTGCACGCGATACCCTGGCTTTCCGCTCTATACCCGGGGGGTTGTCGACATGGCAGCAAGGTATCCGTCGGTGGGGATCGCGGCGCGGGATCTTTGACGCTCTAGTTCCAGGTCGTCGTTTACTCTGGTGGCTTGTTCCAGGCGGCCCGCAGCCAGCCGCTGATGAGTTTAATTTCTCGCCGTGTCAAAGAGTTGCTCCCGGAATCTTCGGGATGCGGTGCAAATGCCGGCATCATCTTGTCGGCATCTGCATAATTGTCTGGCGTGTAGAATCGCTCACTTGCCGGATTGCTGATGAATTCAATGAGCCACTCTGTTGATCCGTAACCAGTAAGATCTGGAGCCATGCCAAGTTCCCCCTCGTCTCCAAACTTGTGGCAATCAATGCAACTGAATTCGTCGATAATTAATGCCCGCCCGCTGGCAATTTGCTCGGTCGATTCCGCATCGAGCTCGCGCTGGCCCGGCAGCTCCGCTTCTGCCGAGAGGGCTGTGGCAACGTTTTCAATTTGTGTTCGCGGTGCATCGGTCAGGTTGTCGACAACCCACTCGACCATGTCTCCCTTAGCCAGGACGGTGTTACCAAAGTAATGGGCACTTTTGATCTGATCGGGAGTGAGAATTCCCTCAACCCATTGACGCGTTGCAAAGCCGAACAGGTTGGCGGCTGTCGGTTTGGCAACCGTAATAGTTTGCAGGGGATTTTCTTCTTTTCCTGAACCATCGTAGTGGCTGTGGCAGGTTGCGCAGTGCCGTTTGAAAAGACGATAACCGGCTACGCCTATATCGTTGCGGACCAGCGGCAGGGCACCACTCGGGCCGATTCCCTTTGCCGCCAGTTGATGGGCCCGTTGCCCTTGGGCGTGGGCGATGGCGACGGCTGCCAGGTGGTTCTTTGATTTATCGGTCCAGCCATTGAAATCCTCGTACCAGGCGGCGGCGGTCAGGCCAGCGGCTCCGAGCATCAGGGCAGTCAAGAAACCAATGTTAAACCGGTGCCCAAGCTTCCAGCGGCCAATGAAGGGCATCAGGGCCATCAATGTGAACACCAGGCCTGGAAACACGATGGCCCCCAGGACCTCCCCTGTCTCGCCGTGAAAGAGCTTGAGGAACTGAAACAAGAAGAGGTAATACCACTCCGGCCTGGCTGAGTTGTAGGCAACGGCCGGGTCTGCGGGGGCACCAAGTTCAGCTCGGAACACCGCGGAGAGAAAGCACACAACCACCAGGACGGCGAGACAGGCAACGCCATCTTTGAGGACCTGCTCAGGCCAGAAATCGCACTCCTGTCGGGCGTGGGGAAGTTTAGGTGTGACTCCATGCTTGCGGAACAGAGCCAGGTGCATCATGAGCAGCAAAATCATCAAGCCGGGAAGCACCCCGGCATGAAGGGCAAAGAACCGCGTTAGGGTTTGATGACCGTACTGACTTCCCCCCACCACGAGAAGCTTGAGTTCGTCTCCCACGAGTGGTGTGATTCCAAGAATTTTTGTCGCCACTTGGGTAGCCCAATAGCCTTTTTGATCCCAAGGCAGGAGGTAGCCGGTGAGCCCAAGTGCGAATACCACCAGCATCAGTAACAGGCCGAGCCAGAAATTCACTTCGCGTGGTGCGCGGTATGCGCCGTCGATCACCACTTGCATCAAGTGTAACGCCATCAGGACGATCATCGCCTGAGCCATGTAGTGATGGATGCCACGGAGTAGCCAGCCCCCGGCCAGCTGGAATTCGATGTAGTAGACACTTTCCCAGGCTGTCTGCGTGCTTGGGCTGTAATACATCCAGAGGACCACACCGGTTACCAATTGCACAAAGAACGTGAAGACCAGGGTGCTACCCCACACGTAGCGCCAACGGGCTCCACCGGGAATCCGTTCGTAAAGTACGTCGCGGAGCAACCCGCGGTACCCGGTGCGGTTGTCAAGCCATTCAAGCGTGCCAGATATCATGCTTCCCTGCTGCTTTGACTACTCTGCGATTTTCTCATGGGTTCCGCTCTTGAACCGCAGATAGTGGACCATCACCTGGTTACCTTCCGGGCGGATTTTGACTTCCAAAGTGTCCAGATTGCGTGGGCTGGGAGAGGTTGCTGGATCGACCCGCACGCCGTCAACCGTGAACATGCTGTTGTGGCAGGGACATATAAATTCATCTTTGCCTGCGCTAAAATCGACGGAGCAACCAAGATGGGGACAGATGCTGCTAAATGCCACGGGATTTTCTGTTTCGCTCGTGCGGCACAAGTAGATCGCACCAATCGGTTCCGGTGGATAGTAATTCCAGGCGTCCCAACGGTCACTGGTGACGGGAAAGCGATACGGTCGCCCATCGGCGGGTAGCGCATCGAGTGGCGTTACGGCAATCCATTGGCCTCCCTCAACGCGACGCCGCAGCGGGTTAAAGAAGACCGCCAGCGCCGTCACGACAGGGACGACTCCCACCAAGAGGCCAACAACGATAGCGGCCACTTGCTGAAAGAAAGAGCGGCGCCCTTGGGGTTCGGCGGGGGGAGAGGTTTCCAAAATCGATCCACGGGAAGGCGAGGTGGGAAATCGGCCAAAAGCGGGTGGAGGGCCCGGTCAACCCGGCTTTCCGAAGGGCTACGGCCAACACTTGATTATTCCATTGCTTCGCGCATCGCGTCAAGGACGGCTGTCTTGGCTTTGGCCAGGGAGCCCGCAAAACGCACGCCCGCAGCCGCGGTGTGCCCCCCACCGCCAAATCGTTCGGCAACGGCGCGAACGTCGACAGTTGTCCGGCTTCGCAGGCTGACCTTGGTTTTTTCAGACTCCAATTCGAGGAACAACAGGGCGACCTCAATTCCACGGACCGAGAGGAGGCGGTTCACGACATCTTCGGTGTCGGTTGTTTCGGCACCGGTCTGGTCCAGATCTTCGCGGGTGACGGAACTGTAGATCAACCGCCCATCGATGTCGAGTTGAGCACTCGTAAGGATCCGGCCCTGCAGGTGCAGGCGGGCAAAACTGTGTCGTTCATAGAGCGCGGAAAAAACGGCTGTCGGATTGGCTCCAGCGGCAATCAGTTGACTTGCCGCTTCATAGGTTTTGGCAGTTACGGAGGAAAACCGGAACCAGCCTGTATCGGTTGCGATGGCTGCAAACAGGGCGGTGGCGACTTGGGGTGTGAGGCCCACGCCCAGAGCTTGCGTGGCTTCGAGCACAAGCCGCCCGGTTGCTTCGGCGTTTACATCCGTGAACGATTCGGCCCCAAGATCGTCGCCGCCGACATGATGATCGACCACGACTTTCACCGCGTTGCTGGCCCGCACGACATCTGCCATGGGGCCCAGTTGTGACCAGGCGCTGGTATCGAGAACCATCAATACATCGGTTTTGCCCTCGTCAGCAGGTTTGGCCTCGGGGTCGAGCGTCTGGACCTCACCTGCCGAATCGATAAATGCGATGTGAGGAGGTACACCGTCGCCGTTGAGGATACATACGTGTTTGCCCAAAGACCGCAACGCGTGCGCCATCGCTAACTCGCTGCCGATCGCGTCACAGTCAGCACGCATATGCGTTGTGAGGATAAAGGAATGGTTTTGCTCAACAATTTCGGCAAATCGTTTCCAGGGGATGGGCATGCTCGTTGGACTCGGTTGCGATGCTCGGTTGCTGACAAGCGGATTTTAGTGAGAAAAGATCAAGCAAAGTATCACGCAAAGGCTTGCAGGCGGAAAGGCCAGAATCGAAAGCGGTTGGAGGGTTACCCTTGCGTTGTTGTGGAAGAGAAATATTCCATCGGCAGAACGAGCCTGCAAATCTTTAAGGGAAAGTCGCTGCGATTTGGCGAACTTGCTGAACGTCTTTCGCCAATTGCGCCTTCAGCGCTGCTGCGGTGTCGAATGGGTGGATCTCCCGCAGACGGGCAAAAAAGTCCACTTCCAAAGGTTGACCGTAGAGCGACTCTTCGCAGCCGATCAGGTGGACTTCAACCTTGACCGAGGCATCGCCAAAAGTCGGATTCGAGCCAAGATTAATTGCCGCTGCCCAGGTGTCGTTGCCTACCCAACCCTGGCCCGCGTAAACACCCTGTGCAGGAAGCAGGGTATCAACGGCAGCCAGATTTGCTGTCGGAAAACCCAATTGGGCACCACGACCAGCCCCATGCATCACCATGCCACGGATGCGATAGGGAGCCGAAAGCATCTCCCCAGCCAGGCCAACCTCGCCAGCGGTCAAAAGTTGGCGAATCTGCGAACTTGAGACCAGTGTCCCATTCACGAGCACCGGCTTGACCACATCGAGCGACAGCTCCGTTTGCGTTACGAATTTTTGCAGTCGCGAAATGTCGCCTTCGCGATTATGACCAAAGTAAAAGTTTGGACCCTCGACCAGGGCCTTCGCATTCAGCGAATCACACACGACCCTCTCGAAGAATTCACCAGCCGACAGACTTAAAAGAGACTCATCCGTTGGATAAGCCACAATCCAGTCCACCCCATGCGAGGCCAACAGTTCGGCCTTGCGCTCAGTCCAGGTCAGCGGCGGAGGGCACTCGTCGGGACGTAGGATGCGCACCGGATGAGGGTCGAACGTGAATACCACCGCCGGACCCTTCACTTCTGCTGCCCGCTCAAGCAAGCGGTTCATAATTTTGACGTGGCCGCGGTGAACACCGTCAAAATTGCCAATCGTGACGGCGCCACCTCGAACAGCGTCGGGCAGGGCGGTGAGGTCGCGGAGGATTTGCACGGCAGAGTTTGGATTTCGGAGTCGGGGGTGGTTGTTGCTTGCTGGTTTTCATCCGCAGGGGGAAGCTGCCACTCGCGGAGACTTCAGGAATTTTCGGCCCCACGTGGAAACCGGCTGTTGAGGGTGTTCTGTGGCGGGCTATCTAGATCCTTACGGGTTCCCTTCTCTGGGCTGGCAGGATTGAAACGCGACGGGCAGGAATTCAACCAGGTCGCTGGCCAACAGCGAAATTTGTCCCAACTGATTTGCGGCCAGGTCCCCGGCCAGGCCGTGAACGTGTGTACCTAAACGGGCTGCCTCCCACGGTGTGAGCCCCTGGCCCAAGAGTCCCGTGATCACCCCGGTCAGTACGTCGCCGCTGCCACCAGTTGCCATCCCGGGATTGCCCGTCCGGTTGGTGGCAACCTGGCCCGTTTGGGCGATGACCGTACCCGCCCCTTTCAACACGATGGTGGTTTGTCCCGAAGGATCGTGGCTGGCGAGCCAGGCAGCTGCCCGCTGCCGATGGTGCGCATCACCAGAGCGGGCTTCCAGGGCTGTGTCCCAATCGGGGTCGACCGCCAGTGCCAGTCGCATGAACTCCCCCGGGTGGGGTGTGAGGATGCGCGGTCCGGGAGGGTTTGCGAGCAGTTCCGGATAGAGTGCCAGGCAATTCAGGCCATCGGCGTCGACCACCATCGGTTTGGCAATTGTGCGGTAAAGCCGCTCGACCACGCGCTTGGTTTCTTCATTGCACCTCAGCCCCGGTCCCAGTGCACAAACGTCTGTTTTTTCGAGAACCTCATCGGGGAGTTCCAGCAGGCTGATCGGCCCCAAAAAACCGTCGTCACTGCCAACCAGGCCGAGTGTCATGTAGCAGGGGTCGAACCCGGCCACGATCTCCTGAATCATTTCGGGAATGGCCAGGGTGACCAGGCCGGCGCCACTGCGGAGGGTTGATTTTCCTGCCAGGGCCATGGCACCGGCCATGCCCACCGAGCCTCCCACCAGAAGCGCGCGTCCGTAATTTCCCTTGTGGCTGTGGACCTGGCGGTCTGGCAGTTTTGGAAGCGGTTCGTTCGTGAGTTCTTTCACCGATACCAGTTCCTTGCAGGTTGGGGAGTCGTATTTCAACGACCACCGGTTTATTCCTCAGTTCCAGCCGTTCGATTTTCGTCGCTGGAGTCCGTTTTGGCAATCAGCCCGGCCAGGTAGCCGGCTTTGAAACCCGCATCGATGTTGACGACGGCAACGTTGCTCGCGCAGCTGTTGAGCATCGAAAGCAAAGCGGCAATGCCATTGAGGCTCGCGCCGTAACCAACGCTCGTCGGTACAGCAATCACCGGGCAAGCGACGTACCCACCCACCACGCTGGGCAAGGCCCCTTCCATCCCGGCAACGACTACAATCGCCCGGGCAGTCTCAAAATCAGCCAGCCGTGCCGGCAGGCGGTGGGGGCCTGCAACTCCCACATCGTGGATCATGGTGACAGAAACACCCATCCAATCGAGTGTCTCGCGCGCCTCTTCGGCCACGGGTAGATCACTCGTACCGGCCGTGATGATGGCAACTTCTCCGGGCACTGGTGCGTTGTCGGTGGGCTGCTTGCTCGGGGAAGGGGAAATTCGAAAGGTACGGGCCAACTCGTTGTAGCGCCCCTGGCTAAATGTGGTCTGCAAGGAGGTGGCTTTCTCGGGCGAAATTCGCGTGGCGAATACTTCCTGAGACTCGTCCAGCATGGTCGTGAAAATCTCAACGAGTGTTTCCACGGTTTTCCCTTCGCCGTACACCACTTCGGGGTAGCCGCAACGCCGGCGACGATCCAGATCGAGTGAAGTCGTGGAAAGCTGTACCGTGTGGCGAGAATCGTCCCGATCACTGCTTGAAGAGGTTTGCCGGTTCATACCTCCAGTCTATCGAAGCGGTAGAAGGGAGGACAGATGCCAGGGAGGACCGATGCGGTGGGGTTGCCGGGGGTCTGCCGCTGTTTTCAGCCGCCCTCCAGCTCCTTAAATCAGGTTGATTTCAGCTCAGCCAAGAAGGTTCAAGATTGGCCGCCGCCGGGCTGATCCGAAACCGCACAAAATCCACACCCCCAGGACCAAACTGGCAGGTTCTGTCACAGCGACGCCCACGCCTGTGGAGGAACTGCCAAAATTTGCCTTCCAGACTTCATAGTCAACCAGGTCAACCGAACCCGCGGTGGTATCACCAGGTAACATGATTTGGGAGCCGAGGTTGTCAGCCCAAACCGTGTAATCGGTCGCGTCGACCAGGCCGTCTTCGTTGTAGTCCCCGGCCAGTTGGTTCGTGTGGCTTTCGATCCGGAGGAAGTCAACGGCCAGCGGCTCATAGTTGGCGGTGCTGGTGAGTTCAATGACCACGTCCAGCAGAGTGCCGCTCACCGAGAACGGGAAGGTGAATTCAGCCAGGCGGGTGGTTAGCCGGGCGTCATCCCCTATGCCGTCGAGGTTGGTATCGAGATACAAATCACCGCTTCCGGTCGCGTTGGTGCGGAAGGCTCCGATGGTACTTGGCGGGCCGCTATCAACCGCGACTAGGACTTCGATTCCGTCCGACCGCGAAATCTGGAACATTTGCTGGGATTGTTGCAGGTGTTTCCCTTACCTGCGCGAATGGCAACGGACGGGTTGTCTCACACGTTGATGTTCTTTGAGGATGGCGGTCGGCCATTGAATTACGTCCTGGGTGAGCAATGTCCCAGTAACCAATGTCCAGGGGAGGACGCGGTTGTCGTCCGCGGTTCGCGTTGGGCCGATCCGGCCGCCTGGTTTGTGTGGGGTCATCATGACGAATGTGGATTTACCACGGTCATGAATTGCGTAAACCGGGACGAAATCTACAGCTTTCATGTCGGAGGGGCGAACTTCTTGTTTGGAGATGGCAGCGCCACTTTTCTGACCGAAAACCTCGACGTGGAAACTTTCATCGCGCTCTTTACCCGGGCCGGTGATGACATCGTTAGCCAGGCCTACTGAAATATTTCCCCAAAGCACCCGCAGCGATCTCTGCTTTTCGTGGCCGAGTCAGGCTGGTGCGGATTTCTGGCGAAACCGGATCGCCTCAACCCGATCGTCGATCATGGGCCCCAACACCGGCGGCCGGCCACGAGCGACTCCGCCCAGTTGGGCCCGGGCGGGTGCGTGATCGTGCGGGCGTGGAAAAAATACAGGTTGACGACTCGCTTGCCGCGTCGCCGCGGTTTAAGATCACAGGTCTTATGGTTTTCCCCCGGGGAACAACTCTCATGACCGATTCCCACGCGACACAGCCTCCTGCCGATACCGGTGAGCCCCAGTTCGAACTCACCGCGTCGCGCCAGTTCACGTCGTGGCTGGCCGAGCAACGTGTCAGCCTCGCCATGACAACCTACCAGACAGGCAAGCTGTTTTTGATCGGCTTGCAACCCAATGGTCGGCTGTCGATCTTCGAGAGGACGTTTAACCGCTGCATGGGGCTGTGGGGCAATGGCCAGACCATGTGGATGAGCTCGATTTTCCAGTTGTGGCGATTCGAGAACGTGCTCGACGCAGGACAATTGGCCAACGGTTACGACCGGCTCTACGTACCCCAGGTCGGCTATACGACCGGAGATATCGATATCCACGATGTGGCCGTCGACGGCGAGGGCCGGGTCGTGTTCGTCAATACGCTCTTCAGCTGTTTGGCTACGCTCAGCGAAACGCACAGCTTTGTGCCGGTTTGGAAACCAAAATTCATCAGTAAACTCGCGGCCGAAGACCGCTGTCATCTCAATGGGATGGCGATGGATCCGGCCACCAGTAAGCCAAAATTTGTGACTACCGTCAGCCAGTCGGACGTTACCGACGGTTGGCGCGACCGGCGTCACGATGGCGGTTGCGTGATCGATGTGACCACGGGCGAGGTGGTGTGTGCGGAGCTGTCGATGCCACACTCGCCACGGATGCATCAGGGTCGACTTTGGCTGTTGAATTCAGGGACCGGTTTCTTCGGCACGGTCGATCTGGACAGCGGGAAGTTTCAGCCCGTGACGTTTTGTGCCGGTTACTTGCGCGGGATGGCACTGGTGGGCGACTTTGCGATTGTGGGCCTCTCCAGGCCGCGCGACAACAAAACCTTTACGGGGCTTGCACTGGACGACAACCTCAAAGCGCGGGATGCCGAGGCGCGCTGTGGTCTCTACGTGATTGATTTGCGCAGCGGCGACATCGTGCATCGGTTAGACATCGAAGGGATTTGCTCGGAGCTATATGACGTGGTGGTCCTGCCCGGTGTCGTGCGGCCGATGGCGCTCGGTTTCAAAACCGACGAAATCCGACGAACCCTCTCGGTGGGCGAGTCACACCGCTGATCCACCGGATCGTTTGTTCCGGAAACGACATTCTTATTAAATACCGCCTGAAAAGTTGATATTTGTCGCAAGCCGCAACATACTTAAAGGGGTGGGTGTACCGTGACCGGCCATCCCTTGGAGGCTCGCCGCTTGAGAAGGATTACACACCCAGTTGGGTAACACGACAAGCACATGAGATAGATCGTTCAACCCAGAAGGGCAACCGAGATGCGCAGGCGGGAAAGACAAACTCGAGTCACCAATTCTCGGCTTGGTCGGTCTCTTGCCGTTTATCGTCGCGCGTTTCGCCGCGCACGTGCGCGGCGATTTTGGCGGGTCGGTGGAGTCTCTTTGCTGGCTGCCGGGGTGCTGGGCCTAGGGGTCCAACTGGCTGCTCCACCGGCGCTGGCGGCACCACTCTCGGGCCCGGTCAGCCTGGCTGACGTGGGGAGCACGGTGGCGGGAGCTATTCTGAACGGCGCTGTAGATGGCGGCAGAGCTGGCTGGTCGGTCTCTACAGCGGGTGACATCAACGGTGACGGTCTGCATGACCTCTTGGTCGGCGCACCCAAGGTCGCTGCAGGTGGTGCCCTTCGAGGCCGGAGTTATTTGGTCTATGGCCGACCCGGTGGCAGCCCGCTTTCGGGTGTGCTGAACCTGGCCGACTTGGGAGCCAGGATGTCGGGAGCTTCCTTTAACGGGATCACGAATTTAGACCAGAGCGGCCGTTCTGTTTCCGGTGCGGGTGATGTCAACGGCGACGGACTGGACGATCTTGTGATTGGGGCACACAGCGCCGAACCGGAGGGCCTGATTGACAACCAGGGCCAGAGTTACCTGATTTACGGTCGGCCAGTTGAAAGCCCGCTTGCCGGTTCGCTGGACCTGGCCGACGTGGGTGGCGCGCTGGCAGGGGCTACCTTCAACGGGATTGCAGATTTTGACTATTCCGGTTGGTCGGTCTCCAAGGCGGGCGACATTAACGGTGATGGAATCGACGATCTTGTGATCGGGGCAAAATATGCCAATGGGGTTGGCACCTATCGAGGCCAGAGCTATCTGATTTACGGTCAACCCACGGGCAGTCCGCTTTCAGGTTCGCTGAACCTGGCCAACGTGGGAGGTACCCTGCCCGGGGCCATTTTCAGCGGAATTGAAGACTATGATCGATCGGGTTGGTCGGTGTCTGGTGCAGGGGATGTCAACGGTGATGGGCTGGGTGATCTGTTGATTGGAGCAACCGGTGCAAATGCCGGTGGGGACGACCGTGGCCACAGTTACCTGGTTTACGGCCGGCCCGGCGGTAGCCCACTCTCGGGTCCGCTCGATTTGGCCGACTTGGGAGACACCATTGCGGGAGCCGTTTTCAACGGGATCGGCAACGAGAACCAATCCGGCTGGTCTGTCTCCGGTGCAGGGGATGTCAACGGTGACGGCCTGGACGATTTCTTGATCGGGGCAAGGCTGCCGGACGCGGGTGGCCACGACCGGGGCCAGAGCTACCTGGTCTACGGCCAACCAGGTAACGCACCACTTTCCGGCTCGCTGAACCTCGCCGACTTGGGAGGTGCGATTGCAGGAGCTACTTTCAACTGGATTGGGGACGATGACTCGATCCAGATGAACGGAATTTCGCACGTGGTCTCTAGTGCGGGTGATGTCAACGGCGACGGTCTGGACGATCTCTTGATCGGGTCCCCCTATGTATCTCCCGGGATTTGGGAACGGGGTCAGACCTACCTGATCTACGGCCAACCGAGCGAAAACCCACTCTCTGGCTCACTGGACGTGGTCGACGTAGGAACTACTGTGGCGGGAGCCACTTTCCACGGCAGCGTAGAGGGTGACTGGTCTGGTTGGTCGGTCTCCACGGCCGGCGATGTCAACGGCGATGGTCTGGACGATCTGTTGATTGCGGCAAGTGATGCCGACGCGGGCGGCCTTCACCGGGGCCAGAGCTACCTCGTCTACGGTCGGCGCGAGAGCCGCGTCACGTGGATCGATCCGGGCAACGACACCTGGGACGACAACCTCAACTGGTTTGGCTTCGAAGGACCTGTAGCCGGGGATGATGCATTCATCCAGCCGACCAACGGATTGACCGTGAGTGGGCCAACCTCCGCAACCCAAATGGAATCACTCACCCTGGGTGCCCAACAAGCGGGAACGGCGAACCTTGTGGTCGATCCGGCGGGTGCCTTGTTGATCGATCAAACATTAACCATAGAAGCCGACGGCAGACTCTCCGGCAGCGGTACGGTGACCGCGGTCGGCAAAATCACCAACCAGGGCGAGATCAACCTGGGCAGCCAGGGACTGAACCTGGCCGGTGGCAAGCTGATCAATACGGGCCTGCTCCGCGGCGGTGGCACGATTGATAACCGGTTGGTCAACTACGCCGACGGCGAAGTCCGTGTGGACGCCGGAGGGCAGATGCACCTGACCGACACCCTCGATCAATCCAACGCAGGCCGCATTGACGTCGTTGGTAATGCTGCACAGGTGGCTGAAATTGAATTTGACGGCAGACTGACCAACGTCAAGATCACGGGAAACATCACTGCCCGACATGCCATCATGCGATTCAATGGCGGGCTGACCAACCAGGGCAACGTGGGTATCTCCTTCGGCACGTCAGACGTTTACGGCGATGTCGACAATCAGTCCGAGGCCTCCATCACGGTCACAGGGTACAGCAATGTCACTTTTTGGGACGATCTCACCAACAATGGTACCGTGAAAGTGAGTAAGGGCTCGGCGGCGGTCTATTTTGGAAAAATCAGCGGAGAGGGTTTGTTTCCTGGTGACGGGATAAAGCTGGTTGAAGGCGATCTGTCACCCGGCAACAGTCCGGGCAAGCTCACTTTCGGCGGCGACGTGGTCCTGGGCACCAGTTCTGCGACCCTGATCGAACTGGCCGGACCTGCCGAGGGTCAATACGACCAGCTGCTCATCGCGGGCAACCTCCAGGTGGGTGGCCAGTTGCAGGTTGATCTCCTTGATGGATTTGCGCCCGACGCTGGTGACCTGTTCGATATTTTCGACTTCGCTACCCTGTCGGGAAGTTTTTCGGCAATGAACCTGCCCGTGCTGGACGGCGGCCTGGTGTGGGACACCTCGCAACTTTTAGTCGACGGCACCCTTTGTGCGGGTGCGTGCATCGTACTGGGCACCGGCGATTACAACGGCAACGGCGTTGTCGACGCAGCCGATTACACCATCTGGCATGATACACTCGGCTCGCAACTGGACCTGCGTGCCGACGGCAATGGCGACGGCACGGTCGACGAGGCCGACTACGTTTTTTGGAACGACCGGTTTGGGAACGTGGTCGGCACCGGCAGCGGAGCTGCGGTTCCCGAGCCGGGGGCTGCCTTGCTGTTTACGACCGGCCTGGTGGGCCTGTTTTGGCAGAGAGAGCGCCACGATTGATGAGTCGACCTGGACTATAGCGTTGAAAAGGGTGAGGAAGATGAAACGGTTCCCATCATTGATATCTTTTGTGACGGCCCTCGTTTTGCTGTTCGCTGGGGTTGGTTCGGTCCGGGCGACGGTAATCACCACCGGTGATGTCAATCCAGGTGGGGCCGGCTCGCAGCCGGATCCCTGGGTCTTAGGGTTCATGTTAAATGTGGGCAACAACGGCAACGGTACGCTGAACGTTGAGGCGGGAGGCGCGGTCTCCAATACCTACGGTTACGTCGGAAAATATTCCGGCTCAACGGGCGAGGCAACCGTTACCGGAGCGGATTCCGAGTGGACCAACTCGAATTCTCTGACCATCGGCGGACATGATTCCGAAGTCGGTGGCAGCGGAACATTGAACCTTTACGACAGTGGTCTGGTAACTGTCTTGAGTACCACCAAGCTATGGTCCACGGGAATCATCAACCTCGACGGTGGCAGCCTGACCACCGGTTCATTTAATAATACCGATCTGGGCACATTGAACTTTCATGACGGCACGTTAACGGTCAACGGCGTGGGTGGTTCTTTTGATCCAGGCACCACCAATTTCACCATTGACGGCCTAGCGGCAACCGATCTGCCTGAATTGGCGATTGCCAACACGGCCAGTACCACGTTGTCGAACTTGTACGTTGGATCGAGCACACAGGGAAAACTCACGGTCAAGACAGGGGGCGTGGTTTCTGGCAGTGTCGGCTACATTGGTTACTCTTTGGGCTCCAATGGCACGGCGACCGTCATCGACGAAGGTTCCCAGTGGAATAACTCGGGGCCACTACGCGTAGGCTACGATGGCGACGGCACGCTCCAAGTTCAGGGGGGAGGCGTGGTCTCCAATGCCCACAGTTCCATAGGTACCCGATCCAGCTCAACGGGGATGGCTACGGTCACCGGGACGGATTCACATTGGGACAATTCGAGCAATCTTTATGTGGGCTCCTCGGGCAATGGTATCCTCGCCGTTGAGCTGGGTGGCCTGGTTTCCAATACGACCGGTTACGTCGGTTATCAACCTAACTCTAGCGGCACCGTTACGATTACAGGAAACGAGTCCACCTGGAACAACAACGGCTCGTTGTACCTCGGCGGCAGTTCCTACTCGAGTGGTGGGACGGCCAATGTTTCGGTGCTGGAGGGTGGTACGCTTTCGGTCGACGGCGCTACCAAGATCTACTCGGGCAGTACCCTTACGCTCAGCGGTTTGGCAAGCTCACTGCAGTTGGGCGGCGATTTTACCAACGAAGGCACTTTTGACTGGCAAAGCGGTACGGTCGTGCTCAACAGCGGCGGTAGCTGGAGTAACCCTCTTGGCGTGATCCTCACGGAATCTCAAACCCTCCAGCTCAACGGCGGCAGCCTCCCCGATGCCAGCGACGTTACGGCCGATGGCACGCTGGACCTGGGCGGTAACCACGAAACGATCGACGCGCTGGCCGGTTCCGGTTCGGTTACCCTCGGTGGCGGTAACCTGACCATTGGGGCTGCCAACGGTGGCGATACCTTCTCGGGTGTGATCAGTGAAGCGGGCAACGTGAACAAGTCCGGCGCCGGTACGCAAACGCTCAGCGGGGCCAACACCTTCGATGGGAATCTCACGGTCAGTGGCGGCGCGCTGATACTCAGTGGCTCTAACACCTACACCGGATCGACGAACATCGTTAGCGGAGTACTGCAGGCCGGGGCGGCCGGAGTGCTACCCGATGCCAGCGACGTCACGGCCGATGGGTCGCTGGACCTTAATGGCAACAATGAAACCATAGGCGCGCTGGCTGGCTCCGGATCGGTCACTCTCGGTGGCGGCGACCTCGCCGTGGGGTCGAGCAACGGGTCGGGCACCTTCTCAGGCGTCATCAGTGGATCGGGCAATGTCACCAAGACCGGCGCCGGTACGCAAACAGTCTCGGGAGCCAACACCTTCGGTGGCGACCTCACCGTCAACGGTGGCACGCTGATACTCAGCGGCGGTAACACTTACAGCGGATTGACGAACATCGTCAATGGAATCCTGCGGGCCGGGGCGGCCGAAGTCCTGCCTGATGCGAGCGACGTCACGGCCGATGGCAAACTGGATCTGGGCGGCAACCATGAAACCATCGACGGTCTGGCTGGATCCGGATCGGTCACCCTCGGTGGCGGCGACCTCACCGTGGGGTCGAGCAACGGGTCGGGGATCTTCTCGGGCGTCATTAGTGAGTCGGGCAACGTCACCAAGAACGGCACCGGCGCGCAAACGCTCACCGGCGCCAACACCTTCGCTGGCAACCTCACCGTCAGTGGCGGCACGCTGATACTCAGCGGCGGTAACACTTACAGTGGATTGACGAACATCGTCGGCGGCACACTGCAGCTCGGAGCTGCCGGCGTCATACCTGATGCGAGCGACGTCACGGCCGATGGCAAACTGGACCTTAACGGCAACAATGACACCATAGGCGCGCTGGCTGGATCCGGATCGGTGACACTTGGCGGCGGAGACCTCACCGTGGGGTCGAGCAACGAGTCGGGCACCTTCTCGGGCGTCATCAGTGAAGCGGGCAACGTCACCAAGACCGGCGCCGGCACGCAAACGCTCAGCGGGGCCAACACCTTCGATGGGAATCTCACGGTCAGTGGCGGCGCGCTGGACACCAGCGGCCCCACGCTGATACTCAGCGGGCCCAACACCTACAGCGGATCCACCTTTGTCGGCAGCGGCACACTGCTGCTCGGAGCCGCCGGCGTCATACCCGACGCGAGCGACCTGACCGTCGAGGGCACGCTGGACCTCGGCGGCAACCACGAAACGATCGATGCGCTGGCCGGATCCGGATCGGTGACGCTCGGTGGCGGAGACCTCACCGTGGGGTCGAGCAACGGGTCGGGCACTTTCTCGGGCGTCATCAGTGAAGCGGGCAACGTCACCAAGACCGGCACCGGCGCGCAAACGCTCACCGGCGCCAACACCTTCGCTGGCAACCTCACCGTCAGTGGCGGCACGCTGATACTCAGCGGCGATAACACTTACAGCGGATTGACGAACATCGTCAGCGGAACAGTGCAGGCCGGGGCGGCCGAAGTCCTGCCTGATGCGAGCGACGTCACGGCCGATGGCAAACTGGACCTCAACGGCAACCATGAAACCATAGGCGCGCTGGCCGGATCTGGTTCGGTCACCCTCGGTGGCGGCGACCTCACCGTGGGGTCGAGCAACGGGTCGGGCACCTTCTCGGGCGTTATCAGTGAAGCGGGCAACGTCAACAAGTCCGGCAGCGGCGCGCAAACGCTCACCGGCGCCAACACTTTCGATGGCAACCTCACCGTCAGTGGCGGCGCGCTGATACTCAGTGGCGGTAACACTTACAGTGGATTGACGAACATCGTCGGCGGCACACTGCAGCTCGGAGCTGCCGGCGTCATACCCGATGCCAGCGATGTCACCGCCGATGGCACGCTGGATCTGGGCGGCAACAATGAAACCATCGACGCGGTGATCGGATCCGGATCGGTGACGCTCGGTGGCGGAGACCTCACCGTGGGGGCCGGCAACGGGTCGGGCACCTTCTCGGGCGTCATCAGTGGATCGGGCAACTTCACCAAGTCCGGCAGCGGTACGCAAACGCTCTCCGGATCCAACACCTTTGCTGGCAACCTCACCGTCGACGGCGGTGTACTTACACTGTCCGGGGCCAACACCTACAGCGGATCAACCATTGTCACCAGCGGCACACTGCAGCTCGGAGCCGCCGGCGTCGTACCCGACACGAGCGACCTCACCGTCAGTGGTGGCACGCTGGACCTGGACGGCAACGATGAAACCATAGGCGCGCTGGCCGGCTCCGGTCCACTCACCCTCGGTGGCGGTAACCTGACCATCGGAGCTGGCGGCGGTGGCGGGATCTTCTCGGGCGTCATCAGTGAAGCGGGCAATGTCACCAAGACCGGCGCCGGTACGCAAACAGTCTCGGGCGCCAACACCTTCGGTGGCGACCTCACTGTCAACGGCGGCACGCTGATCCTCAGCGGGGCCAACACCTACAGCGGATCCACCCTTGTCACCAGCGGCACGCTGCAGCTCGGAGCCGCCGGCGTCCTGCCCGACACGAGCGACCTGACCGTCAGTGGCGGCACGCTGGACCTGGACGGCAACGATGAAACTATAGGCGGGGTGGCCGGATCCGGTTCGGTTACCCTCGGTGGCGGTAACCTGACCATCGGAGCTGGCGGCGGGGGCGGGACCTTCTCGGGCGCGATCAGTGAAGCGGGCAATGTCACCAAGACCGGCGCCGGCGCGCAAACGCTCAGCGGCGCCAACACCTTCGATGGCAACCTCACCGTCAGTGACGGCACGCTGAACGTTACCGACGGCGGCCTGGTCGACGTGACCGGAATGACCAGGCTCCACAGCACCGGCACCATCACCCTCGACGGTGGCACGATCCATACCCAGTCGTGGGACAATGCCCAGAGAGGTGCCTTCCACTTCAGGGACGGCGTCCTGACGGTCGACGGCGGTACGTTCGATCCGGGTACCTCCAACTTCACGATCAACGGCAATAGTGCAACGGACAATCCAACGCTGCGGTTTGTCAACGGCGCAAGCAACAACGGCCTTACCGACAATCTCACCCTTACCGTGGGTTACTATACCGGAGATGCTGCGACGGTCGATATTGAGAGCGGCGCCGTCGTGGCGAGTGCCACCGCATACCTCGGTTACTATGGTCACAATACGAGTAGCGCAACGGGTACAGTAACAGTCGCAGGCGTCGGTTCACGCTGGACCAACATCGGTCTATTGAACGTCGGCTACCATGGCAGTGGCATACTCAACATCACCGACGGTGGCGCCGTGTCCGACACCAGCGGTAAACTCGGCGCCAATAACTATTCGAGCGGACAGGTGACCGTCAGTGGACCCGGATCGACGTGGACCAACACCGAGAACCTGTACGTTGCGAGTGGCGGGCAAGGCAGCATCGGAACGCTCGAAGTGACAAACGGCGGATCGGTATCGAACACAGCCGGTTATATCGGCCGACTCAAAGACGCCACCGGCGAGGTGACCATCTCGGGTCCCGGCTCATCGTGGATCAACACAGGCGAGCTTTACATCGCCGGTGATCCGCTAATCGATCAGTCGCAGCTGGGAGGCAGCGGTACGCTCACCGTGGCCAATGGTGGAGCGGTTTCAAGCGTCAATGGTTCCATCGCCAGTTTCAAACAGACCTATACCGCGAACCCTGAGCCTGGTGCCACGGGTGTTGCAACAGTTACTGGCCCTGGTTCCACGTGGACCGTCACCGGTCATCTGAACGTGGGTAGACACCGTGGGTTAGACGACGGCGGCAGCGGCACCCTCAATATCCTCGATAGCGGTGCCGTGAACGTCACAGAGACCGTCATGGTTGGCAGCACCGGTCATGTGCTGCTGGACGGCGGCTCCCTGACGGCCCATTATTTGGACGGGGCTATCGATTTTGTCGATGGAACCCTGACCATTCATGGTGAAACGGGTCCCGCTGTTAATTTCGATTTCCTATCCGGACTCGACGGGCCCGACATGGCGCGCAACCCGACGCTGCAACTCGTCGAGGGCGCTCAAGGGTCATTTGATCACTTGCAGGTAGGTCACAGAAATCGCGGAACGTTGCATGTGGCCTCCCGTGGGACGTTGTTTTCCAACTCGGCCGCCATTGGCGTCGGCGACGAATACAGCAACCCCGTTGGTCTGGTGACGGTTTCGGGCTTGTTCGAACCGGTCTACCAACCTTCACATTGGTTCAGTGGTCCGTTGACCGTCGGTGGTAGCGGTGGCAATGGCACGGTCAACATTGATTCTGGAGCACAATTGGTCAGCCAGGATAGCTTCATCGGCATTGGTGACTTGCCATATGGGAATACCAGTGGTTCGGCCGGCATCGTAACGGTCAGCGGGAATCACTCGACATGGGACAACGTCGGCACCCTTTACGTCGGTAGTGATCAGGTGGGACCAAACGGCAACGGTTCCGTGGATGTCGATGATGGCGGCGCGGTCCGCAGCCACATGACCTATCTCGGTTATGTGGCTGGGGCCACCGGTGCCGCTACGGTGACCGGCACTGACTCAACGTGGACCACCGAAGGCGATTTGATTTTGGACCAGGGAGGATATCCGGTGGGGCAGGACGACGGCAACCTGTACGTTGGCTACGAGGGCGCCGGCAGCCTTGAGGTCGCCGACGGCGGGGCCGTGACGAACGACTATGGTTATATCGCCTACGGTGAATCATCAAGTGGAACGGTCCTTGTCACCGGACCTGGATCGAAGTGGACCAATGCCAAGGATCTGGCGATTGGTCAAAATCAACCGGGGGCCGCGGTCCGCGCCGAGTTGACTGTCAGCAATGGCGGCCTGGTGGAGGTTGCGGGCACAATCGATTTACACAACACCGGACGGCTGACGCTCGAAGGTGGATCGTTGAACACCGGGTCGTTCGACGTTACGGCAGATGACAGTTTTACGGCAGCTAACAGTTTTACGTTTACCGGTGGCGCACTGACCGTCGACGGCGGAACGTTCAACCCGGGTACGCCAACGTTCCAGGTTGACGGCGGCACAGCGACAGACAACCCGACGCTGCGGATCATCGATGGCGCGACAACCACGGGACTGACGGGAAATCTTACCGTCGGTTACAACGAAACCGGAACACTGAGCGTGGAGTCGGGAGGCAGCGTCTCCAATCTCAGCAGCTACATTGGTCGTGAGTACGAAACAACTGGTGCGGTCACGGTGACCGGTGCTGACTCTACGTGGACCAATGCCGGTTGGTTGAGCGTGGGCTTTACGGGAAGTGGCACGCTCGAGATTGCCGACGGAGGCGCTGTGTCGAATACTACCGGTGTGATTGCTGGTCAGTTCCATGGAACTGGAGAGGTGACCGTCACGGGTCCCGGCTCAGTCTGGACCAATTCAGACGAACTGATGATCGCCGACTGCGTGAATCAAGGTGGGCCCGGTTGCAGTGGAACGCTCAACGTGACGAATGGAGGATCGGTTTCGAGCACAGCTGGCTTCATTGGTCCCACAAAAGGTGCAACCGGCACGGCGACCATTTCGGGGTCGGAATCAAAGTGGATCAACACGGCCGACCTTCACATCGCCGGTTATGCGTCGCAGCCCAATGAGACGTGGTTGGGCGGTAGCGGTACGATCACCGTAGCCGATGGTGGATTGGTTTCGAGCGTCAACGGCTCGATCGGCGACGCCACCGGTTCGGTCGGCCAGGTCACGGTGACCGGTGCCAGTTCCCAGTGGACCAACGCAGGTGACCTGCTCGTGGGTGGTTCCGGCAGCGGTACGCTAAGCGTGGCCGATGGAGGAGTGGTTTCGAACGTCAACGGCTCGGTCGGCGTCGCCACCGGTTCGGCCGGCCAGGTAACAGTGACCGGTGCCAGTTCCCAGTGGACCAACGCAGGTGACCTGGTCGTGGGTGGCAGTTCTGTCTCTGCCGGTGGTAGTGGTACGCTGACCATTACCGGCAGCGGCCAGGTGCGGGTTGGTGGTGCGCTGAAGATCTGGGACACCGTTAACCTCGACAACGGTATGCTTATCACCGGATCGCTAAATTACACCGGCGGTGGAACCTTCAACTGGGTCAACGGCACCCTGCAACTAACCGGTCCCAGTGGTCTGACCGTCGGACCCGGTGGCACCTTTGGCGAACTGTTAACCCTCAATGCCGACCAGACGTTGAAAGTAGACCACACCACAACCGTACAAAGTTCCGCGGCAATGACCACCACCGGAGAATTCTCCAGTGGCCAGTTGACGATTGAGTCCGGCGCCGTGCTCAACGCCACGGGCCAGGTCACCGCAAAGGTTGGAGGACTGATGACCTCGAACATTGTGGCCACGGGACCGCTTTCGATTGGCGATGCCACTGGCTATGGCGGCTTTGACCACCAAGGTGTTTTGTCGGTCGGCATTCACGATGTCACGCTCAACACGAAGGGTTTTGCCAACCTGGGCTCGGTGACCACGCTCGAGGACGGAACACTTCATGCCGCCAACGGCGTTTATCTCCGTGGCGGAAGCGTACTGGCAGGTTCGGGTACCGTCGACGCGAAGCTGGCCGCTGGATTCGGTTCTACGATCGCGGCATCAGGTGATCTGAATCTGGGTAGTGCAACAAGTGTTGCCGGTTTCTTCAGTGATGGTGACCTCATCGTCGACACCCACACGGTAACCATTCACGACCAGGACATCGCCGTACTGGGATCGCTTACCGACCTGGGCAGTGAATCGGACGGAGGAACACTGGTTGCGCCGGGTGGCCTGTTGATCGAACAGGGTAAGAGCCTGGCAGGCCGTGGTCTTGTGACTGGTGATGTGGTCAACGACGGCAATGTGTACGGCGACAGTCCGGACGTGGGGGGACGATTGGTATTTGACGCCGGTTACACCGTCTCGGGTACAGGTGGCTTCACCAATGCCCAGTTCGATGGCACCTACAGTCCCGGGCACAGCCCCGCGATCGCCCACTTAACGGATACCGCCTTTGGCAGCAGCGCGACGCTGGCCATGGAACTCGGCGGCCTGGTGCCCGGCGTGGAGCATGACAAACTGGTCATGACGGGTACTACCAATCTGGACGGTATGCTGGAGGTGATGTTGATTAACGGTTTCACTCCCGGCAGTGGCGATACTTTCGACATTTTCGACTTCGCTACCCTGTCGGGAAGTTTTTCGGCAATGAACCTGCCCGTGCTGGACGGCGGCCTGGTGTGGGACACCTCGCAACTTTTAGTCGACGGATCCCTTTGTGCGTGTGCGCCGCTGGGCACTGGCGATTACAACGGCGATGGCGTTGTCGACGCCGCCGATTACACCGTCTGGCGTGATACGCTCGGCTCGCAACTGGACCTGCGTGCCGATGGCACTGGTGATGGTATGGTCGACGAGGCCGACTACGTTTTCTGGAACGACCGGTTTGGGAACGTGGTCGGCACCGGCAGCAGGGTCGCGGTTCCCGAACCGACCTCGGTGGTTCTGGTCATCGCAGGACTGCTGGCTGTGGTAGTTGCTGCGCCTGGACCACGTCGAACTCGCGCGACAGCCTCACAGCCGTTACCAGTTTGACGACTTGCCGAGGCCCCGCCAAAAACCGGGTGGTGCCCAGGGCCAAAACCGTGTCGGTGGGTGAACCGCATCGCTGACCGTGGGGCCACAAACCCCATTGCCGCCGAGTTCTATTCCGCGGTCGTTTTGTAATGTCCGGAAAGCGGCGCTCCAAGGGAGGCCTTTTGCTCCGAACACTGCATTCTCGAAACGTTACCGGGAAGATTGAAATTGGACGTAAGCCACAGCAGTCTTAAAAAATACTATTTTTATAGTTAACCCTATTGACATTCGGCATAAGTCGTAGTAGGCTCAAAAAGGGGTGGTATTCTGTGGCCGATTCGGGCCTCCGGCGGCTCACTTCTTGAGAGCACGACGCGCGGCGAATGAGATAGACCGGTAATCACATAAGGACAACAAAGATGCGTATGTGGCGACAGCACACTCCGGTCACAAATTCTCGGTTCGATCGTTCTCTTGCGGTTTATCGCCACACATTTCGCCACGCACGTGCACTGCGGTTTTGGCGCATGGGCGGAGTCTCCCTGGCGGCTGCCGGGATGCTGGGCCTGGCAGTCGGACTGGCTGCTCCAAGGGTGCTGGCGGAACCGCTTGCCGGCTCGCTGAAGCTGGCCGACTTGGGGAACACCGTGGCGGGGGCCACCATCAGCGGAGTTGCCAATAATGACTTTACCGGCCTTTCCGTCTCCGGTGCGGGCGATGTCAACGGCGACGGGATAGACGATTTCCTGATCGGGTCATACGGTGCGGATGCGGGCGGAACCAACCGGGGCGAGACCTACCTGGTCTACGGCCGTGGGGGCACCAACCCGCTCTCCGGCTCGCTCGACCTGGCGGTGGAGTCGCAGAGCTTCGACTCGGAAGCGGCCGCATCGGCTGGTGGTTGGATTGGTGCGGGTAACGCAGCTCCTCCAGCCGGTTGGGGTCCATACGGCTACAGCGACAGCAACAACACGGCCGGAGCTAGCGGTTCGGGCGAGGCAGGCGGTATTTTCGAGCGAACACCTACCCGCAGTTACTACGCCGACACCTCTATTGGTACCGTCAACGGTGCCGATGGGTTCAGTGGCTCCGGTGAGTTGTACGTCAGTGCTCCCTTCGCCGACAACGACACCTTTGTAGGGCACATGGAGGCATCGACCGCAACTGGGTACGAGAACAATCATGGCGGATTCATGCTGCGAGAATCGAATTCCAGCAACTTCCGTTTCATGGCTCGTGTCCGAGGCGATGGCGGATCGCAGCACACTGGTGACCAGGTCGTAACGCCAAACGGCGCTTACAATTTCAATTACGCCTACGATCCCGGTACAAGGCAGTTGACAGCGACGCTGACTCAGCAGCTTACCGGCGCGGTCGTATCCACCAGCACAACGGATGCGCTCAGCGCAGGACAGGTGTTCACGGCCGACGCATTCGGCATCGGCGGTGGATTCAATGGCGCTGGAAATGCTCGGATGACGGCTTTCGTGGATGCGGTGAGCTATACGTCGAATGGAATTCTCGGCGCCACCTTCAAAGGGATTGCCGACGACGATCAGGCCGGCCGTTCCGTTTCCGGTGCGGGCGATGTCAACGGCGACGGGCTGGCCGATGTCTTGATCGGGGCATGGGGCGCGAATGCGGCCGGCAGCGACCGGGGCGAGACCTACCTGGTTTATGGAAAGGGGGGCGGCAGCCCGCTCTCGGGTGCCGTCAACCTGGCCGACGTGGGGGGTACGGTGGCGGGAGCCACCTTTAACGGCGCTGCCGACAGCGACCAGTCCGGCTACTCCGTTTCGGGCGCGGGCGACGTGAACGGCGACGGGCAGGCCGATCTCTTGATCGCGGGATTGGGTATGAGCCAGGGCTACCTGATCTACGGCCAGCCGGACGCCGGTGCACTTCCACTCTCCGGCTCGCTGGAGCTGCACAACGTGGGGGCCGAGGTGGCCGGGGTCATCTTCCACGGGATTCACGGTGAGCTCGCCGTCTCTGGCGCGGGCGACGTGAACGGCGACGGGATCGACGATATCTTGATCGGGTCAGGGCGCGTGAATAGCAACCGGGGCCAGAACTACCTGGTCTACGGCCAGCCGGACAGCAGTCCGCTCTCGAGCTCCATCAACCTGGCCGACGTGGGGGACGCGGTAGCCGGAGCCACCTTCAACGGGAAAGTGGACAATGGCTTTGCCGGCTTGTCCGTCTCTGGCGCAGGTGATGTTAACGGCGACGGATTGGATGACCTCTTGATCGGAGCAAAGTATGCGAACGGCCATGGCGAGACCTACCTGATCTACGGCCAGCCCGACAGCAGCCCACTCTCCGGCTCGCTGGACCTGGCCGACGTGGGTGACACGTTGGAAGGGGCCACCTTCAACGGCGCGTTGAGCGGTGACCACGCCGGCAGCGGCGTTTCGGGCGCGGGCGATGTCAATAACGACGGGCAGGACGATATTGTAATCGGGGCATGGCACGCGCCGGGTGGCTGGCCTAACAGAGGCGAGAGCTACCTGGTCTACGGCCAGCCGGACAGCAGCCCACTCTCCGGCTCGCTGGACCTGGCCGACGTGGGTAGCACGTTGGCCGGAGCCGCCTTCGAGGGGGTTGAGGACTTTGGCCGTTCCGGCCGCGCTATCTCGGGCGCGGGCGATATCAATGACGACGGGGTGGCCGATTTCTTGATCGGGGCGTTCACTGCGGATGGGACTGGCACCGGTCGGGGCGAGAACTACCTGGTCTACGGCCAGGCTGAGAGCGTGGTGGTGGGCAACGGCGATTACAACGGCAACGGCGTTGTCGACGCAGCCGATTACACCATCTGGCACGATACGCTTGGCTCGCTAGTGGACCTGCGTGCCGACGGTGATGGCGATCTGGATGTTGACCAGGACGACTACATCTTCTGGAAAGACCGGTTCGGCAATGTGGTCGGTACCGGTAGTGGGGCCGCGGTTCCCGAGCCGACAGCCGGCTTGCTGTTTACGACAGGCCTGGTGGGCCTGTTTTGGCGGAGAGAGCGGCGTGAGGGCTGATTAGATCCGGCTATCGGGTTTTCTCTTCAAAAGGTTCGACCGCGGCAGCGGTCGGCAATCTCGCTACGTACTGATAGCCGGGATCGACCGACTGTTTCTTCTTGATTGCAAGAATCTCTCGCCACGTCGTCACCAA